>Ga0080006_1241168_pt1 | contig 77637 bp, 79 predicted proteins | sample RS3BMetagenome_FD_69209 | JGI IMG/M metagenome (GOLD analysis project Ga0080006, IMG submission 69209) | Ferric oxide microbial mat and aquatic microbial communities from Rainbow Spring, Yellowstone National Park, USA - RS3B (SPADES... ... | reverse complement strand
CCCTATGACAGCAAACACGCCGCCCACCGAGCCGTGAAGCTCCACTCGAGAGAGCACCCGCCTGGGAACCTCGAGCTGGGGCCGATGACCGAGTGGCCCGTGTTCTGAGCCGCTCGCGACGGCTGGGTCTGCTGTCCCCTGTCGCCGGCCCGCGAAGCCTCGAGCACTCCCTCGGTCATCGAGCTGCGGCCACTGGGCGTTCCGGAGGTGGTTCGTCAGCGAGCGAAAGGTAGTTCTCGTCCTCCTGGGCGGTGTGGAGCTTGAGGATGGCGTGCAGTCCGTAGAGCAGACTGCGCACTTCGGTGACGTCGATGGCGTCCATTCCTGCCGGATCGATGTCGGCCAAGAGCTGGCCCAGGCGACGGATCTGATGGGTGATCTCGATGTGGGCACGGCTCATGGTGGCCATCGGATCGCTACCGCCGAAGTAGCGACCGAGGGCCGGGTAGAGCACCTGCTCCTCGGCGTCCTCGTGGGGTTGGACCTCGTCCACCAGCATGCGTTGGACGGCCTTGACCTGGACCAGGGCCACCTGTGGATCCAGGACGTCGAGCGCGTCGGCCACCTGGTGCAGCCTGTCGATGTCGCTCCGGATGGCCAGGTGCTCTTCCTGGAACCGGCGAGTGAGCAGCGAGTCCTCCGTGCCCAGCCGGACCTCGGCCGCCCCGGAGCGCAGTGCCCGTAGGGCGTTGAGGATCACGGCCACGTCGATCACCTCCTGGAGGATCGCCCCCCACACCGGCGGGAGGAGTCCGGCTGCGGCGGCACCCATCGCCGCGAGCGACAACCCCATGCCCACCACCATCGACTCGATTGCGATCCGACGAGTGCGACGAGCGATGGCTGCGGCCTCGCCCAACCGGTCCAGGCGATCGACGGTCAGCACCACGTCGGCCGCTTCCGATGCCGCGGTCGCCCCACGGGCTCCGAGGGCCACGCCCACATCGGCCAGGGCCAGTGCGGGCGCGTCGTTGATGCCGTCCCCGACCATCAGGGTCGGCGCATGCTGAGTCTCCAGCTTCACCACGTCGAGCTTCTCGGCCGGGGAGCGCTCGGCCAGCACCTCGTCGACGCCGATCACGGCGCCAACGGTGTCCGCGACCTCCGCCCGATCGCCGGTGACCATGACGATCCGGCTCACCCCGTTCTTGCGCAGCGACCGCAGCGTGCGGGCCGCATCCGGTCGGAGAGGGTCGTCGAAGACCAGCACACCGACAGGCGTGTCGTCGACGCCGACGAAGACGGTCAGGGCGCCGTCCAGGTCGGCCTTTCGACGCGCCGACCGTGCCCAGGCCGGTACGCCGGTGACCCCGCACCATGCTGCCTTCCCCACGGCCACACGCCGGCCGGCGACGCGTCCACGGATCCCCTGACCAGCGATCTCCTCCACGTCTGAGGGCAGATCGAGCACGCACCCCCGGGCCAGGGCGGCACGGACGACGGCGCTGGCGAGGACGTGGGGGGATACCTGGTCGAGCGACGCGGCGAGCTGGAGGATGTCCTCAGCCGGTACGGGTCCGGCACGGACCACTTCGGCGAGCACCGGATGTCCGACCGTCATGGTGCCCGTCTTGTCGATCAGCAGCGTCGTGCAGGTGGCCAGCCGCTCGAGGACCGCACCCCCCTTGACGACCACCCCTCGCTTGGCGGCACGGGACAACCCGGCGACCATGGCGACCGGGGCGGCCAGGATGAGGGGGCACGGTGTGGCCACCACCAGCACGGCCACCGCACGCTCCGCTCCACCCACCGCCCAGGCGAGTGCCGCTGTCGCCAGCGTCACGCCCAGGAAGCCGAGGGCATAGCGGTCGGCAAGTCGGACCACGGGCGCCTGGGAGCGTTCGGCATCCGCTACCAGTCGGACGATCCCGGCGTAGGTGCTGTCCGCCGCAGTGGTGGTGGCCCGGAGGTCGACCGGGGCGCCGGCGTTGATCACGCCGCTCCGGATCCGGTCGCCGACGACCCGCTCGACCGGTAGCGATTCGCCGGTCAGGGCGGACTCGTCGAGGACGGTGGTGGCCGACACCAGTGATCCGTCGACCGGAACCACTTCGCCGGAGCCGACGAGGAGGAGGTCACCGGGTGCCACCTGGTCGAGATCGACGACGGTCAGGCCGCCGTCGTCGTAGCGGTGGGCGGTCCTCGGTGCCCGCTCGAGGAGGGATCGGAGCTCGCGCCGCGCCTGGCCGGCCGCCCATCCCTCGAGTGCCCGGCCACTGGCCAGCATCACGCTGATGACCGCGCCGGCCAGGTATTCGCGGACGGCCACTGCACCGACCAGCGCCAGGAGGGCGATGATGTCGACACCGAGCCGTCCTGCGACCAGACTCTCGAGCGTCGAGTAGAGGGAGAGGGCGATCCCGAGCCCGGCGACCACGATCCACGTCAGGTTCCCGGCCGCCCCCTGTCCAGCCCAATGGAGAACTCCTCCGACCACGAGTCCGGCGGCGGTGACCGTGAGAGGCACGGCGCTCCCCAGCGGAGCAGCAAGCCACTCCGTTCCCCTCGACGTCCGTTGCTCCATGTGGTCCATCGTGGTGCCTCGGCCACCCGGGGCGTAGGGCCGAAGGTCAAGAACGCCGCGTGTCTCCTACTCCGGGAGAGTGCCACGGTCCGGCGACGACTTCCGGGGGGGGGTAGGTTCTGATCCCACACGGCGACCGCCCGACTACAGGGCCTTCGCTCCACGACCGACGTGCAGACAAGGACCGAGGTGCAGACAGGACATGCCCGGGTTTCCTGCGATTGCTCACGTGGCGCTGACGGTCACCAGCCTCGAACGGAGTGTTCCTTGGTACAGGGCCCTGTTCGGTTCGGACCCGGTGCTCGACGAGGACAAGGGTCCGTTCCACCGTGTCGCTTGGCTGACGGGCGGCACGATCGTCGGTCTCACCCAGTTCCGTGATCCGAGCAGCACCGACCCGTTCGACGAACGCCGGCCTGGGCTCGATCATCTGGCGTTCGGCTGTGCCGACCGCGATGAGTTGAGCGCATGGGAACTCCATCTGGATGAACTCGGCATCCCCAACGGTGGCATCGTGGACGAGCCCGGGTACTCGGCACTGTCCTTTCGAGACCCGGACAACATCGCTCTCGAGTTCTTCGCACCTCGGAGGTAGGTCCGGCGGCTCAGCGGTCTGCCCGTCGGGCCGTACCCGGACAGTGACGGGGTCGGTGCGATCCCCATCGGTCTGTCGGCGACCTCTAGCTAGGAAGGGCGGCAGTGCTCCACCTGCGGCACCTGGTTCGCATCCTGATCCGCATCGGGGTAGAGGTCGGCGTTCCGTCTGCGCCCCACGTCGTTGTCATGGGAGACAGGGAGCGTCGACGGCGTGGTGCTGGCCACCGGAGTCAACCCCGAGGGCCGGCCCGCGCAGATCGACCCGGTGGTGCCGGTGTGGGTGGGGGAGTGGGCGGCGGACGCGCTGGAGCACCCACTCACGAGGAGCAGGCTGCCGATCAGGGCGAGCCCCCGCACCATGGCGCTCGACCGCGGTGAGGGCTTCGCCGGAGTACGCCGAACCCGGGCGGTGGGCGGCCCGCCGCGATCCGACAGCGGCGACCCGGGTACCACGTTCGTCTCTGCGTCTCCACGCCGGCTCGGTCCTTCACCTGCTGGTTCGCCGGAGCGGAGGTCGGACCCCGGGGAGGCGGTGGCGGGGGGGAGCCGGTCTGAACAACGGAATTGGGGCACGGCGAAGGCTAGCCCCGTCATGGGTCCCGCCGGGGGGCACCGCCGACCCGTGCTCGTCGATGCGCCCCAGACCCACCGGCTCCATGGACCCGGCCATCAGGACCCCCTGGCTCTCGGACCGTCGTCCACCGGGCCGTCGACCCGGCAGGGCGTCGGCCCTCCGGTGGTCTGCCCCTGTCCCACCGGAGGGCCTCCGCCTCCGGCCGTCAGGCCCCTGTCCACGCTGGGAGGTTGCGCCCGTCCGGCGGGGATGACCCCCGTTCTAGCAATGCCGCCCCCACGGGAGCGTCACGGTTGGGCGAACATTCGATGACCTCTTGGTGACCGACCGGTGCGCGAGTCGGCCTAGTGGCGGGTGGCGATCCCGGCCCGCTGCCGGACGGTGAAGGAGAAGGTGAGGTCCGAGGACTGGCCCTGGACGGACCGGATCGGGCGCACGCCGTTGACAGACCGCTCCGTGGCGACGAGGCCCAGGGACACCTTGACGTGGGCCACCCGACCCCTCGTGGCCGCCAGGGCCGGGACACGGGCGAGGGCCCGGGCCGTGGCGGGCGTCCTCATGGCGCTCAGCCTGGTCACCCCCAGGAGGACGGTGGTCGCACCCGGGCAGACGCCGGTGGCCAGGCGCCACGCCACCGAGCAGGCCGACAGGCGCACGGTCAGACCCTCCCCGGCGACCCGACCGTCGGTCAGGGTGGTCAGCGGAGTCCCCGCCACCCAGAGCCGCATCCCCGCAGCCGTGGCCAGTGACCCGGTGTTCGACAGGTCGACGTAGACATTGTGGAGATCACCGGGGGCCATGGGGGCAACGAACGTGCTGAAGCCCTGACCGATGTCGGCCCTCTGGACCAGGTCCAGCGTCCCGCTCGACACCGCCGAGGTGCCGGTCGCCTCGGCCTGGAGTCCCGCGTAGACGCCGCTGCCGGCCAGCAGGGCCACAGCCACGAGGAACAGGCCGACCACCGAAGTGCCGGCACGCCGCCCTGACCGGCGCTTCTCTCGACTCGAACGACCCATGCTGTACGGACAACCCCTCGGCACTCGGCGGACGAGACAGTTGTCGACCGATCGCGCGCCCAGCTTGAGCACCGTTGCTACCCCTCTTGCGCCCGCCGCCAGGGGGGTTGTCCACGGGGCCCCGACCGTCGGTGGGGAGACGCCACCGTGGCCGTCCACGCACGGTGGCCCGACACGCCACCCCTGGCGCCCGGGATCAGGTGGGCCGGAGGGTGAGGAGCTCCTGGACGTTGTCGAAGAGGATCTGCCTCTTCTCCCGGGCGTCGAACTCCTTCAGCTCCCGGATGTAGTCGACCGGCTCGGGCAGCGCCTCGATGTGGGGCCAGTCCGAGCCGAAGATCACCCGGTCGGGACCCATGCAGTCGGCCACCTGATTGACGTCGTCCTCCCAGAACGGGTTGATCCAGACGTGGCGGCGGAAGGTCTCGATGGGGTCGTCCTTCCAGTAGCCGGGCATCTTGTTGGACGTGGAGCGGACCTTGGCCAGCAACTCGGGAAGGTACTGCGCCCCGTTCTCGACCGAGGCGATCCGCAGGTTCGGGAACCGGACGAACAGGTTGTCGAAGATGGCGGACAGCAGGTAGTCCCGGATGGCCTGTTCGATGGCGAAGGACTTGATCGAGGGCTTCCAACCGCCGCTGAACGTGGCGCCGAACCCGTCGACGGCGTAGCCGTTGGACGAGGTGCCACTGTCGGCGGCGTGGACCACCACGGTGATGCCGGCGTCGTTGGCCAACTGCCAGAACCCGTCGAACATCGTGTCGAACGGGGACCGCCGGCCGACCGCCGTGGTCGGAGCCGCAGGACGCATGACGACGATCCGGGCCCCCTGGTCGAGCGCCCAGGTGAGTTCCTCGACCGCCCAGGCCGGATCGGCCAGGGTGATGTAGGGGGCCGAATAGATGCGGTCCTCGACGTTGACGGGCCAGTCCTCGACCAGCCAGCGGTTGAAGGCCCGGAAGAGATGGCAGACCGCCCCGGGGTCGTGGGCCAGCGGCTCCTCGTAGATCATCCCGAGGGTGGGGAAGAGCAGGCAGCCGGCCAGGCCCTGTTCGTCGAGGGTGGCCAGGCGGGCGGTCGGCTCGCGGTAGGCCGGGCGGATGGCCTCGCGGCGGGAGAGGAACTCGAGCGGGTTCCGGTTGTCGGGGTTGCCCCGGAAGTAGTCGTACATGGCGCCCGGCATGGCGATCGGGTCGAACGTCGGGTTGGTGACGGCGCGGCTGACCCGACCGCCGATCACGTGGTAGCTCCGGTCGTTGATCTCACACCACTGGATCACCCGTGGCCCGAGTGCCGGGTCGAGGTGACGGGTGAAGGCGTCGACCGCCTCGTAGTAGTGGTTGTCGGCGTCGAACACGGGATGGCCGAGCGCGGTTGCATCTGTCATGGACGTTCTCCTCGTTGCGGGGCCGACGTGCTGTCCCGAGTGTACGTCGACCCTGGTGACGTGGGTCGGTCCCGTGGGGGAGGTGCCACGCAGCGGGCCCCGGGTGCCGGTGCCGTACAGTCCGGAGATGCCGATCTACCGACTGGGCGATCTGGAGCCCCGCATCCACCCCGAGGCGTACGTACATCCCGAGGCGGTCGTCATCGGCGACGTGACCATCGGCTCCGAGTCCACCGTCTGGCCCGGTGCCGTGCTGCGGGGCGACTACGGGCAGATCGTGATCGGCGACCGGTCGTCGGTCCAGGACGGCACCGTCATCCACGCCGGTCCGGGCTTCCCCACCGTGGTCGGCGACGGCTGCGTCATCGGACATCTGGCCCATCTCGAGGGATGCACCCTCGAGGACGACTCGCTGGTCGGCTCGGGCTCGGTCGTCCTCCACTGGGCGGTGATCGGGACGGGGGCCACGGTCGGTGCCAACGCCGTGGTCGCCAACCGGATGGAGGTGCCACCCGGGGCACTGGCCATCGGCGTGCCCGCCCGGATCCGCCCGGACAAGTCCAACCTGACGATGATCCGCCTGTCGGCCGACGAGTACGTGGCCAACGGTCACCGCTACCGGGAGCGCCTCGAGCGTCTCGACTGACCTGCGTGGGCCGGCACCGAGGCCCGCGACCGGTACGACGGCAGGGACGCCACCGAACGGGCCGACAGCGCCGAGGCCACCGACGCGAAGCTGGCGAAGCCGGCCAGGCTTGCGAACGAGCCGACCGAGGCGATGGACAGCACGGATCCGACCGACCCGATCGACAGGATCGAGCCCGCCGAACCGATCGAGAGGATCGACCCGGTCGAGTTGATCGACCACAACGAACGACGGACCGGGACCGCCACTCCGGCCCCGGAGTCGCGCTCGACCGGATTCCGGGTGTCCGGGGTCACGGCGACTTCGTCACGATCGGGTTGCCCGCGGGGGAGAGGACGTACCAGAGCCCGCCGGCATTGGTCAGGGCCTGGCCCGTCGCCTGGCCCGGCGCCCGGTCGGGCGGCCACAGGTAGAGCGGCCAGCCGTTGTAGGTGAGCTGGGTGGTCCCGTCGGTGCGGGGTGCGGTCCCGAGCAGCGGGGCATGGATGCCGGGGCCCGCGACCGGCGCGGCCACCCCGGGAGGCAGCAGGACGGGCGGCCACTGCACGGCGCAGATGTCGTAGCAGCGGGACGGGTGACCCCGGACGTCGGTGGCGAACATGTACACGGTGATGCCGCGGCCGTCCACGAGCACCGCACCGAGACCGTCGACGGTCCCGGTCGTGATCTCGTAGGTCGGTCCCCCGAGGAGCACCGGCGGTCGGGTCGAGAAGGGCGACTTGATCGACGTCCCGTTGCTGCAGCCTGCGGCCAGACCGACGACCACGAGGGCGGCGACGGCCGCCAGTCCACGACGGAGCCGGATCACGTCGTGTGGTCCCGTTCCAGGAAGGTCACGAGTGCGCGGGAGGGATAGGACCCCGTCCCCGGGCGCCAGCCGGCCGCCAGCTTCTGGTCGGCGATCCCGCCCTCGGCCCAGATGTGGCACGAGTCCCGGGCCCAGGGGCTGCCGGTGCCGGCGCCGTCGGACAGCAGGTCCTCGGACTCACCCCGGGCGACCGCCAGCGCCCGCTGCGACGTGACCGCCTGGATCACCACCGGGCCGAGCGACCGGGCCAGGTGCTCGAGGTGGGTGCACCCCCGTGGTCCACCGAAGCGGGCCTGGACCTCGCGGGTGTAGCCCCGCACGACGCTGAGGCCGACCAGTCCGGCGAAGGCCGGTTCGATGCCGGGGCACTCGGTGTGGGGGAAGGTGTGCATCACGGCGGTGGCGCCGAGGATGGTGAGGTCCGTGGTGCGGACCCTGACCCGCAGTTCCATGTCGTGGACGGTCACCACGGCGTCGGTACCGACGGCCCACGGACGCGCGTCGGTCAGGCGGCCGACGACCACGAGATCGTCACCGGCGTCGTAGGCCTCGTAGGAGATGGATCGTCGGTGGAGGGGCACGGCGCCCTCTTCCGGCGGTGGAACGACGGTCATCGGACCGGTGAACGAGATGGACCCACGGGGACGCGCATCGGACGATCATGGCCCGCGAGCCGTCCCGGGCCAAATCACCGATGTCCCGATCCGGTCACACGCACGTAATTACGGTGGTGTGATATCGTTAAAGTGCAGGTTGACCGTGAGGTTGGTGGTCACCGTGAACCTTTGATCGAGGTGGAGGATCCATGGCCCGTCGTGCCCAGGAATCGAGTCCGCGCATCGCCCCCGTGGTCGCATCGACCGGGCCGGCGGACGGGTTCCGCGGAACCCAGGTGTGTGCCATCGTGGGCATCACCTACCGCCAGCTCGACTACTGGGCGAGGACCGACCTCCTCCGCCCGTCGATCGTCGACGCCACCGGTTCGGGCAGCCAGCGTCGGTACTCCTACAGCGATGTCCTCGAGCTCAAGGTGATCAAGCGTCTGCTCGACGCCGGTCTCAAACTGCAGCAGGCACGACAGGCGGTCGAGTGCCTCCGGGGCGATCTCGGCGTGGACCTCGGTTCGGCGCAGCTCGTCCTCGCGGACAGCCGTTCGATCCTGGCCACGTCCGACGGCGAGCTGGTCGACCTCCTGGCCGGCGGTCAGGGTGTGTTCAACGTGCTGCCGCTCTCGGGTGTCGTCTCGGAACTCGAGGCGGCCATCGTGGAGCTCACGGCGACGCAGCCGGAGTCGGGTTCCGCCAGGTCGGCACCCGACGAACGCCATCCGGCCGCCTCCTACCTGGCCGCGGGCGAGTCCGTCAGGCGGTGAGCCCGGGCCGCCTCCAGCCACCGGACCCGCCGCGGGTCCGAGGAGTGCGCTTCGCCCACGAGTCGGAACAGCGGTTCGCGCGCATCCTCGACTTCTACGGGGTCGAGTGGGAGTACGAGCCCGTCGAGTTCGTCCTCGACTGGGGGAGGGACCTGCGTCCCTCGTCCGCCTTCCGTCCGGACTTCTGGTTGCCGCGTCCGGGCCTCTTCGTCGAGGTGACCACGCTCAACCAGCGCCTGGTCACGAAGAAGAACGGCAAGGTCCGCCGCATGGCCGAGCTCTACCCCGAGGTACGGATCACCCTGCTCTACCAGCGGGACACCCTCGCCCTCCTGGCCAAGTACGGGCTGGCCGGCGACGAGGCCGGAGCGCGGGCCGTGGCCCGCTCCGCCTGATTCCGGCCGGCGGTAGCCTGCTCGGGTGGACACCCCTCCTGCCGCAACGACCGTGTCGGAGTCCGGGTCCGACACCTCCCTGAAGCACACCGCACTGATCGACCTCCACCGCGGACTCGGCGCCAAGCTGGTCGGATTCGGGGGCTGGGAGATGCCGCTGGCCTACCGTGAGGGGACCATCGCCGAGCACCGGGCGTGCCGTCACGACGCCGTCGCCTTCGACGTGAGCCATCTCGGCACCGTGCGGGTGGAGGGTGCGGGCGCCTTCGACCGGTTGCAGGCGGCGTTGACGAACGATCTCCGCAAGGTCGCACCGGGCCGGGCCCAGTACACCCACCTGCTCGACGGGGGCGACGCCTCGGTGGTCGACGACATCATCGTCTGGTGGGTGGCCGACGACGTCTTCGACGTCATGCCCAACGCCTCCAACACGGATCGTGTCGTCGACGCCATCGGCGGCACCGACACCACGGCGGACCGGTCCGTCATCGCCGTCCAGGGCCCCCACGCCCGGGCCCGGGCACGCACCGTGCTGCCGGCGGCGTCCGACGTGCCCCGGTTCGGTGTCCGTCGGTTCGAGTGGCACGGGGTGGGCTGCATCGCCGCGGGCACCGGCTACTCGGGCGAGGACGGCTTCGAGTTGGCGGTACCGAACGAGGTGGCCGTGGACGTGTGGGAGGCCGTGGCCTCCACCGGCGTCGTGCCGGCGGGACTCGGGGCCCGGGACACGCTCCGCCTGGAGGCGGCGCTGCCACTGCACGGGCACGAGCTCGGCCCGGGCATCACCCCTCTGCAGGCAGGGCTCGACTGGGTGGTCGGCTGGGACAAGGGGGACTTCCGGGGACGTGCCGCCTTGGCCTCCGAACGTGACCGGGGTGTGGCCCGACGCCTCGTCGGTCTCTCGAACGATGGGCGCCGGCCACCGCGCGAAGGGGCCACCGTGGTGGCGGACGGAGTCCCGGTCGGCACGGTCACCAGCGGGAATTTCTCCCCCATGCTCGGGCACGGCATCGCCCTGGCCCTGGTCGATGCCTCCCTGGACGCGGCACCCGGCCGGGTGTTCGACCTGGACCAGCGCGGCAGGATCCTCCCCGCCACCGTCGTGTCGACACCGTTCGTGAGGTCCGGACAGTGGGCCGTGTCCCGATGACGGCTTGGCCGGCACGCGAGCCGGTGGTCTACCGTTCACGGTCCGAGGAGCACTGAAGGAGCACGTTGGGCACCTACATCCCCCACACCGACGAGGAGATCGAGGGCATGCTGGCCTTCCTCGGCCTGGCGACGCTCGACGAACTGTTCGCCGCGGTACCCGAAGCCGTGAAGCTGCAACGGGCCCTCGAGCTGGCCGACGGTGCGGGCGAGCCCGACGTGCTCGCCCACATGGAGCAGTACGCGGAGGGGAACCGGGCCCGGGCCGACCGCCTGGTCTGCTTCGCCGGGGGCGGTGCCTATGACCATGAGGTCCCGTCGGTCACCCGGGCGCTGGCCGGCCGCACGGAGTTCGTCACGTCCTACACGCCCTACCAGCCCGAGGTGGCCCAGGGCGTGCTGCAGGCCGTCTTCGAATTCCAGACCATGGTGGCCCGGATCGCCGGACTCCCCGTGTCCAACGCCTCGCTCTACGACGGGGGCAGCGCCGCCGTGGAAGCCGTCAACCTCGGGGTGGCCGCCACCCGTCGCCAGACGGTCTGGGTGTCCGAGGGGATCCATCCCCACTGGCGTCAGATGCTGCAGACGTTCGCCGCCGGTACCGGCCACGTGATCCGGACGGTCCCGCTGGTCGACGGCGTGACGGCCTGGCCCGAGGACCCGGCCGGATCGGACGAGGCGCCGGGAGTGGTGCTCGTCGGCTACCCGAACTACCTGGGCTGCCTCGAGGACCTCGGTGCGGTGCGGGCCCTGTGCGACCGCACCGGGGCCCTCATGGTCGTCGGCGCCGACCCGTTGGCCACCGGCCTCCTGCGGTCGGCCGGTGACTGGGGTGCCGATGTGATGGTGGGGGAGGGTCAGGCGTTCGGCACCACCCTGGGCTTCGGTGGCCCCTACCTGGGACTCTTCGCCTGCGGTGCGGACCACCTGCGCCGCCTGCCCGGACGCCTGGTGGGCGAGACGGTGGACGTGGAGGACAGGACGGCCTACGTCACCACGCTGCGGGCCCGTGAGCAGGACATCCGGCGGGAGAAGGCGACGTCCAACGTGTGCACCAACCAGACGCTCATGGCGGTCACGGCCGCCATCCAGCTCGGGTGGCTGGGTACGTCCGGCCTGGTCGAGGTGGCCACGCGCTGCGCCCGGGCCACCCGCTACGCCCGTGACGCCGTACTGGACGTGGACGGTGTCCAGCCCTGGGCGGACGCCCCGGTGCTGCGCGAGTTCGCCGTCCGACTACCCCTCGGGGCCGACACCGTCATCGAGCGGATGGCCGACGCCGGGTTCCTGGCCGGCATCTCCCTGGCCGGTGCGGTCGAGGGGGGCGACCACGGACTGCTCATCGCCGCCACCGAGCGCCGCACCGCTGCGCAGATCGACGCCTACGCCACCGCCCTGGCCAAGGCGGTGGCCTGATGGTCGTGGACGCGGGGCGCGTGGAGAGGAACGGGGCAACGGGCGCTGAGGGGCGTGAGCAGGCCGACGTGACCGTCACCGGGGCGCCGGGCGGGAAGGCGAGTTCGGCGCCGTTGCTCGGACGCGACGCCGAACCGACGTTGTTCGAGCTGTCCCACCCGGGCCGGCGCGCCTGGTCGTTCCGCACCTCGGGCATCCCCGAGGTCCCGGTCGAGGAGCTCGTCCCCGCCGTCCACCGCCGCCCGGTGCCGGTGGACGTCGCCGAGGTGTCCGAACGGGACCTCGTCGCCCACTTCACCCGCCTGTCGCACCGGCAGTTCGCCGTCGACCTCGGCGCCTATCCGCTCGGTTCGTGCACCATGAAGTACAACCCGAAGATGTGCGACACCGTGGCCGGCCTCCCCGGTCTGGCCGGCGTCCACCCGGCGGCCCCGGCGTCGATGACCCAGGGCTGGCTCGGCCTGATGGTCGAGTTGGAGGAGACCCTGTGCGAGGTCACCGGCATGGCGGCCGCCACCCTCCAGCCGGCCGCCGGTGCCGCCGGTGAGCTGACCGGCCTGCTGCTGATGCGAGCGTGGCACGAGGCCCAGGGCGCCGTGCGCCACAAGGTGATCATCCCGGACTCGGCGCACGGCACCAATCCGGCATCGGTCACCCTCGGCGGGTACCAGGTGGTGACCGTCCCGAGCGACGACCGGGGCTGTGTCGACATGGCCGCCCTGCGGGCCGTCCTCGACGAGGACGTGGCCGGGATCATGTTGACCAATCCCAACACCCTGGGCCTGTTCGAGGAGGACATCGCCGAGATCGCCGCGGCCGTCCACGACGTGGGTGGATTGCTCTACTACGACGGTGCGAACCTCAACGCCATCCTCGGGGTGGTGCGCCCCGGCGACATGGGCTTCGACATCGTGCACATGAACCTGCACAAGACCTTCGCCACCCCCCACGGAGGGGGTGGTCCCGGAGCGGGCCCGGTCGCCGTGTCCGAGCGCCTGGTGCCGTTCCTCCCCGGGCCGCGTCCGGTCCGCACCGGGGCGGCCGAGGCCGGGGCCGCCTTCGGGTGGACGGTCCCGCCACGGAGCATCGGACGGGTCCACACCTGGCACGGAAACACCCTGGTGCTGGCCCGGGCGCTGGCCTACATCCTGGCCAACGGGGGCGACGGACTGAAGCAGATCGCCCAGGTGGCCGTCCTCAACGCCAACTGGATCCGCCAGCGGCTCCACCACACCTACGACGTGCCGTTCGACCGGCCGTGCATGCACGAGGTGGTGCTGTCGGCGAAGTCCCTCAAGTCCGCGCACGGCGTGCGGGCCCTCGACATCGCCAAGCGCCTCCTCGAGGAGGGGTTCCACGCTCCGACCGTCTACTTCCCCCTCATCGTCGAGGAGGCCCTCATGATCGAGCCGACCGAGACCGAGAGCCCGCAGACCCTCGAGGCCCTGGCCGTCGCCCTCTGCGCCATCGCCGCCGAGGCGGAGCACGAGGGTGCCGAGGCCCTGGCCACCTACCCCCACGGCACACCGGTCCGGCGGGTGGACGAGGCCCGGGCGGCACGCACGCTCATCCCGACCTTCGACGCCAGGACCTGAGGATCTCGCCCCGTGGACGGCATCTTCACGACCCGGTTCGTCGACCCCTATCTCAAGTTCCACAAATGGGTCTACGAATGGTCGGACGGACGGATCGGCAAGCACTCGAACCGCGTCCCGGCCCTGTTGCTGACCACCACGGGCCGCAAATCCGGGTCGGCCCGGACCCACGGGCTCACGTACTGCACCGACCGGGGTGACCTCGTGGTCGTCGCCTCCAACGGGGGGAGCGACCGGCCGCCGGCCTGGCTCCTCAACCTCGAGGCCGATCCCCACGTCACGGTGCGGGTGGGCCGCAGGGTCATGCGGGCCACCGCCCGGGTGGCGACCGACGAGGAACAGGCCCAGTTGTGGCCCAAGGTCAACCGGGCCAACCGGGGGATGTCGCGCCTCTTCCACCCGGGCGTGTCGGGTCGCTACGACGTCTACCAACGCCATACCTCCCGGCCCATCCCCGTCGTGATCATCACACCGGAGCGACGCCCGACCGCCGTCGGCTGACTCAGGAGTCAGGAGTCAGGCGTCAGCGGTCAGTCGTCAGGCGACGGGCCCGCCCGCCTCGCCGCCTGACCGCGGCCGACCCGGGACCCCCCCCGGGGGGCGTCTCACTCCAGCAGGTCGGGTTGCTCGCCGACGATCCGGTCGAAGAGCGGTTGGAAACTGAACCAGCCGGCCATGTGACTCCCCACCTGGCCGCTGGTCAGCCGGGCCATGTCGGGATCGATCAGCACCGGCGTGCCGGCGGCCTCGGCGAGGAGCTGGGCCTGGCAGGACCGCTCCATGGTGATGAACCACCAGGCGGCCTCGTCGACGGAGTGCCCGACGGTCATCAGTCCGTGGTTGCGGAGGATCGCCGCCTTGTTGTCGCCGAGGGCGTGGGCGATGCGCTTGCCCTCCTCGATGTCGATCACCACGCCGGTGTAGTCGTCGAACACGGCGTGGTCGTCGTAGAAGGCGCAGACGTCCTGGGTGATCGGGTCCAGGGTGCGGCCGAGCGAGGACCACGACTTCCCGTAGATCGAGTGGGCGTGGGCTGCGGCCACCACGTCCGGGCGGGCCGCATGGACCTGGGAGTGGATGGCGAACGCCGCGACGTTGACCGGTCGGTCCCCTTCGACGACCTCCCCCTGGTGGTTGACCAGGATGAGGTCGGACACCGAGATGTGGCCGAAATGCATGCCGAAGGGGTTGACCCAGAAGTGATCGGCCCGTTCCGGGTCGCGGGCCGTGATGTGGCCGGCAACGCCCTCGTCGAAGCCGAACCTGGAGAACAGCCGGAAGGCCGCGGCCAGGCGCTGCTTGCGGTGCAGACGCTCCTCGGCGGGGTCGTCGAACGACATCTGGGCGGGAAGCGGAACGATCTCGGGCATGGTGACCTCCTCGACGGGACCCCGGCGTGGCGCGCCGGGAGTGCCACCGATACTAGGCATCGTGGTCACGCCGGCGGGGGTGGGGATCCCTCGAGCGTCCGGGCACGGTGCAGCCGATCGGGTCCAACGCCCGGAACAGGCCCCCGGGGGTGCACGGCGAGCACGTCCTGGTCGTCGACCCCCCGCATGTGGTCGAATGACGTGGTCGTCGACCCCCGCGGAGGCTCTCCCATGACATCGCCCGACCCGAACCCGCCCGACCTGAGCGACTTCACCGGCACCTGGAAGCTCGATCCGGCCGCCACCTCGGTCGAATTCCACACCAAGGCCGTGTGGGTGCTCCCCGTCAAGGGAACCTTCCAGGCCAAGGAGGGGGAGGGGACGGTGACACACGACGGCGACATCACGGGAACCCTCGTCCTCGACGCCGCCTCCGTCGACACCAAGATCAAGAAGCGCGACACGCACCTGCGCACCGCGGACTTCTTCGATGTCGAGACATTCCCCACCATCACCTACGAGGTGACAGGTGGCCGGCCCACCGGGCCGGGTGCGGTCGAACTGGACGGCACCCTCACCGTGCACGGCACGCCGGCACCGCTGACCGTGGCAGCGACCGTGGCGGCCGACGGTGACTCCGTGACGATCTCGGCCACCGCCGAGGTCGACCGGAGCGCCTGGGGGCTCACGCTGACGCCCATGGGTGCGGGTCTCCACAACAGGATCCTCATCGACGCCAGGTACACCAGGGTCTGAGCGCACCCCACGCGGTCGGCGGCCCTCGGTGTCGGGAGTAGCCCGATCAGGTGGACACCGCCAGGCGGGAGAGGAGGCGGGACAGCAGTCCGATTCCTGACTTACCGTCATTCTGTACCTGACATAATATACAGCGGTGGCGTTTGATAACTGTGCCTTTCTGGCACGGTACGCAGCCTGCCTGCAAGCGGGGGAGCAGTAGACCGCCCGAATGTCAGCGGGAACCGATCCGCCACACCGGCGACAGCTCCTCACTAGAGCAGCTTCGCCTTGTGAGCCGCGAACTCCTCATCCGTCAAAGCACCAGACTGATGCAGTGCAGCGAGCTTGCCAATTTCGTCCGCTGCCGAGATGGGGGTCGGTTCTGCCGATTGGATGCTCGGCGCGTCATCCAGACAGGGCACACCATTCGCCGCCAGGAACGGCTGGATCTTCCCTCGCAAGACCTGTCCGGACTTTCCAACCACTCGATACAGGGACGCGTTCCCGTCCTTGAGCTGAATCGTCAGGAACCCCTCGTTCTGCGTCTTTGAGGCCGCAAGCGCAAATACTCCAACTGCAAGAGCTTTGCCCGCTCTCGACTTCTTAGCAGTACCGGAGTCGAACGCCACCCCCGCCATGTCAGACCATGGAACCAGACCGTGCTTCGGCCCGAACGCCCCATGCCCGATGCCGTCGTCACGAATCCAGAGATTCGTCGATGCCTTAGTTGGCTTCACCCCCTCCAAGCCTCCCAGATACTCCGTGGACGTAAACGAGACCTTCTTCATGGCCGCCTTCCTCCCGATCGCCTGGACACCCGCCAAGCATCGTCCTAGCAGGACCGTACAGCGTTACGGATCGTTACAGTTATCAACGCCGCATTTGTTACCGATCGTTACGGACGCTACGCACTCACCACGTCACATCCGCGGCTGCTTCGACGGGTGATCCTGTACGTACGACTCCCGCCCTGGCCGCCCAACAAGCCACGGCCAAAGCCCGTCCCTTGGCAATTTCCCTTCTGGGATGGTCGGCAAGCCCAGTTCTTGCCGCATTGCGTTCCTGAGCACCTGAGTCAAGTCGCGAGCCTGGAACCAACCCGGGTAGTAATCAACGAACGTCCCGCGTAGCTCGATCACCGCCGTAATCTCGATGAGCCCACCCGACACCCGGTCTGCAAGCTCAGACACTTCCGGACTCGCCATCAACTGGACCTCATGCAGCGCTGGCTGAAGTTCCTCATCCCAGCGACGCATGTACTGAGACAAACCTTCACTGATGATCGCCTCGTCAGCCTCAGGAACTCTCTGCGAGCCGTCGTAGGACAAGAAGACACCTACAGCGTCGATCTGCCGCAACAGTTCCTCAGAGAGGGACAGGTATTGGCTATAGATCTGCCGCCGATCGACCAGCCAGCGCCGATCATCCTCGTCTGCGAGCCTGCGGTCCCCGGCCCGACGACCCAGCCGATCAGTGAGAAGCACCCCACTGAGCACACCACCGACACCTATCAGGCCCGTCAATAGTGCCGTCTCAAGTCCCAACTGCATCCGTATCAATCACAATCCGGTGACTGCACCTTGGGCGACGGCTTCGCTCCGTACCGCTTTCCTGCGCCCTGACCCGTCATGCCAATCGCCCTTCCAATTTCCGCCCAGCTCATCCCGAGGTCACGTCCACGCATGACCCCAAGGCGAATCCGGCCTTCGGCACGCTCGCGGGCACGGAGAGCCTGATCCAGCTGCTCTCGAACCTTTCCACGAGTAAGCGGCTGAGGAGCGCCGGTCCCGGGGGCCCTTCGTTCCCTCGGACGGTAGAGAACGCCCGGCGGCGTCGACTTAGGGCCTCGATTTTCAGAGTCCCATCGCTTCTCTCGTGGGGTGTGTCCCGGGCGCGGTGTATTCGGCATCTCTCACCTTCTATCGAAACCGAGTTTCAGTGTAGGCGAAACCTTGTTTCACGTCCATGGGTGCTAACCAGCCATTTTTCACCCGCGGGCAGATATGGCACAGAGGACAAGCCCTTGCAGAGGGTGCGTCAGCATCGATTGATCCGAAAGCCGAGGGGAACGCCCACAGTGGTGCACGCTGGGCGACAGGGGAGCGGTTTGCCCTCCGGGCGCAACCAGGTCCCCCCATGGGGGGACCTTTGCTTATCGTGAGGGCACAGCGTCCCCGTCAACCCCGCTCGCTGCGCTCGGGGGTCGGCCTACGGCCTTGACTGGGCCGATGATGCCGGAAAGGCGGGGAGTGCGGTCCAGACGCCTGCCTACGGCATCGGCGTTGCTGCCCGCACACCTCCGCTAGCCGGCTGAATCGGACTGTCACGCACAGACCGATCCCGTGCTGAACGGAGTTAGACAGGAATCTGAGCGATCCACCAGCCGTGGTGCATCTGGCAACACCGACCGCAAAGCCAGAACCGAGCGACCGGGCGGCCGGCCTTGCCAACCGGTCCAGCGCAAACCGCACAAGTAACGCCGTGGCGCTTACCGTTACGCATCGCAGTATGGACAGCAGCCGAATCCAATCCAGCCGGCACAGTGAGCGTGCGCTCGGATGCCCAGGTTCAGCCCCAGATACTCCACCAGGTGGCCGCAGCGATCGTCCCCAAACACTGGCAAGTCAGCACGGGTCAAGTGATCCTGGTCACACACCGCACACCCAGTCACGGGGCTGCAACCACATCACGAGTCGCAGGCGTTGCGACCAACTTCCCGTCACCCGGACGACCACGCCACGCGCACTCGCTGGACCCCGCCGCTATGGACCCATGCTCGGCGTCCTTGACCCACCACGTATGAAACCACCGACCCTCTACGAACCGCACCGTCTTGCCGCAATTCTCACACTTCATTGGTCACTGCCTTTCTGTCGTTGCTGCCTTAGCCGTTCTCCAAATCCCCGATACAGCCCGGAGCGCGATACCCCGAGAATGTGCGCGACTTCGCTTCGATCCGCCCCATCCTCGAGGGCCCGGACCACGAGCTCTTCCAGCTGCCCCTGAACCAGATCGCGAGCGAGGGCCATGGCACGAACCTCCGCCAGGTACGTCATCGTGAATTCCGCCACTCGGTTTCGGACCGTTCCTCTCGCTCTGCCCGGTTGAATCGGGGGAGCGGCAGCCGATCAGCCATTGCCACGCCGTGGGCCTGAGCAACTCGTTTGACCACCACCGCAGCGCCAATAGCCGTCGCGGACGGCCTACGGGCGAACTCGCCCAGCTCGTGAAGCAAATCGACGTAGAAGCGGTCCAGCGAACTAGGAGTTTCGGACATGGCGGCCCCTTGGGAGTGGATTCCGTCCCATGCCCACCCATCCGGGCCAACTACCGACGAATCGCCTGCCACCTCAGAGCCGACACCGGGACCACTAGTGCCGACCCTCGGGTGCGTATCTCGACCATCGGGGTACGTTCCATCGTAGGACACGCCTGCACCAGTGGGGAAGACCCCTATTTGCGTCCCATCCTGGGACGACATAATTCGTGACCTGACATAATATACATTATCGGCGTTGTGGACGGGGAGGAGTCCCGCCCGGCGGAACGTCGAACCGTAGGTCGAATCGTTCACGGGCTCCCATCTGCGGCCGGCACGGCCACGGCCTCTCCGGCGGCACCGGGTCCCCGGCGTCCGCGGACCCGACCGTCGTCGTCCAGCCGCACCGACGTGCCGGTCGTCTCCCGCCGGCCCGCCGACCGACGGCGACGTGGCGCCCACCGACGTGCCGACGTCACCGGGTGGCGTCAGTGGCCGCGACCGGCTGCAGGCACCCCGCACGTGCCAGTACGCCTAATAACGTCACGGTGACGTTATTGTCGTTGCCGGGTGGCCGAGCGGTCGGAGGACGCTCCGGAGTCGTCCCGTTGACCGACTCCGCACCAGCCAACCGACTAGAACAAGAGGATGAGCCTTGGTGTGCCGACTCCACAAGCCCCTCCCCCGAGCGGATCCCGTAGGCGCCGCGGCCTGCTGATCGGAGCGCTCCTCGTCGTGGTGGCCGTCATCGTCGCCGACGTGGGCCTCACCGCCGCGGCCTCCCAGGCATCCACGCCCACAGCCGACGGCGCCAAGCTGACCTCCATCGCGCTGAGCCCGGCCGCGGCCTACACGCCGCACGCCTCGGCCGGTGGGACCGACGACTACCACTGCACGCTCGTCGATCCGCACGTCACCCAGAACTCCTTCATCGTGTCCAGCCAGTTCTCGCCGGGCACCGGGGCGGCGACCAAGGAGGTCCACCACGAGATCACCTTCCTGGTGCCGCCGTCCGTGGCTCCCCAGGTCGAGGCCCTCAACGTGTCCGACAAGGGCTGGACGTGCTTCGGTGAGTCCCCCCTGCCGACCACCAGCCTGGCGTCCCTCACGGCGACGCCGTGGTTGAGCGCCTGGGCCCCCGGCCACGGGAAGGACATCCTGCCCGTCAGCACCGGGACGCCGCTCCCGGCCCACAGCCTGGTGATCATGCAGGTCCACTACAACCTCCTCGTCGGCGATGCGCCGGTGAAGGTCGGCCTCCGGCTCGACACCGTGCCCGCCTCCACCAAGCTGCGCCCGCTCACCTTGACCCCGTACCCTGCGCCCATCAACATGCCCTGCCCCGCCGCCGAGGCCGCCAACCTGGCCGCCTATCCGCTGTGCTCCCGTGACGCCTCGCTCCAGTACCTCTCCCAGCGGTTCGGTGTCGGCGCCGTGGTCTTCCAGAACGTCCTCGAGTACTTGTGCAACGAGAACCCGAGCGCACCACCCGAGGGCGACTCGGTCACCTGCACCCAGCACATCCGCACCCCGGGGTACATCGTGCGGACGACCGCCCACATGCACCTGTTGGGGCGGAGCATGACCATGGTGGTGAACCCCGGTACACCGCAGGCCGCCACGGTGCTCAATGTGCCCAACTACGACTTCAACTACCAGCGCTCCTACGATCTGCAGCACTGGGTCAAGGTGATGCCGGGCGACACGGTGCAGTTCACCTGCACCTACGACCCGACCCTGGCCTCCGAGCTCCCGGCCCTGCGCAAGGCCCCGGCCCACTTCGTCACCTGGGGCGACGGCTCGTCCGACGAGATGTGCCTCGGGCTCCTCCAGACGGTGCCGCTCGATCCGCACGCCACCGTCAACTGGAGCGCCGTCGGGACCTACGACGGCGCGGGCCACCACCCCCGTGCGTCCGGCTCGCATCCTGCTCAGCTCACGGCCACGCCCGGCGCCTGACCCACCGCCTGCCGACCCGGCACCTCCGCCCGGGCCGAGCGGATCGGCACGCCGATCGACGGACGGACTCCGAGGAGGGCGACGCCGCACAAGGCCAGTAGTGGTCCCGTGTTCGGATCGGTGGCCATGCCGCTTCCGAGCAAGCCGAAGCTCTGGCCGATGGCCCAGGCCACCACGGCCACGAAGATGCCACTCCCCGCCGCCCACCGCCGCAGGTGGAGCGGGCCGAGGCCGAGGAGGCCGATGGCCAGCGGGACCACCGCCAGGACGAGGACACTCGACCACCCGAGGTGGTGGACGACCTGCCCACCCATCCGATCGAGGTGACCCAGCCATGCGGGCACGTCACCGATCGACCCGGTGACCTGGTCCGACACGGCCGCCGCGGAGCGGTTGGCCGGCAGGACCGCCAGCAGCGCCAGATCGCCCCAGATGATCGCCCACGCCACCGGGAACCAGGTGGCCACTCCCCCGGAGGCGGGTGGGCGGGTGGCGGAACGGCGCCGGGGTGCGGGCCACGCCGCCAGGGCCAGCACGGCGTAGAGCACGGCGGCACCGGGGGCACCGGTGAACAGCGCCGCCTTCCCTCCGGCCAGCCCCCCCAGGCCTTCGCCGAACAGCCAGACACCACCGGCCCACGCCACGGAGACGAGGGCTGCGGTCCGCACCGTCCGGGGCCAGAGGAACCCGATCCCGAGGGCCAGCTGCACCCCGGCGAAGAGCAGGTCGACCGGCACCGGATGGGCGACGACCACCGAGGCCCCGTGATGGACGGGCCAGGCGACCCAGACGGGCTGACCCACGGCCGTCGGCTCGATGACCTGGGAGGCGAAGCCTTTGGTGAACATGAACGGCTGGAGCTGCAGCACGCCGTCGAGCAGCCACAGCAGGCCGAGCACCTGCTGGATGCGACGCCTCGTCACCCGGTGGCCTGCGCCGGGCTGCACGTCGGTACGTTCGGGCGACCTCGACAGGTCGCCGATGGACGCCAGGGGCGTATGGGTGGTCGTCACAGCGGTGTCCTCCTCGCCCCGTCCGCGATACACACGTCTCCCGTGCTTCGGAGCCGACGACGATCCGGATGTCCGCACCGCTGTCCCGGACGGCGAATAGCCATCCCCACGCACCGGTCTCTTCCGTAAATGGACCATCTGTGAACAAGTTCGAACTTTCTATCATCTGGATCATCCCGCGCTCCGAAGACCAAATACCTGGGCAGCACGCCACGTGTTCGGTGATGTGCGGTCCGGCTTCCAGGAGATGTGACGGCCACATCGACTGTCATGACGGGGTGCGTCGATGACCACCCTCTGCGAAAGGGTGATTCACTTGACTGTCCATTCACGCGCCCGGCGACCGAGGATCGCGGTACTACTCCTCGGTACGTTGGTACTCCTCCTGACATTGACCGGCGGACTGCGGGTCGGATCCGGTGTCGCTTCAGCGTCGGCATCACCTGCCGTCGGGGCGAGCCATCCGTCCCTGGCCCCGGTCGGCGACAGCGGGACCACGATCGACCCGCTCCGGTACAACTGCGGCAACGACGCGCCGAGCTGTGGTCAGGTCGGTGAGTCCTACGGCTACTACAACGGGACGAACGTCGACCTGCTCTACTCGGAGAACTACTACTGCGACACGGCGGTCCCCTCCCACGCAGCCACCGGTTGTGAGGCCGGCGCCGGTCCGTCATCGGCCGACCCGACGGCCCCGTCACCCGACGGCACCTCCATCGGGAACACGACGCACGGCGACACGCTCTACATCCCGGTGCCGCTCTTCGCCGGTGCCCCGCCGACCCAGTGCACGTCGACGGCCGTGTGCATCGACCATCCTCCGACCATCGACCTCTCGGCCATTGCCGGTGCCCTGCCCGGGAATCCTTCGCCGGCCAGCCTGGACAACGTCAACATCCCGGCCCACGACCATGTGGTCGGCACCCGCAACAACGGTCTGCCCGAATGGTGGAACGTCCAGGTCGTCGCCACCACCGATCCCGCCACCTTCTCGACGCTGACGAGCGTGTCGGCCATCAATGCCGCCCTCGCCGCCTCCAAGGCCGTCGAGGTGCCCACCAACGCCTACCTCTTCTTCCAGGTGTTGCCCGGCACGGTGCCGGCCGCAGCGGCGGCGGACCTGACCGCCACCGCACCCCCGGCGCCCGCCGTACCGTCGGCCCCGGCCGCCCCGCCGGCCAGCCAGGTGGAGCCCGGCACGACGTTCGACAACCTCGTCAACGACTGCGGTGCCACCGCACCCGGCTGTCAGAACATCGGCATCAGCCATGACTGGGTCCAGGGACAGGACGTCGAAGCCCTCTACTCGGAGCCGTTCTACTGCGGCACCACGGCGGGAGCGGTCCATTCGGCCACCGGCTGCGAGGCGGGTGCCCCGCCCACGTCGGTCCCGCCCGGCGTGTCGGACACCACTCCTCCGACCACGACCACGACCAACAGTCAGATCGATCCCCTCTACATCCCGGTACCGCTCTACGCGAGTCCGCCGGTGGCGTACACGCAGTGCCCCTCGGTGGTCACCTGCATCGACCACCCGGCCACGATCGACCTGTCCCTGTTGGCATCCACCCTCGGTGTGGCCGACGCCTCGACGCTCGACAACGTCCCGTTGCCCTCGCACGACCACCTGCTGACCACCCGTAACGGTGACCAGCCGGAATGGTGGAACGTCGTCGTCATCCCGGTGACGTCCCCCGCGGGCCTCGCCAAGGTCGAGCAGTCGAAGGACTACGCCTCGGTCAAGGCACTGGAGACCGTCCCGGGAAGCGGGATCGGAGTCCCCGGAGCCCCCGAGGTGCCGACGAACGCCTACCTGTGGTTCCAGACGCTCCCGGGTGCCGGTCCGGCCACGCCCGGTCCGGTCGCCTCGACCTGCGCCACCCATCTGCCGTCGGGCACCGTCGTCGGCGGCGCCGCCCTCGATGACGGCACCGGGTACTACCAGGTGGACTCGGCCGGTGACGTCGCCGCCTTCGGCGCCGCGACCTGCTTCGGCTCGCTCACCGGGCAGCACCTCAACGCACCCATCGTCGGCATGGCCGTGGACCGGACCACGGGCGGCTACTGGCTCGTGGCCGCAGACGGCGGCGTGTTCGCCTTCAACGCCCCGTTCCTGGGTTCGGCAGCCTCCCTGCGGCTGAACGCTCCGGTGGTGGGCATCTCCCCCACCCTCGACGGCTCGGGCTACCGCCTGGTCGCCGCGGACGGAGGTGTGTTCTCCTACAACGCACCGTTCTACGGCTCGGGTGGATGGACGCACCTCAACAAGCCCATCGTCGGCCTCACGGTCGACCGCATGACCGGTGGGTACTGGCTCGTGGCGGCGGACGGAGGCGTGTTCGCCTACAACGCCCCGTTCTACGGGTCCGCCGGTTCGCTGGCGCTCAACAAGCCGGTGACCGCCATCGTGGCGACGTCGGACGCCAGTGGGTACCGGCTCGTGGCCTCCGACGGGGGCGTGTTCTCCTACGGCGCCCCGTTCTACGGGTCCGCCGCCACGGAGCACCTGAACCGTCCGATCGTCGCCGGGTTCGAGGACAACTCCTACGACGGCTACTGGCTGGTGGCGTCCGACGGGGGCGTCTTCACCTACGGCCCGGCCGGTGAGGGCATGCCGTTCTTCGGCTCCGCCGCCTGACCCGGCCACCGCGGCCGACGACGGTCGCGGTCGGCCCACGCACACCACCGAGGGAGGCCTCCGGGCCTTCCTCGGTGGTGGCGCGCCGGACCGGGGGCGGGACCCCGTCGCTCAGTCGGTGCCCGGGTCCCCGAGGGAGGCCAGGACCTCCGCGCTGATCTGGTCCGACGGAGGGAGACCGGGGACGTCGCCCATGCCCGACGGGTTCCGGCCGTCGACCACGGTCGCCCAGCGGAGTTCCGCCATGTCGATCCAGTCGGGGTGGGGAAAGACCCAGAACCGCTCCCCGGTCACCGAGTCGGCGACGAGGTCCGCCACGGCGTCGGGCGTGAGCCCCTCGGCGACGGCCCGTCGCACGTGTCCCCCCACGATGTCGGCGCCGAATCCCTCGGGCGGCGCCTCGCCCAGGTGGTCGGGCCAGTTGCGCACCGCATCCATGATCCCGGTCCGCACCCAGCCCGGGCAGAGCACGCTCACCCCGACCGGGATCCCGGCCTGGTGCAGCGTGACGTAGAGGTCCTCGGTCAACGCCACGACGGCGTGCTTCGTGGCGTCGTACTGGGCCCCGATGCCGGGCACCAGACCGGCCATCGACGCGGTGTTGACGATGTGGCCCTCGCCCCCGCCGACCAGATGGGGGAGGAAGGCGCGGATCCCGTGGACGACCCCCCACAGGTTGACGCCGATCAACCACTCCCAGGACGATGTGGGACCGAACCACGGGTCGGCCATCGTCGCCACACCGGCGTTGTTGCACACCAGGTGCACGGCGCCGAACCGCTCCAGCGTGGCGTCGGCCAGCGTCTGCACCGCCGCCTCCGCACTCACGTCGGTGGGCACCACCAGGGTCTCCACCCCGTGGGCGCTGACCACGTCCTGTGCACGGGACAGTCCCGGTTCGTCGACATCGGCGAGCACGACCGACAGCCCCGCCCGGGCGAAGCGTTCGGCCAGGGCGAGGCCGATCCCGCTCGCGGCCCCGGTGACCACCGCCACCTTGCCCGGTGCCAGTTCCATGACGCCTCCCGACCTCCGCCGCGGCCCGAGCGCCACGCACGGTCACACTAGGTCCGTTCGGCCCCCGGCGCCCGGGACCGTGGACAGGTTCCGGCGACGGGTCAGCCCGCCGCCCCGCGGCCCTCGTGGGCGTCGAGCCACGTGGTGAGCCCGTCGATGCCCGACAACCGGATCTCCTGATCGTTGGAGGGGAGGTAGGCCACGACGATCCCGCCGATCACGTTGATCGACACCACCACGTCCCCACCGGGGTCGAGACACCACGACGGCAACCCCCCGGGTGTCGTCGACGGTTCGAAGTGCCAGTCACCGCGGGCCTCGAGCACCGCCCCCACCTGGTCGAACAGTTCCCCATCGGCCATCGGTGCGCGCTCCCGGCGGATCGTCGGTGTCCCGGTCAGTCTGCCACCCCCCTGGCGCCGCCCGACGTGCGGGACGCCGTGTGCGTTGTGATTGGTTTCTAGTTATTTGTTACTAGTCTTTGACCATGCAGCAGATGAGGTTCGTCACCAACCACGGCCGGGTCCTGCTGCGTATCGCCCGTGAACCCGACGCCCGGCTGCGCGACATCGGGAGTCACCTCGGGATCACCGAGCGCCGCGTGTACGACATCGTCAACGACCTCGTGGCGGGAGGCTACGTGATCAAGAGCAAGGCGGGGCGCAGGAACAACTACGAGATCCCGCACCACCGGGACATCCCGGATGCGGTCGAACAGAGCAGCACCGTGGGTGAGCTCTTCGGACTGTTGACCGGACGCCGCTCCGGCGCATCCGACTGACCGTCGTCGCCCGACGGTCCCGTCAGCGTCGCACCGGCTCGATGACGGTGCCCGTGAGGTCGGCCGCGGCGTCCATCAGATGGGTGAAGGCCTGGCGGTAGGCGTCCGGTCCGTCCGCCCCCGCCAGATCCGACGTCACGTCCTCGACGGCCGCTTCGAGCCGGTAGAGCCGGTCGTGCAGGCGGTCGAGGTCCGCCGACGACACGATGCACTGGTCGGCGGGGACGTGGAGCTCGTCGGCCCGCCGGCGGGCCTCGTAGGCCCGCTGGCGGTGGGAGGGGCTGCAGAACAGGCGGGGCCGTCCCGCTCCCGGACGGACGGCGAGCGGCCGGCGGCACCAGCTGCAGCGGGGGTGGTCCTCCGGTGTCGTCACGGGACCGGAGCGGGGATCGGGCGGGCGGGCATCCGGACCGTCGGGTTCAGGCGCGGGCGAGGCGGACCACCGGGATCACCCGGTCGGTCGAGGCCTGGTACCCGGCGAAGGCGGGATACTGCTCGGCCTGGGCGGCGTAGACCCGGTCCCGCTCGGCGCCCTCGAGGACCTCGGCGGTGGCCGCATAGCTGTCGGTGCCCAATTCCACGACGACCGACGGATCGGCCACCAGGTTGTGGAACCAGTCGGGGTGGGTGGGCGCTCCGGCCTTCGAGGCGAAGATGTACACCTGCCCGTCCTCGGTGCGGCTCACCACCGGCGTGACCCGGGTGCGGCCGGACCGGGCGCCGGTGGTGGTCAACAACAGCACCGTGGAGTCCGCGAAGGGCCCTCCGACCACGCCGTCGTTGGCCCGGAACTCCTCGATGACCTGACGGTTGAACTCCTGCATGTCCGACATGGCGTGACCCTCTCCGACCGCGCCCGCCCGCTGCCGGCGCCCTCCGGCCAGCGTAGGACCCACCGGACCTGTCGCGTCGGCCGCCCCGGTATCCTCGGCCGTGAGGAATCCATGGACTACGACACCGACGACTTCTCCTTCGAGGACCTCTACGACGCCGACGGCGTCTTCTTCCGGACGTGCGGGTCGTGCGGGGCGCGGACCCAGCCGCGGTGGTCGGAGTCGGCGTGCCTCGAAGAGGCCCGACGCTACGGCTGGCGACGGGTGGCCGCCTCGGACCGACCCGGAGCCCGTCGGATGGACCTGTGCGGTGACTGTGCGGACGACGCGGGCATCGGGCCACCCATGGCCCGCTTCGGCTGGTAGGTACTCAGGCGTCCAACCGCAGGACCCGGCCGTCCAGCGGGTGCGCCGCCACCGGCGGCCTCGCCTTCTTGCGGCTGAGCGGTGCGGGCGTGCCCACGTTGACCCAGCCGAGGAGCGACTCGTGCTCGGTGAGCCCGAACAGCGCGCGCACCGGGGACGTCCCGAGCACGGCGGCGCTCTTCCACACGGCGCCGTACCCCAGCGCGGTGGCGGCCAGAACCACCGCGTACCCCGTGCACGACGCCGAGGCCACCTGCTCCCACACCTCGACGTTGGACGTCGGATCCGGTGAGGCGATCAGCACCACCGCACACGGCGCGGCAAAGGCCTTCGACGCCATCTTCGCCACCACCGCGTCAGGCAGGTCCGGTCCCCGGGCCTCGACGAGGCCCGCCACCAGGGCCTGGGCGAAGCGGTCCCGGGCCTCGCCGGCGCTGACGGCGAACCGCCAGGGCTCGAGGTCCCCGTGGTCGGGAACCGTGGTCGCCACGGTCAGGATCCGGTCCAGATCCGTCTCCGTCGGGGGCGAACCGTCGGGGGCGGGCTCGGGCCGGACGGCCATCTGGCGGGCCAGCCACGAGGGGTCGACGGGCGTCGTCACGCCGTCCGTTCCGTAGAACCCGCTCATGTGCGCTCCATTTCCGTCCGGCTCCGACCCGCAGCGTAGAGGCTCCGGCCACCGCGGCGGACCCCACCGCCGCTCGGGTGACCAGCCCGAACCGCACGTCGGCGCGACTTGTCGCGGCCGTCCCGGTCGCCCGCCGCCCCCGGCCGTTCGTGCAGGGGTGGCTTCGGCAGTAGCCTGTCCGCCGGTATGGGCCATCGCATCGAAGTCGAACTCACCAGTCAGTCGGACGAGCGCACCTGGACGTGGCGCGCCGCCGGGGCCAAACTGCCCCGCGGCACGGTGTCGGCCGAGCTGGTCCCCTCCGGAACCGCGGTGGGATCCGTGCTGCGCGCCGAGGTGGAGACGACGCTCGACGGCACCACGGTGACCGCGCTGCTCGCCCCCAAGGGCCGGAGCGAGCCCAAGCCCGTCGAGCGCATCGAGATCATCGGCACCCCTCCGAAGGGTCCGGACGTCAACGTCGTCCTCGCCGGGAAGGGCAAGCGTCGTCGTGACGAGTACGGCGACGACACCCGCGACGGGTCGCGCCGGCCCTCCGGACGCGGGCCGCGCTCCGACGGCGACCGCTCCGGTCGCCCGAGCGGTGACCGTGGACCCCGCGCCCCCCGGGCCGAGGGTGCATCCCGCGAGGGTGCCCCCTCCCGTGACGGTGGCTCCTCCCGCGCCGGTGGCCCGACGGGCGCCCGTCGTACCGGTCCGGCCCGCCCCGGGGGCCGGGAGGGCGGAGGCCGTGAGCGCGGGGACCGCCGGACGGCCACGTCGACCGTCTTCCGCAACGCGGCCCTGGCCGACCTGCGCCCCGAACAGCTCCCGGTGGCCGAGCAGCTGATCAAGGGCGGCATCCCGTCGGTCCGCCAGGCCATCCAGGAGCAGAACACCCGTGCGCGCGCCGAAGGGCGACCCGAGGTGACCGAGGCTCCGCTCATGGCGATGGCCGAGGAGCTCCGACCCGTCATCAACCTGGCCACGTGGAAGGACCGGGCCTCCGTCGCCCGCAACTCGGGCAAGGACACCCCGCTGCGCGAGCTGCGCTCCATCGTGGCCTCGGCCTCGACGGTCACGCTCGACGAGGAGGGGTCGGAGATGCTCCGCTCGCTCAAGACCAGCCTGACCGAACGGGTCACCGCCCTGCGCGAGCGTTGGGTCGAGCGCATCACCTCCGCACTCGACGAGGGCCGGGTCGAGGACGCGGTCCGTGCCTCCATCCGGGCACCGGAGCCGTCCGCCCGTCTCTCCGCCGAACTCGCCGTCCGCCTGGCGGACGCCGCCGGGCAGGCCATGTCGTCCGAGGTGACGCCCGAGGCCTGGCTGGCCCTGCTGGACGTGGTGGTCGACTGCCCGGTGCGTCGCACCGTCAAGCCCGCGGGTATCCCGACCGGGGCCGACGAGGCCCTCCTGGCCACGGCCCGCAAGGCCGCCGGACAGGTGCCCGAACTGGCCCGCCTCCTCGGGATCCCGATCCCCCCGCCTCCGGGGCCCCGCCGACCGGTCCCGGCCCGTCCCGCCGGGCGGCGCGCCTCCTAGCTCCCGTCGGCCCCCGCCGGTGCGGGCGTCAGTCGTCCGACCGGTCGAGGGGTCGGTGCATCACGAGCAGCCGGGCCTTGAACCCGGCCGACTCGAAGAAGTTCTTCGCCTCCCGGTCACCGGGCAGGGCCGTGCCGTCGACGCCGGTGCAGCCCACCGACGCGCACCAGGCGAGCGCCTCGTCCACCAGCAGGCGACCGAGGCCCACCTCCCGGGCGCCCGGCTCGACGAAGCACACGTCGAGCACCCCGCGCCGCTCCCCTCCCCCGTCGTCCACCCGGCACAGGGCCACCGCCGCCACCCAGTCGTCCAGGGTCCCGAGCAGTGCCGTCCGGGTCGGTCCGGTGACGTACGGGGCGACGAACGCCTCCGTGGGCTCCGGAAGGGCACCGAGCCCGTCCTCCGACCGTACCAGCTCGGCGCCCCGACGGCCCGCCCGATCGGCACGGAAGTCGACCAGCAGCTCGATCACCCGGTCCAGGTCATCCGCCGTCGCCGTGCGCACCTGCTCCATCGCGACCTACCCCCGCCCGTCGCCCGACGACCGGGTCAGGACCGCTCGTCGAGCAGCTGGTCCACGCGGCTGAGGACGGTGCGGCGTCCCCGGGTCGAGGTCTCATAGGTCCGGACGGCCACGAGCTCCGCACGGCGGAGGCCGTCGAGGCGCTGGACCACCTGGGATGCTGACAGGGTGTCGAATCCCGGGATGGCCAGCGTGGCGACGTCGGGCACGTGGGCGTCGACCACCCGGGGAGCGGTGGCCGCCGGCGTCGCCGTGTCGGGTGCGGAGGAACCGGAGTCGACCGGTCCGGCGGCCTGCGGGACCGTGGGCACGGACGCCGTCGGCCCGGTGCGCTCCGGCGGGTACGGGATGGTCCGCAGACGGGACGGTCCCGTGGTCGGGGGCGTCGTGGTCCCCGTCGCCCCGGCCGGACCCGAGCCGGTCCCGCCCGCGCCGGTACGGCGCAGGTTCTCCGAACGCCGCTTGAGCTCCTGCTGCCCGGCCACGACGGCGAACTTCCCGACGGCCCGGGCGGAGTTGACCTGGACGCCGAACCGCTCCCGTCCCCGCTCGGCGAGGCGGGGCAGCTCCTCGGCCACCGTCACGGCGATCCCCGTCGGGAGGAACACGAACAGGTCGAGGACCCGCTCGCTCAGCGGCTGTTCCCCGGTCTCCCGGTCGCCGGATTCGTCAACGGTCTCACCCATGGTCGGCTCCGCTCAGACGCAGTCGCGGCAGAGCATCTTCTTCTTGTCCGCCAACTGGTTGGAGTGCTTCACGAGGAAGCAGGACCGACAGACGAACTCGCCCGGCTGCTTGGGCAGGACACGCTCCACACCGTCACCGCTGCGGTCCTCCGGCTCGGGCGTCTCCTCGTCGTCCTCGACCTCCTCGACGACCAGGCGCTCCTTCAGGATGGTGTCGAGGCTGGCCTCGACGTCCTCGTCGTCCGGCTCCTCCTCCTCGTCGTCGTCGGTCTCCTCACCGGCCGCCTTGGCGACGGCCTTGGCCGTGCCCGCGGGTACGTCGGCCTCCTCGACGGGATCGACCTCGATGACGGCGACGGCGTCGTCGTCGTCGTCCTCGATGGCCAGGGGGTCGTCTGCGATCAGGTCGTCGTCGTCAGCCAGTTCGTCGAGGTCGTCCTCGATGAGTTCGTCGGGTGCCTCGACTTCGTCGATGTCTTCTGCCATGTGCGTGGTGTTCGGTCTTTCGGTCGTGAGTTGGCCGGGAGCATAGACGGCCCGGCCCTCCGTTCGAACGTCGTGGCCCGGATGGGGGTCCCGCCGCCGACGGGCCGTCGTCTGGGGATCATGCCAGGAATGGACCGCACCGTGGTGCACCGGACCGCCTGGTGCCCGGGCGCTGCGACCGCCATCGGCCCACGGCGGGGTCCGCTGCGCCTCCGACGGTCGGTCCCGGGCTGCCGTGCTCCACCGAGTCGGGCCCGGTCCGCCTCGACACGGCGGACCGGGCGGCAGGGCCCAAGGGGTCTTTGGCACCACCACCCCGCTACCTCCGACTGACGCCGTCGGTCCCGGGGAGGTGTTTTCTACTCGACCCCCTGGGCCTTCCTCCGCCTCTCACAGCATCCCCCCCGACACCTGCGACCGATGGTCGAAACCGGTGATCGCACGCTCCGGGGCGACTGGGACTGTCGGCACCCTACGCCATGGAACGGGTGGCCCGTCAAATGGTTTTGCCCGGCCTTGACCTGCATGTTCACAAGAGCTCCCAGTTCAGGGCGCTGAGGGATTTGTGCCGGCACCGACGGAATTCCTCCGCTGTTCGGCGCGGCGCTCGGACTCCAGTCGCTCGAGGTCCTCGGCCCCGTAGTCCACGTGGGCCATGGCCTCGGCCAGCAGCCGGTGGCCGGCCCGCTCGGCGATCTGGCGGTGCATCTCCTGGGCCACCCAGCGGTAGCTCGGATGGCCCTGGGGACCCGAGCGGAGCTCCAGCACGTGCATGGCCTCCCGGGCGTTCATCTGCATGGTGTACCGGATCCGGTAGGCGAGGGCCACGGCGTAGGACGCCTGGTCCGGGAAGTCCGCCACCAACGCCTCGTACAGCTCCCGGGACCGCTCGAGGGAGGCCACGAAACGCTCGGCGAGACCGGCCTCGGACACCACCTCGGGCACGTCGTAGCCCAGTGCGGCACCGAGAGGCTGCCAGTCGATGGTCAGGACGCGGTGGCGCTGCATGTCACGGAAGGCGCCGTAGTCGGTCACGACGTCGAAGCGGTAGTCGGTGCGCTCGAAGGCCCGGCCCGGCCGGTGCCGGCGGTTGGTCCGCTCGCCCACGTAGGCGGCGAGGATCGACCGCTTCTCCTCGGCTCCGAGCAGCCGCACCCGCGCGAGCACGTCGGCCTCGGGCCGGGTGGTGCGGGTGGCGACGATGGCGGCGACGACCTTGTCCTCGCCGTCCGGGTCGAAGTCGAGGAGTTCGACCACCGGTGCGCCGGACGGTCCCCCCACGAACGGTTCCTCCGGATCGACCAGGTCCGGGAAGAGCTCCGCTACCACCTCCGCCGTCCGCTCGCGGGTGGAGACCAGGTAGTCCGACCACGCACCGCCCCGCTCGACCCGGTCGACCCGCTGGAGGAACGAGGGGATCACCTTGCGGAGCTCCTCCAGCATCATGTCGGCGTAGACCCGCGCCTCGGGCAGCGGGTGGGAGCGCATCCGCACCAGCAGGAGTTCGTAGGACTGCCCGGTGCCGTAGATGCCCACGTTCGACAGGGATCCGGCCGGCAGCAGGCCGCGCAGGGCGTCGAGCCCCTTGGCCCGCACCGCCTGGCGGTGCACGAACACCGAATCACCCTCCTGGCGCGGATGACGCGCCACGAGCCAGCTGTGGGCCTCCTCCAGGAGTTCGCCGTAGGTGTCGAACATCCGGTCCATGTCCCCGACGTAGCGGGCACCGAGGGACGAGTCCAGCAGGCCCGGGTCGCGGAAGTAGCGGTAGTGCCCCGTCGACAGGCGTTGGTTGTAGGCGATGTAGCGCGTCGACTGCTCGAGGTAGGCCATCAGCCGTCCCCACTCCAGCACCTTGGTCAGCACGTTGGAGGCCTGCTCACACGCCAGGTGGACACCCCCGAGCTGGGCCACCGAGTCGTCGCCGTACTCGAAGAAGACCCGCTCGTAGAGCTCCTCCGCCCGCTTCAGCCCGACGGTGGCGTCGACCGTGGCGTCGCCGGTGATGTCGAGCTCACCGACGAACTCGTCCAGGAACAGGCGACGGAGGCTCTTCGGGGAGCGCGAGTACCGGGCGAAGAGCGCCCCTTTGACCACTTCGGGCAGGTTGACGAGCGCGAAGACCGGCTGGTCGAGATTGGTGACGTAGCGCCGCAGGATGTCGGTCTCCTCGGCACTGAACGATTCCACGGCGTAGGGGAACATGCCTGACTGACACTAGGACGGGGACGGGTCGTCTTGCGCGGACCCCTGGACCGCGGGGTCGTCGGCCCCGACCACCCCCCGGCGGAGCAGCGCCACCGCCAGTCCGGCCCGGTCCCGGGTGGCGGCGGACTCGGCCACCTGTCCGACCTGGCGGACCAGGTCGATGACCTGGCGGACGTTGCGGACGAAGTCGCCCGGGGCCACCTCGGCGTCCCGCAGGACGTTGTCCAGGGTCGCCCCGGACGCCCAGGCCACCACGGCCCGGGCCAGGCCACCGTCCGGGTGCCGGGTCCGTCGCAGGCCCACCCGGCGCTCGTCGGCCCGCAGGCGGGCCGCCAGGGCGTCCACGGCGGCCAGCCGCTCGACCACACGGGCCTGACGGGGCACCGGCGGGTCGTCCCCGGCACGGCGGGCCTCGAAGGTGAGGGCGGAGGCCACGCCGGCCAGGTGGGCCGGCTCGAGGTCGTCGAGCAGCCCGGCCCGGAGCAGTTCGGCCACCAGCAGATCGGACTCGTGGTAGATCCCGGCCAGTCGGAGTCCGTCCTCGGTCAGGGCCCAGCCGTCCAGGAACCGCCGGTCGTCCAGGATGGCGAGGCGGCGGTCCAGCTGGGCCACGAGCGACTCCGAGCCCTCCGGGGCCTGCCACTGGCCGTACGAGGACTCCAGCAGCCCGTGGGCCTCCTCACGTGTCCACCGCCGGACCAGGTTGACGGCGAGGTTGTAGGTCGGGTGGAACGAGGACACCAGATCGGGCGGCTGCGCCACCGCCGTGCGGGCCACCAGACCGAAGGTCGTGGCCTGGTTCCACAGCACGAAGGCGTGGCCCACCGTGTCGATGCCGCGGCGGCCGGCCCGCCCCGTCAGCTGCTGGTACTCCCCCGACGTGAGCGCCGACGTGTCCGAGCCCCGGAACTTGGCGAAGCGCTCGACCACCACGGTGCGGGCCGGCATGTTGATCCCGAGGGCCAGCGTCTCGGTGGCGAACACCACCTTCAGCAGGCCCTCGGAGAAGCACTGCTCGACGGCCTGGCGGAAGGCCGGGACCAGGCCGGCGTGGTGGGGTGCCACTCCGGCCTCGAGGGCCGCCGACCACGGCCCGTACCCGAGGGTGCGCAGGTCGTCGTCGGACAGCCGCTCCACGGCACTCTCCACCACGGCCCGGATCCGGGTGCGCTCCTCGTCGGAGGTGAGCCGCACCCCCTCGGTCACCACCTGGCGGGTGGCGTCGTCACAGGCGGCCCGGGAGAAGATGAAGGTGATGGCGGGCAGCATGCCGGCGTCGTGGAGGTACTCGACCACCTCGGTGCGCCGAGGGGCCCGGAACCGCTGGTGGCCCGGACGCTTGCGACGGTCGTCGAGCTTCAGCCCGGCGGGGTTGGCGACACCGTCGCGCAGGAGGGGCAGGACCGACACCCCGTCGCGTCCACGTTCGGACACCGCGTAGTGGTGGTGGAGGGTGACCGGCCGGTGGGTCTCGACCACCACCCGGGTCGTGCCCCGCACCGACGTCAGCCAGGCGCCGAACTCCCTGGCGTTGTTGACCGTGGCCGACAGACTGACGAACATCACGCCCGGCGGGGTGAGGACGAGGACCTCCTCCCACACCGACCCACGGTAGGGATCCTGGAGGTAGTGGACCTCGTCCAGCACCACGACCTGGAGGTCGTCGAGGAGCGACGACCGGGCGAACAGCATGTTGCGCAGGACCTCGGTGGTCATCACCACGACCGGCGCCCGGGGTCGGTGGGACACGTCGCCCGTCAGGAGCCCCACCCGGCCGCTCCCGTAGCGGGCCGTCAGCTCGGCGAATTTCTGGTTGGACAGGGCCTTGATCGGCGTCGTGTAGAAGGCCTTGCCCCCGTCCTCCAGCGCCCGCGCGACCGCGTAGTCGGCGACCAGGGTCTTTCCCGACCCGGTCGGGGCGGAGACCAGCACGGACTCGCCGCGGTCGATGGCGTCCATGGCCCGGTACTGGAAGCGGTCGAGCCGGAACCCGAGGGCCCGTTCGAACCGCTGCTGACGATCCCCGGACGGGGAGCCGCCCCCGCCGTCCGGGTCGTGACCCGGGCCGTTCCCGGACCGGCTCACCCGGTCGGACGTCGGAGGAGCTTGCCGATCAGGATCGACACCTCGTAGAAGAGGTACAGCGGAACGGCCATGGCCAGCATGGAGAAGGGGTCGGAACTCGGGGTGATGACCCCGGCGAGCACCACGATCCCGACGATGGCCCACCGACGCCAGGAGCTGAGCTGCTGGGGCGAGAGCACGCCGGCCAGCTCGAGGGAGACCAGCAGGACCGGGAACTCGAACGTCACCCCGAAGGCCACCATCAACAGGGTGATCAGGCTGAGGTACTTGATGGGGTCGAGGATCTGGGTGAGCGAGGGGCCCCCGATGGAGTCGAGCCACTGCAGGGCGTGGGGGAAGATGAGGTAGGCCACGACCGCACCGAGGGTGAAGAGCCCGATGGTGGCGGCGATGAAGGGGACGGCGTAGCGCTTCTCTTTCGGGTTGAGTCCGGGCGTGATGAACCGCCACAGCTCGAACAGCCACACCGGGGAGGCCAGGAAGATGCCTCCGTAGGCGGCGATCTTGACCCGTAGCGCCAGTCCGTCGAGTGGTCCGGTCACGTAGAACCCGCAGCGCGTCGGTGCGACGTCGCAGTAGGGGTGCTTGAGGGCGTCGAGGATCCACGGATAGGCCAGGAACGACACCACGGCCATCACCAGGAACGCGGCCACCGAGATCAGCACCCGACGGCGCAGCTCACCCAGGTGCTCGACCAGCGTCATCGAGTCGGGGGCCGGCTTGTCTGCCCGGCGCTTCAGCGAGATGGCCACGCTCAGCGCACCCCGCTCCGGTACGCCCGGGTCGGCGTCATGCTCAATTCATCGAGGGATCGTCGGGCACGGTGCCCACGCCCCCGACACCGCCCCGCACCGTGTGCACCGTGCCGAGCGGGTCGCTGACCGAGACCCCGGGGATCGAGGCGGACTCGTCCGCCACCACCGCGCCGTTGGGTCGGTTGGCCTCCGCCGAGGGCAGCACGCCGTCACCCACCGGATCCGGTGGTCGCCCCTCGTCCGGGGAGGCGTGCGTGGCCTCGTTGTCGGCCGAGTGCGAGTCGGCCAGGGAGTCGAGGAAGGAGATCGGCGACCGCACGGCCTGGGTGATCTTGTCGGTCGAGGGCAGGTCGGGGAAATTGCCCCGCACATCGGTCTCGAGCCGCTCGCGCAGTCGCCGGAAGTCACCCCACAGCGCTCCGACCTGACGCGCCACCTTCGGCAGCTTGTCCGGGCCGAGCACCACGATGGCGACCAGCAGGACGACCAGCAGCTTGGCCGGGCTGAGGAAGGGCACCTCACGAGTGTATCGGGGGTGCGCGCCGCAGACGTGGGCGCCACCGGTCTCCCCCGGGGGCCGGCCTGGCCTCAGATGCCCTTCAGGCGGCTCAGCGGCCACACCACGGCCACGGCCCGACCCACGATCAGCGACTTCGAGATCGGGCCGAAATACCGGCTGTCCTCCGAATCGGTCCGGTTGTCCCCCATGACGAAGTACTCGTCGGGCGGGATCTTGACCGGACCGGGCATGTTGAACTCGGCGTGCGGATCGTCGGGCAGGGCTCCGGTGTAGCTCTGTGGACCCGGCGGCAGCCAGGGCTCCTTCAGCTGCTGCCCGTTGATGTACACGTGCCCGTTCTGGGTGGAGATCGTCTCCCCCGGCAGACCGATCACGCGCTTGACCAGGTCCGGGAAGTTCTGGTCCTCCAACGGTGGACGCCGGAAGACCACGATGTCCCCCCGGTGTACGCCGTGGAAGTCGTAGCTGAGCTTGTTCACCATGATCCGGTCCCCCACGTCGAGGGTCGGGACCATGGAGGGCGACGGGATGTAGAAGGTCTGGACGATATAGGTCTTGAGCACGACGGTGGCCACCAGGACCACCATGAGGATGACCGCCCACTCGATCACCCACCGGTAGCTGGAACCCCGGGAGCGACCCTGGCCGAGGGCGCCGGATCCCCCGCCGTCCGGGTCCGGCGGCACGGTCACCACGGCGGTCGCCGCACCGGCACCCGCTCCCGGGACGCCGCCGACGGCGGGCTCGACGGGCGTGGAGTCGGTCGGTTCGGTCGGCACAGTGCACCGACGCTAGCCGACCGGGGTACCCATTCCCGGGCGGACCACGCCCGGTTCACAGGCCGGCGATGAGCTTCTCGACCCGCTCGTCCTTCGATTTGAACGGGTCCTTCAGCAGCACCGTGCGCTGCGCCTGGTCGTTCAGCTTGAGGTGGACCCAGTCCACGGTGAAATCGCGACGCTTCTCCTTCGCCCGCTTCACGAACTCGCCACGCAGGCGGGCACGGGTGGTCTGGGGGGGGGTCGTCATGGCCTCGGCGATGTCGGCGTCGCGGCAGACCCGGTCGAGTTGGTCGTGGCGCTGCAGGCGGTAGTAGAGGCCCCGGTTGCGGTCGACGTCGTGGTACTGCAGGTCGAGCAGGGCCACGTGGGGGCTGTGCAGGGGCAGGGAGTGGCGGTCGCGGTACCCCTCGATCAGTCGGTACTTGGCCACCCAGTCGCACTCGCGGTGGAGGGACAGCGGGTCGGCCTCCAGGCCCTTCAGGCAGTGCTCCCACATCCCGAGGGCCCGGTCCTCCTGGACGGACAGCCCGTGGCGGTCACGGAACTTGAGGGCCCGCTGGAGGTACTCGCCCTGGATGTCGAGCGCGCTCATCTCCCGGCCGTTCGCCAGGCGCACCGGTCGGCGGCAGGTGATGTCGTGGCTGATCTCGCGGATGGCCCGGATCGGGTTCTCGAGGGTGAGGTCCCGCAGCACCGTCGAGGGGTCCTCGAGCATGCGCAGCACGATGCTGGTGGCGCCGATCTTGAGGAACGTGGCGTACTCGCTCATGTTCGAGTCACCGACGATGACGTGCAGGCGCCGGAACTTCTCGGCGTCGGCGTGGGGTTCGTCACGGGTGTTGATGATGGGACGGCTCCGCGTGGTGGCCGAGGACACGCCCTCCCAGATGTGCTCCGCCCGCTGGCTCAGACAGAAGACGGCGCCCCGGGCGGTCTGGAGCACCTTGCCGGCTCCGGCGTAGGCCTGCCGGCTCACCAGGAACGGGATCAGCACCTCGGTGTAGTGGGTGAAGTCGTCCCGTCGGCTCGTGAGGTAGTTCTCGTGGCAGCCGTAGGAGTTGCCGGCCGAGTCCGTGTTGTTCTTGAACAGGTAGATGTCACCCCGGATGCCCTCTTCGCGCATGCGGGCCTCGGCCCCCTCGACCAACGAGGAGAGGATCCACTCCCCCGCCTTGTCGTGGGCCACCAGCTCGGCGATGTCGTCGCACTCGGGGGTGGCGTACTCCGGATGGCTGCCCACGTCGAGGTACAGGCGTGCCCCGTTCTCGAGGAAGACGTTGGAGGAGCGTCCCCAGCTCACGACGCGGCGGAACAGGTAGCGGGCCACCTCGTCCGGACTCAGCCGCCGTTGGCCGCGCAGCGTGCAGGTCACCCCGTACTCGTTCTCCAAGCCGTAGATGCGCTTGTCCATTAAGGGCACGGTACCGTGCCGGAGCGCCGGACCGGAGCCAACCCGGCGATCGTCACCCAGAGTTCACGCCCCCGGGACCTGCGCCGCGGACCCCGGTCCCGGGACCGGGGTCAGGCCAGCAGTCCGACGAGCTCGTCCTCCACCAGACGTCGGAACGACCTGCGTCCGTTTCCGTCGGCCAGCACGGCGACCTCCAGGTCGGCGGCCTCCAACGTCCGGTCGGCGCCGGCCAGGGCCCCGACGGCGGCCTGGAGGGCACCCGAGAGTCCCCACGTGGCGGACCACGCCTCGTCGAGCGCGGCCACGATGCCCTCGGTCTCCCCGCCGAGGACGGCGAACCGGTCCTCGTCGGTGATGGTCCCCTCGTAGGCGATGTGGTACAGCTGCGGTGGACGCAGCCCGTTGCCGAGCTCGGCCACCAGGATCTCCACCTCGAGCGGCTTCATCTCGTGGGTGAACACCTGCCCGAGGTACTGGGCGTAGAGGTTGGCCAGCGAGCGGGCCTCCACGTCCTCGCGGCTGTAGGCGTAGCCCTTGGTGTCCGCGTGGCGGATGCCCGAGACGCGGAGCTGGTCGAACTCGTTGTACTTGCCCACCCCGGCGAAGGCGATCCGGTCGTAGATCTCGCTGATCTTGTGCAACGAGCGGGACGGGTTGTCGGCGACGATCAGGATGCCGTCGTCGTAGGTGGTGGCGACCAGGGACCGACCCCGGGCGATGCCCTTCTGAGCGTACTCGGCCCGGTCCTTCATCACCTGTTCGGGAGCGACGTAGTAGGGCATGGTCACGGCTGGCGACCCTCCGTCCGGCGGCGCTCGATCAGACTGGCGAAGCGCTCGGCCACCTCGTCCTCCTCGACGGCGGTGAAGCCCTCGGCGGTGACGGTGGCCACCAGCGGGTAGATGCCGCGGATGAGATCGGGACCCCCGGTGGCCGAGTCCTCGTCGGCCGCTTCGTAGAGCGATTGGATGGCGAGCTCCACGGCGGCATCCCGCTCGAGACCGTCGCGGTAGCCGAGCTTGATGGTCGTGCGGGCATCACGACCGCCGGAACCGGTGGCGTTGTACTCCGTCTCCTCGTAGTGCCCGCCGGTCACGTCGTAGGTGAAGATGCGGCCGGTCCGGCGGGCCAGGTCGAACCCGGCGAAGAGCGGCACCACGGCGAGGCCCTGCATGGCCATGGGCAGGTGCTCACGGACCATCTGCCCGAGCTGGTTGGCCTTGCCCTCGAGGCTGAGCACCACACCCTCCACCTTCTCGTAGTGCTCGAGCTGGGTCTGGAACAGGCGGACCATCTCGACGGCGGGCCCGGCCGCACCGGCGATGGCCACGGCCGAATAGCGATCGGCGGGGAACACCTTCTGCATGGCGCGGTGGGCGATGGCATGGCCCTCGGTGGCCCGGCGGTCACCGGCCATGATCACGCCGTCGGCGTACCGCAGGGCGACGACGGTGGTGCCGTGGCGGAACCCCTCGGCGGGACCCGATGCGCCCGCACCGATCAGGGGATGGGTGGGCACCCGCAGCCGGCGGATCAGGCCGGCGAAGTCCGGGCCGGGGTCCTCGGTCGTCGTGAAGAGGGGGAGGCTCACCGGGGCTACTCCCCACCCTTCTGCACGTAGTTGCGCACGAACTCCTCGGCGTTGTCCTCCAGCACCTCGTCGATCTCGTCGAGCAGATCGTCCAGCTCGGCCTTCAGCTTCTCACCCGCGGCCGAGTTCGCCGGGACCTCCTCGACGGCCTCGTCGGTGCGGTCGGGTGCCTGCTTCTTCTTCAGTTCTCGTTCTGCCATCACTCCACTCCTCGTCGTCCTCGTCGCCGGTCGGCACTCAACCGCTCAGTCGTTCGACCAGCTCGGTCGGACTGGCACAACTGTCCAGCAATGCTTCGACATGTTCCGCCGTTCCCTTCAGCGGGTCCATCATAGGGACGCGTCGGAGGGGGTCGGATCCGAGGTCGAACACCAGCGAATCCCAGTTGGCCGTCGCCACCGACGCCGGCCAGCGCTTGAGGCACTCGCCGCGGAACCACGCCCGGGTCGTCCGCGGTGGGTCGACGACGGCGGCGGCCACCGAGGCCTCGTCCACCAGCTTCTCGGTATCGAGGCGGGCGAACAACGACCGGGACGGTCGCAGGTCGTGGTACTGCAGATCGACGGCGGCCATGCGGGGGTCTCCCCATCCGCAGCTGTGCCGGTCCTGGTAGGCCTCGAGCAGGCCCAGCTTGGCCACCCAGTCGACCTGACGGGCCAGCGACGACGGATCCGTCTCGAGACCGTTGAGCACACCCTCCCACCGGTCGAGCACGGCATCGCCGATCATCGGGGCGCCGAGGCAGTCGAGGCCCCGGTCGTCGGCGTACTTGCGGGCCGCCGAGTACAGCTCCCACTGGATGGCCAGAGCGGTGGCCGTCGAGCCGTCGGCCATCAGCAGCGGCTGGGTGAAGGTGCGGTCGACGGCCACGGCGTGGATGGCCCGCACCGGGTCGGACAACGACAGGTTCCGGGCCGGGGCGACGTCGTCCTCGATCATGGCCAGGACCAGCGAGGTGGTGCCGAGCTTCAGGAAGGTGGCCACCTCGGCCAGGTTGGCGTCGCCCACGATCACGTGCAGCCGGCGGTAGCGGTGCGGATCGGCGTGGGGTTCGTCGCGCGTGTTGACGATCGGGCGCTTCAGCGTGGTCTCCAGGCCGACCTGCTCCTCGAAGAACTCGGCCCGCTGCGACAGCTGGAAGTCCACCGATCCGGGTTCGTGGAAGGTCGTCTCGCTTCCCACCTTGCCGGCGCCGCAGAACAACTGACGGGTGACGAAGTGGGAGGTGATGCCGGACACCACCCGGCTGAACGGGACCTCGCGGTCCATGAGGTAGTTCTCGTGGCAGCCGTAGGAGTTCCCCTTGCCGTCCGAGTTGTTCTTGTAGACCACCAGGCGCGAGCCGTCGTGGGACGAGGCGTCGGCCGCCTCCATCGAGCGGATGACGATGACCTCGCCGGCCCGGTCGTAGCGCAGGGCCTCCAGGGCGTCGCGGCACTCCGGCGAGGAGAACTCCGGGTGGGCGTGGTCGACGTAGTACCGGGCCCCGTTGGTGAGGACGGTGTTGACCAGATGGGTCTCGACCATGGGGGGCATCGAGCCCTCCTTGACCGTTCCCCGGGCGTCGTTGCCGGGCGCCTCGTCCTCGAAGTCCCAGCCGATCTGCTGGCGGGCCACGTCACGGGCGTAGGCGTTGATGAGGACGGAGGAGGCGGCGATCGGGTTCGGATCGCCGTGGACCACCTGGATGCCGAACTCGGTCTCGATGCCGCAGACCTTGGGTATGGCCATGCGGGCGACCCTACCCTCGCACCGGGCCGACGTGGCACCTCGGCCGGCGCCTCAGAGGTACTGCCCGGTGCCCACCCGCTCGATGGACCGGCCGCCGGTGGTCTCGTCGCGATCGCTGATGAGGGTACGGATGTAGACGATCCGCTCCCCCTTCTTGCCCGAGATCTTGGCCCAGTCGTCCGGGTTGGTGGTGTTGGGGAGGTCCTCGTTCTCCTTGTACTCCTGGCGGATCGACTCGAGGAGGTCCTGGGTGCGGATGCCCCGGCTCTCGCCGGCGATCGCCCGCTTGATGGCCAGCTTCTTGGCCCGGCGGACGATGTTCTCGATCATGGCGCCCGAGCTGAAGTCCCGGTAGTACAGGACCTCCTTGTCGCCGTTCTGGTAGGTCACCTCGAGGAAGCGGTTCTCCTCGTCGTTGCGGTACATCTCGGCGACGGTCGACTCGATCATGGCCTGGGTGGCCTTCGCCGGTTCCCCACCGCCGAGGGTGCGCACCTCCCCCTCGTCGAGCGGGAGGTCGGGGGTCAGGTACCGGGCGAAGATCTGGGCGGCAGCGGCCTCGTTGGGCCGCTCGATGCGGATCTTCACGTCGAGGCGGCCGGGACGCAGGATGGCCGGGTCGATGAGGTCCTCACGGTTGGAGGCACCGATCACGATGACGTCCTTCAGCGTCTCCACACCGTCGATCTCGGCGAGGAGCTGAGGGACGATGGTCGACTCCATGTCGGAGCTGATGCCGGTGCCCCGGGTCCGGAACAACGAGTCCATCTCGTCGAAGAAGACGATGACGGGTACACCCTCCTCCGACTTCTCACGGGCCCGCTGGAACACCAGCCGGATCTGACGCTCGGTCTCCCCGACGTACTTGTTCAACAGCTCGGGACCCTTGATGTTGAGGAAGTAGCTGCGGGTGTTGGTGTTGCCCGTCACCTCGGCGACCTTCTTGGCCAACGAGTTGGCCACGGCCTTGGCGATCAGGGTCTTGCCGCAACCCGGCGGGCCGTAGAGCAGGATGCCCTTCGGGGCCGGCAGCTTGTGCTCGTGGTAGAGCTCCCGGTAGAGGTACGGCAGCTCGACGGCGTCGGTGATGGCCTCGATCTGGTCGTCGAGCCCGCCCACGTCCGCGTAGGTGACGTCGGGCACCTCCTCGAGCACGAGCTCCTCCACCTCGGGACGCTCCAGCTTCTCGATCAGCAGACCGGTCCTCGACTCCATCAGTACGGTGTCGCCGGCCCGCAGCTTGACCCCGATCAGGGCGTCCGACAGCTCGGCCACCCGCTCCTCGTCGGCACGCCCGTAGACCAGCGCACGGGTGCCTCCGTCCAGCAGCTCCTTCAGGACCACGACCTCGCCCTGGCCTTCGCCCTGGCGGGCGAGGATCACGTTGAGCGACTCGTTGAGGACGACCTCGTTGCCCCGCTGGAGCTCGGACGGATCGATGTCGGGGTGGAGGGAGACGCGCATCTTGCGGCCTCCGCTGAAGACGTCGACCGTGCCGTCGTCGTTGGCGCCCAGGTACGTCCCGTACGCCGAAGGCGGCTGCGTCAGCTTCTCCACTTCCTCGCGGAGGTTGGCGACGTGTTCCTTGGCCGTCTGGAGGGTGAACGTCAGCTTCTCGTTCTGGGACACCGCCTGGGCCAGCTGGCCCTTGGTCTCGAGGAGCTTCTCCTCGAGCGTCTGCACCCGGCGCGGGCTCTCCTGGAGCCGGCGTCGCAGGGTCGTGACCTCTTCCTCGGCGGAGATGGCCCGAGCCCGCAGCGTGTCGAGGTCATCCTCGCCACCCGCCCGGCGCTGGCCGTCGGCATCGTCGAAATCAACCGTCGCAATCACCTTCTTCGAGCTGGGGGGAGCACGCTCTTGGGACCCTACACCGACCGGCCCCCTGGACAGACGCCCCCCACGCCGGGGTGAGAGACGCCCCCCACGTCGGGGAATCGGGGTAAGAGACGCCCCCCACGTCGGGGAAGAGGTGCGGCAGAGCCCGGGTCGACCGCGGCCGCCACCGGCCCGACGGGGCCTGTCGACGGGATCTGTCGACGGGTCAGTCGACAGGATCTCTCGACGGGGTGCTTGCAGCGGATAGCATGAGTCACCCAACGGGTCCGGACCCGCCCCCAGGGCGTTCCGGGATCGACCCCGTGGGCCACCGGTACGCCGAGGACGCACGTCCTCCGCGGTCGGGCCGAGAGACATCGAGGAGAGACACGGCTGATGAAGGTCTGGATCGACCAGGATCTGTGCACGGGGGACGGGCTCTGCGAGGAGATCGCGCCCGCGGTCTTCACGCTGCTCGACGACGGCCTCGCCTATGTCAAGGAAGGCGCCGACGTGAGGAACGAGCCGGGCGGCTCGGCCGGCATGGCCGCTGTCCCGGGGGATCTGGAGGACGCCGTGGTCGAGGCCTCCGAGGAGTGTCCCGGCGAGTGCATCTTCATCGAGCAGAGCTAGTGCCGTGTCAGGCAACGTTTGCGCGCTTGACCAGCTCACGTAGGGCCCGGTCGTGTGCGTTGCGGTTCCGCCAGATGATGTAGCGGCGGATCATCGAGGCCTGCTCTTTGTGGCTGACGTGGTCGGTGCCGTCGAGCGCGAAGTAGCGCAGCGCCTGGAACTGGGCCTCGATCCGGTTGAGCCACGATGAGTAGGTCGGCGTATAGGCGAGTTCCACGTTGTTCGCCTCGGCCCAGATGGCGACACGCTGGTCGGTCTTGGTCGAGGTGTGCGGGCTGAAGTTGTCGAGCACGATGGCGATCCGGACCTCGGGCGGATGGAGTGTGCGGAGGTAGCGGATGAAAGCCAGGAACTGGGTCCGACCCTTGTTCGTGGTGATGTGCCCGTAGAGGCGGTCGGTCGAGAGGTCGTAGCCGGCCATGAGGTGTCGAACCCCGTTCGGTCGGGTGTAGGTGGCTCGACGACGTCGGCGACGGGGCACGGCCTCATCGCCGCTGCCGGTTGCCACCGGGGCCCACTGCTTTCCGGGATGGGGCTGGAGGTTGAGGGGCCCGAACTCGTCCATGCAGATCACCACGGTGGGGTCTGTTTTCCCAGGCCGGGCGGTGCCATCGGCGATGGCGTAGAGCTCGAGGATCCGGTTCTTCTTGGTCTCGAAGTCGGGGTCGTTGGACTGCTTCCAGGTCTTGATCACTTGAAACGACACGCCCTCCTCTCGGAGCAGGACCCGGAGGCCCTCATGGCTGATGTCGTCGACCACCCCCTCGGCGACCAGGAACTCTGCCAGCTTGGACAGGCTCCAGGTCGAGAAGGGCAGGTTGTGGTCCTGCGGGCGGGAAAGCGCCACCTTCTTGATGGCCTGGCGTTCGGGAAGGGTGAACTTCGGCGGGCGTCCCCCGGCGTACTTCGGGGCCAAGGAGTCGAACCCGTCGGCGTTGAAGTTGTGGATCACCTCTCGGACCCGGTCCTCGGAGGTGAAGGCGATCTTGGCGATGGCGGGGACGTCCATGGCCTGGGCGGACCACAGCACGATCTGGGCTCTTCGCCATCGGACAACCGACCCGGACCCTCGTCGCACGATGCCGAGAAGCTTGTTGCCCTCAGCGCTGGTGATCTCACGGACTTGTACACGTTCGGCCATCACCCAAGTCTGCGCGAACTGGTCCGTCAGATGGTGGACGCGCCCCGGGAACGTTGGCGGTCACGGCACTAGTCCGACCGCCCCGCCGCCCCGTCCCGGGCGGTCCCCCTACCCCGAGATGAGCCGGCGCACCGGACTCGGGGCGAAGTACCCCGTCTCCCGCACCCCCGGCACCCGGCGCAGCTGCGCATCCAGCTCGGCGGTGATCGGACGATCCTCGGCCAGTGCGAGATCGGCGAGGATCCCACCGGACTCGGAGAGCACGGGCCCGTCCTTGCCCGTACCCGAACGCAGGCGCACCGGGGCGTCGACCGCCGACTCGAGGGTGCGGACCGTGTCGATGATCCCGTGCGGATCGAGGTCCAGGGGCAGCGGACACCCGCCGAGCACCGCCACCTGCTTGGTCCTGTCGGCGACGATCAACTGGTGCCGGGCGGCGTCCAGCACGGCACGCTCGCGGTGCATCGCCCCGCCGCGCCCCTTGACGAGGGCCCCGTCGGGGTCCCACTGGTCGGCTCCGTCGAACGCCACGTCGACCCCGCGGTCGTCGAGCGGGACGACGCGGAAGCCGGCCGCCGAGGCGTACCACTCCATCTCGTAGCTGGTGGCCACGAGCACGAGGCCGGACGCCAGCAGGGCGCGGTCCGACGCCAGGGTCAGCAGCGTCAGGAACGCGGTCGACCCCGAGCCCAGCCCCACGCGGGGGGACGCCGATCCGACGTCGTCCAGCAGGGTCCGGACCGTGAGGGCCGCCGCTTCGGCGAGGGACTGCTTGGCCGCGCGTCCGGTGATCTCCGACGGCCACCGCAGACCGGCGTAGGGCTCGACGGGGCTCACGACGTCCGTGCCGGCCCCGGGTGCACAGCGCGTCTACTCCGCCCCGTCCACGTCGACGGCGTCGTCACCATCGTCATCGTCGGACCCGCGCGCCACGTCGTCGGGGACCACGACCTCCGTGCTCCCCGGGACGCGTCCGACCGGACCGCCGGGTCGGCTGCCCCGGTCCTCGGGACGCAGCAGCCGGGCCGTGGTCAGGAACCCGGTATGGCCGACCATGCGGTGGTCGGGACGGACCGAGCGGTCCTCGATGTGCCACGTCCGGTGCAGGACCTCGAGAGTGCTCGCCATGCCGAAGGCACTGTCCTCGAGGGTCCCGCGGAACTGCGCCGACTGGTTGATGGTGGGGAGGTACGCACAGATGATCCCGCCGGACCGGAGGGCCACCTCGGCGTGCCGGACGACCCGCCACGGCTCCGGCAGGTCGAGGACGATGCGGTCGAGTCCCCGCTCCTCGATCCCCTCGTAGACGTCGCGCAGCTCCACGCGGTAGTCGGCGTCATCGCCCACCGTGGCCACCACGTTGTTGTGGGCCCGGTTGGCGAAGTCCTCGCGCAGCTCGTACCCGACGACCGAGGCTCCGGCCCGCAGCAGGGCCATCGACAGGGCGCCCGACCCCACGCCGGCCTCGAGGACCCGCATGCCCGGCGCGATGTCGGCCTCCATGAGGATGGCGGCCAGGTCCTTCGGGTAGATCACCTGGGCCCCGCGGGGCATCTTGAGCACCATGTCCGACAGGGTCGGCCGTACTACGAGGAAGCGCCGTCCCGTGCTGCCGTAGACCGTGGACCCCTCGTGGGCGCCGATCAGGTCGTCGTGGGAGACGATGCCGGCGTGGGTGTGGAACCCGGCGTCAGGACGCAACGTGAGGAGGTAGCGCCTCTTCTTGGCGTCGACCAGAAGCACCCGCTCCCCCGCCCGCAGCAGGCTCCGGTCCGGGACGGGCCCGTCACCCCACCCGGCGTCCGTGGTGCTCAGGACCCGGGATCCGATGTCGGACCGGACGGACCCGCCTTGATCACGAGGCGCTCCCCCGGGTTCAACTTCGTGCGGTACACCACGTCCTCGGTCCGGCGGGCCCGCAGCAGCATCCAGAAGGCGATCCCCACCACCAACCAGGCCTTGTTCGATCCACCCACGCCGCGTCGGAAGGACCGGACCTGGAGATAGCGCAGCAGCGTCTCCACGGGCTCAGATGCGCCGGACTTCGACGATGGTCGACTTACGCCGGCCGGCCCGCCGGCCGATCAGGAACACGACGGCCACCGTGACGACCACGATGCCGAGCCCGATGGCCAGGGCCTGGGAGCGGGCACCCTCCACCTCCTCGGTCACGCCGCCCGTCACCTCGCGCAGCTTGGCCTCGATGTCGTCGCGGGTGATCTTCTGGTCGGCCGGGCTCATGCCTGCTCCTTGTCGGACGCGGGATCGGGTCTGCCGGCGGGGTCTGCCGGCGTGGGTTCGGGCCGGTGGTCCGCCACTGCAGGGGTGGCGGGCGGGCGCTGGGGAGCTGCAGGGCCTGCGGGGGTGGGCTTCGGGCCTGCGGGGGTGGGCGTGGGCTTGTCGGACGAGGGATCAGGGGTCTGACCCCGACTGACGGCCTTGACGGCGATGAAGGCGATGAGGACCACGAGCACCGCACAGATGACGTAGGGGATCCAGGACAGGTTGCCGGTGAAGGTGGATCCCGTCTCGGTCTGGAGCAGCCGCAGGAATCCGACGGCCAGCACGAACAGTCCGATGGAGAGGGCCACCGAGCCGACCACACCGAACACGACGTACCGCCCGAGACCCTTGACGGGGTCGAGCGTCTCCTGCTTGATGTAGTCGACAATGAGCGTGACGACTTCCTGGGCCTCGTCGCGCAGGCCGCTGAAGCCCCGCTTGCCGTCGTTCCGGCCTGGCGCCACGTTCCTCCTCGGTTGTTCCCTCGGTGCCCGGCGGACACCGTTCCCTCCGTCGACCTCGTCGGCGGGGTCCCGACTGAGCCGTCGGACGGCCCAACTCTAGCCAGACAGGCCCACTACCTGGCTCGACCCCGCTCGGTGAAGAGATACGTCGAGCTGGCCCGGGCCACGGTCCGACCGGCGTCGTCGGTCACCTCGGCTTCGGCGAAGGCCACCCGGGAGCCGCCCGAGACGATCCGGGCCGTGCACTCGAGCACGCTGCCGACCCGGGCGGGGGCCAGGAAACTCGTCTTCATCTCGACGTTGGACGCGATGACCCTGCGGCCCGCCGCCCGGGCGTACGTCACCGCGGCCGAACCCATGGCCGAGTCGGCCATCGCCCCGATGAAGCCCCCCTGGAGGATGCCGGCCGGATTGGCGAAGCGCTCGTCGGCCCGCATCCGCCACACCGTCCGTCCGGCCGTGGACTTGTCGATGCACGTCATACCCAGCGTGAGTTCGCAGTTCGGGGGAACCTGGATCCGGTGATCGGCCACGGGGTGACGATACCCCCGCGGCCACCGCGACCCGGGCCCGGTGGCAACCGCCCGGCACGGCCGTGCCGGGGATCGACAGGAACGGCGATACTGGAGGAATGGCCATCGACGCACACGACGGGAGCCCTCCGGTGGTGCTGGTGGGTGCGGCGAGCGAGGACTGGAGCGGTGACGCCCGCTTCCACGAGTACTCGTCGGCCGCCGACCCGCTGGCGTCGGGCGCCATCTCCGGGGTGCCGATCACCGAGTTCCCGCCGTCCCTCCACGGAGGCACCGGCAGTCGGATCGTGCCCCTCGACCTTTCCGGCCCCCTCGCCGTCCCCTACCCCGCCAGCAGCCCGGCCCTCCTGGCCGCGTTCGTGGTGCTCGAGCCGGGGAGCCCGCTCGCCACGCGACCCGACGCCACCAGCGAGCTGTACTACTGCCTCGAGGGGGCGGGCCACACCCTGTTCAGGCGGACCGTCGTGCCCGGTGAGCCCGCCGGGTCCGCCCCGACCGACGGGACCATCGGGTGGGAGGAGGGCGACCTCGTCACCCTGCCGTCCGGGTGCTCGTGCGAGCACACCGCCCACGGCGACCGTCGGGCGCTCCTCTACCGGGTGACCGACGCTCCCCTGCTCGCCTACCTGGGGGTGCGTCCGGGTCCGGCGCGGTTCGCCCCGACCCGCTATCCGGCCGCCGTGTCCCGGGCCCGTCTGGCCGAGGTCGAGTCAGACCCGGCCGCCGCCACCCGCAGCCGGGTGTCGATCCTGCTGGCCAACGCGGCTCAGCCCCAGACGCTCACGGTGACCCACACGTTGTGGGCCATGCTCGGCGTGCTCCCGGTCGACCGGGTCCAGCGCCCGCACCGGCACCAGAGCGTCGCCCTCGACCTGATCATCGACTGCGCCCCGGGGTGTTACTCACTCCTCGGCCCCGACCTCGACGACCGGGGGGACATCGTCGATCCGGTGCGCGTGGACTGGCAGAGCGCCGGCGCCTTCGTGACTCCTCCCGGACTGTGGCACAGCCACCACAACGAATCGGGCCGACCGGCCCACCTCCTGCCCATCCAGGACGCGGGACTCCACACCTACCTGCGGTCGCTCGACATCCGGTTCACGTCGTCGGCCGGATGAGCGCCGTGGCGTTCGCCAGCGCCCTCTCACGCCATCCGGTCACCAGCCAGGCCACCGGCGAGGTCGTGGGTCGCGTCCTCGAACAGGGCGCCGAACGACCGGACCTCATCGTGGTGACGGTCACCCGCCCCCACGCCGGGGCCCTGGAGGACGTGGTGTCCGCCGTCGACGCGCTGCTCCATCCGCTGGCCCTCATCGGCTGTGCCGCCGAATCGGTGGTGGCCACGGGCTCCGAGGTGGAGGAGCTGCCGGCCATCAGCCTCTGGACCGGTGAGGTCGGCCCGCTCGTCCCGTTCGCCCTGACGGCCACCCGCCGGTCCGACGACGGGTGGGAGTTCGCCGGCTGGCCGGACCACCTGGGATTCGTCCCGTCGGCCGCAGTGGTCCTCGCCGATCCCTTCACCTTTCCCGCCGCCGACCTCTGCGCCGAGCTCGCACGCGTCCACCCCGGCCTTCCCGTCATCGGCGGATACGCCTCGGGTGCCTCGGGACCCGGGGGCACCCGCCTGGCCCTCGGCGACCGGGTGCACCACGACGGCGCCGTCGCCGTCCTGCTCGGCCCGGCCACCGAGGTGGTGCCGGTCCTCTCCCAGGGCTGCCGCCCGTTCGGGACGCTGCTGACCGTGACCCGGGTGGAACGGGGCCTGGTCCTCGAGATCGCCGGACGGCCGGCCATGGAGTGCATGGTCGACCAGATCGCCGGTCACCTCGGACGGGCCGACATCGCACGCATCGAGGGCAACGGACTGCTCCTCGGGCGCTGCGTGGACGACCGCACCCTCGATCCCGGTCCCTCGGACCTCCTCTTCCGCCCCCTGCTCGGTGTGGAACGGGCCAGCGGCGCGCTCTCGGTGGACGACCGCGTCCCGCTCGGGGGTGCGGTGCAGTTCGCCCTGCGCGACGCGTCGAGCGCCACGATCGACCTCGACCGTGCCCTCGCCACCCATGACGCCGAGGCCGCGCTCCTCTTCACCGGCAACGGTCGCGGGGCCCGGCTGTTCGACACCGCCGACCACGACGTCACCGCCGTCAGCCGTTCCCTCGGGGCCATCCCCCTGGGCGGCATGTTCGCGGCCGGTGAGTTCGGTCCTGTCGGCGGCGTCAATTTCGTGCACAATTTCGCCGCGTCGTTGGGGTTGTTCCGCACCCGCGGCGCCCACGGGACAGGTTCCCCCCGACCCGTGCCCGCCCGGTAGGGTTTCCTCGATGCCCCCACCGCTCCCGTCGCCACTGGTCCCGACCCCCAGCCACGAACTCGAACAGCGCGGCATCGACGTCATCCGTGGCCTCGCCCTCGACGGACCGAGAGCGGCCCACTCGGGCCACCCCGGCACGGCCATGGCGCTCGCGCCCCTCGCCCACACCCTGTTCACCCGGGTGCTCCGTCACGACCCGTCGGCGCCCGACTGGCCGGACCGCGACCGGTTCGTGCTGTCCAACGGGCACGCCTCGATCCTGCTCTACTCGTTGCTCTACCTGACCGGTTACGGCCTCACCCTCGACGATCTCCGGGCCTTCCGCAGCTGGGGCAGTGCCACCCCGGGCCATCCCGAGCGCCATCACACCGCCGGCGTGGAGGTGACCACCGGGCCCCTCGGCCAGGGCTTCGCCAACGGGGTCGGTCTGGGTATCGCCGAGCGGTGGCTGCGGACCCACTTCTCCGCCGAGCTCTGCGACCACCACACCTTCGTCGTGGCCGGCGACGGCTGTCTCGAGGAGGGCATCTCCCACGAGGCCGCATCGCTGGCCGGCCACCTCCGACTGGGCCGGCTCGTCTACGTCTACGACGACAACCACATCACCATCGACGGGCCCACCGAACTGAGCCTGGACGACGACCCCGCAGAGCGCTTCGCAGCCTACGGATGGGACGTCGACGACATCGGCGAGTCGTCCAACGACGTCGACGCCATCGAGGCCGCGTTGGTGCGGGCCCGGGCCGTGGAGGACCGTCCGTCCCTCATCATCCTGCGCAGCCACATCGGCTACCCCTCCCCCGATCTCACCGACACCTCCAAGGCCCACGGTGACCCGTTCAGCGACGACGAGACGCGCATCACCAAGGAGATCCTCGGTCTCCCGACCGACGAGCCCTTCTGGGTGCCCGACGACGTACTGGCCATGTACCGCTCGACCATCCCGCGCGGGCAGGCGCTCCGCGCCGGGTGGGACGCCCGCCTGGCGGCCTGGGACGGTGACCGGGCCCGGTGGGACGCCGCCCAGCGGGGCCACGGACTGCCGGGGTGGGAGGCCACCCTGCCCACGTTCGCCCCCGAGGACGGACCCATGGCCACCCGCAAGGCCATCAAGGTCTGCCTCGACGCCAGTGCCGACCAACTGCCCGGGCTGATCCCCGGCAGTGCCGACCTGACCGGCAACACCGGCATGGCCCTGGCAGGGGCCACGGCGCAGTCGGCTGAGGACCCCGGCGGCAGCCTCATCCACTACGGCATCCGCGAGCACGCCATGGGGGCGGTCATGACCGGCATGGCCGCCCACGGGGGGACGCTGCCGGTGGGTGGGACGTTCTTCGTGTTCTCCGACTACATGCGGGGTGCCGTGCGGGTCGCCGCCCTCTCCGGGGTCCACGTCGTCTACTCCTGGACCCACGACTCGGTCGGACTCGGCCAGGACGGGCCCACCCACCAACCCATCGAGCAGCTGGCCGCCATGCGGGCCATGCCCGGTCTCCGCCTGGTGCGGCCGGCCGACGCCAACGAGACCGTGCACGCCTGGCGGGTCGCCGTCGATGGCGACGGTCCGACCGCGCTGATCCTCTCCCGTCAGGACCTCCCGGTGATGGCCGCCACCGCCGAACTGGCGGCCGAGGGTGTGCCGAAGGGCGCCTACGTCCTCTCGGACCCGGCAGACGGCCCGGCCCAGATCGTGCTCGTCGGGACGGGCAGCGAGGTCTCGCTGTGCCTGGACGCCGCCGCGCTGCTGACCGAGGCCGGCACCCGGGTGCGGGTGGTCTCACTGCCCTCGTGGGACCTGTTCGCCGCCCAGGGCGACGCCTACCGCCACGAAGTCCTGCCGCCCGGCGTCCCCGTCCTGTCGGTGGAGGCGGCCACCACCTTCGGTTGGGAGCGTTACGCGGACGCCTCGGTGGGTATCGACCACTTCGGGGCGTCGGCACCCGGTCCGGTCGTCCTGCGCGAATTCGGCTTCGATCCGGTCCACGTGGCTGCCCGGGCCAGCGACCTGCTCCACTCCACATGAGGGCCGGGACCGCGACGGCAGCTCCGCGACGCCCGCACCGGCTCGTCGCCCGGACCGGGCGGGCGCTCCATCCCGTTCACCACCGACCGGAACCCCGAGAGGACCATCCATGACCACACTCCACGACCTCTTCGCCGAGCAGGGTCAGAGTCCCTGGCTCGACAACCTCCGACGCGACTGGATCCAGGACGGCACCCTCGCCGGTCTCGTCGACCAGGGCATCCGGGGCATCACCTCCAACCCCACGATCTTCGCCAAGGCCATCAGCGGTCAGGACACCTACGACGAGCAGTTCGGTTCGCTGATCGCCACGACCAGCGTGGAGGACGCCTACTGGGACCTCGTGGTCGACGACATCCTGGCCGCCCTGTCGATCCTCCGCCCGGTCTTCGACGCCTCCGGCGGCACGGACGGATTCGTGTCTGTCGAGGTGGCCCCGTCCCTGGCCCACGACACCGACGGCACCACCGCCGCCGCCCGGGGTCTGCACACCCGCATCGACCGTCCGAACGTGCTGGTCAAGATCCCGGCCACCCGGGAGTGCGTCCCGTCGATCCGCCAGATGATCTCCGAGGGGCGGAGCATCAACGTCACGCTGATCTTCTCCCTGACCCGCTACGCCGAGGTCATCGAGGCCTATCTCTCCGGCCTCGAGGCGCTGGCCGCCGCCGGCACCGACGACCTGTCGGGCGTGGCCAGCGTGGCCTCGTTCTTCATCAGCCGGGTGGACACCGAGGTCGACCGGCGGATCGAGTCCGCCGCGGGCGGTGCACCCGGGCTCCTCGAGCTGCGGGGGAAGGCCGCCGTGGCCCAGGCCCGACTCGCGTACGCCCTCTTCGTCGAGAGGTTCAGCGGTCCCCGTTGGGACGCCCTGGCCGCCAAGGGGGCACAGGTCCAACGCCCGCTGTGGGCCTCCACGTCGACCAAGAACCCGGCCTATCCGGATCTCGCCTACGTCGACACGCTCATCGGTCCCGACACGGTCAACACGATGCCGGACGGGACGGTGGCGGACTTCCTCGACCACGGCACCGTGGCCCGCACGGTCGACGCCGGGATCGACGAGGCCCGGTCCGTCATCGGACGGCTGGCGGACGCCGGCATCGACATGGAGGACGTGGCGAACACCCTGGAGCTGGAAGGCGTGGCCTCCTTCGCCGCCTCGTTCGACGATCTCCTGTCGTCCCTGGCCGCCAAGGCCGGTGAGCTCACCGGCCGTTGATCCACCCTCAGCGCTAGACCTACCACCTACTGCCACCCACTTCCCCCCCCACAACCCAGGAGGAGCACCCATGAAGCTCGCAATGGTCGGACTCGGCAAGATGGGCGCCAACATGGCGCAGCGGCTGATCGAGCACGGTCACGAGGTGGTGGCCTTCGACCTCGACGCCGGGGCCCGGGAGGGCGCCGCCGGCTTCGGGGCCCAGCCCGTGGCGACGCTGGAGGAGCTCGCCGCTGCGTTGGAGCCGCCCCGCGTGGCCTGGGTCATGGTGCCGGCCGGTAAGCCCACCAACGACACCATCACCGCCATCGCCGGGCTGTTCTCGGCGGGGGACGTGGTGATCGACGGCGGCAATTCCAACTACAAGGAGACGGCGCCGCTGGTCGACGACCTCGCCGCCCGAGGCATCGCCCTCGTGGACGCGGGCACCTCGGGCGGCATCTGGGGCCTGAAGGAGGGCTACTGCCTCATGGTGGGCGGTACCGAGGAGGCGGTGGCCGTCTGCGAGCCGGCCTTCCTGGCCCTCGCACCCGAGGGCGGGTACGCCCACGTCGGCCCGCCCGGAGCGGGCCACTTCGTCAAGATGATCCACAACGGGATCGAGTACGGCCTGATGCAGGCCTACGCCGAGGGTTTCGAGATCCTGTCGGAGGCCCCCGAGTTCGACCTCGACCTCCACCAGATCTCCTCCATCTGGCGGTACGGCTCGGTGGTGCGGTCGTGGCTCCTCGACCTGGCCGAGCGGGCGCTGCGCCCGGAGTCGGGCTTCGACCAGATCGAGGCCGTGGTGGCCGATTCGGGCGAGGGCCGCTGGACGGTCGAGGAGGCCATCGAACGGGGCGTGTCGGCTCCCGTGATCTCCTGGGCCCTCTTCGCACGCTTCGCCTCCCAGAAGCCGGACGCCTTCGGTCTCCGACTGGTGTCCGCCCTGCGCAACCAGTTCGGCGGCCACGCCTTCACCACGGCGTCGGGCACCCTCGGCGGCGAGACGGCGACCCCGTCATGACCGACGGACCCGAGGCCATCGCCGCCGCCATGGACGCCACCCGCGACCCGGGATCGGACACGTCCAGCGCCGCCGAGGGCCAGCAGCGGACACTGGCGCCCGTGCTCTCCAAGGCGCCGCCGGTGGCCATGGTCATCTTCGGGGCGTCCGGCGACCTGACCGGACGCAAGATCCTGCCGGCCCTCGCCCGACTGGCCGACCGGGGGGTGCTCGACGACGGTTTCACCGTGATCGGGGTGGCCCGCACCGAGTGGAGCGACGAGGAGTTCCGGGCCCACGTGGCCGAGTCCACGCCCGAGGGTGGTCCGAAATGGCGGGCCCTGACCGCCCGGTTCAAGTACATCACCGGCGAGTACGACCACCCGGACACCTTCGACCAGCTGAAGACCCACCTGGACGAGGCCGATCAGATCGACGGCACCGACGGCAACCGCCTCTACTACTTGGCCACCATCCCCAGCGTCTTCGGTCTGGTGGCCGGGGCGCTGGCCAAGCACGGGTGCAGCGGTCCGGGCGAGGGCGGCACGTTCGCCCGGGTCGTGGTGGAGAAGCCGTTCGGCCGCGACCTCGACAGCGCGCTGGCCCTCAACGACCAGATGCACGCGGCGTTCGACGAGAGCCAGATCTACCGGATCGACCACTACATGGGCAAGGAGACGGTCCAGAACGTCCTGGCCCTCCGGTTCGCCAACGCCGTCTTCGAGCCCATCTGGAACCGGCGCTACGTCGAACAGGTGCAGGTCACGGTGGCCGAGAGCCTCGGGGTCGAGCACCGGGGCGGCTTCTACGAGACGGCCGGCGCCCTGCGCGACATCGTCCAGAACCACGTGATGCAGGTCCTGGCCCTGACCCTCATGGAGTCGCCGACCAGCACGGACGCGGACCGCATCCGCGACGAGAAGGTCAAACTGCTCCAGGCCATCTTCATCCCCACCCCCGACGAGGCGGTCGACAAGTCGGTGCGGGGCCAGTACACGGCGGGCATCATCGACGAGCAGCCGGTGGTCGGGTACCGCGAGGAGGAGGACGTCGCCCCGGACAGCCAGATCGAGACCTACCTGGCGCTCCGCCTCCGGGTGGAGAACTGGCGCTGGGCCGGGGTCCCCATCTACGTGCGCACGGGCAAGCGCCTGCCCGCCCGGGTGACCGAGGTGGCGCTCACGTTCCGCCAGGTGCCCTTCCTGCTCTTCGACCACCGCTCCAGTCGGGACCTGCGACCGAACACACTCATCCTGCGCATCCAGCCGGACGAGGGGATCAGCCTCGAGTTCGGGGCCAAGGTCCCGGGGGAGAAGTTCCACCTCCGGTCGGTGGCCATGGACTTCTCCTACGACGAGGCCTTCGCCGGCACCGAGGCCGCCGACGGCTACGAGCGGCTGATCCACGACGCCATGGTCGGCGACGCCACCCTGTTCATCCGCTCGGACGAGGTGGAGCAGGCCTGGCGGATCGTCGATCCCTACCTGGTCGCCTGGTCGGAACCGGGCGCCTCCCTCCACTTCTACCCGGCCGGCACCTGGGGGCCCCACATGGCCGATCTGCTCGTGGAGCGATCCGGCGACGAGTGGCGTAACCCGGTGATCGACCTCGAACTGAGCGGCGGCCGTCAGACCACGCCGGAGCAGTGAGCGGATGATCGGCACGGTCCGCCTGGTCCCGTCGGTGCCCGAGGCCTTCGCCGACCTGGTGGCCGAGGAGCTCGTGGGTGCCCCGACGGGGCGCGACGCCGATCGTCCGGGTGACGACCGCCCGGGCTACTCGCTCTTCCTGTCCGGGGGCGGAACGGCCGGCGACTGCTACCGGGTCCTCGCCGCACGGCCGGGGCTGCCCTGGTCCGGGGTGGACCTGTACCTGGGCGACGAACGCTGCGTCCCGCCGGGTGACCCCGACTCGAACCACCGGATGATCACCGAGGTCCTGCTCGACGTGGTGGGCCCGGTGCGGAGTGACCACCCGATGTACACAGCCGGCCCGCCGGCGGTGGCCGCCGCCGCCTACGAGGGGCTGATCGCCGCCATCGGCCACCCCGACCTCGTGCACCTCGGTCTCGGACCCGACGGGCACACGGCGTCGCTGTTCCCGGGGTCCACCGGGCTGGACGACACCGACCCGGCGCACCTGGTGGTGGCCAACAGCGACCCGAACGGTGTCAATGCCCACGAGCGGATCACGCTGACCTTCGCCGGCATCGCCAGCGCGCGACGGGTCGTCGTCACCGTCGCCGGGGCGTCCAAGCGCGACGCCCTGCGCCGGATCATGGCCGGCGAGGACCTGCCCGGCGGACGGATCACCGGCGCCGACGTCCTGTGGCTCGTCGACGCGGACGCCCTCGGCGACGGCCCACCCGACCAGGTGGGATGAGCGTTCGGCCGACCGGCGGTGGGCGTCAGGCACTCCGACCGACCCGGTAAGGTGTCGCCGATGCCCGCCGCCGATGGCTCCACCGACTCGAGCCCCGGGGGCGTGCTCCCGCGGTCCGCACTGCTGACCGCTCCCCTGTCCGAGCTGATGGCCCAGGCGGCAGCACGCCGCGACGACGCGTTCGGGACCCGCATCACCTTCTCCCCCAAGGTGTTCATCCCGCTGACCATGCTCTGCCGGGACCGCTGCGGCTACTGCACCTTCGCCAAGGCGCCCGCCCGCCTGGAGTCGCCGTACCTGGGCCTCGACGAGGTGCTGGCCATCGCCCGGGCGGGCCGCGACGCCGGCTGCCACGAGGCGCTGTTCACCCTGGGCGAGGGACCCGAGGACCGCTACCCGGCGGCCGCCGACTGGCTGGGCGACCACGGCTACTCGTCCACCGTCGACTACCTGGCCGCCGCCTGCGCCGCGGTGCTCGAGGAGACCGGCCTGCTCCCCCACGCCAACGCCGGGGCGCTGGGCGCCGCCGACCTCGCCACGCTGCGGGCCGTCTCGGCCAGCCAGGGCATGATGATCGAGTCGACCAATCCCGGCCTCGCCGCCCATCGGGCGGCACCGGACAAGGTGCCGGCCCGTCGCCTCGCCACCCTCGAGGCCGCCGGTGAGCTCGCCATCCCCTTCACCACCGGGCTGCTCGTCGGCATCGGGGAGTCCCGCGACGACCGGATCGACACCCTGGAGGCCATCGCCGCCAGCCATGCCCGCCACGGCCACGTCCAGGAGGTGATCGTCCAGAACTTCCTCCCCAAGCCGGGCACCTCGATGCACCGCGCCGAGCCGTGCCCGACCGACGAGTTCCTGTGGACCATCGCCGCCGCCCGGCTCCTCCTGCCGGCCGACATCCACCTCCAGGCGCCACCCAACCTGTCCGACGAGCTCGGCCCCCTGGTCGACGCCGGGATCGACGACTGGGGCGGGGTGTCACCGGTCACGGCGGACCACGTCAACCCCGAACGGGCCTGGCCGGCCCTCGGGATCCTGCGTGCCGCCACCGAGGCGGCCGGCCACGTGCTGGCCCCCCGGCTCACCGTCTACCCCGAATTCGCACTGGCGCCCGGGACCTGGCTGGATCCGGCCCTGCGGTTCCCGGTGCTGGACGCCTCGGACGCCGAGGGGCTCGGCCGGGACCACCCCTGGGCTTCGGGTGGCGAGTTCCCGCCGCCCGAACTGCTCGAAGCCTTCGTCCCGCCCACCACCTCGGGCCGTCCCGGGATCGTCACCGTGGCCTCGACCGGAGGAGCTGTCGCCGACGTGCTCGCGGGGGTGCTCGCCGGGGAGTCCGTCGACGAGGACGAGATCGTCACGCTGTTCTCGGCGCGTGGACCCGAGGTCCGTGCCATCGCCGAGGTGGCCGATCAGCTGCGCCACGACATCGTGGGGGACGAGGTCACCTTCGTGGCCAACCGCAACATCAACTACACCAACGTGTGCACGTTCAAGTGCAAGTTCTGCGCCTTCTCCAAGGGGCCCCTGTCCCTCAACCTGCGGGGTACCCCGTACCTGCTCGAGCTCGGTGAGATCACCGACCGGGTGGCCGAGGCCGAGGCCATGGGCGCGACCGAGGTCTGCCTCCAGGGGGGCATCCACCCGAAGTTCGACGGCGACTACTACCTCGAGGTCATCAAGGCCGTCCGCCAGGGCTCGCCCACCATCCACATCCACGGTTTCACCGCCCTGGAGGTGACCGAGGGCGCCCGCCGCTCCGAGATGCCCCTCGCCGACTACCTGGTGCTGCTGCGCGACGCCGGCCTGCGGACCATCCCGGGCACCGCCGCCGAGATCCTGGACGACGACGTGCGGGCCGTCATCTGCCCCGACAAGATCGACACCGAGGAGTGGCTGGACGCGCACCGGACGGCCCACTCGGTCGGCCTCAACTCGAATGTCACCATCATGTTCGGGTCCGTCGAGCAGCCGAGGTCGTGGGCACGGCACCTCGTCCGCACCCGTGCCCTCCAGAGGGAGACCGGCGGGTTCACCGAGTTCGTACCCCTCCCGTTCGTGCACATGGCCACGCCCATCTACATCCAGAAGAAGGCCCGCCGGGGCCCGACCTTCCGCGAGACGGTGCTCATGCACGCCGTGGGCCGGATCGCCTACCGCGGCGCCATCGACAACATCCAGCTGAGCTGGGTCAAGATGGGCGCCGCCGGATCGCGCCAGTTGCTGCGGTCGGGCGTCAACGACCTCGGTGGGACGCTCATCGACGAGAACATCTCGCGGGCGGCCGGGGCGAGCCACGGCCAGATGATGGATGCCGACTCCTTCCGGGCGCTGGTCACCCCGCTCGGCCGCACCCTGGCCCAGCGCACCACCCTGTACGGAAGGGTCGTCCACCCCGACGGCCACGGCTCCGTGCTCGCCGGCGCACACTGACGTGACCCCGCCGTCCTCCGTCCCGGAGGACGGCGACGCGCACGACGGCGGCGTCCCGGTCGATGCCGTCCTCGATGCCGCGCGGTCCCCGGCGGAGCGTCGGCTCTACCGGTCCATCCTCGACACCGTGGCCGGGCTGGCCGGGTCCGGCACCGACGTCATCGATCTGAAGGTGGTCGATTCCGCCCTGGCCGAGATGGCCGAGGCCTTCCGCGTCTTCCAGCCGTACCGCAGGCGCAAGAAGGTCACGATCTTCGGTTCGGCGCGCACCGAGCCCGACCACCCGGCCTACCGTCAGGCCCGGGCACTGGCTGCAGCCATGTCCGGCGCAGGATGGATGGTGGTCACCGGAGCGGGACCGGGCATCATGGCGGCCGGCATGGAGGGTGCCGGGCGCGACCAGTCCATCGGGGTCAACATCCGCCTGCCCCAGGAGCAGGGCGCCAACCGGTTCATCGCCCAGGACCCCAAGCTCGTCGAGATGCGGTACTTCTTCACCCGCAAGCTCATGTTGTTGAAGGAGTCCGACGGCTTCATCGTGCTGCCCGGGGGGTTCGGCACCCTCGACGAGGGATTCGAGCTCCTCACCCTGCTCCAGACCGGGAAGGCCGAGCCTGCGCCGGTGGTGATGCTCGACGTTCCCGGTGGCACCTACTGGCACGGCTGGCAACGGTTCCTCGACGAGCAGGTCGAGCCGAGGGGGCTGGTGAGCCCGGACGACCGGTCCTTCTACCGGGTGACCGACGACGTCCCGGCGGCGACCGCCGAACTGCTGGGCTTCTACCGGAACTACCGGTCGTGCCGTTGGGTCGGCGACCTGCTGGTGCTGCGCATGGCCATCCATCCGGACGAGGGGCAGCTGGCCGAGCTGAACCGGCGGTTCGCCGACATCGTGACCTCGGGGGTGATCCGCAAGATCGATCCGTTGCCCCCCGAGCGGTCCGACCACGACCTGGTCGACCTGCCCCGCCTGGCACTGCGGTTCGACCGGGTCCACTACGGGCGTCTCCGCCAGCTCATCGACGCCGTCAACTCCCTGGTCGACTGACCCGGGGACCCGGGCGGTCACGCCCGGTGGCACGCCGTGCGCTCCAGGCGTGTGGCACGCTGGGGCCCGGTGTCGAGGGCGCGCCGGCGGCAGACCCACGCCCGGACCGGACGAGGACGAGGAGGACCGTGATGGCGAAGGACACTGGTGACGGCGACCGGGGACGGTTGGGCGGGGGGGCGATCGCGTCGCTCATCGGACTCGGCCTCCTGGTCATCTTCATGGTCCAGAACCGTGAGAAGGTCACGCTGCACTTCCTCGCCTGGAACTTCTCCTGGCCGCTGTGGGTGTTCACGCTGGCCATGGCCCTGGTGGGTGCCCTCGTGTGGTTCGGCCTGGGGGTCATGCGCCGTCACCGCCGCCGCCAGCGCCGCCGCGGCTGAACTCACCCGTCGGACTCGACACCGGACCGTCGCGGACTACCCGTCGGCTGCGGGGACGTCGCCCGGACGCACGGCGGGGTCCGACGACTCGTTCCCGACCGACTCGCTCCGGACCACCCGCTGTTCCTCCTCGACGCCGAGGATCGCCTCCTTGGGCGCCTCCTCCAGCATCATCAGCGAGGCGGCCGCCCCAGGGATGGCCCGCAGCAGCTCGTCCAGCTTGCGCTGGGTGGCGGCCTGCTCCCGTCCCTGGGTGTGCTGGATGGTGAAGACCATCACCAGCGTCACCGTGGCCACCGACACCTCGAACGCCACCGCCCACCGGTCCGGGAAGCCGAGCACGGCGCCGACCACCAGGAACACGATCACCAGGAGGACCCCGGCGATGCCCACGGCCGGCAGCGAGCTGTAGTGGTCGATGCGGTAGAACACCTTCGAGACGAGCGGCAACTGGGCCGTGCGCCTCGAGATGTGACCCCGGGGACCGGGTGGGTCCTCCGTTCCACGATGGCGCATCTCCCCCCACGCTAACGGGTGTCGGTGCTCCACCACCCCGGAGGGAATCCGCACCAGCATGCGGCCGGGTACTCTCGCGGTTGTGCCGGTCCCGAGCCACCGACCCGGCCGACCCCGCCGAACCGGGTGGCCGCCCTTGACCCCGGGCGCGCGAATGGCCACGGCACGTGGGTAGAGCGCTACGTTGCGTGGCAGAGGGATCGACCCTCGGCGGACCGATCAGGTTCGCCTCGAGATTCGCCTCGAGATTCGGCTCGAGGTTCGCCTCGAGGTTCGGCTCGAGGTTCGGCTGAAGGATCGGCTCAAGGATCGGCGCGGACGGGCCGATGGCACCGGCACGGCATCGGGTGACCTCCGCGCGTCGTGCCGACGATCCGTTGTGACACGAGGCCTCACCGAGCGATAGGTAGAGCGACGTGGAAGAAGTCGTCGAACAGGATGGGGAAATTGCACGGCTCCGCACCGGCGATGCCCGGTCCTGGGAGGCGCTGTACAGACGGGTGTACCCATCGATGCTTGCCTATGCCGAACGCCGGGTCAGTTCGAAGGAGGAGGCGCAGGACGCCGTCTCCGAGGCGATGACACGCACGGTCGCCGGCCTCGACCGGTTCGCCGTGGCCGGTGCCACGCCGGAAGCCTGGCTCTTCGGCGTGCTCCGTCACGTGGTCCTCGACCGGCAGCGCCGCATCTATCGCCAGCGCGACCTACCCGTCCGTCGGGAGGTGACCACCGACGATCCGCTCGAACTGGTCGTGGTGGGCGACGAGCAGGCGGCGGTGCGGGCTGCGTTCGAGCGGCTCCCCGACCGCGACCGCGAGCTGCTCGAATTGCGGGTGGTCGCCGGACTCTCCTCCGACGAGGTCGCCTCCATCCTCGACATGCGGCCCGGAGCCGTGCGGACCGCCCAGGCGCGTGCACTCGACAAACTCCGTGCCATCCTCCAGCGCGCCGAGGAGGTCCGCCGATGATGCCGACGATGGATGACGACACGCTCCTCGCCGCCGTGGCCGCCGCTCTCACTCCGGAGCCGGCCGAGCCGAGTCCCGGGGACATCGACGCGCTCTATGAGGTGCTCGAGGCCCTCGTGGGCCCTTCCGAGGACGGGATCATCGTCCCCTTCATCGCACCGGCGTCACCGACCCCGGCGTGGGCCGGCGTCCACCGCCTGCGCCACCCGATCGCCGCCGTGGTCGCCGCGGCCGTGCTCGCCACGGGAGGCGTGGCCGCCGCAGGCGTGGCCACCGACCACCTGCCCGGGCCCACCCGCAATGTCGCCTACGCCCTCGGGCTGCCGGTGACGTCACCGGCGCTCGAGGCGGCCCAGGGCACGCTGGCCGCCCTCACCACCGCCCTGGCGGACCACGACGTCGCCCGGATCCAGTCGGCGGCTGCGCTCCTGGCACGCCAGTTGGCGGCGCTGTCACCTGCCGACCTCGCGCAGATCCAGGTGTCGGCGGCGACCCTGCTCCTCCGGGCGGACCCCTACCTGGCGGCGGCGTCCCCGGGTGGTGGCACCGGGTCGGTCGCATCCGCCGGGGGTGGGATCTCCGGGACGGCTGCGGCCGCGGGCCACGACCAATCCGGCGGCACCGACCTCACCAGCGGGGATGGAACCGGCGCTGGTGGCAGGGACCACTCGGCGGGTGCCGCGACCACGTCGCCCACCGGCTCGAGCGACGACGGATCGGCGGGAACCACGCAGTCGTCCGGGGGGACGGGCCAGGGGTCGACATCCGTCTCGGTGACACCGGGCACCACCGGACCGGGTGGGGACCCCGTCGGAAGCTCGGCCGGTACGTCCGGAGGGGACTCCGGCGGAGGGGGCAACGGAGGCACGACCACGACCACGACACCGGGCACCACGACGACCACCGCTCCGAGCCGCTCCGGCGACGTCGCGGGTGACAGTTCCGAGGACAGCAAGTCCACGACGTCGACCACCGGACCGGGGTCGACCACGCCGACCACCATAGGGTGACGGTCCGCCGCACGGTCAGCTGCCGTGCGGTCAACTCCCGGCGGTGACGCCGAGGAGTACCACCGCCACCACCATGGCCACGGGTGCGGACACGGCGCCCACCATGACGGCGCGCCACAGCGGAGGATGCGCACCGGTGGACCGGGCCGTCCGGTACCACAGCACCCAGGCCAGCGAGCCCGTGACGAACAGGTTGGGTCCGAGATCGAGTCCGATGAGGAGCGCGTAGGGGTGGGGTGACGTCCGTGCGCCGAGGAGGGCGGCGGCGGGCAGGTTGTTCACCACCACACCGGCCACGGCGGCGAGACCGGCCGTGGCCGGTGCGCCGAGATGTCCGAGCAGCGTGCCGGGTGGGCTCCACGATCGCCCGAGGGTGCCGAGGGCCACGGCTGAGCCGAACAGGGCCAGCAGCACGGGAAGTCCCAGCACGGCGCGTACCCGGGGACCGTGCTCGCGGTGCTGGAGCACTCGGATGACGACGGCTGCGCTACCGATGACGGCCACCGGGAGCGCGGCGTCCGGCAGCGCGAGGACGCAGACCGCGGCGGCCACGATGGCCACCGCTCCGAGTCCGACCGTGGGTCGTGGCGGCCTCGGGCCCGGCGTGCCGGCGGGGCCGAGTGCCGACCGCTCGATGAGTGCGATGACCGCCGTCGTCGCCACGAGCGCACCCACCCAGGGCAGGGTCATGCGGGCGGCGAACGCCCCGCCCGACACGTGCCGGTGCCCGAACACGATGAGATTGGTCAGGTTGGAACCCGGCAGCAGCAGGCTCCCGGCGTTGGCCACGAGGATGCTCACGATGAGCAGCGGTCGGGTCGCCGACTGGCGGCTGCGGGCGGCGTGGACCAGGACGGGGGTCACGAAGAGGACCGAGGTGTCGAGATTGAGCACGGCGGTCACCACGGCGACGAGCGCGGCCGAGCCGACGAAGAGTGAGCCGGTTCCGGGGGCGAGCGAGGCCAGGCGGTGCCCGACCCCGGCGAACAGGCCGTCACCGTCGGCCACCAGGCCTACCAGGATGAGCCCGGCCACCAACACGAAGGCCGACCACACCTGTCCGGTGGCCCCACCCGCGGCGGCCGGGCTGCTGGCGAAGGACACGCCGACGAGCAGCAGGCCCGCGGCGGCCAGAGGCCACTGGCCGAGCGGTGCGAGACGCTCGGCGTCGAGGCGCCTCAGAACGACCGTGGCACGAACTCGTACCGCCAGCGGTGGACGCCGCCCTCGTCGTCGAGCACGTAGACCCCTCCCCGCACGTCGATCTCGAGCGGCGGCGGAAACGACTCGAAGCGGCTGACCGAGGGACCGCCCGTGCAGCGGATGAAGAGGTGGTCACCCACCCGGACCTCACCGGTATCCAGGAGTTCCTGGTACCACCCGGGCGAATGGCTCCCGCTGCGGGTCGACGTCGCCGGGCCCGGGTCGGTCACCGGGGCCCACCCGCCGGTACGAGGTGCCGACTCACGGGCCCTCGTCGAAGATCGCCGATCTCTGGGGGCCCAGCAGTCCGGACGCCTTCTCGACGGAACGGCGGGCCCGGGTGATCCGCTTCTCCTCGGCCACGAGGTCGGGGTCGGGCTCACCCCCGGACCGCACCACGTCGGCGTTGCGACGCAGCCGGTCCAGGGCGGCGTCCGCCAGGTCCTCGGCGATCGAGCCCAGCCGCTCGGCGATGTCGTCGAGCCCGGGCACCTCAGCGGCTGGCCGTGATCTCGACTTCGATGACCTCGAGGCCGCCCTCGGCGTGCCGGGCACGCAGGACCTTCTTGTCGAACTTGCCCACGCTCGTCTTCGGAACCTCGGACACGACGGACCACCGCTCGGGCAGCCACCACCGGGACACCCGGGGGGTGAGGAAGACCAGGAGGTCGTCGGGGGTGGTGGTCGAGCCCTCCTCGAGCACCACCGCCACCAGTGGCCGCTCGCTCCACCGCTCGTCGGGCACGGCGATCACGGCGGCCTCGATCACGTCGGGGTGGGCCATGACCTCGTTCTCCAGCTCGACCGAGGAGATCCACTCGCCGCCGGACTTGATGACGTCCTTGCTGCGGTCGCTGATCTGCATGTAGCCGAGCGAGTCGAGCGAACCGATGTCGCCGGTGCGGAGCCAGCCGTCGTGGAACCGATCGGGCGACGGGTCGCCGTAGTAGGAGGCGGTGATCCAGGGACCGCGCACCTCGAACTCGCCGACCGCCTCACCGTCGTTGGCCAGGACGGTGCCGTCGTCGGCGCAGATGCGCACCTCGACCCCGGGCACGATCCGCCCCGTCTTGGCCCGCCACTCGATCTCCTCGTCCGGTGCCGCCTGACGGGGCGGCGTGGCGAGCGAGCACAGCGGACTCGTCTCGGTCATGCCCCAGCCCTGGACCATCTGTACCCCGAGCTCGTCGCGGAACCGCTCGATCAGCTGGCGCGGCACGGCGGCACCGCCGGCGGTGATCATCCGCAGGCTCGACAGGTCGACCGGGTTGGTCTGCGCGTAGCGCAGCAGGTCGCTCCAGATGGTGGGCACCCCGGCGGACAGCGTCGGGCGGTACCGTCCGATGATGGCGGCCAGCGGCGCGGCCTGGAGGTACTGCTGGGGCATGATCAGGTCGGCCCCGGTCATGAACCCCCCGTAGGGGGTCCCCCACGCATTGGCGTGGAACATCGGCACGATGGACAACACGCTGTCACGCTCGTTGATCCCGAGGGAGCTGCCCGACGTGATGGCCATGGCGTGCAGGAACGACGAGCGGTGGCTGTAGACGACGCCCTTCGGGTTCCCGGTGGTCCCCGACGTGTAACACATGGCCGCCGCTTCACGTTCGTCGAGCCGCGGCCAGTCGTAGCCCGGCTCCTCGGCCGCCAACAGCTCCTCGTAGTCGAGGGTCTCACCCAGGCCCGAGGTGTCCCCCTCCCCCACCACGATGAGGTGACGGACCGTCGGGATCTGGTCGCGCACCCGGGCCAGGAGCCCGGCGATCGAGGCGTCGCAGATGATGACCTGGTCCTCGGCGTGGTTGATCACGTAGGCCAACTGCTCCGGGAAGAGCCGGATGTTGAGGGTGTGGAGCACGGCACCCATGGACGGCACGGCGAGGTACGCCTCCAGGTGGGCCTGGTTGTTCCAGAGGAACGTCCCCACCCGGTCCGAGTCGCCGATGCCCAGGCGACCGAGCGCAGAGGCCAGCTGCTCGGACCGACGGGCCACCTCGCCGAAGCTGGCCTCGGTCGACTCCCCTCCGGGTCCGACCACGGTGATGACCCGGCTGCCGCCGTAGACCTGCTGGCCGTGGCGGAGGATGCCGCTGATCAGGAGCGGCCCGTCCTGCATGGTGCTGAGCATGGTGTGTCCTCCCCGTCCGCCACCTGCGTCCCGGGTGCGAGTGTACCGACCCCGGATCGGGGGGGTGCCCATCCCTCGCCACGACCGGGACGAATTCGGGTGTGACACCGGACCCTCCGCAGCGATGTAGGTAGTGCCGGGAGGGCACCCCGGTACCGGACCGGCGGTTGTACGAGGACACGAGGGGACACCGAACAACATGCACAGCGATGACCAGGTGCTAGTGATCTCACGGAGAGTGGCTACTACCCCACTCCAAGTGGAAGTCCGACCCTACGAAAGGACGGTGGCGTGATGCCGCTCCCCTTGACCAACCTCGTCGTCGCCGCCCTCGCCGTCGGCGGACTCGCCACCGGTGTCAGTACGGCCGCCGCCTCGTCCCCCTCCGCAGGATCGACGCAGGTCGCCGCCGAACAGGCCCAGGAGGCCAAGCTCCACGCCGAGATCGTGGCGCTCGGCTCCACCGAGGAGCGGCTCCGCGCCAGTGTGGCCCGGCGCCACGGACAGGCCGCCGTGGTCTCCGCGGCTCCGTCGTCCACGGCGGCCACGGCCGGGCGACCCGCCGTCGGGGGCGCACCGTCCGTGACGCACGGCGACGCCGCCACCCCTGTCGCCGGGGGCACGCCGACGACCGAGCCGGCGGCGACGGACGGAGGATCGACGTCCACCACCGAGGCCGCCGAGCCGGATGAGCCCACGACCGTGCCGACGACCGAACCGACGACCGAGCCGTCCACGACGACCCCGACCAGCACCGTCCCGTCGACGACCACCACCAGCCCCCAGTGGGGCGACCACGGCGGTGGGAACGATGACTGACCGTGGCCGACGCGACCCGGGGCGCAGGCGGCGTGGCATGGCGTCCTCGTCGGTCGTGGCCGCCGCCACCGCCGGGGTCACCGGCGTCACGCTGGCCTGGGCCGTGAGCTCGACCCCGACACCGAACGCCTCGGCGGGCACCTCCGCCCAGGTCTCGAGTCAGATCAAGGCCGACAAGGCGGCGATGACCCAGCTCCAGCAGACCATCGCCGCCACCCGCGACCAGCTGTCGGCCCTCGGCGGTGTGACGATTCCGGTCGCCGGGGCCACGGGCGCCTCGACGGCCCAACCCACAGCCCCGGGCACCGCCGCCGTCCCCGGCGCGACAGGATCTGCGCCTCCCCCGTCCGCGGGCGGAGGTACGACCGGTTCGGTCGGCTACTCCGGCACCAGCGGAGCCACCGGCACGGGTGCGGCGGCACCCGCCACCGTGTCGGCTGCTCCCGGGGGGATCGCCTCGTCGGCTGGGACGCCAGTCACCGGCGGATCGGGCACGCCCGCACCCGCCCCGGTGGCCGCTCCTCCGGTGGCCGCCCCTCCGGTGACGTCCCCGCCGGCCACGAGCCCGCCCGTCACCAGTCCGCCGCCACCGGTCACGGTCACCACCCGGGCCTCCGGCGCCTGATGGTCACTGCGCCCGGGACGGACACCCCGGTCGCCGTCCTGGCGACGGTCCGCGCCATGGCGTCGGACATCACCCTGTACGGACGCGCCACCGGCGTCGACGTCACCTCCGATCCCCTCGTCGCCCGGGCGATGGACGCCTTCGCGTCGGTCCACGAGACCTGCACGAGGTTCGACCCCGACAGCCCGTTGATGCGGGCCAACGCCCGTCCCGCCGAATGGCACGACGTCCCCGTGACCCTGCTGGCCGCCGTGCGCGCCGCCCACCGCGCCTACCGGGCGACCGGGGGTCGCTTCGACCCCCGGGTACTCGACGATCTCGTGCGCCTGGGCTACGACCGCAGTCTCCCCTTCCGCGACGGCGACGTCGCAACCGCCGGCGTCGACCGCCCCCGGCCACCGCTCCCGCCCTGGACCCCGCAATTCCGTTCCGGACGCCGCCCCCGGCTCCATCTCGGGGGCGTCCCCATCGACCTCGGCGGTATCGCCAAGTCGCTCGCCGTGCGCTGGGCGTCGGACCTCCTCGCCGAGCAGTGGGACGACTTCCTGCTCGACGCCGGCGGCGACTGCTACTGCGCCGGCACGGGACCCCTGGCCGACGGCTGGAGGGTGGGTGTCGAGGACCCGGCGGGCGGATCTGACCCGTTGGCCGTGCTGGCCCTGCGCGACCAGGGGTGCGCCACCTCGTCGACCAAGCTCCGTCACTGGCGGGCCGGCAACGGTGCCGCCCACCATCTGATCGATCCGGCCAGCGGTCGACCCGGAGGGGACGGCCTGGTCGCGGTCACCGTGGTGGACGACGATCCGAGCTGCGCCGAGGTCTCGACCAAGCTGCTCTTCCTCGGTGGGGCGACCGACATCGCCCGGACGGCGGACCGGCTCGGCAGTGCGGCCCTCTGGGTGACCCGGGACGGCGACGTCGGCACCAGCGCGGCGATCGACCCCCTGATCGTCTGGCGGGCGGCATGAGCTCGGCCCCGTCCGCCTCCACCGCCACCCCACCCGCCTCCGCGTCCGGGGCCGGCGTACCGCCCGGCCCCGTACCCGAGCTCGGGCACGCCCCGGTCGCCGAGCCACCGTCGGCGCCGTTCGACGCCACCGTGGCCCGACCCTCCGCGCACCGCCCCGTGCCGGCGGCGGGGCCGGAGCGTACGCCGGCGGCCATGGGCCGTCCGGTGGCCCTGGTGGCCGGCGTGCTCCTCGTCTCCTGGTGGATCGGCCGGCTCACCGGGACCCAGGGCCGCACCCTCGTCCACAACAAGATGCTTCCGTGGATCCTCGGTCGCGGGCTGGGCGTGGCCGCCTTCGTCTCGCTGACGGCCATGGTCGTGCTCGGGTTGTGGCTTCGCCACCCCTGGCGGGCGCGGTACCGGCGCCCCGCACCCGCCACCATCCTGTGGGCCCACGTCACCCTGGCCGCCTGCACCATCACCCTGGTGGCCGGGCACGTGACCTCCCTGGCCCTCGACAAGTACGCCGGTGTCGGGTGGTCCGGCGCCTTCGTGCCCGGGGAGGCCACGTTCAAGACCACCGGCGTGGCGCTGGGCACCGTGGCCCTGTACGGGCTGCTCCTCGTCGTCGGCACCGCCGCGCTGGCGGGGTCGATCGGCCGCCGCGCCTGGTTCCCCATCCACTCGGCCTCGGTGCTCGTGTTCTGTGTCACGCTGGCCCACGGGGTCATGTCCGGCAGCGACGGCACCACCCTGCGGTGGTTCTACGTCGCCTCGGGACTCCTGGTGGTGGTCCTCCAGGCCACCCGTTGGATCGTCGGGACGCTCGCCCGTGAACCGGAACTGCTGGCCGAGTGACGGTCCTGCCCGATCTCGACACGCGCCGCGACACCACGTCGGCGCCGCCGTCCCCCGTGACGATCGGAGGCCTCGGTGAACCCGGCACGCTGCTGCTGTCCGGGCCGTCGCCCGAGGCGGGTCCCGAGGACCTGGTCGGCCACGCCTCCCGGTGGGGACCGCTGCCGGCCGCCGACGGTGCCGGGGTGCGGGCGCTGCTCCGCGACAGTCGGCTCGACGGTCGGGGTGGGGGTGGGTTCGCCCTCGCCCGCAAGGTCGAGACCGCCCGGCTGGCCCCGGGACAGCCGGTACTGATCGTCAACGCCAGCGAGAGCGAGACGGAGAGCCGCAAGGACCGGTCGCTGTGCGCCCACCGGCCCCACCTGGTGCTCGACGGAGCCGCCCTGGTGGCCCGGGCCCTCGGTGTGGACGGGTTCGTCGTGCACGTCCACCGGGGGGATGCCCCGGTGGGCGGGGCGCTCGGCGCCGCCGTGGTCCAGCGGACGGAGGCCGGTCTCGACGACCCGGCCGTGCGCCTGTCCGAGGGCCCCGACCGCTACGTGGCCGGGGAGTCGAGTGCCGTGGCCGGATTCGTCCACGGGGGCGATGCCCGTCCGATGTTCACCTCCTCCCCGCTGGCCGTCCGCGGACCGTCGGGTCGCCCGACCGTGGTCACCAACGCCGAGACCGTGGCCCAGCTGGCCGTCATCGCCCGGATCGGGCCGGTCCCGTGGAACGGGCTCGGGGCGCCGTCGTCCCCCGGTCCCCGGTTGGTGACCGTCGCCGGCGCCGTACCGCGGCCCGGGCGCGTCCTCGAGATCACCGGCCCGGCCACCCTGGGCGACGTCCTGTCCGCCGAGGGCGTGGTCGCCCCTCCGGCCGCCGTCCTGGTCGGTGGCTTCGCCGGCACGTGGATCCTGGGGGACGAGGCGTGGCAGACCCCGTTCACCCGGGAGTCGCTGGCCTGCGTGGGCGCCGCGCCCGGTTGCGGCCTGGTCGCCGCACTCCCCCACGACGCCTGTCCCCTGACCGAGACCGCCCGGATCGTCCGCTACCTCGCCGGGGAGTCGGCCGGGCAGTGCGGCACCTGTGTCGCCGGACTGCCCCGGCTGGCCGACTCGATGGACTCGTTGGCCGGCGGTTCCGCCCGCCGTCGGGACGTCCGGCGCATGGCCGGCCTGGCCGACACCGTGCTCGGCAGCGGGGCCTGCGGGCACCCTGACGGTGTGGTGCGCCTCATCCAGTCCACGCTCGACGTGTTCCACGACGACGTGGTCCGCCACCTCGCCGGTGGTCCGTGCCGGGGTTCGGACCACCCCCCGGTGCTGGTCGTGCCCGACCCCCGGCCCCGGCCGACCACCGACCCCGGGGCGTGGCGGTGAGCGTCTCCGTCCGGATCGATCCGACCCGCTGCCGGGGGCACGCCATCTGCGCGCTCTTCTTCGGTGACGGCGTCGAACTCGACCAGTGGGGCTTCGGCCGCGTCACCGACGGCACGGCCGACACCGACCGCCTGGTGCGCCGGGCACGCCGGGCCGCGGCCGCCTGTCCCAACGGTGCCTTCATCGTCCACGACGACGGGGTCACCCTTGCCGCACGGTCCGGGGCGTGATGGACTGACGGGTGACGGACTGACGCGTCACCGCCGGATCACCGGCCGGCGGGACCTCTCCGTCCATCGGGACCGCCCGGTGCTCTGAGCCCGCCGCTCACCCTCTCCCCTCCGACCGAGGAGTCCCGTGGGAAAGCTGGTGGGCGCCGTCGCCCTGGCCTGCCTGGCCCTCACCGTGTGCGTCGCCGTGCTGGCGGCCGTCATCGTCGGTGGGGCCGTCGCTCCCTCCGGAGTGACCTCGTCGGGCGTCGCGACCCCCCGTGCCGACCGCACACCGGCCCTGCCCGACGGGTGGGTGGCCATGGACCAGGGGGCGGCCGCCACCTGTCCCGGCCTGCCCTGGTCGGTGCTCGTGTTTAACAGGTTGCTCGCTCGAACACATCCGAGTCAGTGGTGAGGCCAGGTTCGGCTGTTCTTAAGCCCTCACAGGGGCTTCGAGACCGGTCTCACGGGACCCTACGCAGCCTCACGCCAGTCGAAGTTGATCCACTCGGGGTTGTTCTCCTCGATGTCGTCGAGTTCTGAACCCGAGGTTGTCGCTCCCACAGTGGCCGCAGACCGGTTGAGATGCGCTAGCCGAATCACCTTGCCATCGAGAGGTTCGTCGAGCCGATCAATGACGAATCGGTCGATCTCTTCGAACGCCTCCGCCGAATCGCAGTCATCAAAATATGACGACCATCCCCGCAGGACACCGTTGACGTTTGCGATCGTCTGAGCCTGAGCGCAGTCATCCCTATTGTCCATGAGTCGTTCGAGCTTCTCCTTCACCCGTGCGACGTTCTTGTGCGACGGGGACCGCCGTAGCGTGCCGTCAGCCCCCACCCACAACCTGAAGCCCAAGAAGTCGATGCCCTCGTGAAGGTCCACGACCCGGGTCTTCCCTGGATGCAGCGTCAGTCCGAGATCCTCCATGAGGGTCGCTACCTGTCGCCGAGCTTCATCCGCTTCCTCCAGTGTCGAGCAGACGACGACGAAGTCGTCGGCGTAGCGAACCAGGTCGCCGATCCCGCTGGCCGCCCAGTCGTGATCGAATCGATTGAGGTAGATGTTCGACAGCAGCGGAGAGATCACGCCGCCCTGGGGCACCCCGACCTCGGTCTCGTCGAGTGAGCCGAGTTCCATACTGCCGGAGTCCAGGAGATCTCGAACTAGTGCGACAACGTGTCGGTCATGCACATGCTCTTCGACAAGTGCCAGCAGCCTCTGGTGGTCGATCGCATCAAAGTATCCTTCGATGTCGGCCTCAAGGATGAAGTGACGACCCTGCTCAACGGACCGGGCGATCCGGTCCACGGCCTGCCGGGTCGAACGGCCCTTGCGGAAGCCATAGCTCGTGTCGTGGAACGTCGATTCGAAGACCGGCTCGACGACGATCTTCATCGCCGCCTGGACGACCCGATCAAGCACCGTGGGGATATGCAACTTGCGAGGTGAGCCGTCCGACTTTGGTATCTCCACCGTCCTTGGGGGCCGGGGATGATACGTGCCATTGCGCAGTTGAACTGACAGTGTGGCGAGTACCTCATCCACGCCAGCCTCCTCGATGTCGGAGACGGTGACGCCGTCGATACCCGCAGCACCATGGTTGCCCTTGACTACCCTCCAGGCTTCCTTCAACAGTTCGGGACTGGAGAGCCGTCCGAACTGGTCGCAGGGGTCGGCACCTCCGCTAGCGGGACTGAGCGATCTCGATGCTGTCGTGCTGCTTTGCGTGAGGATCTCGCCGGTCGCCTGGTCTACGTGGACATCCTCCAGAGGATCCGTTGCTCGGCTCTGTCGCTTCACTCGTTCCTTCAACTGCAAGCGCTGATATTCATCGCTCTCTTCGTGCAGTCTCCGTTGACGCCAGGTCTCAACCTTCCGGGCCTGGCTAGCACGCTTGGCGTCGTTCTTCGCCTTGCGAGCGACGGCCTTGCCTGCCGTGCCCACCGACACTGCGGCAGCGTCGAGATCTATGTCTTCGTTTCGGTACCACGTCCGGCCGACCTTCCGGACGAGGCCAGCCTTCGCCATGTTGTTCAGCGACCTGCGTACGCTTGATTCACCGGCCCCTGCGCGTACTGAAATGTCCTTCACCGACAGCCCTACCGTGAACTCAGGGACATGGAGGATTCGCCAGCCGACGTTACCGATCCCTCCTCCACGTTGGAAGACATCATGACCGACATGCTCTGTCCCCCCATAAGTACGTACACCCCCGGGGTGTGTTAGCTGTGGGGGGTTCTGGCGCTTCCCTTCTGGTAGGAGCTTGTACCTCGTGGCCTTCAGGCCCTTCCCTGGCGATGTGCGCTTGATCCAGCCAAGTGCTTCCAGTCCTCGTAGTGCTTTCCGTACCGTCTTCCGTTCCACTCCACTGAGGTCGTGCAAGAAATACTGGGACGCATACGGCGTGAGGGTGCTCATGTCGAGGCTGAGTTCGAGCAGGGCGATCATCGTCCTCCGTAGGCAATCCCCACTGACCCGACACGCTGGCTGGTGCGGTGCAGCAGGTAGGTCAATGGTGGTCCACCGGTACAGCGGTAGCTCGCCCCACATCGACTGCACCAGTGCCACCGCCTCGTCCCGGCTACCTACTGTGGGATTGGCTGCGACGTACTCCTCGGCCCGCCTCCAGAGTTTGGTGAACCACTGCGTCCGTCCATGCTCACCTCGGGACCGCAGGCCCTCGCCTCCGAGGTTCGCTGGAGTCTCCAGCAAGTGGAGGAGCTTGTCCTTGGGGTAGCTAACGGCCACAGCCCCGGTGACGATTCGCATGACGACTGCGCTCTGGTCCCCGGCAGGGTCGCCCCACCGGAGGAGCTTCCACGTAGCGTCCGTCAGCCTCGGCTCAGCAAGTCCCAGAGTCTTCGCCGTGGACAGTGGATGGACATCGGGACCGGGCGACACACGCAGGTGGTCCACGGCCTCCTCGACTGTCTCCGGGTAGAGCAGCGTCACCGGTAGTCCAGATCGGTGCCGAGTGAGCGGCGGGCGGATGCGGTCGCCTCCTGTGCTCCTTGTATCGACGCCCGACCGCTTGGCCGTCACACGCCAGTACGCTCGCTCGTCGGGGTCGTCGATGATGCAGAACAAGTGGACGTTGCCGGGGCGGCCGCTCTCTACCATGACGGGCCGACAATCACCGTCGATCAGACTCCGCTGGATCTCCCACACGGCGGCGGCCTGGACCTCGTCATCGGCGTCGAGGACAAGCAGATCCCCCCGGGGGAGAACGCAATAGCTGGTATCATGGATGACCGCCTCCTGGATGCTGCACCAGCCCGCTTCACTGTTGTCGGAGCCGATTTTCATAGCCTGACTTTCAGGTCTGGCTACGGCCAGCGCTAGCGAGAGCCGGACATCATGAGCAGGGCGGGCGGGAAAATCGGGTTGACGTATCACAACCCTTTCCGGCTGAGAACCCCCATAGGACAGGGTCCTCTAGGAGATTTTTGAGATCCGTCCCTGCCGCTGGCAAAAAATATCTAGGACCACAACGCAGTCATCAGCCACCGGATGGTCGCCCCGGTAACGTGGTCTCATCATCCAGAGCAGCCGGGGGACATGGCCCTACGACCCTGTCGCAACCAACCCACGGGGCACGGTGCGCCCGCCATGTCGATGGAGGGCGGGTGTGGTGACCTGGTGGGCGTCGTGACCTGGTGGGCGTCCCGGTTAGAAGGCTGAAGCTGGCGAACTGAGCGGCCGACCGGGTCTCTGTGCGCTCCCCCGTGACCTACGACGGGAACGTAGCGGCAGCACTGACAAACCGTCTCGGGCCGATGACTTCGACGTTCAGCGATGATGCGTCAGCCGGTTAGCTCGTTGGTGGCGCCCGGGGCCAGATGCGGATGAAGTCGGTCCTGTGCTCCGGCTCCTCTATCCAACTAAGGGGTGACCCATGTGCGCAAAGACTTGCGCATCAACCCAAGGAACTGCACGGAGGTCTTGTCGTGAAGCTGCTCGAAGTGTCCTTGCCCAGACGCAAGTTGGAGAACTTCCAGGGCAGATTCTTCCTTCTGGTGGACCAGTCAGGCGACGGTTGCTGGCCTTGGCGAGGACCCCGGCACAGTAGCGGGGCCGGTCGCTACCTGTGGAGAGCAGCGGATGGCGGAGGCAACCGCTACGTGCTCGCTCACCGGGTGGCCTACTTCCTCTGCACGGGCGAGCTTCCGAAGTATCTCAGGAATCTGTGCGGGGACCTGTTGTGTTGTAAGCCAAGCCACTGGCGAGCAAAGCCCACGGGTACGTGGCAGCCGAAGCCGATGATGGCTACGAGAGGCAGAGTCCGACAACTTCCTGCCAGCGACATCGAGCACATCCGGCTTCTTGATGCCCTCGGCGGCGACGAGGAGGAGATCGGTGCTCAGTTCGGGCTGACACGGAGGCAGGTGGCGCAGGTAGCTATGGGCCGGGTGCGTCCCGAGGCCGGGGGTCGCATCCGTGGATCTCGACATCGTGGCATTCGCTACTACCACGAGCAGTTCGAACAAGAACTGATCTCGATGCGACCTGACGAGCCAATCCGTCCTCGGTCCCAGGTGGCAGCCGAACTCCAACTCCCTCGTCCTTCGCTCGGTAACCCATCGACGGGATGCCCGGTCTCCCCCGGACGGCCATTCCCATCGACTTCCTATGGGCAACCGATGGGGCGACGCTTGCCCCGAACCGGTCGGGAATCTCAGTGATCGGCGTCCTATACGGTCAGCCCGGTCCATTGGGGAACTGTCGGTAGAAGGCATCCGACTTGGTGGCGGCATCGATGACAGCCCAGTAACTGTTCAGGCCCCTTGACCGTCTGATCCACCACCAGGGATAACGCCGCGCGTACCGTGGGGAATTCCGACCCGCGATCCCTCTCCAGACGATCCCTCCTATGAGCAGCTGGCGTCCGAGAACGCACTGCTTCGGGCACAGGTGTCGATGCTCGAGTCGAAGCTCGC
>Ga0080006_1113383_pt1 | contig 77663 bp, 61 predicted proteins | sample RS3BMetagenome_FD_69209 | JGI IMG/M metagenome (GOLD analysis project Ga0080006, IMG submission 69209) | Ferric oxide microbial mat and aquatic microbial communities from Rainbow Spring, Yellowstone National Park, USA - RS3B (SPADES... ... | reverse complement strand
CTTTGCTGAGGTGTCCGCCGCCGAGCAGCAGGCGGATGCCCTGCTCAGCCAGGGTGGGGACCAGCTCATCCACCAGACAGGCGAGTTGATCCTGCACCAGCCGAGAGCTCCGCTCGGCGATGGCGGACAGCTGCTCGGTGGCCGTCATACGGTCGGGGTGGGTGGCCTCGAAGTGCTCCTGCTGCTGGCGCTTCAAGGACGCGACCCGGATCATGTAGAACTCGTCGAGATTGTTGGCGGTGATTGCGAGGAATCTCATGCGCTCCAGCAGCGGCACCCGGGGATCCCGGGCCTCGGCCAGGACCCTGCCATCGAAGTCCAACCAGCTGAGCTCCCTATTTATGTAGGAGCTCGGCTCCAGCAGGGGGTCGTCGGACCGTCTCGATTGGGCCGCGATCGCCTTCGGCCCGGGTCGAGGGGTTGGGGTTGTCGAACGCCGCCCCTTGGAGGCGCGCTTCGCTTGGTCTGCCACGCCGCCTACCGTACTACCCCAAACCGTCTCTCGATCTCGTCGCCATTCTCCGGCGGCGGAAATCGACTTTCTGGGATCGATTCTCAGGATCCGGAGTTAACATGCGGTCATGGTCAAAGCAGCGCAATTCTCGGCGGCGGCGGCGGCGGCGGCAGCCATCGTGGTGTTGGCTGGATGCGGGTCGACCCCGGCGGGACATCGGCCCCTCGCAGCCGCATTATTGAGTTCCGCCAACAACACCGCGCTTTCCACAAGTTTCAGGGCCCAGTTCCAGGGCACGGCGAAGGTTTCGATGTCCGGGGTCAGCGGGCTGCCCGCGGCGACCATGCAGCAGTTGCAGAAGGCGGAAGGGCAACTGAACTCTGCCACTCTGTCTGGCACGCTGGAATTCGAGAACTCCACCAACTTCGAGGTGACCTACAGCTTTCCCCCCTTCCTCACGTCTCAGCTGGCGGTGCTCGAGGTCAACGGTGTCGGCTATGCCAGCCTGAACGGGACCTCGTGGTACGCGCTCACTTCATCCACCACCACCTCCGCTGGGCTGTCGGCGCAGATGGCCAATCTCCCCAGCCAGCTGAAGGCGCTCGGGACCGAGGCCAAGGGTGGCGCCACCGTATCCACCTTGCCCGACACCACAGTGGACGGAGTCGCCGTGACCCACGTCAGGGCTGTGATCTCAGGCAGCGGCCTGGACAAGATCTTCACCGGTGCGCTCGAGCAGTTCGCCAAGACCGGCTCGGGGTCCTCCGCGGGCGGGGTCGCGGCGGCGCTGACGCAGCTGGTCAATTTCGATCCCGCGCGGGCGGACTCTTACATATCCCAGAGCAGCAAGCTGCCGGTGCGGGAGACGGCCTCCGGCTCCATGAGTTTCAATTTGGCCGCTCTCTCCCTCCTCGGGTCTGGACAAATTCCCCAGGTGCAGGGCGTTCTCTCGCTGAGCTTCGCCACCACCATCAACTTCGGCGACTACGGACACCATTTCACGATCAGCAAACCATCTGACGTCGTCCCGGGGTCGCTACCCCAGCCGTCCTCGCCCTCTTCCGTGAGCGGTCTCTTCTAGCGGATCAGGCCCCTGCCCAGGAGACGCCAGCGGGAGGAGCGCCCGGGGGCCGCGGTCAGGGCGAGGGCCTCCGAGCGGGCCTGATGCTCGAGGTGGTCATCCAGGGGAGGCAGGTCGAGCCGTGGGGCGGCGGCCCTGAGCCACCAGTCGCAGAGGCTCGGGTTCTTGGGAAGCAGGGGCCCGTGGAGATAGGTCCCGATCACGGTGCCGCGCCACGCCCCCTCCAGGCCGCTGCGGCCGTCGTTGCCTCCACCCCTGACCACCTGGCCCAGGGCGCTCAGGTCCCCGTGCAGGACGGTTCTGCCGCTGTGGTTTTCAAATCCCACCAGGGTCGGGTCGCTCAGCCCGAGCCTGGGGTCCGCCGTCACCACCAGGTTGCCAACCATGCGCGTGCCCGAGGCCTCCGTGTGGAGCGGTAAGAGACCGAGGCCGGGGATCTCAGCCCCGCTCGCCGTCAGGTAGTGGGTGCCCAGCAGCTGGAACCCCGCGCACACGGCGAGCAGAGGAGCCCCCGCCGCGACCGCCCGCCGCAGGTGGTCTCCCTTGCAGGTGATGAGGTCGTTCGCCACCAGATCCTGATCGAGGTCCTGACCTCCGCCCATGAAGTAACCGGAGCAGGACGGGATGAGCTCGGCCGCGGCGGCCCCGAGGCCGATTGGGACCACCTCCAGATTCAGGCCGCGCCGGGCCGCCCTCCGTCTGAGGGCGAGGATGTTGCCTCTATCTCCATACAGGTTCATCTCCTCGGGATACAGGTGCCCGAGGAGAAGGGGCGCATTGCTCATGCCCGCCCCTGGCTGGTCGGCGGCCCCATCCCAGGGCCCGCTGTCGTGGCGAGGCGGTGCCACTCGAGCATGGCCGTGTAGGTGAGAAGGGCCGGGGCTGGCAGGTTCGGGTCGGCCAGCCGACCCATCGCGTTCATGGCGGCCTCCGCCGACCGGCGGACGAGGACCCTGTCTTCCGGCACTCCCGCATAGTCGAGGCGGAGGGCCAGCTCGTGGGCCCTGGTGCCGGACACGACCACATGCAGATCGCTCACTTCCCCAAGGATCTCCAGATTGGCGTCCCAGATCCAGGAGACGTCCCGCCCGTCGGCGATCCCGTCGTTGAGGGCGATGGCCACAACCGGGCCGCTCCCGGCGCCGAGAACGGCGCTCAGGTTCTCCTCCAGGCCGGCGGGGTTCTTGGCCAGCATCAGGCGCACGCTGCCCTTCCCCCAGAAGACCACCTGGAAGCGGCCGAAGGCGGGGCGGAAGCCGCCCAGAGCCGAGGTCGACCTCTCCACAGATAGCCCCATGGCCAGGCTGGCCGCTGCGGCCGCGGTCACGTTGGCCGCATTGAACACCCCGCCCAGTCCGACCCGGACCGGCGTGGCCCCTGCTCCCGAGATCGCCACCTCCATCTCCAGGCCTTCCAGCCCGTGGAGCCGTATCGCGCGGCCCTCGACCTCAGGATCCGGCCTGCTGAAGCCGCAGGCCGGGCAGGAGTAGATGCCGCAGTGGGCGTAGTGGACCATGCTGAACGAGAGTGGTTCTCGACACCGTGGGCACGCCCGCCCGTCGCTGACCACCGGCAGCTGACGGTACGCTGCGTCCTCGCCATCCATCCTCAGGCCGAACAGGACCGTCCTCACCATCGCCGGCTCCGATCCAAGCGCCAGCTCCGCGACCCGCGGATCGTCGGCGTTGGCCACCAGAAAGGCGCCTTGGGGCAGCCGCGAGACCGCCAGGCGCAGGCGGTCGAGGATCTGCTCCAGCTCGAATGAGCGATCCAGCTGGTCCCGGTAGAGGTTCAGGATCACCAGGCCGCGCGGGGAAAGCTCGGACACGGCCCGGGGCGTGCTCAGCTCGTCCACCTCCAGCACCATCCAGTCCCGGTCGATCCGACCCCTCCAGTCCGACTCCCGCATGGCTGCCGCGGTCAGCCCGAAGATCAAGTTTGATCCGCTGGGATTCCCAGCCACGGAGGCGCCCGCCCCTGCCGCCATGGCCCGCAGCAGGGCTGCGGTCGAGGTCTTGCCGTTGGTGCCCGTGACCAGGACCACCCCCTGCCTCAAGCTGGAGCCGAGCCTCTCCAGGATCCTCGGCTCCAGGGCCCGGCCGACGTCACCGGGCAGCGTGCTGCCCGCTCCCAGGTGCAGCCCCCGCGAAGCGATCCCCGCGGCCCTGCCTCCCAGCAGAGCGGCCATGAGCCTCAGGTCCCGGGAGGACATTCTGCCTCCGGAGCCACCGCTCGGAAGGGCAGCCCCGGGCACCCCAGTGTCAGCGCCAGGGCGGACTTCGCCACCAGTTCCGGAGTCCGCACCAAGGCGAAGAACGTGCCTCCGCTCCCGGTCATCTCCCATTGCAGCCACGGGGTGGCGGAGCGCAGGCGCTGCAGACGCTGGGCGAGGCCCGGGGTGACCCGCAGCGCTGCCGGCAGGAGGGCGCTGCCCAGGTGGGCGGGATCGGGGAGCAGGCGATCCCGAAGCGCCTCGGCCACGGCTTTTGCGCGCAGCCCGTCACTGAAGTCCTGGGGCGCCACGGCGGCGTAGGCCGCGGCGGTTGAAACATCTCCCAGATGGGTGACCAGGAAGGCCCCCCCGGGCAACGGTGGCAGGGGGTTCAGGATCTCGCCTATCCCGGTCATCAGGGCCGCCCCGCCCCGCAGCGCGAAGGGAACATCGGCACCGCACTCCTTCGCCAGGGCCAGCACCCCTTCGTCATCCGTCCGCCCCAGGACCGTGCGGATGAGCGCGGCAGCATCGGCAGAGCCGCCCCCCAGGCCGCTCTGGGCGGGGATGCGCTTGTCGAGGATGATCCTCGCGATGGGAGGCCCGAGCCCAGACTCCCGCATCCTGGCGGCCGCACGGAGCAGGATGTTCTGGGCGCCGTGGGGCACATCCCCAGAGCGGGGGCCGACCACCACCAGCCGGCAGCTCCGCTGGTGGTCTGCCTGCCCCGTCTCGACCCCGATCAGGTCGCTCCACCCGACCGTGTGTGACACCGCCGCCAGCTCGTGATATCCATCGGCGCGTCGTCTGGTGAGCTCCAGCACCAGGTTCAGCTTGGCGGGGGCGCGCCCCAGGCGTAACATCGGCACTACTCTAGCGGCCGCAGATTCTCCTCCAAGACCGGATTGGTATACTTCGACTCCTACCTGATTAACCGGTCAGGATTGCCAGAGACGCCCGAGGGCGTCACCCACCGAGGATGAATTGGCCAACAGCAGTTCAGCACGCAAGCGCATTCGCTCGGCTAGCCGCAAGCACGAGCAGAACAGGGGAGTGCGCTCTGCCGTGCGCACCGCGGTCGCCAAGGCCAGGAGAGAGGTGCTTCAGGCCGCTCCCGAGGGGGCCGAGGAGCTGGTCCGTCTGGCCAGCTCGGCTCTGGACAAGGCGGCGGAGCATGGGGTTATCCACCGGCGCAATGCCAGCCGCCGCAAGTCGCGACTGATGCTCCTTGCCGCCAAGGCAGGGGCGGCGGAGAAGGTGGCTTCCGCCGTGGCCGCACCCAAGCGCAAGGCTACGGCGACCAAGAGCGCGAAGGGCGGATCGGCGGCAAAGAAGACGGCTGCGACCAAGTCGCGGACCAAGACCGAGCGCACCGCCGCCAGGACGCGCAGGGCGGCTGGATCGACCGGCTCGGAGCGCGCCTAGGAGTTGCGGGACCGGCCCTGGTGGGCCAGCTCCCAGGCCATGCTTCCGAGGAACACCTCCAGACCGGCCCGGGCATCCACCTGGCCTGTCTTGGTCTTCCAGTCCAGTTCCGCCAGTTCCGCCAGCCAGACGCGGAGCCTCAAGGCACCGGCGCGACGACTCTGTGCCGAGAGCCTCTCCAGGCGCCAGCTGGGAAGGGTCTCCAAGGCCCCGCGTCCAGCCGGGTCCGAGTAGGCGATCAGGTCCCGGAGGAGGCGGGCCACGGTGCCCACGATGAGCTGCGGGTCCGCACCCGGTCGACCCCAGAGGGCCTCCAGCCTGGCCCCCACGGTCGCTGGCTGACTGAAGAGGGCATCCGTGAGTCTGTATAGCTCCTGGGGAGGGGTGGCCGTGATCAGGAGGCGCGCGACCGCCTGGGTGATGGGGCGCCCGTCGGCCCGATACAGGTCCAGTTTGTCCAGCTCCCCCTCAAGTGTTCCCAGGTCCCGTGCGGCGACCTCCACCAGGAGTTGGATGGCCAGGGGAGGTAGCTTCAGGTTGCGACTGGCCGCGCGGCGCTCCACGTAGCGCCGCAGCTCCTGGCCCTTGGGCCGCAGCAGGGGCCTCACCTCGCCGCCGAGGCTGCGGATGCCCTTGACCGGAATGGAGTTCGCAGCCAGGGAGTGCCGCACCACAACCACAGTCGCGGTGGTGTCGGACCGGGCTCCCAGGGCTTTGAGCAGGGCCTGCGCCGAGGTCTCGAGGCGGTCGGTCTTGGCCTTCTCCCCGGCTTTGCCGGGAGCCTTCCTCTTCGCTGGGGCAAATTGGGGGGGGTCCCAGAGAACGACAACGCGCCTGATGGACAGGAAGGGCGGGCTGGCGACGCTCCTCGCAATCTCGTCGAGGTCGGTCGAGGCCCGGAACTCCTCCAGATTCAGGTCGGGGAGGATGTCCCGGCAGAGCTCATCGCGAAGCTCACGCGCGCTGGCCAATGCCAGGTAGGGATCGTCTCCGTGAAGGAGGATGAGGGGCTCGAGCACTGTCGAATTATGGTCGCCCCGGGCCGGATCACGATTGAGAGTTGCCATAGGGGGTGTCGGCCCGTCAGCATTGGAGCGCAGTGCTGCTGTCAGCTTTCCCGGTTCCACAACCACGACTGCCCTTTGGCACCCTCGGTGCCGAGATCGCCATAGGGGCAGTCTTCCTCATTCACATCGTGATTGTGGGCTTCTTCCTGGGCTCCTCGGGGATAACCCCGTTCATGGAGCTCGCCGGCCGTCGGCGGGGCGGTGACGAGCGCTGTCTGCGCTACTCCAAGACCCTGGCCCACTCAATCCTGTACCTGTACAGCTTCGGGGCCACCTGGGCGGTGTTCGCGGTGGTCCTCCTGACCGGCCTCTACGGTCGCTTGATCGGAACCCTGCTCAACCTGCTCCTGCTGCCGCTGACCATCGCCTTCGCCAGCTTCTTCGTCGGGGTGCCCCTGCTCCTGATCTACATATACCGCTGGGACAAGATGAACCCCCGGCTGCACCTGGCGGTGGGATTCACCTTCGCCGCGATCCAGTTCCTCTTCCTGTTCATGATCGTCCAGCTGGACAGCTACGTGCTGACTCCGGGGACCGCGATCAGCGCCGCCCACGCGATGTTCTCGCCAAGCTACTGGCCGCTCCTGCTCCACTACGCGGGAGCGACCCTCTCCTGGGCCGCCCTGTTCTTGGCGGCGGTCGCGGTCTGGCGGGGTCGCCGAGCCAAGACCGAGGCCGAGGCCCTCTACCAGCGCTGGGCCGCGCGGGTCAACTTCGCCATCGGATCGGTGTTTCTCATGGCCCAGCCCATCACCGGATTCCTGCTTGCCGACACCATCAAGACCTCCGCCCCGGGCACCTTCGACAACCTGTTCATATTCGGGTCCGGATCGATGTTCATCGGGCAGGTCGCCCTGCTGGCGGTCGTGGTGCTGGGAGCCAATTGGGTCTTTTGGCGCCACAACCAGACGACCGCCGAGGGCGGCCCGGCGGCCACCCTCACGGTGATCGCCCTCCTGGGCATGGCGGGCACGGCGCTGCCCGCTTCGATCATCCCCCAGCAGGTGGTGGTGCTGCGCTACGTCGCTCTCCTGATCGCCTTTCTGGCAACCGCCGTCAACCTTGTTCTGTACATCCGTTCCCTTCGCTCCGAGGGGACTCTCGGCCTGCGGATCAGCCCCGCGGCCACGAGGGGGATCGTGGTGGTTGGATTGGCGGCGGCCATCCTCTCGATCTACATGGGGGTGATCAAGGAGAACGCCAAGCTTCCCTGCGGAATCGACCAGACCACGGGGCAGAGCGCCTGCCTTCTCAGCCTGCACCAGTCGACGCAGAACTTTGACGCTCCGCCAGGGGTCCTGCCGTGAACTACCAGGACTTCGAGTCAGCCTGGTACTTGGGAATCGTGATCACGATGTTCTTCATGATCATGCTGACCGGATGCTGGATGGCGACCAAGCGGCTCAGGCGTCTGTTCGCGACCGGGGACGAGATGTCGGCCTGGCTGACGCTGGGTGCGACCGCGTTCACCTTCCTATTCTTCCTCGGACTGTGCCTGGCGCTGCTGGTGCTGATAGTGGGGCAGGGAAGTGGCTGAGGAGCGCATGACTATCTCCCAGCGCCGGATGTCCCGGCGCAAGTTCATGATCATGGGGATCAACGCTGCCGGAGCCGGCACGGGGCTTCTGATCGCGGCCCCCATCGTGGGCTCGATTCTGAGTCCGCTGTTCTATCAGCGCAAGCAGCCCTGGGTGCTGGTGGCGGACATCCAGCATGTCCCCGTGGGGGTGCCGACCGCCTACGTGGTGATGCTGGACCAGGGAGGAGATGCCTGGCAGGTGCCGCCCGTGCCCAGGACGGTCTACGTCGTCAAGTTGAACCTGGACAACCAGGTGCAGGTGATCACCCTCTCCAACGTCTGCACCCACATGCAGTGCGACGTGCACTGGGACATCAACCTCAATGTCTTCTTCTGCCCGTGCCACGGGGGCGAGTACAGCATGGACGGGACCAATATCGCCGGGCCCCCGCCCAAGCCCCTCTTCCGTTACGAGCACAAGTTCGTGGGAACGACCCTGTACGTCCGCAACATTTTGACCGAGGGGAAGTAGGGTGGCGCAGGAGCTCGAGCGCAGCGCGCTGGCGCGCAAGCTGACCAAACCGTTCTCCGGTTTGATGGCCACCACCTACCGGTGGGTGGACGAGCGGCTGGGGGTGACCGATCTGGTCCACCAGCTGCTATACGAGGCCGTCCCCCGGCGGGGGGCATGGGCATATTCCCTGGGCAGCGCCACCCTGATCATCATCGTCCTCCAGATCGTCAGCGGCATGTTTCTGCTCTGGACCTACGTGCCGTCCACCACCGAGGCGTGGGAGAGCCTCAACTTCATCGAGCACCACGATGAGTTCGCGGCGATAGTGCGGGGCATGCACCTTTGGGGAGCTTACGTGCTCTTTGTGGTGATCGGGATGCACATGCTGCGGACCTTCGTCAGCGGCTCGTACAAAAAGCCCCGTGAGCTCAACTGGATAACCGGGGTGGTCCTCTTCCTCCTGGTGCTGGGCCTTGGGATCACGGGATCGATGCTGCCCTGGGACCAGGCCGCCTACTGGACGGCCACGGTGGTGACCCACATCGTCAGCTACTTCCCGCTGTTCGGCACCCAAATTGAGGAGATCCTGCGCGGTGGTCCCCAGATGGGCCCCGACACCCTGACCCGGTTCTTCGCGATTCACATCTGGCTGCTGCCCGCCCTGCTCGTGCCCATGATCGGGCTGCACCTGATCCTGCTCCGACGCCACGGAGAGCACGGTTCGTGGGTGAACTACGAAGGGGTGGAGGAGGAGACCGAGGCCGAGCGGTCCAGGCGGATGGCGGAGGCGGAGGCGCCCTACCCAGCGATTCCCAGCGATCCCGGATATGCGGTCCCGGTTGACCTGGATGAGTTCTTCCCCTCCCAGGTGTTCAAGGACGCGTTGGTCAGCTTTGCGCTGGTGCTGCTCATCTTCGTCATGGCGGTGGTGGTGGGGGCGCCCTTGGAGCGCGCGGCAAACCCCGCGGCACTCAACTACGTGCCAACCCCCGAGTGGTTCTTCCTGCCCTTGGACCAGCTCCTGGTGCAGTTCCCCCAGGCCTGGATGATCCCGGTCGGGGTCTTCGTGGTCCCGGGCATCGGGACAACCCTCCTGATGATGGTACCCTTCCTGGATCGCACCCCCGGGCGCGAGCCCTGGCGGCGGCCGGAGGTGATGGTTCCCGGGCTCTTCGCAGTTCTGTTCTTGCTGTTCGAGGCCATGCTGGCCGTAGGGCGACTCTTCAACCTCTGATGCCATGCCACTGCTAGCCTCCGTCACACCCCAGCTCACCCCGGTCCCGGTCTCAACCGGGGTCGCCACCGCTTTGGTGGGGCTGCTGATGCTCACCCATATACAATTCGCCGCCTGGCAGCAGGGGGGCTACATCATCCTGGCGGTCTCCGACTTCGTCGGCTGGAAGCGCAAGAGCGAGCGCTACGACCGCTTCTCAAAGGGCCTGGTCACCGCCCTGGGCGCCACCTTCGCGGTCGGGGGGTCGCTGGCGATCTTCGCCATCATGATCCTGTTCCTGGGGCTCTGGTCGCACTTCTATGTGGACCTCCAAAGGGTTATGTTCTGGCCCTTCGTAGCGGAGGCGGTCGCCTTCGTGGGCGAGATCATCTGCCTCTACCCGCTCTATGCGAGGTGGGACCGCCTGGGCAAGGTCCGGGGCCTGCGGATCGGTCTGGAGATCCTGCTCTTCATCAATGCCGAGCTGCAGATGCTGCTGATCAACATCGTGGCCTCCTACATGCTGACTCCGCGGCCCGCCAATGACCTGCCCGCGATCCTCATGAACCCCACAGAGATCCCCCTTGAGATTCACCGCTTCGTCGGCAACATCGCCTGGGCCGGGGCGATAATCGCCCTCACCGCTGGCATCCGGCTCCTGCTCAAGAGCGGCAGGCGTCCCGACGTGCGCCCCTACCTGGACTGGATGGGGCATTACGGGCTCATCTGGGCGATCGGGTTCACAATCGCCCAGCCCCTGGTCGGATGGGAGTACGCCAAGGAGATCCAACTCCATGCCTACGCATCCTGGTACGACATGATGCTGGGCGGGCTCAGCGTGGCCTTCCTCATCCAGGTGTTCCTGTTGGGCACGATCTTCACGGTGGGGATCTTCTACCTTTGGCGCAGGGTCAGAGCCAGTGGTTTCCGGTCCCCGGCGTTAGCCGTCTGCACGGTGCTGTCGTTCGGCGCCTGGATGCTGATCTCGACTCCCTCATCGCTCGCCTGGAGCTACGAGGACGTGTTCCGAGCCAACGCCAACGTGCCCATCTGGCAGGGCGGCCTGCTGATTCCATGGGGGGCCATGATCCCGTGGAAGTTGACGGCGCTGGTCGCGTTCACAGGAGTCACCATCGTGGCCCTCACCATCTACCTCAAATATGTGAGTCGAGGCAAGCTGCGCTGGGGCGACGCCGGTCGGGGCCAGGCCGTGTCTCTGATCACGGTTGGGGTCGCCATTTCCCTGATCATGGCCCTGATGGGCTTCATCCGGGAGAACAGTCGCGGGCCCTTCCTGATCACGAACCACATGCTGATAAATCAGCAGCAGAACTTCTCGCCGCCCTCTTCGAGCGGGCCCGCCCTGCAGGGACCGGCCAGCAACATCGGGTTCTCTGTGATCCTGCCGGTGGAACCGCACCCGTGAAGCTGGTCTTCAGGCCGGTGCGCAAGGCCTCCGAGGAGTTTGCCGAGGTGACCAGGGCGCCTCTCTCCAGGACCATGGAGACCTACCTGGAGATGCACTCCTTCGGGTTTCCCGACCGGCCCACCCCGGACAACCTGCCGGCCTCGGTCCGGGTGGCCGCCGCCGGCAAGCTCATCCACGAGCGGGTGTCAGTGCTGAGCAGCCTCCTCCGCCGGCTGGAGAATCTGGGCTGGGATGTGCGCACGGAGGGCGACCTCGTGGTGGTGAGCTGCGACCTCTCCACGGAGGCGGGGTGGGACGTCCTGCGGGCAGAGGGGATAAGTGACCACGTGATGGGGCTGGCGGAGCGTGGCTCGGACCGACTTGCGAGCAAGGGCCCGGCCGGCGGCGGGGAGACTCCGGACCCGTACGATGCGGCCCTGTCCTAGACAGAAGGCAGTCCCACTTTCAGTTCCCAGCCGTCTCGAGCGGGGCGAGCCCCTATAACCGCCTGGAACCTACTGGAAGAGTTGGATCGCAGACGCCCCCTCGGTCACGAAGGGGGCGTTCACCAGCCAATCGCCCGCGTTGCCCTCCTCGACCAGCTGCACGTGGATGTACTTCGTCTTCACATAGGGAACAGAGACGGCGACCACCGCCTCCGCGTCGGTGGAGTTGACCATGTGCACGGACACGATCTTGAAGTGCGCCTTGGTGGCCTTGACTCCGTTGAAGAAGGGGATGAAGGGGGTGCTGTCCTCGGCCGGGTTGGTGAGCAGGGTGTAGGCGTACACGACTGAGTGGGCCTGGACGTCGGTCAGAAAGAACTGCAGCGCGGAACGCGGCGCCGCCGTGGGGCTGGCGCATCCAGCCAGCAGTCCACCGCCGGCCGCGAGCGCTGCGACCGCCGCCAGAAGGCGCGGACGCGCCACCCTACCCAGTGACGACAACACGACCGAGCATTCCCGGGTGGAGGGTGCAGTAGTAATCGTAGATGCCCGGGGCCAGGAACTTGACGGCCCACGTGAAGCCGGCGCCGCGGGTGGGGGAGTTGACCAGCTCCTGGTCGACCCACCAGACGTTGTGCTGGTCGTAGTGGTCGGTCCAGATCCACTCCACGGTGGAGCCCACCGGCACGGTCAGGCTCTCCGGGACGAACTCTCCCACGGTGTTGACGTTGTGGTAGATGATGACCCTGTAGTCGGGGTTGGCCGGGGGCTTCGGCAGAACGACCAGGGACAGCTTGCTGTCCACCTGCTTGACCTGAGTTCCGGGCGCGGTGAGGATGTGGGCGTCCGTGGGCTCCCCGACGTCGCCGAAGGCGCCGCACCCTGCCACCAGCACGGTGACGAGGAGCGCCAGAAGCGCCCAGGCCCACCGCGATCCGTGGAGGCGTCCGGCACTCTCAAGATGGCGAACCGACATGCTGCCAGGATACCGGGACCGATGGGCGCGCTGCCTGAGATGCCTCGAACATGGAACATGTATGCCGTGGCGACCAACATGTCCCGAATTCCCAGAACTCCCAGGCAGCGTGCCCTGGCAGCCGTGGAGGCGCTACGCCAAACCTATCCCGCCGCCTGTGCGCTCCGCCACTGCGGCCCCCTCGAGCTTCTGGTGGCCACGATTCTGTCGGCGCAGACGACCGACCAGCGGGTCAACCAGGTGACCCCCGCTCTCTTCGCGCGCCTGCGGACCGCGGCCGACTATGCCGAGGTGGACACGGATGAGTTGGAGGCCCTGATCCATTCGACAGGTTTCTTCCACGCCAAGGCCCGTTCCCTGAAGGCGATGGGAATCACGCTGGAGGCGGAGTTTGGCGGGCAGGTGCCCTCCTCCATGGCCGAGTTGGTCCGCCTTCCCGGGGTTGGCCGCAAGACGGCCAATGTGATCCTGGGGGTCGGATTCGGCATTCCGGGATTCCCGGTCGACACCCACGTGATGCGGATCACAAACCTCCTTGGCATCGTCAAGACGAAGGACCCTGTCCAGATCGAAGCTCAGATCTGCAGGCTGGTTCCCCGCTCTGAGTGGACGGATTTCAGCCTCCGCCTGATCGCCCACGGAAGAGCGGTGTGCGTCGCCAGACGGCCACGATGCCAGCAGTGCCCGATGAGACTGTGGTGCCCATCCTCCACCGCCAAGGTGGGGGCCGACGCTGCTAGCGGTCCTGGAAGCGGGGTGGCCGTCTCTCCCTGAACGCGCTCCAACCCTCGGCCGCATCCTCGCTCCCCATCGACTCGCCCTGGGCCGCGGTCTCGAATGCCAGGGTGGCCTCGAAGCTGGCACCATCCTCCGCCAGATTCAGGGTTCGCTTGAGGTCGCGGACCACGAAGGTGGGATAGGCCGCGATCTCCTCCGCCCACTTCAGAGCCTCCTCTGCCAGACGTTCCGGGGGCACCACCGCATTGGCCAACCCCAGCTCCAGGGCACGTTGAGCCAGGATCGGCCTTCCCAGCAGCAGCAGCTCCCGCGCCGCTGCGGTGCCGGTGATCCTGGTCGATAGCCAGGTGCAGCCTCCGCCCGGATGTATTCCCAGACGCAGAAACGGAGCCGCCAGCCGCGCTCCCTCGGCCAGGATCCGCAGGTCACAGCTGAGAGCGAGATTGAGTCCCGCGCCGATCGCCGGACCGTTGACCGCCGCGATCGTGGGCACCGGAAGTTCACGCAGGTCCAAAAAGGCGCGGTAATAGCGGGCCAGGAGGCCCCTGCGATCAGCGGGAGTCTCGGCCCCGGCGGTGAGCGTCCCGAGGTCCGCGCCGGCGCAGAATGCCGAGCCCGCACCGGTGACGACGACCACCCTCACCAGCGGCTCTGTGGCCGCCTCCGCCACCATCGCACGCAGCTCCGCCGCGAGCTCGGCGGTCAGCGCGTTGCGCTGTTCCGGGCGGCGCAGGGTGATCAGAAGGACGCCGGAGCTGCTCAGCTCGCTGGTTACGCCGCTGCCCTGAGGGGTCTCCACATCCATCACTCGAGCATAGTCCGGGCCAGGCCATCGGTGCCGGCTCAGAGGTCCCGACCCAACTGGGACCAAGTGATTCCACGGGTGCCCGAGGTCGGGTGGGGTGGGTAGACTCAACGGCTTGAGGGAGGCCACCGGAGGATCCGGACGTCAGGAAGGGGTAGCGGAGGACAGATGAACCAGCCGGCACCATACCTCCACTGGGCATTCATCCTGATCTCGCTTCCCAACCTGGGGGTGATCGTGTTCATGATCCTCCTGTTCGTGCTGGCTCTCTTCCTGCCCTTCCCTGGTCGCGCCAGGCGGCGGCGCAGCTACCAGGACCGCGATCGTGAGCGCTGAACCCCAGGGGCCGTCGGCGCAGGAGGGGCCAGCCACCTCCCGCAGCTGGACCGTCCTGGTGCGGCGTCGCCTGGAGCGGGAGTTGCCGCTGGAGCATCTGCTGCCGGACGAGGAGCCGGCCTATGTGGGCTCATGGGTCTACATCTTCGGAGTGGTGACCATCGCCGCGCTGATCCTGGTGGTCGTAAGCGGGGTGATCCTGGCTTTCTTCGGACCGCAATGGTGGCATGTCTCACCCCAGGGCCACTTCGTCAACAGCGTCCACTTCTGGTCTGTGCAGATGTTCTTCATCTTCATGGTCCTCCACCTGTGGGGGCAGTACTTCGCCCAGGGATGGCGCGACGGCAGGGCCGCGACCTGGATGGTGGGCGTGGTCATCTTCCTGATCGCCGTGGTGACCGCCTTCACCGGGTACATCTCCCAGCAGAACTTCGACTCCCAGTGGATCGCGGTCAACGCCAAGGACGCCGTCAACTCGACCGGTGCGGGCGCCTTCTTTAACGTGCTCAACTTCGGGCAGATGTATGGGCTCCATATCGTCTTGTTTCCGCTGGCCGTCGTTGGCCTGGTCGGGTTGCACGTAATCCTGGTCCGCCGCAAGGGGGTGGTCCGGCCCCCGCAGGAGTCGCGCCAATGAGCAGGCGCCCGGGGCAGTCCCAGGCCGACTACTACCGGGGCGTCCCCACCGCTCCCTACGACCTCATCAAGGAGATCTCGGTGGTGCTGGCCGTGATGCTGGTGGTGGTGCTGGCGCTGGCCTTCTTCCTATCGTCGCCCGACATTCCGCCGGTCACGGTGCAGACCTGGGCACAGGCGCAACCTCTGGGCCTCCTCCAGACGGCCACCTCCGAATTGCAGGGGACCAGCTTCAGCGCCGATTACGGCCCGCCCTACAACCACGGCACCGGCGCCATCCAGACCCTCGGGCCGCTGCAGCCGCAGGTGTGGGCCGGAATCCATCAGCCGGTGGACCCGGCTCGAGACGATGTGCTCGCCCCATTGCGTCTCGCCAGCGTGGGCCGGCCGCAGCTCAAGGTGGCGCTGGACACTTTTGAGGCGGCTGGGGCCGGCTTGAAGCACGCTTGGCTGAACTCATATGCCGGCGCCCTCCAGCGCGCGAGGGTCAATGGACCAGCGGTGACAGTTCCGGCCGGATCCTATGGCCCGGTCAACACGATGATGCAGGGCCTCCTGGAGGATGCTCGGTCCGGGGCCCTGGACTCCCTGCTGATGCAGAGCGGGCAGTTCTACGACACCAACTACACCGGACCACTGCTCTTTCTCGGGGACGGAGATTACTTCACCGACCTGGCAGCCAACCAGAAGTTGAACGGCACCCAGTGGGGGATGATGAACGAGACCGGGCGCTATCCCGGGCAGTCCTGGCTCTGGCTGTACACGTTCTGGTACCAGATTCCCCCATTTTCCACCGCCTCCAACGCCGATCTCATGGTCGTGCTCATCATGGGCTTCCTCTCCACCCTTCTGGTGCTGGTGCCCTTCATCCCCGGGCTGCGCGACCTGCCAGCCTGGCTCCATCTGCCTCAGCTGATCTGGCGGGAGCACTACGCGTTCCTCCGCGCCTCGGAGAGGCGCCCGAAGGGGCCCTGACCCGGCTGCCGCAGCCATGGCCGTTGGTATACTCCCCATCCGGTCGGTCCGGTCCTGACCATCCGCGAGGTGGAGATTGGCTGAAGGCACATTCGCGCGTGCGGTGATTCTCGCCGGGGGGCGGGGGACCAGAATGAGGTCCTCGCTGTCCAAGCCGCTCCACCCAGTTGGCGGCCTGCCCATGATCGAGCACGTGCTGCGCGCCGCGGGCGCCGTCGGATCGGACCCGCCGATTGTGGTCCTCCCGCCGGACGACCCCATGCTGGAGCGGCAGCTCCAGGGCCGAGCGGTCTTGGCGGTGCAGTCCCAGCCGAGAGGGACTGGCGACGCCGTGTTAGCCGCGAGGACCGCCCTGGGCGACTGCGCGACCGTGCTGGTGTTGCCGGCTGACATGCCCCTGATCTCGGCAGCTACGGTTACCAGCCTTCTCGCCACCCACCGTTCCTCGGGAGCCGGGGCGACGGTTCTCACCGCCGTGCTCCAGGACCCTGCCTCCTACGGACGGATCGAAAGGGACGCCGCCGGCAGTCTGATCAGGATCGTGGAGGCGGCTGATGACAGCGGCAGAACGGGCCCGGTCGAGGTTAACTGCGGCGTGTACGCGTTTAGCCTTCCCGAGCTGTGGGAGGTGCTGAGTCGCGTCCCCACAGCCAACTCCCAGCAGGAGCTGTATTTGAGCTGGGTGCCTCAGAGCCACCGGGGGGAGGTCGCCCTGGTGCCCGCGCCGAGCGGGGACGAGGTCCTCCAGGTCAACGACCGGGTGCAGCTCGCGGTGGCGGAGGCGGCCATGCGTCAGAGGACGCTGCGTCGCCTGATGCTGTCGGGGGTCACCGTGGTGGATCCGGGCTCGACCTGGGTCGACTGCGATGTCCAGGTTGGGATGGACACCAGGATCCACCCGGGCACGGTGTTGCGCGGCGCCACCAGGGTCGGGGCCCGGTGTGAGCTGGGCCCCCTCGCCGAGTTGGACTCGTGCGAGATCGGCGCAGGCTGCCGCATCGGCCGGTCGGTCCTGCGAGGCTGTAAGCTGGACGACGAGGTGGAGGTGGGACCGTTCAACCGGGTCCGCCCCGGTACGCAGCTTGGGACCAGGAGCCACCTGGGCACCTTTACCGAGGTCGTGCGGAGCAGGATCGGGGTGGGCAGCCAGGTGCCGCACCTGAGTTACGTCGGTGACGCGGAGCTGGGAGACGATGTGAACGTGGGTGCGGGCACCATCACGGCCAATTTCGACGGGCGCACCAAGCACCGCACCGTGGTGGAGGACGGGGCCAGATTGGGCAGTGACACCATTCTCGTGGCCCCGATCAGGGTGGGCAGAGGCGCCTACACCGGAGCCGGTTCGGTGCTCACCACGGACGTTCCAGATGGTGCCCTCGGGGTCGCGCGGAGTCCCCAGCGCAATCTGGAAGGCTGGTCCGCCCGGCACAGGGGCGGCACCCGACCGGTTGCCGACGTGGCCCGGGAGGAGGAAGGATGAGAGGTGCGGACGGGCCCCTGATGCTGCTCTGCGGGACGGCCAACCCCGAGCTGGGTCGTCGCATCTCCGAAGAGGTCGGGATGGCGCTGGCGCCGATGGAGATCACCCGCTTTGCGGACGGTGAGTTCGACGTCCGCATCGGCGAGTCCGTGCGCGGCCACGACGTCTTTGTGATCCAGCCCACCTGCCCACCGGTGAACGACAACTACATGGAACTATTCGTGATCCTGGACGCGCTGCGCCGCGCCAGCGCGGCCCGCATCAATGCCGTGCTGCCCTATTACGGATATCAGCGCAAGGAGAAGAAGACCAGGGCGCGAGATCCCATATCGGCCAAGCTCATGGCCAACTTCCTGCAGGTGGCTGGAGCCGAACGGATGATTGTCCTTGACCTGCATGCCGAAGCCATCCAGGGCTTCTTCGACATCCCGGTCGACGCCCTCACGGCGAGCAAGATCCTTGCCAGTCATGTTCGTTCCAGGCACGGACGCCAACCGATTGTGGTGGTTTCCCCAGATGTGGGGGGCACCGCCCGGGCGCGGGCTATCGCCAGATTGCTGGAGTCGCCGCTGGCGATCATCGACAAGCGGCGACCTCGGGACGATGACGTCGAGGTCCTCAACGTCATCGGCGATGTGCAGGACAGCACCTGTGTGGTGGTGGACGACCTCATCTCAACGGCCTCCACCCTGGCAGGGGCGGCCCACGCCCTCAAGGAGGGCGGCGCCAGGTCGGTCGACGTGCTGGCGACCCATGGGGTGCTCAGCGCCGGTTCGCTCGACCGGTTGACCGAGGCCTTCGTGGATGAGGTCGTGGTTACCGACACCATCCCGCTTTCACTCGATGCGGCCCACAACGACAAGGTCACTCAGGTATCCGTCGCTCCGCTGATTGCAGAGGCGATTGTGCGGATTCACGAAGGCCGGTCCGTATCCGCTCTGTTTAGGTAGTTGATTTCGGCTGCTAAACTCAGGTCGAAGATGGGCGCTGGCTCAGCCGCGGGTCGATTACGCAGACCCTGGCACCGCGCCCGAATCTGCGGACTCCAGGGCCCAGCGCCGACGTGTGAGAGGTACACGCAAACGATGGCCTCCTTGATCCCGCCAGAGTCCTCCGGATGACCGACTGGCTGATCGCCGTCTTGGTGGTGGCGCTGATTATCGCGGCGCTCTCGGCCACCGCGGAGACCTCGCTCACCTCCGTCAGCCGGTATTGGGTGCGCGCCAGGGCCGAGGAAGGGGACCGGCGGGCACTCCAGATCGAGCGCCTGCACGCCAATCCCGGCGGCTATCTCGGGGCGATCCTGGTCGCCAACACCCTCGCTCTGATGTTGGCGTCTTCGTCCGCCACCCTGTTGGCGGCGCTCCACTTCGGCACCGGAGCCGGGTTCTGGTCCGCGGTCGCCCTCTCCGTTCTGGTGCTGCTTTTCTGTGAGATCGGCCCCAAGGCGTATGCGCTTCAGCACAACCACCAGGTGGCCCGGCTGATGGCGCCTTCCGTCACATTCGCCACCAGGGTCCTGGCGCCGCCGGTGGTGGCCCTGACCTGGGTGACATCCTGGTTGACCAGGCTCCTGCCCGGAGAGGGCGGCCGGGGGACTCCGTTCCTGACCGAGGATGAGCTCAAGGCGCTGGTTTCAGTCAGCTCCGACGAGGGCGTGGTCGAGGAGGAGGAGCGGGAGATGATCCACGGGGTGCTGGAGATGACCGACAAACCCGTCCGGGAGGTGATGGTGCCCCGGGTGCAGATGGTGGCCCTTCCTCACGACGCCACGGTGGAGGAGGCCGTCCAGGTGGTCCTGGAGCACGGACACAGTCGCATCCCCGTCTATCAGGAGACGGTGGACAACATCGTCGGGGTCGTCTATGCCAAGGACCTCCTGCGGGCCCGGGCCGGCAGCGGTCCAGCCCCCCCGGAGATCCAGGAGTTGGCCCGGCCCGCAACCTTCGTCCCCGAGGCCAAGAAGCTCGGGGACCTCCTCCAGGAGATGCAGCTGGCGAAGGTGCACCTGGTCATGGTGGTGGACGAATATGGGGGGACAGCCGGGCTGATCACGATCGAGGATGTCCTCGAGGAGATCGTGGGCCCGATCCGGGACGAGTACGACCTCTCCGAGCAGGAGGAGATCCAGCTGATCTCGCCATCCGAGGCCCTGCTCTCCGCGTCGGCGAGCTTGGATGACGTGAACGAGGTCCTGCAGCTCCACCTGGAGGGGGAGGACTTCGACTCCGTTGGCGGTCTGGTCTACTCCCTCCTCGGGAGGATTCCGGTTGTCGGTGAGAAGGTCGATGCCGGTGACGGTCTGACCATCACCGTCGAGTCGATCGAGCGCCAGGCCATCCAGACCGTCCGCCTGACCAGCGAGCACCCATTCGCGGTGGCCCAGGAAGAGCATCCAGACCGGGATGAGCTGTCCTCATCCAGATCTGTCGGAATCGGCTGAGACGCGTGGCATCGGCCTACTCCGATGAGGGGATCATCCTGCGCCGACGGGTTTTTGGCGATGCGGACCGGGTCTTTGTGATCCTCACCAAGGAACACGGCAAGGTCAGTGTCATGGCCCGTGGCATTCGGCGCGCCAAGGCGCGCAACGCCGCCGGGATGGACCTTCTGTCCCGCTCTCGGATGCAGCTCATCCCCGGACGCAACATGGCGACCCTGGCTCAGGTCAAGCCGGTCATAGCCGGTCCCACGGGAGCGGACATCACCCGTCTTGCCTGCGCCGGGGTGCTCGCGGAACTGGTCGACGCCACGGTCGAAGAGGGGCATCCCGAGCCGCGCGTGTATGAGATCCTGGCCGCGGCCGCTGACAGGATAAGCTCCGCCTCAGCAGATCCCCGTCTGGCCCTGGCCCTGGCGGCCTTCGCCTTGGCGGCGGCTCAGGGGTACGAGCCGGAGCTCAGGTTGTGCGTGGGCTGCGGTCAGGAACTAAAGAATGAGGACGGGGTCTTCCTGCCTTCCTACGGCGGGCTGGTGCAGAGGCCGTGTGTGGCGGGAGCAGGAGGACTTCCCTGCAGCGCCAGCAGCCTTCGGGTGCTGAGGCGGATGGCTGTGGCCGACGAGGAGACCGTGGCGCGGCTGCGCTGGAGCGCTGAGCTGAGGAATGAGGTGGAGGCCATCCTCATCGCTCACCTTGAGCACCATCTGGACCGGCCGATGCGTGCGGCCAGAGTGCTGGCCGAAGTTCGCTGACCGCCAGCTCGAGGAAGCCCACCGGTTCTGTTCCCGCGCTCAGGCCTGCGGCCGACGCGGCCTCGCCTCGCATCAACGCAGTGGGGTTGGCGGCGGCTGCGATCTTCCCCGGGGCGGCCAGCGAGTGGCGGCGGATGGCCGGGCCAGCCGACGTTTTCGGGCTCGGCTGGCACCGCAGCCACCACCAGCCCGGATGGGCCAGCCGGGGACTGGTCGGGATGCCACCGCCGCGAGCGAGAGCCGCTGGCTGGCGCGGCCTGGGGCCGGGCGCGGGCGGGGGTACCCACTTTCCGATTGGAGGTGTCGCCGCACTCGAGGTGAGGGAGTGGGGCGGGAGGTTGCGCTGGGCCGCGCAGGAGCCTGGACGGTCGCCCAGGTGTTGCCGCTCAGGCTTCGTCGGTCGCCCATGGGGATGCGGTCAGGGGACTGCATGGGCAGCTCGGGCCCTGCCCCAAGCAGGTGTCGAGCTCCCCAACGAGCCTGAATCGGGATTTGGGAAAGGGCGCGGCAGCCATGGGCAGGAGCGAACGGGCAGCCAGGATGCTGCCCGAGCGCAGTCAGGTCCCATCGATCGGGCCATAAGGCCGCCACCGCCCTTCCAACTCGTTCTGGACCAGGACCCTCTCGCCGTAGGCCACCACCGCTGGGACAGGAAGCCGCGTCCTGGAATCCTGGTCAACCCTGGTGGGGCGCGCCTCCTGAGGCCACCAGGAGATCCGGGCGATGGTGCCACCGCTCATAGAAGCGACGGAAGTTAAGCTTGCTGAGGCGGTCACGCTCGTCAGGATCGGTGTCCTCCCAGCCCCGATGCTGGTGCATGACCACGGGCAGGTCCGGGATCCGCAGCTGCCGCAATCCAGACGCCCGCAGGCTGAGGCAGAGGTCAAAGTCCAGCATCCGGTAGAAGCGGAAGTGCTCGTCGAGCAGGCCCAACTCCGAGAACCGGCTGCGGAGCAGCGCCAGGCAGTAGCCGTCGATGGCGTCCACCTCGACCTCGTCGGAGTCGAAGAACTCTCGCATGTCGCCGCTGCGCGCACCCCAGCGCCCCACCGCACCCACGCTGGGGTCGGCCAGTTCCCCGAGGATGGGGGAGAAGCAGTCTCCCACAACCTCGACTCCGGTGTCGAGGATGAGGAATGCTCGACCCCTGGCCGCCCGCACGGTCACGTTGCGAGCCGCTGCCTCTCCGATCCGGTGGTCGGCTCGGAACACTGTCATCGGCAATCCGCGAGCGGCCGCTTTGGCCAGGACCTCCTGGCATGCGCTGCCGGCATCGTTGTCCAGCACCAGCACCTCCACCCGGTGCTCTCCCAGGTTTCGCTCGATGCCGTTCAGGCAGCGGCTGAGGTCCTCGGAATACCCCGCGGTCACGATGCTCACGGAGAGATCCACCAGATCCTCCTCCGCTCGCTGGTCCGGGACCTCCAGCGGTGAGGAGATGAGGCCCCGTCGAAGATCGGTCGCGCGGGCCATGCGGTATCGGGTCCTGCCGGGTTCGTCCTCCGGGATCACCCGCAGGGTTTGCAAGCTCACCCGGGCCGCGTCGGCCGCGGCGTAGTCATGGGCCGCGCGCGATGCCTCGCGAGAGGCGCTGACAGCGGTCCAGACGCCTGGTTGGGGCGAGGTGGTTGGCTCCTTGTCCAGGCCCAGCCCCAGCAACCGATCCGCCGCCCGCAGCGCCCGGGCGCGGGTCGGGAGCGTCAGGGACCCGTCCCTGGCGAAGCGGAAACAGTCGGCCAGGGCCCCGGGCAGGTCGAGGTCATCCTCGAGCCTTTGCTGGACTCGTTGGGTGAGTCTGTCCGCCGGCTCCGGGGAGCCTGATGCAGGGTCGTGAGAGCCGACCCGCCGCAGCCGGTCCAGTCCTCTTTCGGCGGCCGCCAATGCCGCCAGGGTGAAATTCAGCCGGGTGCGGTATCGCACGCTGGCGCAGAGCAGGCGGAAGGCCAGAGGGTCGAACCCCCGCTCAATCAGATCGTCAATGGTGTAGACGTTGCCCGATGACTTGGCCATCTTGATGCCGTCCGCCAGAAGATGCTGTCCGTGCACCCACTGGCGCACAAAGCGCTGGCCGGTGGCCGCCTCACTTTGGGCCAACTCGTCCTCGTGATGGGGAAATATGTTGTCCACACCACCGGTGTGGATGTCGATCTGCTCCCCCAAATACTCCATGGACATGGCGGAGCACTCGATGTGCCAGCCGGGGAAACCGGGTCCGTATGGGCTGTCCCACACCATGAGCTGCCTTCCCGGATCCGCTCTTCGCCAGAGCGTGAAGTCAGCAGGGTGGCGCTTATCGGGGTCGGCCTCGTCCCCGGCCGCCGCCTGGAGGCCCTCCGCGGTGTTGCGGGAGAGCCGCCCGTAGGGACGATAGGCCGCGGTGTCGAAGTAGACGGTGCCATTGACCTGGTACGCGTGACCTCTTTGGATCAACCTACCGATCAGCGCCAGCATCTGCGGGACATGATCGGTCGCTCTGGGAAAGACGTCCGCCGGCTCGATGCCCAGCCGCGCCTCGGCTTCGTGGAATTCTGCCTCGAACTGCCCCGCTATCTCCCGTGGCGTCCGGCCCGCGGCCAGCGCCGCCGCGATCACCTTGTCACCGCCTCGCTCGGCCATCTCCTGGCGCATGTGGCCGACGTCGGTGATGTTCTTGACGTGCCGCACCTGCCATCCCTGGGCCCGGGCGGTCCTCTTGATCCAATCGGCCATCAGGTAGGTGCGCAGGTTGCCGATGTGGACCGATCTGTACACCGTGGGTCCGCAGCTGTACATGCTGAGATGCCCCGGCCGGATCGGAACCACCTCGACCGTCTGGCGCGAGAATGTGTCGTAGATGCGCAGCACAGATCGATGCTAGCAGTGATCGGTAGGCGCCCCGGTCCCGCTACTCAATGGGCGGCGGCAGGTTGATCTTGGCCCCCAAAGGCGAGAGGACCCTGGTGCTGGAGGGCGGCAACGAGTGGCGCCCTGGATGTGAGGCCGCCGACCGGTGGTGGGCCGGTCGCCAAAGGGGGGCGGAGGTCACCATCCTCACGACCGCCGCTCAAGATGGGCCAGGACGGGCGGTCCAATGGGCGGCCCGTTACTTTCGCCAGTTGGGCATGGCGGTGCGGGCGTGCCGGGTCCAGACCGCGGCCGACGCCGCCGATCCCCTGCTGCTCCACACCCTTGCCGTGAGCGGGTCTGTCTTCATCTGCGGCGGAGACCCAGGGGCGGCCCGGGAGGTGCTGGTTGGCTCCTCGGCCGCCTCGGTGCTGCTCGAGCTCTACCGCAAGGGCGTGCCCATCATCGGGTCCAGCGCCGGGGCGATGATCCTCGGGGGCCAATGCCTTGTGCCCGGGTTGGACTTCAAAGCACTGCCTGGCCTGGGGCTGCTGCCCCACGCGGTCGTGGTTCCGCACTGGAACAACGCCAGCGCCTCGTGGCGGGAGCACGGGATGGCACTCGCCCCGGAGCTGGAGCCGCTGGCGATAGATGAGTGCACCGCGGCGGCGTGGGACGGCGCGAGCTGGCGGACGCTGGGCCCGGGCCGCGCCGTGGTTCTGTGCCCCGCGGGCGAGCTGCCGATCCAGGGCTCGGTGCCATCGCCGCCGATAGAATGACCAGGTTGGCCTGAAGTCACGGTTTCCGACGGTACGGGAATCGCTGGGAGGTATTGATGCCCGAGCTGGGCCAGAACCGTCTGGAGACGTTGGTGTCACTCTGCAAGAGGCGCGGGTTCGTGTTTCCCAGCAGTGAGATCTACGGTGGGCTGAACGCGGTCTATGACTTCGGCCCCCTGGGGGTCAGGCTGCGGCGCCGGATTCGGGACCTGTGGTGGCGCGAGATGGTGGAACTGCGTGACGACGTGGAGGGGGTTGAGGCTGCGATCCTGATGAACCCGGCGGTCTGGCAGGCATCGGGACACCTGGCCAACTTCAGCGATCCGATGGTCGACTGCCTTGGCACCTGTCACCAGCGCTGGCGCGCCGATCATCTCGAGGGCGACCATTGTCCCAACTGCGGTGGCCCTCTCAGCCCCCCCCGGCAGTTCAACCTGATGTTCAAGACCTTCATGGGGCCGCTGGAGGACCAGGGGTCGACGGTGTATCTGCGACCTGAGACGGCTCAGGGCATGTTCGTCAACTTCAAGAACATCCTCGGCACCTCGCGCCAGCGGGTGCCCTTCGGCATTGCCCAGATCGGGCGCAGCTTTCGCAATGAGATCTCGACCGGCAACTTCATCTTCCGGCTGCGGGAGTTGGAGATGATGGAGATGGAGTGGTTCACGGAGCCGGGTGACGACGCGCGCTGGTTCGATTACTGGTGCGAGCGCAGGCTCGCCTGGCACCGGGGCCTGGGAATCCGCGGCGAGAATCTGAGGCTTCGCCCCCACGGGGTCGACGAGAAGGCTCATTACGCCCTGGCCTCCTCGGACATCGAGTACCTGTACCCCTGGGGTTGGGCCGAACTGGAGGGGATCGCTCGGCGCGGCGACTACGACCTCTCCCGCCACCAGGAGGCGAGCGGCAAGGATCTGCAGTACACCGATCCCGGCAGCGGAAGGCGATTCCTGCCCTTCGTGGTGGAGCCGGCGCTCGGAGTGGACAGAACCTTCCTGGCCCTGTTGCTGGACGCCTATTCCGAGGAGGTGGTGAAGGGCGAGACCAGGGTTGTTCTGCGCCTCAGCGCCCGCGTCGCCCCCTATCAGCTGGCCGTTCTACCACTCTCCAAGAAGCCGGAGCTGTCCTCGGTGGCGCGCCAGCTGGAGCAGGACCTGCGGGTTTCATTCGCGACCGAATACGACGACACGGGGTCCATCGGCAAGCGGTACCGCCGCCAGGATGAGATCGGTCCCCCGCTCGCCATAACGGTGGACTTCGAGACTCTGCAGGATCACGCCGCAACGATCAGGGACCGCGACACCATGACTCAGGAGCGGGTTCCTTTGACGCGTCTGGCCGAGGTCTGCAAAGAGCGCCTCGGCTGACCGCGCTCGGCACCTGGGGCAGCGGGATGCTCCGGGCTCCGGGCGTCGAAATGGCCGACGCGTGACCCGCCACCGCCGCCAGAGCGCCACACCCCTAACTCGGGTGCTCCCCATGGCCCAGGCCGGTCGACCCGCTGGACGTTGTGCCGTCCATCGCCCCCGGCCCCTCGGCCGTGGCCTCAGGCCAGCCAGCGGGCCAGGCGCTCCCGCACCGCTCTCCGGCTGGATGGCTCCGGCCCGTCCCCACTCACAGCTGACTCGAGGATGTAGTCAGTGTCCTTCAGCTGGTGGCCCGTCAGCACAGCGACCACATCGGCGCCGCTCGAGATCAGCCCCGAGGCTCGCAGCTGGCGGACCCCGGCGACGGCGGCGGCCGACGCCGGTTCGCACCCGATCCCCTCACTGGCGAGCTGGCGCTTGGCGAGCTGTATCTCCTCGTCGGAGACAGCCGCCGTCATGCCGTCGGTCAGCTCCAGGGCTCGGCGCGCCCTGCGCCAGTTGGCGGGGCTGCCTATCCTGATCGCGGTCGCCCTGGTCTCGGGAGCGGCCAGCGGGACGAGCTCGCTCGCGCCGCTCCGCCACATCGTGTGGAATGGGCAGGCGCCTTCGGCCTGGACGACGGCCAGGGAGGGCATGCGGTCCAGCAATCCCAGCGCGGAGAGCTCCCGCAGGCCCTTGCCTATGGCGGAGCAATTGCCCAGATTGCCCCCGGGGAGCGCGATGACATCTGGCGCCCGCCACCCCCGCTGCTCCAAGATCTCGAAGAGGAGCGTCTTCTGCCCTTCGAGCCGCAGCGGATTGATGGAGTTGACCAGGTAGAGGTCCAGCTCGGGCGCGGCCTTGCGGAGCATGGCGAACGCCTCGTCGAAGTTGCCTCCGACGTCCATCACCAACGCTCCGAAGTCCTCGGCCTGCGCCAGCTTCGCTCGGGAGACGCTCCCGCGGGGCACGAACACCACCGCCTGCAGACCAGCCCTGGCGGCGTAGGCCGCCATCGAGGCCGAGGTGTTGCCCGTGGATGCGCACGCCGCCACGGTGCGTCCCAGCCGAACCGCCTCCGACAGGCACACCGTCATCCCGAGATCCTTGAACGATCCGGTGGGGTTGGTGCCCTGGTGTTTGATCGCGAGCCTGGCCACCCCGGCCCACTCCGCTGTCCGGGGAGCGTCGGGCATCGGCGTGCCCCCCTCCCCAAGTGTGACCACGCCCTTCTCATCAAATTCGGGAAGGAGCTCGCGGAAACGCCAAACACCGCTCCTGTCCAGGGCGGCTCCCGAAGCCCGCCGTGATCGGAAGGAGTCGACAAGGTGGGTGGGTGGCAATTGAGAGGGATCGTATACGAACTCCAGCAGCCCACCGCACTCCGGGCAGGAGGTGGCCGCGGCACCACGATCAATCTCCCTGCCACAGGAGGGCTCGCTGCAGATGAGCCTCGAGCCCATCACAACATCCGGGGGGCCGCGGTCAGATCAGGCGCCCGCTCAATGCGGGGCGATCTGGCGGGGAAGGCTGCCGCTGCGATTCCTGTGCCCCTCATCGTCTAAAGGGTATACGTCAGGCCCCACCCGGGGCGCCGTTGCCAGAGGCTTCGGCTCCTGGTTGACAGTTTGTGGTCGATGGTATATGGTCCGCCTAACATCAGTTACGGCGACAGCTCTTTTCACCTCACCAATGGCAGCGCCAGCCCAGGAGGGACCGACATTGCGTAACTTCATCGTCTTGAGGCACGGTCTGGCCGCGGTTGTGGCCATGGTGGCGGGGGCCACCCTGCTGGCGGCGTGCTCATCCGCCCCCTCCTCATCCGGCGCGACCGGGCCCAAGGTGCAGGATGGCGGGACCCTGAACATCGGAATTCCCACCGCCCCGGAGGCGCTGGATCCCAGCACCGAGGCGAGCTTTGTGGGCCACTGGGTCTTCGCCAACATGTGTTACGGGCTGTACGGCTTCAGCGTCCAGAACCAGGTTGTCCCGGTGCTGGCGACCGGACTTCCGACCGTCTCCGATGGGGGGCTCTTGTACACCATCCACCTGCGGCACGGAGTGAGCTTCAACGACGGGACCGCCATGAGCGCGGACGCCGTGAAGACCTCGCTGGAACGTGACAAGACGCTGCCGACCTCGGCCCGGACCGCGGCCCTGGCCGACATCTCATCGATAACGGTGGTGAACCCGTACACCGTTCAGTTGAAGCTCTCCCAGGTCGATGCGCCCCTGACCTCGATTCTGGCCAGCCGTTCGGGGATCGTCATGTCACCGACGGCACTGGCCCGGGAGGGGGTCAATTTCGGCGACGATCCCGTGTGCGTGGGCCCGTTCAGCTTCCAGTCGAGGCCCAACCTGGACCAGATCAACCTCACTCGCTCCAAGTACTTCTACGGCAAGAAGCCCAGCGTGAATGAGGTGATCTACCACGTGATCACCGATCCGGCGACTTGCTACTCCGACCTTCTGTCAGGAGCCATCAATGTGGCGGAGTGTCTGGCACCGAACGACGTCAAGCTGCTCGAGACCAACAGCTCCTACCGGGTTCAGCAGGTCACCTCAGATGGGTATTCGATGATCGTCATCAATGTCGGCAATGTGAGCGGGTCTTTGAAAAAGACCTATGGCACAGCGAACAACCCGCTGGCCAAATACCCGGTGCTGCGGCGGGCGTTGGCGATGTCCATCAACAGCAGGACCGTCAACAACGTGGTCTACGACGGAACCATGGTGCCGGGGTGCTCTCCGATACCCACCAGCAGCCAGTACTACACGGCGGTGCCATGCCCGAAGTACGACCCCACGGCCGCCAAGAAGCTGGTTGAGCAGTCGGGTGCCCCGACGCCCGTCGACCTCACGCTGATGGTCGACACCGGTACCCTCAACGTGGAGGAGGGAGAGGTCATCGCCGACGAGGCCAAGGCGGCTGGGTTCGACATCACGGTCCAGCCCACCGAGGGCACCACCGCAGCTGCCAACGCGGAGAGTGGCAACTTCGAGATGTACTTGGCCGGTTGGTCGGGACGAATCGATCCCGACCAGAACATCTCCATCTGGTACACCCCGGGCAGCGCCCTGAATTTCAGCGGGGCGGACTACCCGACCCTGAACACCCTCCTGGCCGAGGGGCGGTCAACTGTGAATGGGGCTCAGCGCAAGGAGATATACGCGAAGGTGGTGAAGTTCCTGGACCAGCAGGAGGACAGCATTTACCTCATGTACACCACCTATCAGATCGCATTTCCCAAGTCGGTGGTGGGCTTGGTCTTTGACCCCAACGGCAACCTGATGCTGGCCGGAGCGGGAATCAAGGCCGGCTGAGGTCGTTCCCCGTGGTCGTCCCGGGGGATCTCTGGGATAGGGGGCTTGCAGGATCCATCCGGTGTCGGGCCGGGCGGGTCCTGCGGCCCTGCTGGCACCGCGTTGCGCGGCCGTTTGCCGGGGAGGCAATCCCTTCCCAGGGGCGCCGTGGGTGGTGGGCGCGATGGGGCAGGGGAGGAGCGCCATGACTGTCACAGACTTGCTCAGGGAGCGTAATCGCATGTATTCGAGAACGCTTTCGCGGGCCGAGCCCCCAGTCACGCCGAATCTGCGCCCGGCGGAGATGGTGTGCATGTACGCACCCATGGACGTGCCGAGGCTCCGGGGTCTGCGATTGCGGGGTCTGCAATTGGGAGGCGCCCACATCGTTCGCAGCGCCGGCCGGCTTGCCTCGGACGACGCGATACGTTCTCTGGCCGTGTCGCAGTGGGTGGGGGACGATCAGAAGATCGTTTTCCTGCATCACACCGACTGCGGGGTGGCAAAGTTCCGGGACGAAAAACTAGCGGGGGAGAGCCCGCTCCTCAGATTCCCGGACCTGGTGCGAGGGTTTCTGTACGACCCGAGCACCGGCTCTATGGAAGAGGCCAGCTGACCAGCGCCTGCCGGGTGGGTGGGGCGTTGGGATCCGTCGGGTGGAGTCCTGCGGCGCCTCCTTGGGTATGGTGCGCCAGTGCCTCCCTAGGAGGCAGCTGCGCCAGCCGACCGGTGCGGCGCGCCTCGACAAATGCAAAGGCTCATCTCATATCCGGAGTGTGACCTCCGGATGGGTTAGAGTTCTCGTGTGGGCCGTGCCATCGAAACCCAGACGGTGAAGGCCGTCAACCCAGCCGGCCAGCGCCGGATGAGGGTGGACGCCGAGCGCAACCGCCAGGCAATTCTGCAGGCGGCCAGGGAGATCTTCGCCCAGAGCGGGCTGGAGGCCCCGTTGGAGGAGATCGCAGAGCGCGCTGGGGTGGGCATAGCCACCCTGTACCGAAGGTTTCCCAGCCGCAAGGCCCTGGTTTCCGCGGCCCTGATCGCCAAGGTCACCGAGTACGAGCGGCTGGCCCGGCAGTGTCTTGAGGTTCAGCGGCCCACGGACGGGTTCTCGATCTTCGTGGAGCGCGCCTGCGCGCTTCAGGTGGCTGATCGTGGGCTCAGCGATCTGCTTTCCATGACCCTGCCGCTCGACGCGGAGGTGGAGCAATTGCGCATGGCCGCCGACCGGCACGTGACCCTGCTGATAGAGCGGGCGAAGGCCGCTGGAGTCCTGCGTGCCGACTTCGTGGCCGAGGACCTGCTGCTTCTTCTGATCGCCAACGCCGCCATCATCCACGTCACCGCCGACCACGCTCCGGGGGCCTGGAGGCGCTTTTCGGCTTTGGTTCTGGGAGCGTTCCAGACCCATGGCCCGGCGCCCCTTCCAGAGGCGCCGACTGCGGCCCAGATGGCGTCATCCATGCGCAGGGCTGCCCTTGAGCATGGATGCGGAGGCAGGGCTTGATCGAGCGCCGTTTGCCATCCTGGCCACGCCGGGGCAGCCGGCCGCTGCTCCGGGCCGCGGGGCGTCGGACGGTTGCCACGAGATGGCGGTCGGCCTCCGCCACTGCTCCAGGCGGGAGAGATGCGGATGGGTGACTTCTGGGCGAGGCTGAAGCGTCACCATGTCCTGACCTGGGCCGGTGCAGCCGTGGGCCTGGCCGGCATCGCGGCGCTCATCGAGGTGATCAACCCGGACAAGCTCGGGTTCGCGCTCCAGCGGTTCAATCTGGCCCTGATCCCCGCGATCGTGGCCGGGGCCATCGGCTACTACGTTCTCCAGGGCATCCGCTGGCAGTTCCTCCTACGCGACGTGGGTGCGCGTCTCCCCCTGGGAGAGACCGTGCTGCTCAACATGGCGGGGCAGGTGACAACCCTCTTGCCACTCGGCGAGCTGACCCGGGTGGTGCTCGCGGCCCGGGCCGCCAAGGTCCCCTTCAGCGACGCGCTCGCGACCGTGACCGTGCAGGAGCTCATCTACGGCCTGCTTTTGGTGGTGGTCGCGGTGCCGGGCATGTTCGAGTTCCACCTGAGCCCGCTGATACCGATCGCGGCCTTGCTGCTGGCGCTTCTGGCCCTCCTGATACTCACCGTGCCGCCGGTATTTTGCACCCTGCACTCGATCATGTCGCGGATCCTGGGGCTGCGCCGCTTGTTGGATCCTCTGGATGAGTTGCAGGCCGGAACAGCCGGGCTTCTGCACCGGCGGGACACGATTGGGTGGTCGGTGATCGCCTTAATTCAGGTGGCCGCGATGACAACCGTCTTCTACCTGGTGGTCTCCGCTCTGGCCCCCGGAGCGCTCAGCTGGCCGGAGGCCGCCTCCATCTACGCGGCCAGCAGCATAACCGGCGCGATAAGCCTTATTCCGGGTGGCCTCGGGGCGTCGGAGGCCACTTTTGCGGGTCTTCTCATCGTCGCCGGGATGGCACCGGCGGACGCCATAGCGGTGTCGCTGATGCAGCGGATGGCAGACCAGGGGGTGGCCACCATAAGTGGCCTTGCCGCCTTCCTGGTGGCGCGTCACCGTTACCACATTGGCAAGCTCTTCACCGACGAGCCGGGGATGGGACTGGGGCGTGCCACATCCTCGGGTCTGGCGGGAGCAGCCTCCGAGAGCTGAGACTCCGGGGCCGTCGGATCGGCGCAGGGTCCGCAGCAGTGACCTTTTTTGCTAAGCGAACATGAGTGATGTATAAGAGCTGGCCACCCTGGAGGCGACCCTGGGCCGCAAGGTCAACGCTCGCATCTCAGCTTCCGTTCGCGGCCAGTTCCAGGACGCCCTGCGCCACCTCGGCGCCCAGGCCGGCTGCGCGGTGGTCACCCTCCCTGCCCGGGGATTTCCGCCATCTGGCCGCGGTGTGGGCGCCGGCTGCGGCACTACACCTCCCCTGAGCGCCTGCGCAGTGGCCACCCCTGGGCGCACTGCTCGCCTTGTGGACTATCAACGGACCGGGACCATGCCGCCGCCAAGCGCATCTGCGCCCGGGGCCTCAGCTCCCAGCCGGCTGTCCACCAGGATCGCCGGCCCGGGCATCTGGCGATCCACCAAGCCCACGACTCCCAGGTGGCGCGCTGCCTGCGCCGCCGGTCCCAGCTAGGCCCAACGACCAGACCACACGCCCACCCGGTGCCCGGGCTCCGCCGGGTCCTCTCCCCGCCCGCGGCAGCCGCGGTCCAAGGTCGGCGTCCGGAGAGGGGTGCTCCCCAGGTCGGTGTCATCTCGACACCCCGCCAGGACACCAATGCGCAACCCTGCTCGACCCCACCTGGCACCGTCCCAGATGGGTGTCCCTCGGGCGCGGCTTCCACCGCAACGTCCATGCCACCACGGTCGTCCCTCGTGGCGACTTCGGTCCCAAGGCGCTCGGCTACGCCCCGCTTAGAGTCGCTTACAGTTGCAGAGACGCTAGCCGTTAAAATCGCTGGGCTGGCTGCGCTCGAGCTCAAAGGCGCTGTGGATCGCCCGCACCGCCTCCACGAGGTCGCTCTCGGCGACCGCGGCGGAGACACTCAGCTCAGAGGCTCCCTGGGAGATGGCCATGACGTTGATTTTGCGCTCGGCCAGAGCGGTGAACAGCTTGGCCGCGATCCCGGGGGTCCCGCGCATGGAATCTCCAACCGCCACCACCACGCCGACGGGCTGACTGATCTCGACCGCAGCCAGGAGCCCGCCCGAAGCCTCCAACCGGGCCAGTTCCGCGGCCACCCTCTCTCCATGCTGGCCCGCCACGGCCAGGCAGATCACGTTGGCCGCCGAGGACTGGGTGACCATCAAGGTCTGGATGCGGTGAAAGTCGAGCGCCTTCAGGATGGGTATGGCGAGCTTGGAAAAGCTGACGCCGTCGCCTCCACGGGCGGTGAAGAGGCGGGCTCCGCCGGTGTGGGTGACAGCCCGCACCCCGGGCCGGGATTCCACCCTGGGGCCGATCACGGTACCGGCGCCGCCGGAGCTGACGCTGTTGCGGATGCAGACTCTCACCCGGTGGCGGCGCGGCATGTCCATGGAGTTGGCGTGCAGCACCCGGGCCCCGAAGAAGGCCAGTTCGGCAGCCTCCTGGTAGGAGAGGGCGGCAATGACCCTGGCCTCCGGAACCAGCCGCGGGTCCGCTGTCATGACCCCATCGACATCGGTGTAGATGCGCACCTCCAGGGCCGGCAGAAGCGAACCGATGACGGTCGCCGTGGAGTCCGAGCCGCCCCGGCCCAGAGTCGTGCAGCGACCGTCCCTGGTGGCGCCTCGAAACCCGCTCACCACAGGGATCGTGCCCGCCTCCAGACGGGGAGCGATCAGTTTTTCAATCCTGCGCTTGGTCTCGTTCTCCAGCGGGGTTGCCTCGCCGAAGCTGGAGTCGGTGAGGATCACGTCCTTTCCATCCACGGCCACGGCCGCTGCTCCCCGCCCCCGCAGTGCCAGAGCCATCAGGGCGGCCGAGCAAACCTCGCCAAGACTGGAGATCTGATCCAGTTCCGGACCACCCAGATGACCGCTCTCAGCGGCTTGATCCAGCCAGCAGCGAAGCTTGGAGAACTGCTCGCGGATGGTCTCCACGACACTCTCCAGATCCTGCGCCGAGCCGGTCTCTCGACAGACCAGCAGGTGCTCCCGCTCGAGATTCGACACGGTCTCGGACCATCTGCCCCGTTCCCCGTGCGCCGCCGCGACCGCCGCCTCCAGGAGGACATCGGTGGTCTGGCCCATGGCCGACATCACCACGACCGGTGATAGGTGCGGCGGCTCCTGCAGAATGAGGTCGGCCGCCCTCCCTATCAGTGGGGCGGACGCGATCGACGTGCCTCCGAACTTCAGCACCACCGCCCGGGTCACGGGGTTGCCATCGACGCCGGTCATTCCTCAGCCGACCATACTGCCCCCGCGTTGTCCGGGCCCAAGCAGAGCGTGCTGCACTCCACCCCGCGGCTGGCGAAGGCCTCCCGAAACAGCATTGGCGCGATGTCGGGAGATCCTCTGGTTATGGCGAGGACCGCGGAGCCGCTGCCGCTCAAATACACCCCGAGCAGCTTGGGGTGGCGGATCCGAAGGCATTCTGCGACCCCCGGGATCTCCCTGGCCCGCAGGGGCTGATGGAGGCGGTCGTCGAAGAACTCCGGCAGAAAGGAGAAGTCGCCCGAGAAGGCGGAGGCGACCAGCAGTGCCACCCGCTGCAGGTTGTGGACCACGTCCTCGCGAGAGTAGGTGGCGGGGAGAACCAGCCGGGACTTGGCTGTGGCCACACCCCGGCTCGGCATGGCGACCACGAAATGCAGATCCTCATCCAGTCGCGCCTTGGCGGTCCGCAAGCCGGACCCCGGGCCCGCGCCGGCCACCACCACGAATCCGCCCAGGGTGGCCGCGGCGACGTTGTCAGGATGGCCGTCAAGCTCAGCCGCCAGGCTGAGCTTTTCGACGGCATCCGGTGGCGTCGGTGCCAAACTGGCCCCGACCTCGACCCCGGCGACGATGGCCGCCGCGCTGGAGCCGAGCCCCACCCCGATTGGGATCTGGCTCCGAACCTCTAGGTCCAGCGATGGCGCTTCGGCACCGAAGCGGTCGGCCGCAGCGAGGAGCGCCCGCAGCAGGAGATTCTCAGCGCCCAAGCTGACCTGCTCCCGCTGCGGCCCAAAGTACCTCAGCGCAAGTCCCTTGCGGGACCGCTTGGTCGCTGCGACCTCCAGGTGAAGGCGCAGCGCTATGGCCGCTGCGTCGAAGGCGCAGCCCAGGTTGGCCGAGGTGGCCGGGACGCGAAGGCGCATAGCCGCCCCTGGCTCCCCCCCGCACCCGGCGCTCTCCATTGTCATGCGGCCGCCACGCTGCCCTCGAAGAGGCACTCGGCGGCGTCCAGGCGGGGCGGGATCACCGGACCGAGGTTGAGCGATCCGGCCAGGGCGTCCGTGGTCTTGAGACCGTTGCCGGTGATGCAGAGGACCGTGGTCTGGTGCGTGCCGATGAGACCCCGCCGCACCAGCTTGGCCATGCTGGCGACGGTCACGCCCGCGGCCGTCTCTCCGAATATCCCCTCCGTTTCTGCCAGAAGCCGCATGGCACCGATGATCTCAGGGTCGGAGGCGCTTTCGGCTGTGCCGCCGCTCTGGCGGATGATGGCGCTGGCCCGGTGTCCGTCGGCCGGGTCGCCGATGGCCAGCGAATGACAGATGGTGTCCGGTTTCTGAGGCAGGATCTGCTGGACCCCGCTGCGGACGGCGGTCGTGATCGGGGAGCAACCGGCCGCCTGGGCCCCGAACAGCCGCACCGGCCGATCCGCCACCAGGCCCAGCTCCACCAATTCCTTGAATCCCTTGGAGATCCTGCTGATCTGGGCCCCTCCGGCCATAGGGACCACGACGTTGTCGGGGAGCCGCCATCCCAACTGCTCGGCGATTTCAAAGGCCACCGTCTTGGAACCCTCCGCATAGTAGGCGCGCAGGTTGACGTTGACGAATCCAATCCTTCGGGTCTCGGCGATTTCGGCGCAGAGCCGGTTCACCTGATCATAGTTTCCGTCGACGCGCACCAGGTGGGCTCCGTAGACGGCCGTTGCCAGCAGCTTGGCGGGTTCGAGTGAGGAAGGGACCAGAATCCAGGCGTCCAGGCCGAGCCTGGCGGCCTGTGCCGCTACCGAGTTGGCGAGATTGCCGGTGGAGGCGCAGCCGACGACCGTCATGCCAAAGCTCTTCGCCTGGGCCAGGGCCACCGCCACCACCCGGTCCTTGAAGGACAAGGTCGGCAGGCACACCGAGTCGTTCTTCAGGTGCAGGTTCGATATCCGGAATTCGCGGCCGAGGCCCCGGCTCTTGAGCAGAGGGGTGAAGCCGACCGGGAGCTCCTGGCTCGTCGCGTCGGAGACCGGCAGGAGTTCCCGATACCTCCACATGTCAAGGGCCCTCGCCTCGATGACCGGACGGGTGAGTCGGTGACGGATCTCCGCCAGGTCGTAGGTGACCTCCAGGGGGGTGAAGCAGTCGTCGCAGAAGATGAAAGGGCCGTTTCCGTAGGCCCGGTGGCAGAGTGGACAGCTCAGTTGAAACAGATCCGGCATTGAGAATGCTCCTCATAACAGACAGGCGGAAAAGTCGAATGCGGCGTCCAGGCACGCGCAAATGCGGCCTGATCTCAATCCGGGGGAGCTCAGCGGTCTGCGCTAGAGCTTGGTGCGCGTGTCCCCCGCGCCACGCCGGAGCATTCGCCCGGCGGCCTGACTGCGAGGCGCCACCGCTCCAACATGGTGGAGAGGATGGACCGCTGCCGATCCCGGCAATGTCATCGCAGTGGTTGCGCTGGGCACCCGTCAACTGTAGCGTCCCCAATCGCTCTCTCGCCACTCGGCTTCACGGCGCATCTGGGAGACTCTTCTGGTGGCAAAGCACAGTTTTCGGGTGGGCATCCTGGGGGCCACCGGTGCCGTGGGGCAGTATTTGGTGGCTCGCCTGGACGGGCACCCCTGGTTTGCGGTCACCGAGGTGGTGGCCTCGGACCGTTCGGCGGGGAGGTTTTACGCGGAGGCGGCGCGCTGGATGATGCCGCAAAAGATGCCGGATGCGGTCGGACGGCTCAGGGTCAAGGACCTGCAATCCGAGTTGGACTGCGACCTTTTGCTCTCGGCTCTGGACGCTCGCAGTGCTGCTGCGGAGGTGGCCTACGCAAACGGTGGATTCGCGGTGGTCAGCAACAGCAGCCTGAACCGCCTCGCGGAGGATGTTCCCCTGGTCATTCCCGAGATCAATCGCAACCACCTGGAGGCGATACCCAGGCAGCGCGCGGCACGCGGCTTCACGAGCGGCTTCATCGTCACCAACCCCAACTGCTCCACCATCGGCCTGGCGTTGGCGCTGAAGCCACTCCAGGACTCATTCGGGCTGGCGGCGGTGCGGGTGGTGACCATGCAAGCCATCACCGGGGCCGGTTTGGACGGAATCACCGCCACCGCGATCCAGGACAACGTCATACCCCACATAGAGGGGGAGGAGGAGAAGCTGGAGGTCGAGACCAGGAAAATCCTGGGTGGTATCTCCGCCACCAGCTTCCTGCCGGCCCCAGTCGAGATCAGCGCCCAGTGCAACCGCGTCCCGGTCCTGGTGGGGCACCTGGAGTCGGTCTTTGTGCGCCTCGCCAGCCCGGCCGCCCCGTCCGACGTTGAGCAGGCTCTGTCCCACTTCAGAGGCGAGGTGGCCGGCCTCGAGCTGCCCTCCGCTCCGCTTCATGCGGTGCACCTGGCCTCGGCGGCAGACCGGCCCCAACCGCGCCTGGACTCGGGATCGGAGGGCGGCATGGCGGTAGTGGTGGGCAGGCCGCGTCCCACTCTCGAGGGAGATTGGAAGTTCGCTGTCCTGGTGCACAACATGGTGCGCGGAGCGGCCGGCGCCGCGATCCTTAATGCCGAGCTGCTGGCCGCCGACTCCTGGCTCTAGCGCCGCCGATCAGGTGGGTTCCGAGCCTCATTCGATCTCAGCAGTCAAGGGGGCGTGGTCGCTGGGCCTGGTTCCCGCTCTCTCCTCGCGGTCCACAGCAACTCCCCTCAGTCGATCTAGGACTCCGCTGCTGCCCAGCAGGAGGTCGATTCGCATTCCCAGCCCGCGGCGAAAGAAGCCCTGGCGATAGTCCCAGTAGGTGAAGGTCGGGGGCTCCGCGCCAGCAGCCGCCAGGTCGAAGAGGCCCTCAGCCAGAACCGACCTGAGGGCGTCGCGCTCCTCCTTGGTGACGTGGGTCGAGCCCACGAAGGCCTGCGGGTCGAAGACATCGGCATCGGTGGGCGCCACATTGAAGTCGCCACCCACCAAGAGATCCCCCGCGGCCATGCTGGCCCGCACCGTCTTGGCCAGGTCGCCCAGCCAGGCGAGTTTGTATGCGAAGAACGGGTGCCCGATCTCGCGCCCATTCGGGACGTAGACGCTGGCGACCCGGAGGCCACCGCAATCTGCGGCCAGGTATCGCGGCTCCACCAGACCGGTCGGGGCCGCCGTGAACGCCCCGCCCTCCACCGGGGTCAGGCCGATCCTGGATGCGATGGCCACGCCATTCCAGCGGCCGTCGCCCCTATGCGCCACGAGATAGCCGATGGCCTCGAATGCAGCAGCGGGGAAGCTCGGGTCGGCCAGCTTGGTCTCCTGCAGGAGCAGGACATCGGGGTTGTGCCTCACCATCCAGTCAAGCACCCTGGGGAGGCGGGCCGCCAGGGAGTTGACGTTCCAGGTGGCAATCAGCATGAGCAATCCGTCAGCGAACCGGCTGAAGGTAGACGGCAGGCTCTCATCTCAGCCGGCGGCGGCCAAACGTTCGCTGGCGAACTGTTCGAGGTACAGCCTGGCATAGGCGCCCTCCTGTGCCAGCAACTCGGAGTGGTTGCCGCGCTCAATGATCCGGCCGTGGTCCATCATGAGGATCTGGTCGGCGGCCAGGATGGTTGACAGCCGGTGGGCGATCGCGATCGTGGTCCGTCCGTGCATCAGCCGTTCCAGAGCGGCTTGGACCTCTCGCTCACTGTGGGTGTCCAGAGCGCTGGTGGCCTCGTCGAGGATCAGAACCTTGGGATCCTTGAGGATCGCCCGGGCGAGCGCCACTCGCTGCTTCTCTCCGCCGCTGAGCCGGTAGCCCCGCTCCCCGCTCAGGGTGTCGTAGCCGTCGGGGAGCTCCATGATCCGGTCGTGGATCGAAGCGGCTCTGGCGGCGGCCTCCAACTCTCGGTCGGTGGCGTCGTGCTTGCCGACCAGAAGGTTCTCCCTAATCGTCCCGTGGAACAAGAAGGTCTCCTGGGTGACCACCGCCACCGCCTCGCGGATGGTCTCCTGAGTGAGGTCGCGCAGGTCGTGCCCGTCGAGCAGTACGCGCCCCTGGTCGACGTCGTACAGGCGGGCAGCCAGGTAGGTCAGGGTGCTCTTGCCCGCCCCGCTGTGGCCAACCAGGGCCAGCAGCTGACCCGGAGCGGCCCTGAAGCTGACCGAGTCCACGGCGGGCTGGGCGGTCCCCGGCTCGTAGCGAAAGCTCACATCCTGGAATTCGATCTCACCGCGGATTCGGTTGCGGGGAATACTGATCGCCCCAGGCCGGTCCTGGATCTCCACCTTCTCGTCCAGGTACTGAAAGATGCGGTCGAAGAGGGCCAGAGCACCCTGGAGTTCCACCTGGATGTTGAGCAGCTGCCCGATCGGGAAGAAGAGCTGAGACTGGAAGGTGGTGAATGCCACCAGGGTCCCCACCGAGGTGCCGCCGCTGCGCCCGGCGTGCAGGAACAGTCCGGCCACCAGATACACCAAAGCGGGCAGGATCGAGAAGAAGGTGGAGATGAAACCGAAGAACCACCGTCCCACCATCTGCTGGCGGATCATCAGATTGGTGAGGCGCCCGGTCTCGTCGACGTAGCGCTTGTGGGTCACCTTCTCACGGCCGTAGACCTTGCTCAGCAGGATGCCGCTCACAGACAGGGTCTCCTCGGCGATGGCGGAGAGGTCAGCGAGGGTCGCCTGGGTATCCGAGCTGACCTTGCGCCGCACCTCGCCGACCCTGACCGTCACCAGCAGGAAGACGGGCATCATCACGACCGAGATGAGAGTCAGCTGCCAGCTGAGAACCGCCATGCCGGTGAGGGTCGCCGCGGTCCTGGTCAAGTTGGACACGATGCTGGTGGCGGTGTTGGTGATGACCGAGTCGACTCCGCCGACGTCGTTGGTGAGACGGGACTGAATCTCTCCTGTCCTGGTGCCGGTGAAGAACCGCAGGGGCAGGCTCTGCAGGTGGGAGTACAGGGCCACCCTCAGGTCCTGCATCATCCGCTGACCGACCACGGCGTTGAGGTAGGTCTGCCAGACGCCCAGTCCGGTGCTGATCACCGGCGTGATCACCATGATGCCGACGAAGATCAGCAGGAGCCGGGTCTTGTGCTCCAGGATTCCCTGGTCGATGATGAGCTTCAGCATCACCGGGTTGACGATCCCCAGGCCCGCCACCACCACCAGGATCAGGAGGACTCCGGTCACCTTCCAGCGGTAGGGGGAGAAGAGCTTGAGAACCCTGATCAGGGTGCTGCGACTGATCGGGGGCAGCGGTTCCTGGGACTTCCCGGGTCGCTGAAACCGCCCGACCCCGCGGCCGGCCATGTGCATGCCCATTCTTGCGATGGTTCCCCAAGTTCGGAGGATCCAACCCGGCTCGCTCGCCTCCCCGGGCTGGGTGCCGGTGCTATCTCCCGGTGGATCTTAAATGAAGTTCCCTGGAGCTTGCGGTGGACTCGTAAACTCAAGGCTGCAGATCAAGGGAAGGAGGTGTCCGCAGATGGCAAAGACCGCGGTAAAGGCCCGTCCCAGCGCCCGCGCTAGGCAGCAGACCAAGTTCATCTACGACTTTGAGGAGGGGAACGCAGGAATGCGCGACCTTCTGGGCGGCAAGGGGGCCGGGGTGGCCGAGATGACCAGAGCCGGTCTGCCCGTGCCCCCCGGGTTCACCATAACCACGCAGGCCTGCCTCGCCTACCTGGCGGCGAAGGGCAGCTTCCCCGGCGGCTTGCTGGAAGAGGTGCGAGCCCACCTCATGAGCTTGGAGCAGCGCAGCGGCAAGCGGCTCGGGGATCGGGAGAACCCGCTGCTTGTTTCGGTCAGATCAGGGGCGGCTTTCTCCATGCCGGGCATGATGGACACGGTCCTCAACCTGGGGCTCAACCCGGAGACCCTTGAGGGCCTGGCCAAGCGCACCGGTGACCGCCGCTTCGCTCTGGACGCCTACCGGCGCTTCATTCAGATGTACGGCCGGATCGTTCTCGGCCTGGACGCGGAATTGTTCGACTCCGAGCTGGAGGCCGCCAAGAAGACCGCGGGGGTTGTCAGCGACGCCGAGCTAAAGCCCGCGGCGCTGGAAAAGCTGGCGGACACCTTTGCCAGGATTGTCGAGAAGAAGACCGGGAACAAGTTCCCGGAGGACCCCTGGGAGCAGCTTACGGGAGCGATAGCGGCGGTTTTCGACTCCTGGAACGGCCGTCGGGCCGTCGCCTACCGGGAGTTCAATCACATCCCGCACACCCTGGGCACGGCGGTCAATGTCCAGGCCATGGTCTTCGGCAACATGGGCGATGACTCGGGGACCGGGGTCGCCTTCACCAGGGACCCCTCCACGGGAGAGCGCCGGATCTTCGGCGAGTATCTGCTCAACGCCCAGGGTGAGGATGTGGTCGCGGGAATCCGGACCCCAAAGCCGATCGCGACTTTGGAGAAGGCGCTCCCTGAGGTGTACGCCGAGTTCGCCCGGATCGCGGAGCGCTTGGAGCAGCACTACCACGATGTGCAGGACATGGAGTTCACGATTGAGCAGGGGCGCCTTTACATGCTCCAGACCAGGACGGCCAAGCGAACCGCAGCGGCCGCCGTGAAGATCGCCGTGGACATGCTGGGGGAGGGCCTCATCTCTGCCGATGACGCTCTGCTACGGGTGGAGCCGGAGCAGGTTGATCACCTCCTGCATCGGGCCATAGACCCAAATGCGAAGGTCACGGTTTTGGCGACGGGGCTCGCGGCCTCTCCCGGGGCCGCCACGGGGGCCGCGGTATTCGACGCTGACCGAGCCGAGGAGATGGCCAAGCAAGGCAAGAAGGTGATCCTGGTGCGGATCGAGACCAATCCCGACGATGTCCACGGCATGATCGCGGCGGAGGGGGTGCTCACCTCCCGCGGGGGCCGCACCTCCCACGCGGCCGTGGTCGCCAGAGGCATGGGCAAGCCCTGTGTCGCCGGGACCGAGGACCTCAAGGTCGACCTCGTAAAGCGGAGGTTCGAGGCCGGCGGGGTGGTGGTGAAGGAGGGGGAGGTCTTCACCATCGACGGCACCACCGGCCGCGTGATCGCTGGTGCGGTCCCCACCGTGGAGGCGGGGGTCTCCGGGGATCTGGAACGCCTCCTGGCGACCGCTGACGGTGTTCGCCGACTCAAGGTTTACGCCAACGCCGACACCCCGGCGGACGCCCGCCGCGCACGCCAGTTCGGCGCTCAGGGAATCGGCCTCTGTCGCACCGAGCACATGTTCATGCAGCAGGATCGCCTGCCCCATGTTCAGAGGATGATCCTGGCCCAGGAGAAGCAGGAGAGGGAAGCCGCTCTGGCCGAGCTCCTACCGTTCCAGCGCTCCGACTTTCTCGGGATCCTGGAGGCCATGAGCGGCCTGCCCGTGATCATCAGGCTCATCGACCCTCCCCTCCACGAGTTCCTGCCCAGCCACGATGAGCTCCTGGTGGAGGTGACTCAGCTGCGCGATGCCAAGAAGCAGGGCAAGAAGCTCGAGCGCGCTGAGCGGATGCTGCGGGCGGTCGAGGAGCTACGAGAGCAGAACCCGATGCTGGGCTTGCGAGGCTGCCGCCTGGGGCTGCTCTTTCCCGAGATCGTGGAGATGCAGGTGAGGGCGATCGCGGAGGCGGCTTCCGAGCTCAGGAAGCGACGCGTCAAGGGGATCCCCGAGATCATGGTCCCGCTCGTGGGTCACGCCGAGGAGCTCAGGAGATCGCGCGAGATCATCGATGGCGCCCTGAAGGCGGTCGCCAAGGAGCAGGGCGTCCGCTTCGATATCAAGATTGGCACCATGATCGAGGTGCCCCGAGCCGCCCTCACGGCCGGTCCCATCGCCGAGCACGCCCAGTTCTTCTCCTTCGGCACCAACGATCTGACCCAGATGACGTACGGAGTTTCGCGAGACGACGCCGAGGGGAAGTTCCTGCGTTGGTACGTCAGTGAAGGGATTCTGCCGGCGAACCCCTTTGAACATCTGGACCCCGATGGGGTCGGCCGTCTGATGGGATATGCGATCTCCGAGGGACGCCAGACCAGGGCCGATCTGGAGATCGGTATCTGCGGTGAGCATGGAGGGGACGCGCAATCCATCGCACTCTGCGACCGGCTCGGCCTGGATTACGTGTCGTGCTCCCCTTTCCGAGTTCCCGGAGCGCGCCTGGCAGCAGCTCAGGCCAGAATTCAGGCGCTCACCACCAAAGACGCCTGATACGGGGCCAGGGAGCGGCGGACTCCGCCGCACCCTGGCCGCCAGTCGGCGGGGTTCCTTCGGCGGCTCTGTCCTGGGGCTTCGCGGCCATCGGGCTCATCACCCTTGGTGCCCGCCACAGCATCATGTGGCCCGTGAGCTGGCCGGCTCCACGGCGAGGATGCGGTGGCCAACGAATTGCAGCCGAACTCCACCTGGGGTCTTCGCCAAGGCGAGCAGTCAGTCGCGACGCTCAATGAGCCCGGGCCAACTTCCGGCATCCCCACCTTCGGCCCAAGACGGAGCTCGCTGGTAGTACGAGCGACACTCGGCCACAGTCTCGTTTCGAGTTCCAGCCGTCGCGTACAAGGTGACCTCCGTCCTGACTGCCACACGGCGACCAGCAGCGGGGGACTGGCTTTCCACCATGTCCCCGCCGATGGGTGCCGGGGCCGATTTGCTGAGATGCTCGACAGCGATGAGCCCATCTCCCCGGAGCGCGGCCCGAGCCGGATCCGGCGTCAGGCAGAAGAGGTCAGGCACCGCCACGGCTCTGCCTCTCGCCGCATTGCCAGCGCCACAAGCCGCCAGGACTCCGACCAACCCAAGCGCCAGGAAGGCGGTGCCGACGGTTGACCTGGGCAGGTGGTTCATGAGCAGGGCCCGGCCCGGCCCCGGCTGGTGGGGGTGCCTGTCTTCTAGCACGACACTGCCTGACGGTAGCCATAAAAACACCGGCGCCCGGCATCCGCCCACATGAATCCAAGCATGCTGCTCCGGTTCATACCTGCGTCCCCCTCACGTCAACCGCCTGCTCAGCACTGTGGGGTATGACCGTGCCGCCTCGGACCAGGAGGTCGGTTTTGTGGGCACCAAGGCCGAACCTCGATCCAAGGCCGATGGGGGGTTGCAACCGTTCGTCCATGGCGGTTCGAGACTCTCGTCGATCTGAGGCATCGCTGCGTCCACTTCCCGACCGCTTGGGTGCCGCGCCCAGGCAGGGGGCGGGCCGCCCAGGTGATCCGCCTTGCCCCTCAGCGCAGCAAAGCTGCGGTCTGGTCGATCTCGGCGGGGGATCCGAGCACCACCAGCAGGTCTCCGCCCAGGATCTCCTGGTCGTCCGCGGGCCCGATGAAGAGAGCGGTCGGCGATCGTCTCAGCGCCAGCAGGCGGGCGGTCCCAGGTCCAAGCAGGCCGGAGTCCCGCAGCCTAGAGCCCGATTTGTGCCAGCCTTCGGGGACCACCATCTCCTCGACCCCGATCTCGCTTCCCGCCTGGCCGAGCGTGTCCATCACCTCCACCACCCCGGGGCGCAGCGCCATTTCGGCCATCCGGTGCCCGGCCATCCGGTACGGGGACAGAACCCGGTTGGCGCCCGCCAGCTCCAGCCGCCTCAGGGACTCGGGCTGACCCGCCCTGGCAATGATGTACAGCCTGGGGTTCAGAGAGCGGGCCGCCAGGGTGATGTAGACAGCGCGTTCGTCGGAGTCCACCGCGCAGATCAGGCCCCTGGCTCGCTCCACGCCGGCCTGGCGCAGGACCTCCTCAGAGGCGGCGTCACCCTCCAGGAACAGGCGCCCCTCGCGTCGCAGCCGCCCGACCGCCTCAGGAGTCTGGTCGATGGCGATGTGGCGCACGTCGCTGCGTTCGAGCTCGGCCAGCACCCTGGTGCCGATCCGGCCGTAGCCACAGATGATGAAGTGGTCGACCAGTGAGGCTGCCTCCCTCTCCAATCTGCGCGCCGCCCTCCAGTTGGCCAGCTGGCCGCCGCTGAGCAACTCGGCGAAGAGGCCGAGCGAGTACAGCATAGTTCCCACTCCGACCAGGATCAGAGCAATGCTGAAGAGCTTGCCGCCCAGCGACAGGGGGTGGACCGTCTGATAGCCCACCGTGCTCACCGTGATCACGGTCATGAACACGCTGTCGAGCAGATCCCACCCCTCGATCAGCATGTAGCCCAGGGTGCCGCCCACCAGTACCATCAGCAGCAGCGCCAGCGGGTACCGGAAGCGCCATATGGGGTGGTGCAACCGGCCGCTCGGGTCCCCGGTCATACACCTATGTAACCGGCCCGCGGTGGCGGCGCAAGAGTGGCCACAAAGATCCGGTGAGGGCATCGAAAGCCCCCCGGCCCCCTCCTCTGCGGCGATGCCCTCACCGACCTGGCTCATCCCGGGCAAAGCGCCGGACCACCAAGCAGATGCGTCTGCCGAGGTTTTTGGGGGCACCAGCTGGGTTCCCGGAGGGCACCATGGTCGCGGCCCCGAGCCGCCGGCTCAGGGGGAGATGGTCACAGTTGCAGGGATTTGGGCACCAGGAACTCCTCCAATCCGTATCGTCCGAACTCACGCCCGTGGCCTGACTGCTTGACGCCGCCGAAGGGAGCCTGGGTGCTGAAGGCACCTCCGTTCACCTCGACTGTGCCGGCGCGAAGTCGGCGGGCGAAGGCGATGGCCCGGTCCCGGTCCCCGGACCAAACCGCGGCCGCCAGCCCGTAGGGCGTGCCGTTGGCGATCTCCACCGCCTCATCCTCATCCCGGTAGGTCAAAACGCACAGGACGGGGCCGAATATCTCCTCCTGAGCGATCGCCATCTGGGGTGTCACGCGATCAAAGATCGTCGGTTTGACGAAGTAGCCGCGATCCAGCCCTGGAGGCGCATCACTGCCGCCCAGAACGAGGCGGGCGCCCTCAGCGACCCCGCGGTCGATGTAGGCCCTGACCCGTTCCTGCTGAGACAGGGAGGCCAGCGGTCCCAATCTGGTCGACTCGTCAAGGGGGTCGCCCAGCGAGAGCTTCTGGGCGGTCGCGACCGCAGCCTCGACGGCCTGGTCCGCCAGCCGCTCCGGAACCAGCAGGCGGGTGAGGGCGGTGCAGGTCTGCCCCTGGTTCAGAAAGGCGTTGTAAACCACGAACTTTGCCGCCTTGGAACAGTCGGAATCCTCCAGCACCAGGCTCGCGGACTTGCCTCCGAGCTCCATCGTCACGGGCTTGACGGTTGCCGCCGCCAGTTCGGAGATGCGCCGCCCGGCGCGAGTCGAGCCGGTGAAGGATATCGCGTCCACCAGCGGGTGGGTGACCACGGCTTCTCCGGCGGACGGGCCGCGTCCGATAATGACGTTCAGGACGCCATCCGGCAGTCCCGCCTCCGCGGCGGTCTCCGCCAGCATCAGCGCCGTCAGAGGGGCCACCTCGCTCGCCTTGAGCACCACTGTGGCACCGGCCCCCAGGGCAGCCGCCACCTTGGCCATCACCTGCTGGAGCGGGTAGTTCCAGGGCGTGATCGCGCCGACAACTCCGATTGGCTCCTTGAGCACCAGGCAGTTGCCGATTGTCTCTTCAAACTGGTAGTCGCTGAGCACCTCGGCGATGGCTGTGGTGATGGCAATGGGGTTGCCAACCTGAACAGCTCGGGACTGGCGAATCGGGGTGCCGACCTCTCGCGAGATTGTCCGGGCGTACTCCTCGCTCCTGCCCCCTATCCCCTCCGCCAGCTTCTGCAAAAGCCCGGCCCGTGTCTTGGGGGCGGTGCCAGCCCACGAGTCCAGGGCCCGGTGGGCCGCGGCCACGGCGCGGTCGACGTCCGTTTGGTCGGCGTCCGCAACCACCGCCAGAGCATCCCCGGTGGCAGCCTCGGCGACCGTGATTCGATTCTGGCCGTGGGCCTCCGTGAAGGCGCCTCCGATGAAGAACTGGGCGGCGCGCTTGACATCCAGCTCGCCGGTTCCCGCATTGGTCATCTCCTAACCTCCTCGTCACCACCAACGTGTTGTTCCTTAATGAATGATTGAGGCCGCGCCCGTGGGCCACCTGCGAGCCTGTCGCACCGGGTCGGGCGGGCGACCGCTCCCAGCAGGCTGGGGGCCGCGGCCACTTCCCGGCGGCCAGGGCCGCGGTCTGCCGGAGCCGTTTCCAGTCGCGGTTGAAGCGCTGGTGCGACCGGGCCTAGCTGCAGGAGTTGAGCCTGATGAGACCGCCAAGCGAAGGCGGTCCGGCCGAAGGGCGGGTCTCCCTTCGCGGTCTCACTCCTCACCCGGGCATCGTAGCAATTGGGTCTCGACGAAATCCGGCGGGGACGACATAATGGCGGAAAGTTAGGGGAGGCAAGGTGACAGTGACTGTGTCGGCACCTGCTGGTTCTGAGCGTCCGGCGCCGCCAGTGTTCCCGACCAGGTCCGGAACCGGCTTTCTGGATCGCGGGGGCCGCTTGTGACGGGCTTGGAGCGCCAGCGTGCCCCCTGGCTCCCAGCTGGGGCCATCAACAAGGTTGGGCGGTTGACGCCCCGAAAGCAGGCTGCTGCCAGGTCGCCGTCCACCAGACGGCTTCCCTGGGAAGAGCGTCGGGCCCAGCTCCTCCAGGCCTGCCTGGAGACCTTCGTGGCCCGAGGCCTGGAGATGACCACGATGGAGACGATCGCAGCCAGGGCGGGGGTGAGCAAGCCTCTGGTGTACCGCCATTTTCACAACCGGTTCGAGGCGCTCATGGCGGTTGTCGACCAGCAGGCCGACCTCTTGATGGCCCGAGTAGGGGCGCATCTGCGACAGGGGGAAGACTCGGAGTTCGACTCGGTCATCAAGGGCTTTCTCGCCTTCGCCAGTGAGGCTCCCACGGGATTTCGCCTTCTCTTTCATCTCGTGGACGGAAGCCCTGGACCGGCCAAGAGGAGGCTGGATGAGCTGCGGGCAGCTCTGGGAGACACCCTGACCGGAGCTCTCCTCGCCAGCGCGCCCCCCGTCAGGGGATTTGACCAGGCCATCCACGACTCCCGCCTGGGCCACCTGATGGTGTCGATTCTCGAGGGAGTCGCGGGGGGGCTGGCCGAGGGAGACGACCCGGCCATGGTGGTCCAGATTCTGGCCAGGTTGCTGCACCCTGCAAGGGTGGCTGAGGCGGTGATGCCCAAGCAGATGGCACCGCTTCTCGAGCGCGGTCTGCCGGCGGCCCTCCTCTGACCCGGCGGGTCAGGGCCAGGGGCCATCAATGGGTGCCTCCGGTCCATTCCGCGCCGGCTTCTGCCGGCCATTCGTGAGCGTCCGTCCGGGCCGGGGGCGGACGGCGCTTGCTTTGCTCCGCCGGTTTCAGCCGACGGAATCCCGGCTCGGTCAGCCTCCGAGGTGAGCGGTGGTGTTACCGTCCTACCGGGAGTGAATCCGTGAGTTGCGCTACGCCGCTGCCTGAGATCGTCGGGCCCTGGCGCCTGCTGGGAGGGCCCGGATCGGGCAAGACAGAGGTTCTGGCCCGGTTGGCCGTGGATTCGTTGGGGGCTGGGGGCGACCACAAGCGCGTCGTGATCATCACTCGCAACCGAATTGGGCTCCGGGTCATGCTGGATCGCCTCGGACGCCATCTCCCAGGTTGCAGCTTCCCGCCTCGGGTCCTGACTCAGGAGGGTTTGGCGCGCCATGTGTTGGTTTCCGTGGGCGAGCCGGACGAGAGGACCAAGGCGCTCAGCAGGCTGGGAGAGTGGCTGGCCATGAGCCGGGCCCTGGACGAAGCAACCCCTCTCCTGGATAGGCTCCGTCCCCTGGCCGGCGACCCCAGCTGCATCGAGGACGCGCTGGAGTTCGCGTCGCTGCTGAAGCAGGCGCTCGTCGGCCCTGGGTTGCTGGCGGAGCGTCTCCGCCGGGATCAGGGAGTGCTGGCGGAGCTGACCGTCCTCATGGCCGCTTACCAGGATGCCATGGCTCGCATGGATGGACGCGACGCCCGTGACCTGACGGCCTGCGCGGTCGAGGCATTGCAGAGAGCTCCCGGAGGGCTGTCGGGATGGGCGGACCTGCTCCTGGTAGACGAGGCCGAGGACCTCAATCCCGCCCAGGCGCGGCTCCTGGACCTTCTGGTCCAGCGGCTGACCCCCCCGCGCCGGGTGGTGATCGCGGGTGATGGGCGGGTGGCGCTCCCGTCCTTCCAGGGACAGCCCGCGAAATTCTTCGACGAGGTGTTCCCGCGCAAGTTCCAGGCCTTCGACTTGGTTCTGGGGGAGCTGGAGGCTCCCTGGATCAGCGCCGTCGGGGCGGCCCTTGCCGAGAAGGCTCCCGGGCTGGGGATCACGGTAGCCGAACCGAGGAGGCCAGGTCTGCGCCGGCCAACCAGGGCGGTGATCTGGGCCGCCGACGACGAGACGGAGGAGGCTTTCGCGATCGCCCGCGAGATCAAGAGGTCCAGGCTGGCGGGGGAGGTTAGGTACGACGAGGTGGCGGTTCTGCTGTGGGATCCGGGCGTGCAGCTCGCTCCCATAGCCGCTGCGCTGACCGAGCTGCAGGTGCCGTTTCACCTGCAGCAGCGGAGGTGGGCCGGGAGTATCGTGCCGCGCGTCGTGATGGCCTGGCTTAGGGCCCTGGCCGCTCCGCACGACGACCTTGCCGTCGCTGAGGCGCTGTCGCTTGGGCCCTGCGGCCTGCGGCCATCCGAGGTCTGGGCCCTGCGGCAGAGGGCGGCCCGGGATCAGCTGCCACTGGGGACCACTCTGCGGGACCAGGGGAGCGCCTGGCATCGTGGATCAGAGGACCGGGCCGCGGCCTCCACCGCGCGGCTGGCGGATCTCTGGCGCGACCTGGGTGGTGGGCGCCCCGACCTTCGCACGGCATTGATGGAGCCCGTCGGACTGAGGACCATAATCAGCCAGATCGAGCTCCGGACAGGGCTGTCTGAGCTCTCCTTCGCGCATCTGGAAACGGCCGCGGCCATGGCCAACCTGGACAGGGTCACCACCGATGCCATCGAGGCCAGCGGGCGCATGGGTCTGGAGGACAGGTCGCTGGGGGATTGGATCGCGGCCATCGAGATCGGGGTTAGGGTCAGCGGGGTGGAGCAGGACTCCGGCGCCCTGACCATGGCGGAAGCGGTTGCGGTCGCAAGCGCCCAGAATGCCAAGGGCGTTTCCTGGCGCCGCGTGTTCCTGCCCGGGATGGTCGCCGGCACCATGCCCCGGCTGCGCCGGGAGGGAGGCTTGCTCACCCAGGCCGAGCTCCAGAGACTGTTGGACCGGGTCCCGGAGCTCGAGGAGGTGATGGGGGCTCCGGGAGATCACATGGAGCGGGAGTGCCGTCGCTTCTTGATGGCCCTGACCAGGGCCACCGAGCAGGTCGTGCTCTCGTGGAGCAGGCGCGGCCTGCTGGCCGAGAGGGAGAGGTCCTCGTTCCTGGCGGTCCTTGAGACAGCCGGGGGGGTGCCCCAGCTGGCGGCGCCGCTGGCATCACCGGTGTCCGGGACAGACCTGGTCTGCGCCTGGGCTCTGGAGTTGAGTCAGGGTGCCTCTCCCAGCGGGGCTGCCGGAGCGCCAGAACAGCTGGCCCGAGCCAATCAGGTGGCTGAGTGGATCACGCCGTGGGATCCCGTCCTGCCTGAGGCGGCGGCGCCGGACGGACGCCTCAGCGCCAGCTCCATCGGCTCCTGGCTCGCCTGCCCGCGGCTCTACTACTTCGGACAACTTCGGCTGCGCCGGGATGACACCGTGGCCACCGTCCTCGGGGTGGCTGCTCACCGTCTTCTGGAGCTGGCCCACCGCGAGCGAGAAGCCGTGGCCCAGGCTCCCGATCTGTTCACCACCATGGCCCACAACCTGATTCACGATGAGCTCATGCCCGGGGTGCGTGAGCAACTGGTTGACGGCTTGGGCTCGTTCTACGTCGAGGCCTGGCTCACCCGTCTGGCCCGGAGATGGTCCGAGGTGGTGCTGGGAGCGGGGAGCATGGGGCAGCAGGTCGCCAGCGAGGTTGCCTTTGAGCTTCCCATCGAGGAATTCTCACTGGTCGGCAAGATTGACGCCCTGTGGCACGACCCACGCGGAGAGCTCGAGGTTGTCGACTTCAAGACCTCTGAGAGCGATCTGCCCGGGGGGCCCGACATGCGCCGGCAGGTGCTGGGAAGCGATGACAGCGGTCCATCCGACTGGCAGCTTCCCATCTATGCGCTGGCGGCACGAGATCTCCATCTGGCCGGGGACGCGGCCCCGGCCCGGGCGCGCAACTGGTACGTCGGTCTGGATCCGGACCGATCCGGGTTGCTGGCAACCCGAGGCTTTCACCTCGGCCACTCCGAGGTGAAACTCCCGACCGGTGAGGTTGATCTGGGATACGAAGAGTTGGACCGCGTGGAGGCTGAGATCGCAAGGCAGGCTCGGTTGATCCGGCAGGGACGGTTTGCCGCCCTGCCGCGCCACGACCATTACACCTGCCGCGGGTACCGCGGCTGCAGTCTCGCACAGTGCTGCGACGGCGAGGGCTCGGTGGGAGCGGAGTTCGATCTGCCCGTGCCTCGACCATGAACGACAGCCCGCGGGATCGCCTTCTCGCCGGCCTGACCGACGCTCAAAAGGACGTCGTCCTCCAGCGCGGTCGCGGCCCGATCAAGGTTGCGGCAGCGGCCGGCAGCGGCAAGACAACCACCATGGCGGCCCTCTACGCCGCGGCGGTGCTGGAGGGGACCGCACCGCAGCACATCCTGGCAGTGACCTTCACGGAGCGTGGAGCAGCTGAGCTGCGCCAGCGAATCGTCGCCACCCTGGAGCCCCTCCTGCCCGCGTCAAACGAGGCCGACCTTGGGGGGCTGGAGGGGTCATGGATTGGAACCTTCCACCACTTTGCCCGGCGCCTGCTGGGGGAGCACTCATACGAGGCAGGGGTTCCCCGCGACCTCCGGGTCCTCGATGAGGTCGAGGCTCGTCTGCAGCTCGAGGCTGCGGCACGGCTCGTGCGGGACTCCCTGCCGCGCGACCCTCTCGTGCAGAGACTGGTTGGGGAGGATGGCTCTCCCAGGGAGTTGCTGAAGTTGATGAAGGACGCGCCGGGAGCGGTCTCCAGGCTCAGGTCCACAGCCAAGACCATTACCGGCTGCCGCCGGGAGTCCGAGTCGGCATACGCGCGCTTTCTGGCCATGGGCGATCCGGAATCCGAGGCCAGATGGCATCGCCTGGCACTGCATCTGACTCTGACGGTATGGCAGCGCTACGAGACCGCGTTGGGGCAGCAGCGGCTCATAGACTTCGACGGCCTGCTGCGGTCGGCCCTCACAGCCATCAGCAGCTCCGAGCAGCTCTCCGCCTGGTGTCGCGGGAACTTCCAGATGGTGATAGTGGACGAGTTTCAAGACACCAGCGCCATCCAGGGCGCTCTGCTCGACGCCCTGGTCGGTGACCATCTCGAGCGGCTGTTTGTGGTCGGAGATTCTCGGCAGTCGATCTTTGCCTTCAGGGATGCCCGGCCGGAGGCCATGCATGCGGCTCCGGGCCGATCATTTCGCCTCTTCCGCAATTACCGGTCATGGCGGCCGATACTGACCGCGGCCGACCACGTGATCCGGGCTGACCAACGGTTCCATGAAGACAAGCCCATGGAGGTCGGTAGGGACGGTTACCCGGGACATGCCGTGCTGCTGGGAGCCGCCGCTTCAGTCGACGAGGAGGCGGAGGGGATAGCGGCCGCGATAGAGGCCCTGCACCAGTTCGGGGTGCCGGGGGAGAATGGGATCCAGCACCCAGTCGGGTACCAGGACATCGCGGTTCTGAGCTACACATTCTCGAAATTGGGCCGGCCCCTGGAGGACGCGCTGAGGCGGCGCCAGATACCGTTTCAGACCGCGACCGGCCAGCTCCTGGAGCGCCCCGAGGTGAAGGACGCGCTCGCTCTGCTGCGGGTGGTCGCCGACCCCGACGACGACCAGGCCTGGGTAAGGGTGCTGCAGAGCTCGTGGGTCAGGGTTTCGGATGCTCAGATGCTGAGCCTCTCGCGCTCAACCGGACCCGGAGCCGGGCCACTCATCCTGCGGGTCAGAGCCAATCTCCCCTCGGCCGGGATCCCGCCTTCCTTGAGGGAGCGGTTGGCCGAGGTGTTCCTGGTTGTCCAGCGTCTGCGCGAGCTGGCGAGTCACCGCCCCGCCTTCGAGGTGGTGATGGCGGCTGTCAGGTGGAGCGGGCTGGGAGAGTTCTATGCGGTACGGTTCGCGGGAGGACAGGTCGACGGGAAACGGTCGCAGGCGGCACTGCGCGAGCTGCAGCGCTTGGCGGTCGGCACTCAGGCGTCGTCGAGATGGGTGGGCCTGCCGGAATTTCTGACCAGGGTGGGGGCCATGGTGGAGCATGGCGGTCAGGCGGAGCCCGTCACCCGTGACGATCAGGGCAAGGTGACCCTCAGCACCATCCACCGGGCCAAGGGCCTGGAGTGGCCGATTGTCATCCTGGCCGACTGCCGTCCCCACCAGGCGAGGGGATCTTCAGCCATTCTCTGGGACCACAGCCAGAATGCCATCGTGGTGCCCAGGGTCGGGGGCAAGGACACCAGAGCGGGAGCCCGCTGGAAGCGCCTGCCGCTGGCGCAGGTTCCCGTCGAAGAGCACAGGCGGCTGGTCTACGTGGCGATGACCAGAGCGCGAGACCTGCTGCTGATTACAACCACCCGCCCCGGGTCGAAAGTCTCGGGAGCGACCCTTGACGAACTTCTCGAAGAGCTCCCTGGCCGTGATCTCGGCCGCGGGGAGTACGCGGAGCTGGTGACCGCCATGGTCGAGGGGGAGGTGGACTGGCTGAGGCCCCTGAGCGGCTTCCCGCATCGGGTGGCCCTGCCCTGGCAGTCGCAGCCGACCAGGAGTCTGCGCGCCACTGAGGCGGGTTCGGCCCGGGCCGCGGCCGCTCGCCTCGGGATTGAAGGCATAGTCGACCTCGAGCAGCAGGCGGCGCCGACGACCTCGGGACGGCCCCGCGTGCGGGAGGTGAGCTTCAGCGCCCTCCAGACCCTGGACGACTGCCCACGCCAGTTCTGGTTCACCTACCTGGCCGGGTTCTCCTCCGGTGCAGATGAGGGTGCCGCCATCCTGCCGGACCAGGCGGGCCCCAAGATCGGATCGGGATTGCGGTCGCGTGAGCGGGCCCTGCGTCTCGGGGCGCTGCTGCACGGGGTGCTGGAACAAGCCCACAGCAACCCCGCGCGCCCCCCGACGCCAGGCGATCTGGAGGAAACGTTGGAGCAGCTCGCTGGTCACGACGATATTGAGGAAGCAGACGAGGCGCGCGCGATGTTGCGCTCCTATGCGCGCACCTACGTGATGGGCCTTCCCACCCTGGAGGTTGAGGTTCCCTTCCGCTGGCGCGACTGGTCGGGGGTGGGAATGCCGGTTCTGACCGGGGTCATTGACAGGATAGCCGTGGCGCCCGACGGGGCCAGGCTGGTCCTGGATTACAAGACCAACCACACCATGTCTTCTGGCGAAGCCGAGCACTACTCGCATCAGCTTCGTCTCTACGCACTGGCGCTGGAGGCCGTCCACGACGAGGGCACCGTCCCCACACGCGCCGCTCTGGTGATGCTGAGGACGGGCGAGGTGGTGGAGGTCGACTGCAGCCCTCAGGCGAAGCGGGCAACCATAGCCTGGGCCTCGTCGCTCGCCTCTGGTCTCACCGGCGACGCCCCGCTCTCGGGTCTCTCCCATCCCCAGAGGCCGTGTTCAACGTGTCAGTTTCAGCCATTGTGTCCGGAGCGTCGAGCGGCTCCAGCAGTGACGTCTGGCCTTGCGGATGCTCCGGGTCTCGGGCGAGTATGAGCCGGGCCGTCGGTGGAGGTGTCCTCGGCGATTTGGCCAGACGAGGTGGCCCTCTTGAGGCAACGGCAACGGGGTGCTCCGCGACATCCCCGAAGCGGCACAGGAGTCCCTTGGCGGGGCATTTGCCCGAGCGCCCCGTACTGCTCTCACCGGTTTGGCCGCCAGCGCCGACTCCCGCGCGGCAGCAGGGGCGGGGAACGCCCTGTGAATGAAGAGCCGGCCCGAGCGGGTGCTGAGCCTCTGGTGCGCGGGATCTGGCTGGCCTCGGCCGGGCTCGCAGGGCCATGCCCCCGGCTGTGACGGGCTTGTCGGCGGGGCCGATCTGTCCCCCGGGAAGTCTTGGCCCAGGACCACTCACAGGAAGGGGCCACACGGCCTATGGCAGCTCTGGCGACCGAGGAGCGGCAGCGATCCGAACCTGGCGGTGATGTGCCGGATCGATATCCTTGAGGAGATGCCGATGCCTGACTCCGTCAGCTTCCTGCGACTGCATCATGTGCAGCTGGCCATCCCGAGAGACGGCGAGGAGAAGTGTCGCGCCTTCTGGCGCGATATTCTCGGGATGCTGGAAGTGGAGAAGCCCGAACCGCTTGCCGCGCGGGGCGGCTGCTGGTTTCGCGGGGGAGGTCTGGAGTTGCATCTGGGGGTGGAGGAGCCATTTGTTCCCTCCCGCAAGGCGCACCCCGGGATCCTGGTGGAGGGCCTCTCAGCCCTGGCGGCTCACCTGGAACAGAGCGGTGCTCCGGTCATCTGGGACGGCGACTTTCCCGGCCACCGAAGGTTTTACAGCCAGGATCCGTTCGGTAATCGACTGGAGTTCCTGGAGAAGGACTGACCAGCCGTCCCTGCGCCGGACCTTGCAGATGTCGGCGGGCGGCACCGCGCTCGAGGCGCCTCTTCGGGATGCCCGCCGCAATCTGACCGAGGCTCTACGAGCCCAGCCGGAAGAGCTGGGGCAGCTTCATGGCCAAGCCCATGTCCCCCTTGACCTTGAGCTTGCCGGTCATGAACGCCATGGTGCCGTCGAGCCGCCCACTGATCAACTTGACGAAGTTATCGTCGCCGATGGAGATGGTGATGTTGGGGTTGGCGGAGTCGCCCTGGTGGACCTGGCAAGTTCCCTCGTCGATCTCCACGTACCAGCGGCCGCCCTGCTCTCCTGAGATATCCCACTGAAAAGTGGCCTTGACCCCCTGGGCCTTCTCCGCTCGGAAAGCGGATGGGATCTTGTCCATGATCTGCTGCGGGGTCAGCTCATCATCTGCCATGCCTTTCTCCTCGGGCCAATCTGTGGGGTGATCGCTACTACGGGATGGTATCTGAAGCTCACCGACCCGGCGGTGGCTGTAACCGTGCGCGCCCTTGCTCGAGCAGGGTGAACGGCCAGCGCTTGGGCTTGCGCAGGTAACCGAGATTCGGGATCAGGGGCTTGGGCTCGAAGCCGAAGTCCCGCACCACCGCGTCGAGCGCTGCGACATTTGGCTTGACGAGCATGTCCAACTGCTGGGGTGTGACCAACGGGTTGCGCATGATCTTGTCCATCACCACGGCCCCCGGACGGATCAGGCGAGGATCGAGGTGCAGCGGCTTGCGCTTGGAGATCCCGAACCAGTCCCTGCCTGTCGCCTCGGCCACCGCCACCGTGATCTCCTCCAGAGTCAGTTGATCGGGCCCCCCGATCTCATAAATGTGCCCCTGCCGCTCCGGCTGCTCGACTGCTGCCAGCAGGCAGCGGGCCACGTCCTCGGCGGCGATGGGCTGGAATATCGCCGTGCCATCGCCCGGGATGACCAGGAACGGGGCCGGGGTGCTGATCGCTTTGGCGAGGAGGCTGAAGAAGCCGTCACCCTCCCCGAAGATGACCGAGGAGCGCAGGATCACCCATTCCAACCCGCTCCCCTGAACCCACTGCTCGCCCTGCCATTTGCTGAAAAGGTATGGGAACATGGGGTCCGGGTCGGCACCTATGGCGGAGAGTTGGACCAGCCGGCGCACCCCGGCCGCTCGGGACGCGTCCACCACGTGCTGGGTTCCCCGGGAGTTCACGGAATCGAAGGTCTGGACACCCTGATTGCGGATCACGGCGACCAGATTCACGACCACATCGGCACCCTGGAAGGCGGCCTCGAGACCCTCACCGGTGACCACATCGCCGAAGGTGGGAGAGAGTCCCGCGGGCAGGGTGGTCGAGCGCGCCCCGCGCCCGACCACCCTTATCTCATGCCCGGACTCCAGCAGCAGCGGAACAAGATGTGACCCCACAAAGCCGCTGCCGCCGGTGATTGCAATCCGCATTGGCTCGGTGCTCGGCTCGGGCTCAGCGCTTGGCGGTGCGACGGCGCGGGGTCGCCTTGCCCGCGACAGCGGTCTTGAGCGCGGTCGCCGGGTAGAAGCGGACCTTCTGGGTGGCCGGCACTCGCACCATCTCCTGCGTCTGGGGATTGCGGCGCATTCCGGCTGCGGTCTCGCGGATCTTCCAACGCCCGAAACCCGCGATCGCCACCTCTTCGCCGGCCTCCAGCCGCTGGCCGATGATGTCGAAGATCAACTTGAGAGTGTCGTCAGCCATGGCGAAGTTTTGAAAGACGGACTCCTTGGTGCCGTCCTCGTACTCAACCACAACTTTGCCCTGTAGGGTTTTGGCCAACTCGCGACGATTCATAAACTAGCCTCCCTGCTATAGCGGAATTAACGTTATCCGCTTTATGTAAGGGATTTTAAACAGATACAGGGCGGCGTGGGGGGGTTTTGATCTCGCTTCATGCTTTTGTCGGTGGCCGCTCGGGGGAGAGCCGCCCCGGGGGAGGACGGCGTTTGCCATAACGAACAGTAGTTCGTATACTCTCTCGGAGCCCCGCCGCAGCTTGGGGTCGCATTTCTAGTTGAGCAGGGGACCTCGCGGGATGGGTTTGGATCGACCACTGGGAGTGACGGAGAAGGACCACGGCGCTCTCGAGGCGGTGTTGGCGGATCTCAACCGCCGCTTTGGTCCCACGATGTTGCGCTATGGCGGAGCGGAGGAGGGAGACGGGCTGGCGACGGGAGTTCCTTGCCTGGATGCCATCCTGCCAGCCGGAGGGCTGCCGCGCGGGCGCCTCAGCTGGATGACCGGGAGGGCCGGAGAGGGGGTTTTCGACCTCGGGCTGGCACTCCTGGCGCGAATCTCTCTCACTCTGCCGGTCGCTGTGGTCGATTTTGACCTGAGGGTCGACCCAGGAGACATCGCGGACTATGGCGGGGCGTTGGAGAACTTCTGGTTGGTGCGGCCCCAAATGCCGGAGCAGGGGTGGGCGGCGGCTCGAGCCGTGATCCTGGGCGGGGTGGACTTTTGCCTGCTGCTGGCGCACAGCTGGCGGCAGGTGAGCAGATCGGTCCCCGCTCTGCTGGTGGCAGCCTTGGAGGAGAGGGGGGCGGTTGCGCTTCTTGGCGGCGGTATGACTGTTCCACCGCACCTCGGGGGGCGAGTTGCCATAGAGCTTTCCTGCCGCCGCGAGGGCTGGTCCAGGATGCATCGGGATGTGGTTGGAGTCGAGCTCAGCCTCAGCGTGGTGCGCAGCCGGCTGGGGCTATCGGGTGGTGAGTGCCGGCTTGCGGTCGGCTTTCCCAGGGCCTACCCAAACCCGGTTGGGGTTATGGGGTTGAGGCTTGGTGGCCTGCTGATGGAAGGAGGCCTCATGGAGGCGGTTGGGAGTTGAGGGATGAGGCGCTTCTGGGCTGCCTTAGGTTTCCTCATCTGAGCCTGCTCCTGGCCTGGCGAGACCATCCTGAACTTCTTCCTGAGGCGGTTGTGGTGAGCGGTCTCGGCCCTTCCGGCAGGAGGGTGGTCAAGGCTGCCTCGGAGGCGGCCCTGGCAGCTGGTGTACATCTGGCCCAGGATGCCCGCCAGGCTGAGATGGCTTGTCCGGGGGCGGTCCAGCTGCAGGATGAACATCTCCACTTGGAAGTTATGCGTGAGCAACTGCTGGCTGTTCTGTATGACTTCAGCCCGCTGGTGGAGATCTGTGGCGACAGCCAGGTGTACCTTGACCTCGGCGGCCGGGATCCACGCTGGGCCACCGAGGCGGCCCGCGCCTCTCAACTCGGCCGTGCGGTCCAGCAGGTTCTGGGGGTGGCTCCCGCAGTGGGGGTCGGGCAGTCCCGGTTTGTGGCGCTTGTCGCGGCGCTGCGAGCCGGGGCGGGGCGAATCAGACTGGTGCCCAGGGGGAGCGCCACAGCATTTCTCTCCGCCTGGCCGGTGTCCGAGCTCCCGCTTCCGCCGCGGACGGTGGCGCAACTGCTCGGGTTCGGCCTTCTGACCTGTGGCGACTGTTTGGCAATACCACTGTCTGACCTGCAAAGGCAGCTGGGGCCAGAGGCCATCACCCTTTACAGGCTATGCCTGGGCCAGGATGGGGCAACCGTGAATCCACGTCGCAAGCCGCCGCCATGTGCGGTGCGCAAGGTCCTGGCAGGTGTGGTGGAGAATACGGAGGCGCTGCGCTTCGGCGCCCCGGAACTGGCCGCGATGCTGGCTGAAGAGCTGGCCAGACTGGGGCTTGCATGCGGTCGTCTGCGAATCCTGCTCCTGGATGAGGATGCGGCGGAAGGTGAGCTCGGCCTTAGACAACCCGGGGTCTTCTTGGATGAGATCACCATTCCGACCCCAGCCGTCACCACCGAGGATCTGCTCCACCCCATTCTGAGTCTGCTCGCCAGAGCGCGCTGCCGAGTTCTTACCATCGAACTGCAAGCCTTGAGCTTGACCCCGCCACCCCAGGTTCAGGCCCAGCTATGGGCGGTTGGCGAGACCACCAGGGCTGAGATAGGACGTGCGGTGGCAAGGCTCCACGAACGGTTCGGCCAGAGCCTGGTCTGGCGCGTGGGTCTGCGGCCCGGGCATCCTGGAGACGTCCCGGAGGAGCGGCTGATTTGGCATTCGAGATGAGGGGGCTGGTGGTTGTCGCCGCCGACGGCCAAGAGCCGAGCGGGGTGGATCTTGGCGAGGGCATGGTTCGGGTGCGGGAGGTGGTCGATCACTGGGTGGTGGAGGTGGGCTGGTGGCGCACTGCCCCCCAGCAATGGCAGAGCCGCGACTACTGGAGGGTGTTGCTCGATGACGGACGCTGTCTCGACCTCTACAGGCAGCTGCGGGGAGCATCCTGGTGCCTTGGGCGCATGTGGGGCTGAGCCCGCCCTCGCTCTCAGCTTCTCCCAAGCCTTCCATTTAGATGACGACCGCGTGACCGACATCTGCTAGCTTGAATTCGTGACTCAGAATCAGGGGGGGCCCAACCCAGGCTCCCCGGCCGGCCCCAACGGGAAGCAACAGCGCCGCCCGACCCAGTGGCGATCGATCCAGTTCCTGCTTCCCCTGGGCATCTTCCTGGCCCTCAATCTGCTCATCGCCAACGTCTTCTTTCCGCCCTCTCAACCCAAGAGCATCACCATCCCGTACAACGCCTTCTTGAGTTACGTCAAGAGCGGAGACGTGACCAGCATCACCAGCACCGGGGCCTCGATCACGGGCACGTTCACCCATGCGCTGGGGGTGACCCCCACCTCCAAGAACAGGGCCAAGGACTTCTCCACCCAGCAGCCCAGCTTTGCGGGCGGGGGCCTGCAGGCCCTGCTGGAAGCCCACCATGTGACCGAGAACGCCAACAATCCCAACCCGCCCACCAGCCTGCTGGTGATCTTCCTGGAGTACTTCGGGCCGACCCTGCTGTTCGTGCTGATCTTCATATGGTTCATGCGCCGGACCGCCAACGCAGCCGGGGGCGGATTGTTCAGCCTGGGCCGTTCCAAGGCTCGCCTCTACGACCCGGAGCGTCCCGCCACCACCTTCGCGGATGTGGCCGGGATCGAGGAGGCGAAGGAGGAGCTCGAGGAGATTGTCGATTTCCTGCGCCAACCAGGCAAGTACCAGCGCCTCGGGGGGACCGTCCCCAAGGGGGTCTTGCTGGTGGGACTGCCAGGGACCGGGAAGACGCTGCTGGCTCGGGCGGTGGCCGGGGAGGCCAACGTCCCCTTCTTCAGCATCTCAGCCTCGGAGTTCATCGAGATGGTGGTGGGCGTCGGCGCCTCGCGGGTGCGTGACCTGTTCTCCAAGGCCCGTGAGTCGGCGCCGGCGATCATCTTCATCGACGAGCTCGACGCCATCGGGCGCAGCCGAAGCTCGGGCCCCAGTTTCGGTGGCCATGACGAGCGTGAGCAGACGCTCAATCAGATCCTGACTGAGATGGACGGTTTCGACTCTCGGGAGGGCGTGATCGTGCTGGCGGCGACCAACCGGGCGGACGTCCTCGATGCCGCCCTGCTCCGGCCCGGGCGCTTCGATCGCCGGGTGATGGTCCTGCCACCGGACAGGGTGGGGAGGGCCGCGATTCTGAAGATCCACACTCGCGGGGTGCCCCTGGGGGCCGACATCGACCTCGACAATCTGGCCTCGCAAACCCCGGGACTGGTGGGCGCCGAGCTCAGGAACCTGGTCAATGAGGCGGCCCTGCTGGCCGCCCGCAAAGAGCGGGTGGCGGTCACCATGGCCGACTTCACCGAGGCTCTGGAGAAGGTGCTCCTGGGAGCCGCCCGCAGGATCGTGCTTTCAGAGGAGGATCGTCAGCGCACCGCCTACCACGAGAGCGGTCACGCCCTCCTCGGCCTGCTGGTCCCCGCCGCGGACCCGGTCCGTCGCGTCTCCATCGTGCCCCGCGGCAGGGCCCTCGGGGTGACCGTCCAATCCCCTGTGGATGACCGGCAGAACTACCCTGAGACGTACCTCAGGGCGCGGATCGTGGGAGCCCTCGGGGGCAGGGCGGCCGAGAAGCTGATCTACGACGTCGTGACCACCGGAGCGGAGAGCGACCTGCAGCAGGTGACTCAGATCGCCCGGCAGATGGTGGTCCGCTGGGGGATGAGCCCGAAGGTGGGTCCGCTGAACCTCTCCGACGACGGGGACCAGAGCGCCATGATGATTTCGCAACGGCCCTACAGCGACACCACCGCCGAGGTGATAGACGCCGAGGTTCGGCGCATTGTCGAGGAGTGCTTCGAGGAGGCGATGCGGCTGCTCGATGAGAACCGCGAGAAGCTGGTGGCTCTGACCACCGCCCTGCTGCGCGAGGAGTCCCTCAATGAGGAGCAGATCCTGGAGGTCACCGGCCTGTCCCCGAAACCCATCTCCATGGGCCCACCGGCGCGGGACCGGAACGGTCGAGTGGCCAATCCGGAGCCCCCGCCGGTTCCCGCCAGCTCAGGCGGATAAACCTGCTGGCTGCCGTGACCATGCTGGGGTCTGACCCGGTAGGATCGGTGCCGCTTCACTCGTGTTCTGAGGTTCCCCGCCCTGGATACCATCCGCTTCGTCCACTCCGCCGACTGGCAGCTCGGCATGTGGCGAGAGCAGTTGAGCCAAGAGGCTCAGGCTCGTTTCGCGGGGGCGCGGGTGGAGGTCATTCGCCGCATAGGTGAGGTGGCCCACCGGGTGGGGGCATCGTTTGCGGTGGTGGCGGGCGACGTCTTCGAGTCGAACCTGCTGGACCCTGCGGTGGTCCGACGGTCCCTCGATGCCATGGCTGAGGCCGAGGTGCCGATATACCTTCTGCCCGGCAACCACGATCCCCTGCAGCCAGGGGGGATCTTCAACTCCCCACTATTTCGCGCGCGGTGTCCCGCCAACGTGCATCTCCTCTTTGATTCCGAGCCCCGCCGGCCGGTGCCTGAGCTGGAGCTGATCGGGGTGCCCTGGCTTTCCAAGCGCCCCGTCGGAGACCCGGTGGGCGAGCTGTGCCAGCGTCTGCAGCCGACGGCCGGGCGGCGGGTGGTGGTCGCCCACGGCGCTGTCGATCTGGGCAGCCCCGATCCCGGCAACCCGAACCTGATCCGTGTCTCCCTGGTGGAGAAGGCGATCCAGCAGGGGTGCCTGGACTATCTCGCTCTTGGCGACCGCCACTCGACCACCGCGATCGGCTCCAGTGGAGCCATCTGGTATTCGGGGACTCCCGAGGCGACACGATTCACCGAGGTCGATCCCGGCAACGTTCTGGTGGTGGAGCTTGGCGATGCCGGCCCCCAGGTCACTCCGCATCGGGTGGGAACCTGGGCGTTTGTCAGCCAGGACTTCACCATCAGCGGGAGGGAGGACCTCGAGCGGGTGTCCAAGTGGCTCGAGGATCAGCCTGCCAAGGAGAGGACCCTGCTGAGGCTGGCTGTCCAGGGGACGGTCTCAGTGCAGGTGGCGGCCGACTTCGAGGCCCGCTTGGAGGAGGCTCGTTCGCTGTATGCCGGCGTCAGGCTCGCGGGCAGTGGTTCAGGCCTGGCCGTGCTACCGGACGATTCGGAGCTTTTGGATCTGGGCTTGTCGGGGTTCGCCGAGGCCGCCGCTGACGAATTGCGAACCAGAGCAGGCGGTGGCGACAAGGTTGCCGCCGACGCCCTCGCCCTGCTCTTCCGGCTGGTGCGCGACCAGGCATGAGAGTTCACCGGATCTCGCTGCGGCACTATCGTGGCGTCGAGGCGTCCGAGGTGGAACTCGACCCCTTCGGAGTCACTGTGATCGAGGGCCCCAATGGTGTCGGCAAGACCTCGCTGGTTGAGGCTCTCGCGGTCGGCCTGGGGACGCCGGAGACGTCCCGAAGCCGCGCCGTCATGGCTCTGCAGCCGGTCGGAGAGGACGTCGCCCCCGAGATCGAGCTGGATGTCGAGAGCGGGGAGTACCGATTCACGGTCACCAAGGGATATCTGAAACGCCCCAGGGCGACCCTGCACGTGGTGACTCCGAAGGATGAGACGCTGGCGGGGGGGCAGGTGCATGACCGGGTCAATGAGATCCTCGATCTGACAGGGGTGGACCGCAACCTCTTGCGTTCGCTCTGGGTGCGCCAGGGTGAGGAGATGGCGCAGGTGGGGCTCAGGGAGTGCCCTTCGCTCGGGAGAGCGCTCGACGAGGCGGCCGGGCAGGCCCCGAGCGGCGACCTGGAGGAGTCCGTGCTGGAGCGGGTGCGCAAGGAGGCAGCCCGCTTCCTGACGCCTGGAGGCGCCGAGCTCAAGTGGCTGACGGATCTGCGCTCTGCGGTCTCCCGTGCCGAGGTGGAGCTCGAGGACGCTCTAGCCACGGAGCAAGGTCTCCAGCTCCAGATGGAGAGAAGTGAGCGCGCCGCCGCGGGGATGGCGGCTCTTAGGGAGCAGCTTGAGGACCTGCGCGCTGCCGCTCTCGCTCACGGCAAGGCCCTGGAGGAGGTCGAACACCTGGCTCAGGCGACCGAGCTCGCCGCCCAGCGGGCTCGGTCGAGCGAGGCTCGGGCTCAGCTGGCCCGGGAACGGCAAATGAGCCGCGCCACCCTGATCGCCGCGGTGGAACAGGCGAGGCTGCGCCGGCAGGAGGCCGGGGAGCTGCTCGCCGGGCTGCAGGCTCGCGAAACTCCTCGGCAGGCGCGTCTGCAAGCGGCCCAGGCGTCTGTCAGGCTCGCGGTCCAGGAGTGGCAGCTAAGGGCCGCCGAGCGCCGCCGCCGGCAGGGGGATGAGGCCCAGCTGCGCCGGGCCGATGATCTGCGACGGCTTGGGGAGCGGCTTCAGGCGATCGAGGAAGCGCGGCGGGGATGCGCCGCCGCCCGGGCCGTCATCGATGCCAATCCGGTGACCGATCAGGTGTTCGACCAGCTCAAGGCGCTCGATCTGGAGGTAAAGACCGCGGCCGCGCGCAGGGAGGCGGCCGGGGCGACGGTCGCATTCCTGGGCCTGGCGGAGCAGAGGCTGGATTGTCAGGGGAGTGAGCAGCGCCTCCTCCCGGGGCAGACCCTGGAATTCACGGTCACCGACAGCGACGGTCGCTTTGAACTGGCCGACCAGGTGGTTATAACGGTCACTCCTGGGGTCGGAGCTCTGGCGGAGAACGCGCGCCTGGAGCAGGCGGTGGCCAGGCTGCAGGAGGAGCTCTCGGCCATCGGAATGCAGAGCATGAGCCAGGCTGAGTTCTCCCAGCGAGCTCGCGCCCAGGCGGAGAGCGATCTGGCCCTGTCCGAGGCGGCCATGGAACGAGCGCAGGATGGCGGCCCCGCCGAGGAGCTGGACGAGCGGATAGCGCGCCTCACCGCCGAGATGGAGTTGTACCGGATCTCCCACTCAGATTCTGAGCAGATCCCCCAGGATCTGCAGCTGGCGGGCGCCCTCGTGGTCACCGCAGAACGCCAGGAGCAGGAGGCCGAGGTGGCGAGGGCCGGAGCCGAGGAGGTCCTGGAAGTTCATCGTGGGTCTCTTTCCGAAGTGCTGGAGGATCTGCAGCGAGCTCGTGCGGTCGCCGATCAGGCGAATTTGGAGCTGGAGAAGTTGGAGCGGCAGCTGCAGCGGGCGCGCACCGATGGTGCCGACGAGACAGTGGATGCGGAACTTGCCGAGGCCGGCGTGGAGGAGGCTCGCGACGCGGCCGAACTGGCGAAGACACAGGCGGCCCTGGAGCAGGCGCAGCCCGAGGCTGTCCGTTCGCTCGCGGCCAATTCGGCCTCGGCTCTGGCCCGGGCCGAGGCGGAGCTCAGAGACCTGGGAGCTGAGGGAGTGAGGGCGGATGCCCAGATCGAGGTGCTCGCTCCCCGTGGCCTCTTCGACCAGACCAAGGGAAGGCAGCAGGAGTTGGAGCGCGCCAGGGACGAATTGGCACGCCAGCTGCGGGCCGCGCATGCTGCCAAGGCTCTGCTCAAGGCGATGGAGGACTCACGCTCCCGTGCTCGCCTGAGCTACCTGGAGCCCTTGCGAGAGCAGATAGAGTCTCGCGGAAGGATCGTCTTCGGCCCGGATTTCAAGGTCGAGTTGAACCCGGACACCCTCCAGGTCGTGGGCTGTAACGTCGGCTCGCGCTTCCTGACCTGGGATCGACTCTCCACGGGTACCCAGGAACAGCTGGCGATCGTAGTGCGTATCTCGGCGGCTTTCCTGGCCGCGCCCGGGGGCGGTGTGCCGCTCATCATCGACGACGCGCTCGGCTACTCCGACGAGGATCGGCTGGAGAGGATGTGCGCCCTGCTGGGGCGGGTCGGCCAGGAGGTGCAGGTGATCGTCCTCACCTGCATGCCCAGGCGCTACCTTCAGGTCGGTGGTGCCCGGACAATCCGCCTCGACCGCGGCCCCCGGGCGTCGGCGGATCACTGAGGGGCTGCGCGGCAGGACCAGGCACCGCGCGCCGCCTGGTCCTGCGAGCGCGGGCATGGCCCGGTGGACCATGCGCGGCTCAGCTCATCCCCCCGGCCCAACTCTGCCGGCCGCCAGGTTCTTCAACCACGGGCGAATTCGTCAGTACCAAATCGCCATCGGCAGGCCGAGCGGGTCGCGGGGGATCGGCTGCTCGGGAAGCGCGTGGGCGCACCCCGCCTTGAGCCGGCGGGCCGTCAGGAGACAGGCGCAGGCGTCCAGAACGTCGCCCCGCAGGCCGGGACGTTCAGCGAGCCACCCGCCAAGGTCGGGAAACCTGCTCGCCAGGAGCTCCTTTCGCTGCGCCACGCCCTCTGCGGAATGCTTGCTGTCCAGCCGGCCGTTCCCCGCAAGGAGGCTGAACGCCAGCTCGGGGTGACCTTCGAAGACCAGGGCATGACCGGGGCGGCGCAGCTCCTGGTCCACCTCCCTGATCCTCTTGAAGAGACCGAATGTCTGGGCGGGGCAGCCGCGCCCGTCGAGATCCCGCCACAGCCGGGAGGCCTGGGGTTGGGACTCGGCCTTGATGACGGGGCGAGGGGGCGCCAGGAACACCGTGGAGCGCGCTCCTGCCAGCAGGCGCCGGGCCATGATGTCGCATTCTCTGAGCCCTCTTGCGGGCAATCCGATCGGCACGTCGAGGACGGCCAGCACGGACCGGTGTTGGGCCAGCTCGAGGAAGAGGTCTTCGGTGGACCTGCAGACCACGAGCTCGGGAGCGCCAGCCACTTCTTCCAAGACCACGACCCAGGCGCCGTGCCTGGCGCCGTCGGCCCCGACCAGGGTGGTCCCGGTCTCCTCCCCGAGGCCGGCGGGGGTTAGCAACGGGCCGCGTTCAGGAGCCGGAACGCGGGGTCAGGGAGCGGCCCCGACGGAACGCTCCTCGGTGGCGAAGGATTCCCACATCGCCCTGTAGGCACCGTCTTTGGCCAGGAGCTGGTCATGGGTCCCGTCTTCCACCAAACGGCCATCTTGCATGACCAGGATACGGTCGGCCGCCCGCGCCGTCTGCAGGCGGTGCGCGACCAGGACCGTGGTCCTGCCGGAAGCCACCCGGCTCATGGCCTTGGCCACCCTGGCCTCGGTCGCGAGGTCGAGGTTCGAGGTGGCCTCGTCCAGGAGCAGCACCGCTGGGTCAACCAGCTCCGCTCTGGCCAGTGCCAGCAGCTGGCGCTGGCCGGTGGAGAGCGATCGTCCGCGCTCCGCCAGGACGTGCTCGAGGCCACCCGGCAGATCGGCCACGAAGGTGGAGACGCCGACGGCTTCCGCCGCCTCCTCCACCTCTCGGTCGCTGGCCTGCGGCCTGCCGTAGGCGATGTTGTCACGGACGGTCCCGGCGAACAGGAAGGGATCCTGGGGGACATATCCCAGCTGGCTGCGATAGGCGGTCAGCCGCAGCTCACGCAGGTCGTGGCCATCGACCAGGACGCGCCCTGCGGTTGGGTCGTAGAAGCGGCACAGGAGCTTGGCCAAGGTGGACTTGCCGGCCCCTGTCTGGCCCACGATGGCGACGGTCTGACCTGGCCTGATGGTCACGTCGACCCCGCGCAGGACCTCAGCCGGACCTCCTGGCTGGGCTCCGGCGGAAGCTTTTGTCGGGTAGCTGAAGTGCAGCTGGCGAAACTCAATTAGGCCGCTCAGCCGCCCCGGATCCAGGGGATGTTCGGGCTCGGGGGTGATCGTGTCCCACCTCATCAGCTCGCTGACCCTGCGCATCGACGCGCGGGCCCTCTGCCAGGCGTCGAACACCTGAGACAGCTGCTGTATGGGGGAGAAGAACATGTCCAGGTACAGGAGGAAGGCGATCAGGACGCCGGCCGTCAGGCGGCCGGAGTAGATGAGGTAGGCTCCGATCCCCAGGATGACCGCGTCGGCCGCATCCGACAGGAACTGGACGAAGGGGAAGTAGATCGAGACCAGCCGCTGGGCTGCGACCCGGGTGTCGCGGTAAGAGCCGCCGAGCCGCCTGTATTCCCGTTGGCTGAGTTGCTCATGGACGAAGGCCTGGGACTCTCTGACCCCCGACAGGCTCTCCTGGAAGTTGGCGTTGACGACCGCCAGCTGCTCGCGGGCCTGGTCGTACAGGGCTGCCGACCGGCGCCGAAAGATGAACGTGGCTATGGCGAGCGGGATGATCACGATGATGGTGGCCGCCGCCAGCTCCCAGTTGAGCAGGCACAGCGCGACACCGACCCCGAAGAAGGTGCAGATGCTGACCGCTGCGGAGATCAGGCCATCCTCCAGCAGCGACTCGAAGGTGTCGACGTCAGTGGTCATGCGGGTCATGATCCGGCCCGCCATCTCGCGTTCGTAAAAGTCCATGGAAAGCCTTTGCAGCTGGGCCCAGATCTTGATCCGCAGCGAGAGCATCAGCCGCTCCGCGGTCCTGCCCGTGACGAAGGTTTCCGTGATGGAGTCCAGCAGGTCTCCGAGAGTGATGAAGAGGAAGATCCCCGAGGTGGCGAACAGCACCAGATAGGATCCATGAAGCACCCCCTGATCAATGCCTTGGGCGATCAGAAAGGGGCCCGCCAGACCGGCGAGCGCGTCCAGGACCACGAGCAGCAGACCAAGGCCGAGAGCGGCCCGGAAGCGGCCCATGAAGTGCGGCAGGGAGAACGTGTCATCCCGCTTTGCCTCAACGGCCAGGTCCAACTTGGCATGGTCCCGGATTGGGGGCAGGGCAGCCACCCTGGCCAGAAGCTCCGGGCTCGGGGTGAGCGACGCGCGCCAGCCGCCGCCGCGCCCGGAGCGGCTGGCCGCGGAGGCTGGCACGGCCCAGTCAACCCGTGATGGAGCGGATCCGCCGTCAAGAACGCTCGAACCCTTCGCCTGCTCCCCGGGCTGGACCGTGTCTCGAGAGTCCTGATCCTCGTCGGGGCCGGCCAGGAGCAGGCGGTAGGGCTGGCAGCGCGCCATCAGCTCGTCATGGGTCCCCTGATCCAGCACGACACCACGTTGGACGACCACAACCCGGTCCGCGAGATGCAGGGTGGAGCGCCGGTGGGCTACGAGGATTGTCGTCCGCCCCCGCATGATTTGGCGGAGCGCCTGGTGGATCTGGGCTTCCACCCTGGAGTCGATCGCACTCGTGGCATCGTCAAGCACCAGAATTCTGGGGTCGGCGATGAGCGCTCGCGCCAATGCCACCCGCTGGCGCTGACCCCCCGAGAGGCTGAGCCCGCGCTCCCCCACCAGCGTGTCATAGCCAAGGGGTAGGGCCTGAATGAAATCGTGCGCCTGCGACGCTCTGGCGGCCGCCTCAATCTGCTCCTGGCTGGCGGCCGGGTTGCCAAAGCGGATGTTCTCGCGGACTGTCGCCGAAAACAGAAAGCTCTCTTCGAAAGCGAAGCCGATCTGGGATCTCAGAGAGGCCAGGGTGAGGTCGCGAACGTCGTGCCCGTCCACACGCACGGCGCCACCCCCGACCTCATAGAAGCGCGGCAGCAGCGATGCTGCGGTTGACTTGCCAGACCCCGACGCTCCCACCAGCGCGACGGTCTCCCCGGCGGCGATGCGTAGGTTGAAGTCTCTTAGCACGGGCTGACCCTCGCCGTAGCGGAAGTGGACATGCTCGAAGGTCACCTCGCCCCTCACCTCCTCAAGGGGGAGTGCTCCCGGCAGGTCCTGGATCCGAGGAACGGCTTGCAGCAGGTCGAAGATTCGCTCCACGCCCGCCCGGGCCTGCTGGGCGACGGTGAGAATGCCGGCCAGGGTGCGGGCAGGCGACATCAGCTGTGTGAGGTAGGTCGAGAAGGCCAGGAAGGTGCCGAGGGTGAGCTCGTGGTGCAGCACCATCCAGCCCCCGAGGGCCAGCACCGCCACCTGCCCCAGTGTGGGCAGGGATTGCAGCAGCGGCTGGTAGCGAGCCTGGAGGCGGACCACTCGCATGTGGGATCCGTACAGCCGCTGGGCGGCCGCGACGAGCCGGTTCAGCTCCCGCCGCTCCTGACCGAAGGCCTTCACGATGCGGACTCCGTTGACGTCGTCATCCACAATCTGGGCCACATCCCCCTCGCGCTGCTGGCCGTCCCAACTCGCCGGGAACATCCTGGTGCGCATCCGATAGGCGATCACCACCAGGGAGGGAGCCACCACCAGGCTGACGATCGCCAGCAGAGGCGATAGCACCAGCATGATCGCCAAAGACGCGATCAGGAGCAGAACGTTGCTGGTGACGTTGGGGAAGTACGCGAGCAGGCTCTGAACCAGGGTGGCGTCGGAGTTGGCCCGGGAAACCAGCTGCCCGGTGGGCATAGCGTCGTGGCTCTCGAAGTCCAGGGCCTGAAGCCGGTCGAACATGGCATTGCGCAGGTCGTACTGAACGTCCAGCGAAACCCTGCCCCCGCGGTAGCGCCGCACGAATGCCGCGCCGAAGGCGATCGCTCCAACCGCAAGCAGGGCACCCAGCCAGGGGAGGAGGGGGGCCCGTCGGTGCAGGATGACGTTGTCCACGATCTGGCGCTCGATCAGAGGAGCCGTGGCCAGAGCGCCGCTGCCGATGATGGCCGCTCCCATGGCCAGCGCCACGTTGGTCTTATGGCGAAGGATGTAGGGAAGAAGAAGGCGTATCCAACCCGCTCTCTTGGTGCCCTCCTGGTCCTGCCTCAACTGGGGTCCGGGGCCGCTGGGTCGGATGAACCAGTCGAGGCTGCGCCCCGTCTGTTCGCCAACGCCTCCGCCAGAGCCGCCAGCTGGTCCGCTGCCAGGGCCGGCTGGGCGGTCATGGCCAGTATCTCCGCAAGTGCCTCGGCCATCGTGTGCTCGGCTGCTTCGAGGGCGCGCCGACCCGCTTCGGTCACCGTGAGGCAGGTCGCCCGCCGGTCGTCGGGCTCGACGGCTCGTTCCAGGAAACCCCTCGCGGCCAGGGTTTCCAGGATCGCGCTCACGGCAGGTTTGCCGACGGTGAGGCGGCTTGCCAGCTGTGACGCCCGGACGCCCCCGGCTGCAAGCGTGCTGAGAACCCGGTACTGGGCCAGCCCCAGCCCGGCGGAATTACGTTCCAGGAACCGAGCCAGATGGGCCAGGCCCCGCAACGTTCCAGGGGGGATTCCGATCTCCTGAGCGGGTGCGGTGGGCATCCAACCATGGTACAGAAAACGGTTCATGGCCCGAATCAATTGGACACAGTTGGCTCAGGGGACATTGCGGAGAGCCGGCGGGACGTTCCCCGCACGACCTTGATGGTAGTTAGTACATATGTTTGTATCATGGATGGATGGTTGGGTTCGGAGAGTGCTGGGCCAGGTCCTATTTCTCCTTCCTGGAGGGGGTCAGCTCACCAGAGGAGCTGGTGGAGAGGGCCCGGGATCTGGGGATGTCATCCCTGGGGATGGTGGATCGCGGGGGCCTGTATGGTGCGGTGCGGCTGGTGCGAGCCGCAGAGCGGGCCGGGGTGGGGGCGATGGTGGGGGCGGAGCTGGACCTTGCTCACGGAGGCCGTCTGGTCATTGCGGCAACCGATCGTCCCGCCTACCAGCAGCTCTGCCGTGTCATCAGCAAGGCGCAGATGTCCGGGGTCAAAGGAGCTCCCAGGCTGCTTCTCGCGGGTCTTGATGACGTGTTGGGGGTGGCGGGCGAGCCAGGGGCGGGGGCAGTGCGCGACGCTGCTGTCCCCGCCGGGGTCAGCGAGCGTTTGCGGAGGCGGTCTGGGGAACTAGATCAAGCGTGGATCTCGCCCGAGGACCTGGACCGATGCGTGGTGTTGGCGGGAGGACCACTCAGCCCCATAAGCCGAGCTCTCATGCGGGGAGATCGAGATGGTGCAGACAGAGCCGCAGGGGCCCTGAACGGGGCGTTTCCCGGAGGGCGATTCCGGCTCTGCCTGCACCATCACCTCCAGAGCGGTGACAGTTGGCTTGCGGCCGAGACTGTTGCCTGTGCCCAGCGGACCGGAGCGGGGCTGGTGGCCTCCGGAGCCCCGCGTTACGCCAGACCCGAGCAGGGCCGGGTTCTGGACGTGCTCACCGCGATCCGCCACGGGTGCACCCTGGAGGAAGCTGCGGGCCGCGGGCTTCTCTTGCCCAACCATGAGCACTTCATGAGGGGGGAGGCCGAACTGATGGAGCTGTTGCCGTACGAGGCAGCCCACGCCGGAGCCAAGGACCTGGCGGAGCGAGCAGAGTTGCGGCTGGATTTTCGCCACAGTCGATTCCCCGGCTTCAGAGTGCCGGACGGCGATACCCCAGACGCCTATCTGGAGCGGATGTGCCGCCGGGGGGTGGCCGCCAGATACGGGTCAGCCTCGCCCGAGGTGGAGCGAAGGCTGCTTCATGAGCTCAAGGTGATCTCGAAGTGCCGGCTGGCGGAGTTCTTCCTGATCGTGTTCGAGTTGATGGAGTTTGCCCGGCGCGAGGGAATCCCAGCCCAGGGCAGGGGATCTGCGGCAGACAGCCTGGTCGCCTATTTGCTGGGGATAACCAGAGTTGACCCCCTGCAGCACCACCTGCTCTTCGAGCGCTTTCTGCACGAGGACATGGAGGGGACTCCCGACATCGACATAGACATCTCGTCGAGCCATCGAGAGCGCGTCATACAGCACGTGTACGACACCTATGGGCAGGCGTGCACGGGCATGGTCTGCACCGTGATCACCTTTCGTCTGCGGATGGCGATAAGGCAGGTGGGCGCCGCCTTCGGGATGCCCCAGGCATGGCTGGACAGGCTTGTTCGAGCCATCGAAAGAGCTGATCCAAGTGATTCGGGGACCCTGGTGGAACGGGCCCTGACGGTCGCCGGAGAGGTTCCGGAACAGGTCATGCGGTCTGCTCCCTGGCGTCAGTTTGGGCAGATGGTGGAGGAGGTGGTGGGGGTGCCCCGGCATCTCTCCATTCATGTGGGAGGGATGCTGGTCACCGGGCGGCCGCTCTGGGACATAGCCCCCCTGGAGAGGGCTTCCATGGAGGGCCGGGTCGTGGTCCAGTTTGACAAGGATGACATTGAGGATCTGGGGCTCATAAAGATCGATCTACTGGGGCTTCGCACCCTCTCGGTCGTGGAGGAGACCCTCTCCGAGCTGGAACGGGTGTCGGGCTCCAGGCCCGACCTGGAGAGCCTCGATCTGGCCGACCCGGCGGTCTATGAGATGTGTGCCCAGGCGGACACCATCGGTGTCTTTCAGGTGGAGTCCAGAGCCCAGCAGCAGACGCTGCCCCGGGCGAGACCGGAGGAGTTCAACGACCTGGTGGTGGCCGTGGCCATAATCCGGCCGGGGCCGATCCAGGGCCATGCGGTGCACCCCTATCTGCGTCGCCGTCAGGGCCGAGAGCCGGTCAGCTACCTGCATCCTCTGCTGGAGCCTATCCTGCGCGACACCCTGGGGGTTATCCTCTACCAGGAGCAGATCATGGAGATCGCGATGCAGGTGGCGGGGTTCAGTGCCGGGCAGGCTGATCGCTTTCGCCGGGCCATGAACCGTCATCGCTCCCGGGTTGAGATGGCATCCCTGGAGCAGGACTTCCTGATCGGCTGCCTGCGAAGCGGGGTGCCGGAAACGGCCGCGGCCACCCTCTTCGAGGCGGTTCGGGGATTCGCCGAATTCGGTTTCTGCCGCAGCCATGCCGCAGCCTTTGCGCGCACGGCCTATGAGACCGCGTGGCTCAAGCTGTACCACCCGGCCGCCTATCTGGTGGGTCTCCTCAACCACCAGCCGATGGGGTTCTATCACCCCTCGGTTCTGGTGGGGGACGCGCGCCGCAGAGGGGTCGCGGTGCTCCCCTTGGACGTCAACCGGAGCCGGGGCCGATGCCTCCTTGAGGTCGAAGCCGACGCCCCGGTGGCGGTCAGACTCGGTTTCAACTATGTGAAGGGGATCGGGGATGACCTGCGCGCCCGGCTGGACGAGGAGCGTCTGCGGGGACCCTACGCCTCCCCGGAGGAGTTCTGGTGGCGAACAACCTTGCCGCGCTCAGTCATGGAGTCGCTGGTCACGGTCGGGGCCTTCGATGGCTTCGGGCAGCCGCGCCGGGAGCTGCTGTGGCGGCTGAAGTCGGTGGAGGAGAGGCTGGCAGCCCGCAGGAAGCAGCAGCTGGGCCGGGATGGCCTCTTCCAAGATGAGCTCATGCCGCTTCCCGCGGAGCCGCCGCCGCTGCCAGGAATGTCTCCCGGGGAGATGCTGGCCGCCGACTACCGGGTCATGGAGCTGACCACCGGCCCACATCCGGTTTCTCTTCTGCGCCCGCAGTTGGACAGGCTGGGGGCCATTCCCCTGGCCCGCGCCAAGGAGGCGCCTGACGGGAGCCTTTTGACGGTGGCGGGGCTGGTGATCACAAGGCAGGCCCCGCCATCGGCCCGGGGGATGCGCTTCTTCACCCTGGCCGACGAGAGCGGACAGCTAGACCTGGTCCTCACCAGGGACGTTTACAAGAGCAATCGAGCGCTGGCAAGCCACCAACCGATGCTGGTCGCAGAAGGCCGTCTGCGCAGCGCGGACGGGGTGGCCAACCTCCTGGTGGACAGGCTGGAGCCGCCGCCGGTGCGCGTTGAGGCGACGGGCGAAGATCTGGTCGTGCCCGGATCAACCTCCCACGACTACCGCTGACCGCCGGCTTCCCCGGTGTTCCGCAGACCTCGCTCGTGGCGCTGGCCGATATGGGAGGCCAGGGTGCCCGCGGCCGCCACCATGACGATGCCGTAGACCCCGCCCACCGCGCTCGCGCCCGGTCGCACCGCCACCGCCACCGCGATTGCCACTCCGAACTCCCTTATTCCCACGGGGAAGCCGACCGCCGCAGCCTGCCGGTGAGGTAGCCGCAGCAGCCTGCCGAGACCGATTCCGACCGCGCCTCCCCACAGGAGCAGGCCGATCACCAGACCCAGCGCGACCAGGATCGAACTCGAGAGCAGGACAGGGCGGGCACTGGCGGTGCCGGCCAGCACCACCAGCACCAGGCAGAATGCGCTCAGGTCGAGGAAGTGGTGGCGCCATCGCGCCAGCCCCGGCAGGATAGCCCGCAGGCTGACGCCGACCAGCAACGGCAAAAGTACCGAGAGCGCCAGCTCGAGCGCGATGCTCACGGCGTCGAAGTGGGCGCTGGGCCCGAGGCCCACCCCCAGCCACAGGGGGGTCAGGACGACCGATAGCGCCAGGGACCCCGCCATGCAAGCCGTCGCTATGGCGGTGTCCCCTCCGGCTATCGTCGCCATCAGGCCGCTGGTTATCTCCGAGGGGGCAATGGAGCAGATGAGGATGCCGGCGGCCAGCACTGGAGTCGGGGCCAGCAGGTGGAGCGCCAGGCCAAAGGCGGGCAGAAGGGTCCACTGGCACAGGAGGGCTGCTCCTATGAGGGGAAGCTGGCGCCCGGCCGCGCGAACCTCCGAGGGTGTGAGATTCAGTGCGACGCCGAGCACCTGTCCCCCGAGGAACACGGGGACCAGGGGGTTCAGCGCCGAGGTGCTCTGCGGCAGCAGCACCCCGACCACGGCTGCCACCAGCACCCAGGGCAGGAGCCGATGGCGCACCGGGTGCAGCGCGCGCACCAAGAGTCTCAGCGGCCCGGCAAAGCCTCTCATCGCACCAAGTTACTCAATCGCCGGCCTGGATACGCCCAGCTCCCCGGTCCCCACCCCTGGGAATGGGGGCGAGACTGGAAAGAGGGGATGGCGACCGCTTCTCAGCGGGCGGTGTGGACCCCGACCAGTCCCTCGGCGCGGTCGGTGGGGACTGACGGGACGCCGCGGGCGAACCGGCCCATCTGCCTCATCACCGCTTCCAAGTCGTCGCCGGTGAACGGCTGGCGACTTTGGCGTCGGAGCAGGACCTTGAGATGCTGCCCCCACCGCGAGTCCAGAGGGAGCACCATCACCGAGGTTAGCTCGACGCTGGCGCGGGCCTGGGGGCGCCCCGAGACCGGTTGGGTCCAGAGGGCTGGGACTCCGGTGGCATCGGCTCGGCGGCAGAGGTCGCGTTCTTCGCGACTCAGTTGATAAGCGGACTGAGGCAGCATCAGGACCGGTTTCGCGTCGGCCTCGATGATGGCTGCCGATTGAGCCCTCCCCGCTTTCGCCAACCGGGACAACAGCGGTTCCAGTCCCAGGGGCGTCGGCAGCGAGCGGCGGCGGCGTCTCACCAGCTGCAGGCTGAGAGCGGCGTTGGCCGCCATGCCGACGACCGCCCCCAGAAGTCCGTCCAAAACCAGCGGCAGTGAGGTCCCCAAGAGCCCCAGGAAGACGACCAGCTGGGCGCCGCCCGCGACCATGGCCGAGGATACGTAGCGGCGCATGAGGGGGTAGCGTTCCCGCCGCGCGTCCGCGAAGGTCAGCCTCAGGTTGGCCTGGAAGTTCCAGCCCAGCGATGCAGCGAAGGCCAGCGCCCACGCGGCCAGCGCCGCCCATCCGAGGACGATGGCGCAGAATTCCAGCACTCCGAGAAAGATCACCAGTCCACTCACTCCGACGGCGGCGAACTTCCACCGCCGGGCGCTGCCGGGCACGTCCCGGATGAGCGACCAAAGGTGGCGAAGGTAAAGAACTCCCTGGGCGGCCGTCGCCTTGCTCTCCCCGGCGCCGCGAGCCTGGAATGTGATTGGCACATCGGCCACCTTCGCTCCCTCCGAGCAGACCAGGAGCTCCAGGAGGATCTTGAAACCGACTGGGCGGAACTCCAGGCCCCGCAGAAGCTCGGTGCGGCAGATGAAGAAGCCGGCCAGGGGGTCCGTGCTGCTGCGCGCCTCGGAGAAGAGCGCCCTGGCCAGCATGGTGGCGGAGCGCGAAATCAGCTTGCGCATCCCACCGCCCAACCCCCTCCGACTTCCACCTGGCATGTAGCGGCTGGCGACCACGATGTCGGCGCCGGAGCGCTCGGCCCTCAACAGTTCGGGGATCGCCTCCGGGGGGTGCTGCAGGTCGCCGTCCATGACGCAGACCAGCCGTCCGCGGGCTCGTTCCAAGCCCAGCACGACCGCGGTGCTGAGCCCACCGCCACGGTCCTGCGGAGGGCGATGGAAGGAGCGAACCCTGCCGTCTTGGCGAGAGACCTCCTGGAGCAAACCGGGGGTCTCGTCGTCGCTGTCGTCGACAAAGATGACCTCGAAGGGAAGCTCCGCCAGAGACATGCGCAGCCGTTGCAACAGCAGCGGGATGTTGCCCGCCTCGTTGCGGGTCGGTACCACCACCGAGAGCTCGAGCGGGTGGGGCGTTGGGCTCTGCTTTCGGCGTGCCATCTACGGAAGTCTAGACGCGTTCGGCGCCGCTTCTCGATCCTGTCACGGAATCGTTGATGAGCTCGAGGCCGCCGCTCGCAACTCCCGGATCGAGCCCGGGTCGAAGCGTCCCTCCGCCAGCACCCGCCGGCCCCAGAGGAGGACGGGAACGCGCTCGTGGTATTGGGCCCGGAGGTCCGGGTCCGAATCGATGTCGTAGACCAAGAGCTGAAGCCCACGCGCCATCGCGAGCTGCTCCAGGGGGCCGCTGACCAGATCGCAGAGGTGGCAGCCGCGACGGGTCATCAGCAGGAGAGGTTCAGCTGGCATCCCGGATGCCCCAGCTCTCCATGGTCGACCTGTAGCGGTTTCGCCAGATCCAGAAGCTGCCGCCGCAAGCGGCCCAGGCCACCGCCTCGAGGGCGATTCCCGGAGTTGTCGCGAGGGCCAGCCTGCTCCCCGCGGCGGCGAGGACCAGATAGACGGGGAGGCGGATCAGAGCGATGAGGACCAATCCCGTGACGGCATCAACCAGGGTGACCATCCAGCTGCGCTCGCGCCGGAGCATGGAGCGAAGCTCGGTCACCCCGATGTGCTCACGGTGTGGGAATCCGAATGTTGGCTGCGGGGTCGCCACCTGCAAGGAGCGCCAGCCCAGGATGGCCAGCGCGGCTGCCGCCAAGGGAGGGATCAGCGCCTGCCACGGATCTCCCAGGCGCAGGAAGTTCTGCCACCCACTGAGGGCCGCCCCCGCCTGATAGCGGTTGGCAAACTCCTTTTGGAGAGCGAAGGAGGCCAAGGCGACGGCCACTCCGACAAGTGCCACCGAGCTCCATGCGGCCGTGCGCAGACGGTGACTGCTCAGCTCCCGGTAGCAGGTCGCCAGGGCTCGGCACACCGCCTGATCGGTGACCTTGGAGCGGGCCTTGGGAGCGGAGGTGGCAGCCATCGCTTTGGAGTGTAGACGCGCCCGGCCGATTTGTGATCCAACCCTCCGAGGGCAGTTGTTCCGCTGAGACGGACCCTCGGATTGGCGGCGCGGCAAACCTGCCGCCGCACGCATCTGGGGGGTCTCCGAGCCGCGCACCCCCGGGGCCAATTGCCGTCGCGCATGGGGAGGTAGG
>Ga0080006_1144829_pt1 | contig 77785 bp, 71 predicted proteins | sample RS3BMetagenome_FD_69209 | JGI IMG/M metagenome (GOLD analysis project Ga0080006, IMG submission 69209) | Ferric oxide microbial mat and aquatic microbial communities from Rainbow Spring, Yellowstone National Park, USA - RS3B (SPADES... ... | reverse complement strand
CGATGTCGGCTCGTCGCATCCTGGGGCTGGAGGAGGTCCCAAGGGTTGGGCTGTTCGCCCATTAAAGCGGCACGCGAGCTGGGTTTAGAACGTCGTGAGACAGTTCGGTCCCTATCCGCCGCGGGCGCAGGAGACTTGAGGGGAGCTGTCCCCAGTACGAGAGGACCGGGATGGACGGACCTCTGGTGTTCCGGTTGTTCCGCCAGGAGCACTGCCGGGTAGCCATGTCCGGACGGGATAAGCGCTGAAAGCATCTAAGCGCGAAGCCCACCCCAAGATTAGGTCTCCCACCGGGTCAACCGGGTAAGGCCCCTGCAAGACTAGCAGGTTGATAGGCCGCAGGTGTAAGAGGAGTAATCCTCTGAGCTGAGCGGTACTAATTGGCCGAGGGCTTGTTCGCCAATAACTAAATTAGGATATCTTTGGGCATTCCCACTGTGCAGGATGTTCTATTTCACCTTTCAAGACTAAACGCGAGGAAGTGATAGAATGTAGCTCGCGTTTAGCTATGGTATTGGGTTGGCAAATAAGTTTTTGATTCACTCAGATTTGTAGAGCTTAGTGCTTAATTCCTTGTAGGTGCTTGGTGACCATAGCGGAGGGGAAACACCCGTTCCCATCCCGAACACGGAAGTTAAGCCCTCCAGCGCCGATGGTACTGCCCTGGCAACGGGGCGGGAGAGTAGGTCGTTGCCAAGCACCTTTTTATTTTTCAGCGTATAGCTTTTAACTCGGGCTAGCTGACTTAAGGATTGCTGTCCAATATCTACTTTTGTAAAAGCATAGTGGTTTTCTTGACGGATAGAATTTCAATGTTGATATCCGCCCCACAAATATCCAGTGATCAAAAACATTTGTATAATGCTCTAAATTACACTCGAATGTAGCTACGGATCCGGATATTAGCGGCATGCCGTTTTCGCCAAGGTGCCACTGCACGCTTTTAAATTTGTCTTCCTTGTCACTTGCAAACATTTGCGCTATAGATTGTTGGTCTTCTGCTAACACACTCACTCCGAACGCCGAAGATATTAAAATTTGGTTACCTGTGTCGGATGTCACGGCGATACACGCTAGCAGTGAGGGCGGGTCTAGGGAAAAAGATGTAACAGCATTTGCAGTAAGTCCGTACAGCTTGTCGTCTATACGTGTAGATATTACTGTTACGCCTGTTAAGAAACTACTTGAGGCAATTAAGCGGAACTCTTCTGAATCAATCGTAGGTTTCTCCTCGCTCAAGGCTGGTTAGGCTCAAAATCCGAGGGCATTTGTTCTTCGATTTCCACCTGCATTTTGATCAGTTGCCCTTTTGCTTGCTCAAGCTTAGCGCGGCATATTGATAAATACTTTTTCCCAATTTCAACAGCAGCGAGTGCTTCTTCCAAGCTAAGATTGCCCGACTCAAGCCTGTTTACTTGCTCGGTTGCTATCCTTAGTGCTTCTTCAAACGATATGTCATCATGAGTGTCAGGGTTTTCCGGTAACTCTTGCATCGAGTGCCCCCCTTGCTAATTGTATTTCTATGTCTTCTCCTACTGTTACGTCCTCGCTATCTCTAATAATTTCACCGTGTTGGCGTCTCCTTACTATGCTGTATCCTCTCGCAAGTACACTTTCCGGGCCCAATGACTTAAGCGCCTTTTCGGTGCTCAGGATATTTTGTTCATTTACCCTTAGAATGTTACCTACAGCCCGCCGCATACGGATGTCTAGTTCGCGTACCTGGGTATCATTGCCCTTTGTCGATTCCAGATACCTGGCGGTTGAATTGAGAAGTTTGGTAACAATCGCTGTTAGCTTTAATGTTCGGTCTTTTATAAACTGATCAGTTGCAGTTTCCAGACGTTGTTTTAGGTGTTGTACATCTGCTTGCTTTTGAGCTATCAGTATATCAGGCCGACTGCTTATGACTGCCATTTGAGTTGATTTGAGCCGTTTTGTGACTGCAGTGTAACGATTCTTTATGTGTATTGACAGAAGTTTGTCAACAGTCGATATTTGCTCGTATTTTTCCTTTATTAACTTTGTTAGTTGCTGAATTACGAACTTTTCATTACGTTCTATACTTTCAATGAGTTGCCGCTTGTCAGGCACCACTTTATTTCCAGCGTCAGTCGGCGTTCTGCACTCTAAATCAGCAACCATGTCGGCAATGGTTCTGTCGGAAGTGTGACCAAGTGCAGTTACAACTGGGATGCGAGATGCCATGATCGCGCGCACAAGCCGCTCACCATCAAAAGCTGCTAGCTCTTCTGCGCTGCCACCTCCTCTTGCAATTATGACGAGGTCGGCTATTCCGTCTTTATTGCATTGCTCTAGTGCCGAAATAACACTTTGCTGAGATGTCTTGCCCTGCACTAGTGCTGGGTAGAGCAGTATATCCATATTGGGAAAACGCTCTCTAATGGTTTTCTCAAGGTCATGAATCACTGCTCCTGTTTCCGATGTTATTATTGCAATGCATGAAGGCAGCATGGGCAAAGGTTTTTTCCTTGCGCTTGAGAATGCACCTTCTTGCTCAAGCTTTTGTATTAGTGCCAGCTTGGCCGCCCGAAGTTGACCATAGCTGTCATACTGTAAATCGCTTACTATGAAGCTTATCTTACCGTTAGCCGGATAATAATCTACCTTTCCTGAAAATATGTACTCTTTGCCTTCTTCAGGGAGGATGCTCAAGCGAAGCGATGTGCTCTGCCAAATGATTGCATTTATTCTTGCGTTGGCATCAACTATTTCAAAGTAGTAGTGGCCATGATGAATTTTGACCTTTGATACTTCACCTTTTACTAATACGTACGGAAAGGTTTCGGAAACAACATCCCTTATTAGCTCTGCAAGCTCGCTTACACTAAGGGGTCTAAGATCTGACAAGTACTCCAGTTGTATCATATCTTAGATTAGTCTAATGCAATTTTACGTTTTTGGCGCAAGTAAACTCGGTCGAAACCCACGTCGGCTTGCCACAGCAAGCAAAAATATAACGAATGTAACTAATGCTTTGTAACTTGCTATCAATGCAAATAAGAGGTTATGCTTTTAATGTAAAGCTGAGTGAGAGATATAGGGAGATGAAACAACTGACAACAAATATCTGAAGATATAGACTAAGATGGTTTAAACGGCTTATCGACATAGCTTATTTAAGAGGTTAGATATTAGGTTTGGTGTAAGTTATTGCTAATGGTGTAAAAACTTGTAGCCATAAGCTTTAGTAGTTTTTGCAGCTGGGGGGAATGAATGGGTGACATTGTTATAAAAGAGCAGATAGATAACGTAACCCTTATTAAGCTCAACAGGCCCGATTCGCTCAATGCGCTAAATTTTGAACTGCTTTCAAGCCTAGTCGATGCACTTGAGCAATATGATAGAGACCCACAAGCTTACGCTGCAGTTATTACTGGATCTGACAGAGCTTTTGCAGCAGGAGCTGACATTAAGGCTATGGCAGAGTCTGACATGGTGTCGGAAATAAAGCAAAGGCGTTTTGAGTTGTGGCAGAGAATCGCTGACGTGTCAAAGCCAATCATTGCGGCTGTAAATGGATATGCATTGGGTGGCGGATGCGAGCTTGCACTTATGTGTGATCTTGTCATTGCCGGTGACAATGCTGTATTTGGGCAGCCTGAGATTAATCTCGGCATAATCCCTGGCGCTGGGGGTACGCAAAGATGGGCAAGGGCTGCTGGCAAGTACGTAGCTATGGCTTTGGTGCTTACAGGTAGATTTATAAGCGCAAGGCATGCGCATAGGCTTGGAATTGTGCATAAGGTCGTACCATATCAGAGGACAGTATCAGTAGCTGTACGCTTAGCTTCGGAGATTGCTACCAAGCCTCCGCTAGCCACTTATTTTGCTAAGCGGGCGGTACTTATGGCAGATCAGCTGCCCTTGGATAGAGGCCTTGAGTTTGAAAGAAATGCGTTTTATATGCTCTTTGGTACAGAAGATAGGGTTGAGGGTATGAGAGCGTTTATAGAGAAGCGAAAGCCATCTTTCAAGGGTAAATAAAGGTGGTGTTTTGATGATGGAATCAGACGAAGAAATTTTAACCGAAGTCAAGGACAATATAGGCTATGTTGTACTCAATCGTCCCGAAAAGAAAAATGCTCTTAACAGTTCAATGCGCAAAAAGCTTAGAAAAACTCTGCAGACTATCCAGGAAGAAGCAAACATAAAGGTAGTGGTGATCAGGGGAGCAGGAGGCAGCTTTTGTTCTGGACAGGACTTGGAAGAATTTGTGGATAAGCAACAGGATAATGCAGAACTAGTTGGTGAGGTTTTGCGAGAGGAATACCTGCCACTGATACAGGTTCTTCGAGACTTGAAAAAGCCAACCGTAGCCGCTATAGAAGGAGCAGCGGTAGGTGCCGGCTTGAGCTTAGCCTTAGCATGTGATCTACGCTTATGTAACAGCTCTGCTCGTTTTATAGCGGGTTTTTCTAGGGTGGGATTTGTACCGGACGCAGGTGCCAGCTGGTTTTTGCCCAGAATAATAGGGCTTGGGAGGGCTATTCAGATGTTTTTCTCTTCTTCTCCACTTGATGCCAGCACTGCGCTAAGTTGGGGTCTAGTTAATGAGGTTTTTGAAGATTCTTCATTTGACCACCATGTAAAGGTGTATGCAGAGAACATTTCGTATGCTTCGCCCACTACACTTTGGTTGTCACGCAAAGCGGTAAATTATTCACTGGAAGAGTGGCTTACAGATGCTATAAATTATGAGTCGTACTTACAAGAGGCAGCTGTGCATATGGGTATGCCCAAAGAGGGGATAACGGCCTTTTTGGAGAAGCGTGGACCTCAATATAAGGAGTAAATAGGAAATGGAGGATGTATATATTGTTGCAGCTAAGCGTACGCCAATGGGTAAGTATAGAGGTGTTCTCAGAAACGTTCGGCCCGATGATCTATGCGCCATTTGTATGAAGCAGACTCTCGACTCAGTTAATTTAGATCCTGTGCAGATAGAAGATGTGTACATAGGCTGCGCGAACCAAGCTGGTGAAGACAACAGAAATGTAGCTAGGATGTCGTTGCTGCTAGCTGGTTTTCCAGTTGAAGTTCCTGGGGCTACAATAAACCGCCTGTGTGCTTCGGGAATGCAGGCTGTAATCTTTGCCGCGCGAGAGATACAAGTCGGAGCTGCTGACTTAGTAATGGCTGGTGGGGTAGAAAGTATGACCAGGGCACCATGGGTCATGCCCAAGCCTGACGTTGCCTTTCCTAGGGGTGGCTTTAACGTTTTTGATACCTCACTTGGATGGCGATTTGTAAACCCAAGGCTAGCCCAGATGTACTATCCGTACGAAATGGGCGAAACGGCAGAAAATGTAGCTAGGAAATATGAGATAGCTCGAGAAGATCAAGATGTTTTTGCCCTGGATTCGCACCAAAAGGCAGTAGCAGCGCAGGATAGTGGTAGATTTTATCCAGAGATTGTTCCAGTAGAGACCAGTCTAGATGGTGCAACAGAGGTCGTTGACAAAGATGAGGGTCCGAGGCGTGATACATCATTGGAGGCATTAAGTCGGCTGAAGCCTGTTTTTGCTAAGGATGGAAGTGTCACAGCTGGTAACTCATCGCCACTTTCCGACGGGGCTGCAGTAGTCATTCTTGCTAGTGAAACTGCATGCAAGCGACACAATTTAAAGCCTCTTGCAAGATTTATAGGAGGCACAGCAGTGGGAGTAGATCCGGCATATATGGGTATTGGGCCAGTGCCAGCGGTTCAGAAGCTTTCCCGAAAGACGGGAATACCTTATCAAGATGCAGATTTGATTGAGCTAAATGAGGCTTTCGCATCTCAATCTCTTGCATGCATACGTCTGCTGGATTTAGATCCTGCAAAGGTGAATGTGAACGGTGGCGCTATTGCGTTGGGCCATCCTCTTGGGTGTAGCGGAACAAGGATTATAGTTACACTTGTTCATGAGATGTTGAGAAGAAAGGCTAAGCTAGGCCTGGCTACGATGTGTGTGGGCGTTGGTCAGGGCGTCGCAACAATGTGGGAGTTAGCCCAATAGGCTTTTAGCGTTTACTTCTTTTCTACCTTTTATCGCCTGTTATTAGATAATATGGGCAAAAGTAGTTAAGGGTGCATCTAGTACACTCTGGATTTTTGGCATGACAAACGCGTCGCCCGTGTAGTATAAGTCTTAAACCGAAGTCGCCCCATTCTGAATCAGGCAGTATTGAACATACGTCAGCTTCGATTTGTAAGGGATTGCTAGAGCTTGTTAGACCGAGTCTATTGCTTAGCCTTGTAACGTGGGTATCAACTGCAAGGCCGGGCTTTCTGAAAGCTACTGATAATATTACATTTGCGGTTTTTCTCCCTACGCCTGGAAGTTGTAAGAGCTCCTCCATGGTATTTGGAACAACTCCGTTAAATTTTTCAACCAGTACTTGACAGCAGCTCTTGATGGCTTTAGCCTTGTTGTGATAAAACCCTGTTGACATAATTAATTGTTCTAGTTCTGTTATATCTGCTTTTGCCATTTGTTCTGGGCTAGGATACTTTTCAAAAAGAGCCGGTGTAACCATATTAACTCTGGCATCTGTGCACTGTGCCGAAAGTATAGTTGCGACTAGAAGCTGATACGGATTTTGGTGTATAAGCTCGCAATGTGCTACAGGATAGAGCTTTTTAAGCTCCTTATTGGCAAGATACGCTCTTTCTTGTGCACGATAGGGCGGGTTCGGTTTTGGGAGTTTAAGCAATTTTGTCAGGTTTTCTATCAACCCGTCATTAGTGCCCGAATCGCTACGACCATGGACAATAGCGCTGCAACCATTATAATTATTGCTTCGCCACGTTCGGCGCGTGTTTTAGAATAGGCATATCCACCAAATAGAAATATTGGCCCTATAACCCCATAAATGTAGTGAAGAAACTCTTCGGGACGCTTTCCGCTTGCAAACAGTGTTATGCCGAGAATATCTTGCAAAATCCAAAGAAGGCCACTTAAAATTATCAACGCACGTGCTGTTCCTCCAGCTCCTACGCGCCTTAGCAGCCCCAGTAAGGAAAGAAATGCAGTTACCGCTGTCAACAGAATAAGTGCTACGGCCAGTCTTTCATGTATAAATAACAGCGTACTCATCCTTTAAACCACGATACAGACACTATTCAGTGCTGAAGCATGAGAATTAATCAGATTCATGATACAGTAATTGGAAGGTAAGGCGCCGGGAATATTATATAAGCATTGTTATGGTAAGACTAGAAATTATACGATCCCACAGAACAAAGGTTCAGATTAAGAAAGGCGATTTGGTCAGAGTTGCCAAAGAAGTTATTAGACTAGCTGGCGATAACTTGATGCAGGAAAATGTGGCACTTAGCGTTAAGCTATGTGGCACACGTTTGATGCGTCAGTTAAACGCTACGTTTGCGGGTCACGACTATGCCACAGACGTGCTGTCGTTCCCACATGGGAGCAAAATTGACGATTCATACTATCTTGGGGACATCATAATTTGTGTTCCAATTGCACAATTGCAAGCCAGTCAATTAGGTCATAGCCTTGAGACTGAATTTATCACTTTGTTTGTACACGGGCTTCTGCATCTTTTAGGATATGACCATTCTACCAGAGAGCAGCGGGACGAAATGGAAAATCTTACCCAGTCGGCGCTTTATTTAGTTGGCGTAAGGTATGTGCCTGGAAGAATCGAATATGAGCAGGAGGAATAGGCATATGCAAAAAGCCCTTGTTTCTTTTTTGCTTAGCTTTAAATTCGCTGGCAGGGGTGCTCTAGCTTCCTTAAAAGAGCGTAATATGCGTGTTCATTTAACGTTGTTTGCAGTTGCCTTAGGTCTTAGCATTTGGCTTGGGCTGGATCTCGTGGCCATATCATTAATTCTCGCGGTTTCAAGTGTTGTGATGGTTAGTGAGATCATAAATACGTGTGTGGAAAAAGCGATGAATATAATAGCACCCGAATATCATCCTCTTGCTGCGCTTATTAAAGACCTAGCAGCTGGTGCTGTACTCATAGCCTCAGGATTTGCGCTTGCTGTTGGCATAATATTAATAGGCGTACCTCTTTATGCTCACGTCTTTGGTCACAACTGAAGCTAATTTGCAAAAGCCCACCATTATCATTGTGGGTTTAGGCAATCCTGGCAAAAAATATGCCAAGAGTCGGCACAATGTGGGCTGGATGGTTGTGGACGAACTTAGCCGTGAACTTAAATGCAGTAGCTGGCATAGTAAGTGGCATGGTTATGTGTCTGAGTGTAACTGTGGAGAGGTAGGGGTATTTTTGCTGAAACCGGCAACATATATGAATGCTAGTGGTAAGTCAGTTGTAGCAGTATGTAGACAGCTTAAAATCAGCCCAGAACAATTATGGGTAATCCATGACGATCTAGATTTGCCCTTTGGCAGACTGAGAATTCGATTAGATGGAGGGTCAGGAGGTCATAAGGGCGTTGAGTCGATTATAACGAATCTTGGAAGTCAAAAATTTTGGAGAATACGCGTGGGTATAGGCAGACCATTAGACCAGGACGTGATAAGTTATGTTCTGTCACCATTTGATACAGTTGAACAAACGTTTGTGCCTATCATGATCAGGAACATTGCAAAAATACTCCAAGAATCGCTTAGCCAAGGCTTAGAAAACTCGGCTTGCAAGTATAATGGGCTGCGGAGCATAGCGCATGAAGCTTTATGACCTGTTGCTTGCAGATCCTTGTGTAGCAGAACTGCTACGCAGTGAGTCCAGTAAGGCGTCCGATACGTCGGTATTTTTGCCTGATGATCTCTGGGCGCCTTTTGCCTTGTCATTGCTGAAAAAGTTTGGAAAACACGTTGTGGTGCTCGTGCCCGAAATAGATGAATTTTTGGAAAAGATTGCCTTATGGAATAATTCCGGAATTCCGGTTAAGGTTTATGACGAGGATACAATCTTTCCAGCAGGTGGTAATAGTGCGACAAACTTAGTGTCTCAACGTCGTATAGAAGCGCTAAGGTCCCTATGCTTTGATACAGATCCATTTGTCTTAGTCACTTCTAGAAAAGCACTTGCTGGCAAAGTATTAAATAAAGCAATTTTTGTGTCGTATACCTTGCGTTTATCTAAGAGTTCTCATGTCGATTTCGGCGAGCTTATCGATCGTCTGGTGAATAGTGGATACCAGCGTAGTGACATAGTAGAACATCCTGGCGAGTTTGCGCAAAGAGGGGGCATCATAGATGTCTTCCCTGTGGGTCAAGGCTATCCAGTGAGATTTGAATTTTTCGGCAATCAACTGGAAAGCATATGGTTAGTCGATACTGAATCTCAAAGGTCAGTTGTTGAAGTTGATGAGGTTATTATCCCTGTAGCTTCGGAGGTTCTCAATATTGGTGTAAAGCAAGCCTTGTTGTCGGAGCTCAAAGCCAGCTGTGTAGAGCTTGCTGATTACGCAAAGCAAAGGTTTCTAAACGATATAAGCGATCTGGAAGCAGGGCAGCAAATTAGTAGTACGAAAGACTACGCAGCTTACCTTGAGGACCTGGGTGATTTTACGGAATATATTGATGGTGCGATAGTTTTGGATTGCGACCCGGAAATACAAAGGCTGAATGCAGCAAACTTTTTTAAAGATATTGATACAACGCTTTTAGAATTGAGAGGCCTAAATGAGTTTCCTAAAACTTTTCGTTTGCCGTATGAAGATCTAGCCTCTTTAGACCTCAAGATTAAGAAGCTTAACCCTACAGTTGTATCTGCGGCCGGTAGCCAAAAGTTGTCTTACTGGCAACCTACCCCATCTATTGCTGGTAGAACACAAGAATTTAGAAACAAACTTATTGAGCTTAAGCGGCAATTTAGCAGTATACTGATTGTCACAGAACAGGCGTCTAGAGTTAAAGCGCTACTTGAATCAGATAGTTTTCTGCCATTATTGGAGATTAATCCAGACATTTGTGTTGATCTCGACAGTGGAGTCTATATATCAACGGGCAGATGCGGTATTGGAGCAGCGTTGTACCCTACTTTTTGCATGCTGGGCGATTATAGTTTGTTTGGCACTATACCCAAAAGAATTAACAGGTCAAGAGGTCAAAGACGCGATAAATCTAACTGGCAGGTGGAGTTGCGGCCAGGTGACTTGGTGGTGCACATAGACCATGGCATAGGCAGATTCCTTGGTATGCGAATTATTGAAAGTTCTGGGCAAGCTAAGGAATATTTGGAAATCGAATATGCGGAAGGTGATAAGGTATATGTTCCAAGCGAACTTCTCAATAGAGTTCAAAAGTATATAGGTGCAGATGGCGAGGTTAAGCTGGATAGACTTGGCAGTGGTGAGTGGAGTAGGGCTAAAGCCAGAGCAAAACAGAAAGCTGAATCGGTGGCTAAAGAGCTTTTAGAGATATACGCTAAACGACAGGCAAGACGTGGTCACGCATTCCCGCCTCGTACAGAGTTTGAAGCTGAACTGGAGGCTAGCTTTCCTTACGAGGAGACCCCCGATCAGGTACGGGCGATGCGGGAAATTGAAGAGGATATGCAGTCCGACAGGCCAATGGACAGGTTGATCTGCGGAGATGTTGGATTTGGCAAAACAGAACTAGCTGTGCGAGCAGCGTTTAAAGCTGTGCTTGATGGAAAGCAGGTTGCTGTGCTTGTGCCTACAACTGTTTTGGCACAACAGCACCTTCTAACTTTTAAGCAACGGCTTGCCAGGTTTGGTGTTAACGTAGCGATGCTGTCTAGGGCAGTTGCGGCTAGCGAGCAGAAAAAGATACTTGCTGATATGAAGCTAGGCTTAATCGATGTGATAATTGGAACGCATAGACTGCTACAGTCAGACGTGAAGTTTAAGGATCTCGGCTTACTGATAATTGATGAAGAACATCGTTTCGGTGTACTGCAGAAAGAGAGACTGAAGGCAATGAAAAGCGAGGTAGATGTGCTTACACTTTCAGCAACCCCCATACCAAGAACTCTTCACATGGCATTGTCCGGAATTTGGGACATTAGTGTGGTAACTACCCCTCCGCAGGAACGTCATCCTGTGAGCACCTTTGTTGCCCCTTACAATGATGAATTGATCCAAAGGTGTATGAGGCGCGAGCTTGTACGTGGTGGTCAGGTTTATTATGTTCATAATCGCATTGCAACCATATACAGAGCAGCAGATAAGATAGCAAAACTTATACCTGAAGCTAGAATTGGCATTGGGCATGGTAGGATGGATGAAGCTGAACTTGCAAATGTGATGACGAAATTCGTTAACCACGAGTTTGATGTGCTTGTGTGTACCTCTATAGTGGAATCGGGTCTTGATATTCCCAATGCCAACACCATAATTGTGGATAATTGTGATAAGTTTGGCCTTGCTCAGTTGTATCAGCTGCGCGGCAGGGTTGGAAGGAGCGCAAGACATGCGTACTGCTACTTTCTGTACGATTCAAAGAGTCGACTGAGCGATCAGGCAGTAAAACGACTTAAAGCTATTTCGCAGCTGACTGAACTTGGCGCAGGATTTACCCTAGCTATGCAGGATCTTGAAATTCGTGGTGCAGGAAACCTTCTTGGTACGGAACAGCACGGTGTAATATCTGCAGTTGGTTATGAGCTTTTCATACAGCTCTTACGTGAGGCTGTAGAACAACTAAAGGCTGGCAAACAGGTGTCAAGCTTCCTAGACAAAAGTGGGCCTCGCATTGATTTGCCTTTTGAATACTACATACCTAATTGGTATGTAGAATCCGAGAACTTACGACTTGATATATATAGGGATTTAGCTTCAGTTGAGAGTGAGCGCGAGCTAAATGTAAAAGCACGTATGTTGCGAGAGCGGTTTGGCCCACTTCCGCAGGAAGTAAGTAACCTTATCTTTGCGCTTTGCGTGAAGATAATTGCCATGCAATGTGGGATAGAGTCCGTGCGATATGACGGTAAAGTTCTTGAGGTTAAAGTTGATGCAAAAAGGTTTCTCGATCTGCAAGCATTGAAAGTCAAATATCCTGATGTGCGTATATTGCCAAATCGACTGGTATTACAAATAAGTTATCAGAAATGGCAGGCTATGGTAGAAAACTTTATTAGAGTACTTTCGCAGTTGTACAATGAATCTGCTGCACTTATTGAAGTCGAGGCAAGTACAATATCATGACCGAACAGATAGAGAAGGATTTACAGCAAAAGTTCGGCGGTGTGCAAATTGTTTTAGGTGGTTTGCTTGAAAAATTTACGCCTTCGTTTTTCAGACCCCTTATACTCAGAGAAGCTACGGAAAGCGATATTGAGACACTGAAAGAGAGTATGCCACCTTCCCACATGCTTACAGTTGTAAGGGGAGATCAGTCATGGAGCCAGGCTGTCGCGGATCTTGATTTCAATGTGATTGGCTGTGATCTTATAAGCGAGCCCATAGTGCCGCCTGAAGTAAGCAAGGAGCTTGAGTCGGTATTCAGAGTAGTTGAAGTGCTGCGCTCTGAAAATGGTTGTCCTTGGGACAGAGAGCAGACACATGAATCTTTAAAACCGTACTTACTTGAGGAAACTTACGAAGTTCTGGATGCAATTGATTCCGGCAACCATGAAAAACTAAAGGAAGAGCTTGGAGATCTTTTGTTGCAGGTAGCCATGCATGCTCAAATAGCAAAGGATGAGCACAAATTTAATGCTGCTGATGTGTCCAAGGCGGTGGCAGAGAAAATGGTAAAACGCCATCCGCATGTATTTGGTGTTGTAAAGCTTAGTTCAAGCACCGAAGTGTTGCATAATTGGGAGCGCTTTAAAGGTGGGGAGACCAAACAAGCGGTTGAAGGAGCATTGGATAGAGTTACACCTTCATTGCCGGCACTCGCTTATGCGCTTGGGCTTCAGAAAAGGGCGGCTCGTGTTGGTCTTGAATATAGAATTGAACATTTAGATCAACGCATTGAAAAGCTAGTATCGGAGCTTAAATCTGAGCTATCTGAAGATAAATTAGGGGAATTACTTTTTTCTATTGTAGATTTGGCTCGCGTTTTGAAATTAAATCCCGAAGAAGCGCTGCGTAAAAAAGCTAAAGAATTCAAGCAAGCTTACAAGAGGCTATTAGACTTACTGGATCAAGCTGAGGTAGACCCTACTTCGGTGGACCCACAAAAATTGCAGCATCTTTGGGAGCAGGCACTTAGTGGTAAGCTATAACGTGAGATCTGGTAACTATATGGCAAAGGTCCTTAGATACGCATTGGAGTGTGTTGTAGAATGCGTCATGCGAAGGCATTTAAACGACGACTATTCTTAGATGAGGCCAAAGTAGGCGCGTTTGGTGTCGGGAAAGCATTGATATTAGGTGCCATTTTATTTTTTGGAGGGTGGTTGTTGTATTCTATTGTGAGCGGGTACATACAGGACAGGAACATGGCACAACAGGTCAGCGTGCTAAGTGCTCAAAATGCGGCAATAGCGAAGCAAGATCTAATCATTAGGAAGCAGCTTGCCATTGCAACTACGCCTCAAAATATAGAGGAGCAGGAAAGGTTACAAGGATATGTAAAGCCTGGAGAAAAAGTGTTTGTTGTAGTGGGCAATTTGGCTCCGAACCAACCAGTTCATAAAAGTAATAAAAAAGTTAAGTCAAAAGGTGGTTTACTTTATGACATCTTAAGCTGGATTAAGGAGGTGATTTAAAAATCGAGGACTCAGTTAAGCAGGCACATACAGAGGGGTCAAAGGCAGCATCCACTTATGAAGTGGGAAGTATTGTCGAAGGGCGGGTAACTGGAATAACTGCCTATGGGGCTTTTGTCACTTTGGAAAATAATGCAAAGGGTTTGATTCACATATCAGAAGTATCTGATGAATATGTTAGGGATATAAAAGACTACCTTAATCTGGATGACAAAGTTAGGGTTAAGGTGATATCTTATAATGCCGAAAATGGGCGTTATGAGCTTTCGCTGCGGCAAGCCAATCCAAATGCATCGGCAACGCGGAGAAAACATTCACCTGGGGTTTCAGACCCAAGATTCGAAGAAAAGTTATCGAAATTTTTGAAGGCTAGTCAAGAAAAGCTTTTGGATGTAAAAAGGAACTTAGAAGCTAAGCGAAGCAAGTAATCTTAAGATCCTCTAACATATCGGGTATAATTATATATGCGGAGTGGAGCAGTGGCAGCTCGTCGGGCTCATAACCCGAAGGTCGCAGGTTCGAGTCCTGCCTCCGCAATTTTATTTGTCAGCAGTACCCCGAAGGTCGGAGCATTGTAGGTGAATAAGCGCAAGAGGGTTGCTGCAAAAAAGCACAGAATCAAAAAGAAAAAACTGAAAGAGAAAAACAAGCTCAAGCAAGCTGTTTGGGCGGTGTAGCTCAGTGGTAGAGCACGCGGCTCATAACCGCGATGTCGATGGTTCGATCCCATCCACCGCCATGTCAAGCAAATGGAGTTTAATCGCTTCCCCCGAATAATCAAAGCTGTTGAAGGAGCCATCGTCAATCAATCGCTAATTCCACGAGGATTTCGAATTGCTGTTGCTTTTTCTGGTGGGCCTGATTCGACCTTTTTGCTGCTGGCGCTAAAAGCTCTTGAGAACAAATATGACTGGAACATAGTGGCCGTACATGTAGATCATGCCATAAGAAATGAATCCTCAGCTGAAGCAGTCAGGGCCAGCGAAATAGCAAGACAGCTTGGTGCAGATTTTGAGCTGCTAAGGGTAGGTGTACCACATAAGACAGGGCAATCCTTTGAAGCATTGGCTAGGGAAAGACGATATGCAGTACTAAACAAAGCAGCAGATAGGCTTCAGTGCGACGTCATTGCTCTTGGGCATACCCGTGACGACAATATTGAAACGGTGGTCATGAACATTATGAGGGGATGCTATATTCGTGGTTTAGCCGGAATGCCCTATAGGCGAGGGAAACTGGTAAGGCCTCTTTTAGATTTGGGCAAGCAGGAGATTAAGAAATTTTTAGATTCACATGACGTAAATTACATTATAGATCCTAGTAATTCAGATATGACATTATTGCGTAACCGTACCAGAAGGGAGTTGCTACCCTTTTTAAGACTAGTTAATCCAGCTTTCGATCAATGGATAGTTAAGCTTATGGCTGAAAGCAGGTTTATCTCTACTGTGGCCCAGATTTATGCTGATCAGATTGTTGGAAACAAAGACTTTGTCGCTACAACAGCGGTAAAGGCGATTCAAGTTTCAGTTCTGGGGGCGATACTTGAAAAAATTTGTAGCAACAACGGTATCCCTGTGCGTCTTAGCATGAAACATGTGCTCAGTTTGTTAAAAGTTATAAAAACGGGACATATTCCGTCGTATATATCTATACCTGGTGGATTTTTACATGTAACGTATGAGCAAGTGAGTGCGAGCAAATCGAGAGTTATACCAAGCATGTGGGAATATCCACTCAAAACCGTTGGTAAAATTATGCTGCCTATGGAGCTAGGCGAAGTAAAAGTTGAACCGTGCGATGGAATTAGTTGCGGTAATAAAGAGCACACCTTTCATATTGATTCATTAGAAGGGCTGAAGCTCGGGTTTAGTCGACCTGGAGCATACGCGTACCTGGATGGAAACAAAGTAAAATTAAAAGATATTTTTATGAAACATAAAGTGCCAAGTTACTCAAGATACACTCTACCAATTGTTTATAAAGGCGATAATGAAGTTGTATGGGTTGCCAATCTGTTCACGTCGGGGGCAACAGATAGCGATTATACAAAAAGGGGTATAAATACACTGTGGCATATAGAATATGTTAAAAGTACACCAAAGGGATCTTGATATTGCAAGTGTGATTAAATTTTGCTATAGGGCATAGTTTAAATAAGGAGGCAAAAGAGTAACATTGAACAGGGTTCCGCGTTCTACGCTGTTTTATTTTCTTGTCATGGTCATGATTGCTGCGTTAATTTACGCAGTGTTTCAAGGGTTTCAAACCAAGCCGTCTACGCCATCGATGGCATACTCGCAGATGCTGAATCTTGCTGCACAGGGGCAAATAAAGTCAGCAACAATAAATGGGAGCGATATAACTGTCACAACAAAGACGGGCAAGCAATATGATGTTACAGGTCCGGACAGCACAACGTCTACAGCGCAGACGCTGACAGCTGATGGAGTGTTAGTTAATATTCAGAACAATAGTGGCAGTTCTTATTGGCTGCAGTTATTGCTGCCTAACATAATTTTGCTTGGCATTATAGGGTTATTCATGTACTTGATGCTGAGGCAAACGCAGAGTGGAAATTCTCAAGCTCTATCTTTTGGAAGATCCAGAGCAAGGCTAATAACTGGTGATAAACCAATGGTCACTTTTGCTGATGTGGCCGGAGTTGATGAAGCAAAGCAAGAGTTAGCTGAGATAGTCGACTTTCTTAAGAATCCAGAGAAGTATGTGAGGCTTGGTGCCCGGATACCAAAAGGAGTGCTTTTGGTGGGTCCTCCTGGTACAGGTAAAACTTTAATATCCAAGGCTGTTGCTGGTGAAGCAGGGGTGCCATTTTTTAGTATATCGGGTTCAGAATTTGTGGAGATGTTTGTGGGTGTAGGAGCAAGTCGCGTTCGTGACCTATTTGATCAGGCTAAGAAAAATGCGCCAAGCATTGTATTTGTCGATGAGATAGATGCAGTTGGAAGGCAAAGAGGAGCGGGCCTTGGTGGGGGTCATGATGAACGTGAACAGACTTTAAACCAGTTGTTGGTAGAAATGGACGGTTTTGATACAAATACCCATGTTATAGTGATTGCTGCCACCAACCGTCCTGACATCCTTGATCCCGCACTTTTGCGCCCGGGTAGGTTCGATAGGCACGTAACCTTAGATAAGCCTGATGTCAAGGGGCGAAAAGCAATTCTAGAAGTTCACACGCGAAATAAGCCTCTTGATAGTAGTGTTGATCTTGACCTTATTGCTAGACAGACGCCAGGTTTTTCAGGAGCCGATCTGGCTAATTTGGTAAATGAAGCAGCTATATTGGCTGCGCGTGCTAATAAGTCTACAATTGGCATGGCTGAGCTAGAAGAAGCTATAGCACGCGTTATAGCAGGTCCCGAAAGGAAAAGCCGTATGATATCAGATGCGGAAAAAACGGTTATTGCCTACCATGAAGTCGGGCACGCAATAGTTATGAGATCCTTGCCTCGATGTGATCCGGTGCATAAGATCTCGATCATCAGTAGAGGGATGGCTTTAGGTTGGACGCTGAGTTTGCCGGCTGAAGACAAGTACTTAGTGTCGAAGCAGGATCTAATGGAGCAATTGGCTGGGATTCTTGGTGGAAGAGCTGCAGAAGAGATTATGTTTGGCGATATAACATCAGGTGCCGCCAATGACATTCAACAAGCTACAAGATTGGCAAGAAAGATGGTGTGCGAGTGGGGAATGAGTGAACGGCTTGGAGCCGTGGCACTGGGCCATAAGGAAGAGCTTGTGTTTCTTGGCCGTGACCTAGGCGAGCAGAGGAATTACTCTGAGGAAGTCGCAAGCATTATAGATGAGGAGATACGGTCTATAATAACTCAGGCTTACAACACAGCAAAACGTATTCTTACCGAGAAGAAAGATAAGCTAATAGAGATTGCCGAATACTTAAAACAAGTAGAAACAATTAGTGCAGATGAATTTAACCGCATGCTTGGTATGCCTCTACAAGAGGTTCCTGCCGAAGAAGAGCAGGCTGTAACCGAAGCGTAGGATCTCGGCGCTTTTGTGGCGAGAATACAAGTGGGCTTAGTGCTACGAGACATTTGCATTGTAGGCTTGGGCAAGGTTGGCAGCTCCCTTAGGCAGGCTCTTTATGAAGCAGGTTTTTCCATAGTTGAAAAGCAGGATATTTCAGAAAATACTCTGGTGTTTGTAACGGTCCCGGATAGATTTATTGTTAGCACCATAAATGACATTGTTTCGGATGCACAACCGTTGGCCTTTGTATATTCCGCAGGATCGCTTAAGATCTCCGAGGTACAATTTGCCATTCCAAGGTTCACTAGGTTGGGCTGGTTTCATCCACTACAAAGCTTTGCATCAGAACAAGCTTTTGCTGATAAATTCAAGAACATATATATTGGTGTAGATGCAAACGAAAAGGAACTAGCTGAGCTGCTGTCAGAAATTGCTGTAAGATTGGGAGCAAAACCGTTGAGTATCTCTGAAGAACAACGAGTGCTCTATCATGCCGCAGCTAGTATAGCATCAAACTATTTTGTTGCCATTGAGCAGTTGGCAGTGAAAGTTATGGAATCCGCTGTTGGGCACTCAGGACAAGGAATTATTTATCTTTTGCCGCTCATTGAGGGCACCTTAGAAAACATAAAGGTGCTTGGTGTTAGGGATGCGCTTACAGGGCCTATAGTGCGTGGCGATGTGAAGACAGTACAGGCGCACTTGGGCGAGTTGAAACAAATGGTTGCTCAGGGCAAATTAGATCGCAGTGTTCTTACTGTGTATTGTGATCTGGCGTTGTACTTGATCAAAGAGCTGGAGTATGATAGGCTCAATATAGAGCAAATACAAGCACTTGAAGACATTCTGAGTCGACCTTAATAGGCGGCTACAGGGAGGTGTGCAAAATTGGGTATCACTGTGCATGATGTCCAGGCCTTTAAACGTGCCGGACAACGGTTCGCAATGCTGACCGCATACGATTACACCACTGCCAGCATACTTGACAAATCAGGCATTCCCCTTATATTGGTTGGGGACTCACTTGGCATGGTTGTGCTAGGCTATGATAACACTTTGTCTGTAACTCTTGATGATATGATTCACCATACAAAAGCGGTGTGCCGTGGTGTGAGCAATGCTATGGTTATTGCTGATATGCCGTTCATGAGCTATCAAGTATGTGTTCAGCAGGGTGTCCGCAACGCTGGGAGGCTCATAAAAGAAAGCGGAGCTCAGGCTGTGAAAATAGAGGGAGGCAGGCCGTTTTTAGAATTGGTTAGCAGGTTAGTCGATATAGGTATCCCAGTGATGGGACACTTGGGGTTAACGCCGCAGTTTGTCAACGTGTTTGGAGGGTTTAAAGTGCAGGGCAAGACTAGCGAAGATGCGCAGCTCATATATGAAGATGCGCTAGCTTTAGAACAAGCTGGAGCGTTTGCAATTGTACTAGAAGGGATTCCTGCTGATCTGGCGAAAAGGATTACTGAGGCAGTGAAGATACCGACCATTGGAATTGGAGCAGGTCCGCATACTGATGGACAGGTATTAGTTGTTAATGACATGCTTGGCTTTACATGTGGTAGGGTGCCAAAATTTGTGAAAACATATGCAAACCTCGCGCAGGTAATTGAGGATGCTGTAAAGGCCTACATGATTGAAGTGGTAAATGGAAAATTCCCAGATTTAGAGCATACCTATCAAGTAAGGCTCTATGATGCTGATAAGTAAGCCAAAAGAGTGTTTTCATCAAGTGGCACTTTGGAAACGAGAGGGTAAAACCATAGGGTTTGTGCCTACGATGGGTGCTTTACATTCTGGGCATATGGCTCTTGTTGAGCGCGCAAGAAATGAATGTGACAAGGTTGTGGTAAGCATCTTTGTCAATCCGCTGCAATTTGGTAAAAATGAAGATTACCATGTGTATCCCCGAAAGCCAGACGAGGATGTTACTTTATTGAAAGATGCTGGCGTTGATTTGGTGTTTGTGCCTGCTGCTGTGGACATGTATCCTGAGGGATTTGCGACGAAGGTTGTGGTGGGGGGCCCTGCTCAACACTATGAGGGTGTAAGTAGGCCTGGGCACTTTGAGGGTGTTGCAACGGTGCTAATAAAGTTATTCAATATTATACCAGCGGATAAAGCTTATTTTGGGCTAAAAGATGCCCAGCAGGTAGCTGTAGTAAAACGCATGGTGCAGGATCTAAATGTGCCTGTTGGCATTGTAGTGCATCCGGTGGTACGAGATACTGATGGCCTTGCATTGAGTTCGCGCAACGTCTATCTTGAGCAAAAACATGTTCGTGATCGAGCTAACGTTATCTATAGAGCACTGATGCATCTATATAGGTCATATAAGCAGGGTATACGAGAAGCTAATGTGCTAAAGGGGATTGCTATAGAAGTGCTTTCATCAGAGTCAGATTTCATTTTAGATTACATAGATATCGTCGACCCCGACCGGTTTGTGCCGCTAGAGGATGCTAGAGACGGCTCACTGGTCGTAGTTGCCGGCCGGCTAGCAGGTGTAAGGCTTATAGATGCTTTGGAGCTGTATAGTGGTTAAATCAACCTTACCTGGAGGTTCAGCATGAGACGCATTATGCTTAAATCCAAGCTTCATAGGGCAACGGTTACTTTAGCAAACACAGAGTATGAAGGTAGCCTTAGCATAGACCCAGCGCTTATGGAGTTGGCAGACATATGTGATGGTGAACAGGTTCATGTCGTGAACATAAACAATGGAGAAAGGTTTGTAACTTATGCAATCCCCGGGGGTCCCGGCGAAATTGGCTTGAATGGTGCTGCAGCTAGGTTGGGAGTACCCGGAGATAAAGTGATCATCATGACTTATGTCGAACTCGACGAAGTAGAGGTTAAGAATCATGTACCACGTGTGATTAGATTGAATGAAAAGAACCAACCGCTAGAAGGATAACGTTGTTAAAGATTCAAAAGCATAAAATAGGGCAAAGGATACTGGAATGTGCAATTATCAAGATGCTTTTTAGTAATGCAGGCATGAATTGATGGGTATGCCTGGGATTCTTGTCTTCTATTGTGGTACCCTACTCGAAATAACCAATGCTAAAATTGCAAGTCATGCAGATTACTGGTTTTAGCACTTTGTCTAGAATGATTGCCGACGGAATGCTTTGGCAAAGTGGTGGCTGTCTTAACAGCGCTGGGCTGGAACCTGCAGGATGGTTGCTATAATTAGAAGTGCAAACCAGCCACATCAGAATTCAGATGGCTGCGCAACATAAATACAAAGGGGGTTTTGTGTATGCCCGAAGATGAAGGGACAATGGCTACAGATGATGAAGCCTATGCGCTTAACGTGGAAGAGTACTATCGGTTAGCCTCAGATCACTTTAAGCCATTAAATTATGGGGACATTGTTAACGGAGTAGTGGTCAAGGTTGACCGTGACGAAGTGCTTGTGGATGTTGGATATAAGGCTGAAGGCATCATTCCGGCAAAAGAGATAAGTGGTAAAAAGGGTGACCCTATAAAGCTAAACCCTGGAGATCATGTGAGCGTCTTTGTGTTGCAGCCGGAGAACGAAGACGGTCACATAGTTTTATCTTTAAGGAGAGCAAGGATGGAAGAGTTTTGGGTTCATGCAGTTGAATCTATGAATACGGCTGCAACCGTAGAGGCCGAAGTAAAGGAAAAGAACAAAGGAGGATACATAGTAAGCGTACTGGGATTACGAGGGTTTTTACCTGCCTCGCAGATTGGCAAATACTATAGTGCCAATATGGACGCAATAATAGGTAAAAAAATACTTGCCAAAGTTATAGAGGTTGATCGAAGGCGTAATCGTCTGATAATTTCCCAGAAGGCTGCTGAAGAAGAGGATCGAGCGAAGAGAAGGGAAGAGGCCCTCAAGAAGCTTAACGTTGGAGATGTAGTAAAAGGGATAGTGAGCAGCCTTACACAGTATGGTGCGTTTGTGGACATTGGAGGCGTCGAGGGTCTAGTCCATGTTTCTGAGATTTCATGGGATCACGTGAAAAAAGTCTCAGATGTTCTCCATGTGGGAGATGAAGTAAGTGTAAAAATACTAAAAATAGACGAAGAAAAGGGGAGGCTTTCGTTGAGTCTTAAGCAGACAACACCCGATCCTATGGATAAGTTCATAGAAAAGCATCCCGTTGGATCAATTTGCGAGGGCGTTGTCAAAAGAGTAATGAAATATGGTGCCATTGTAGAGTTTGCCCCCGGAGTAGAAGGCTTACTTCATGTGTCTGAAGCTTCTTGGGAGCCAATAGAGGATCTAGAGCAACAAATGGAACCAGGGACTGCTTGTCAAGTTAAGATCATAAATATTGACCCATCGCGCAGAAGAATAAGTTTGTCTCTAAAGCAGCTTACAGCGCCGCCTGAAGATTATGAAGAGATGTCTGCCAGTGATTCAAGCGATGGTTCATATGAGGAAATGTAGTGGATTTTGCGTCAAACTTTCATTTTTGCTTAAAAGTTTGGCATTAGATATATCTAATCTAGGGTTATGGTATATGTAATTGTGGTAAAAAGAAGTTAGAGACAACTTCAAACTTTAAAGGTACGGAGGTAAGCCTTGTATCCGTTTGAAAGATTCACGGAAAGAGCCAAGAAAGTTTTAACTCTAGCGCAAGAAGAGGCCGAGCGCTCACATCACAGCTACATCGGCACAGAGCATCTACTTTTGGGCTTGCTGCGCGAGGGCGACGGCATTGCTGCTAAAGTACTGAACAATCTTGGCGTAGACATCGGTAAGGTAAGGCAGACTATTGACTCCGTACTTGGTAGAAATGAGAGGCCGATAACGCAACAAATTATTCCAACCACGCGCGTCAAGAAGGTTATTGAAATAGCCTTTGACGAAGCAAGGCGTATGGGCCACAATTATGTGGGTACCGAGCACTTGCTGCTTGGGCTACTGATCGAAGGGGAGGGCATAGCTGCGCATGTGCTTGAAGAGCTCGGTGCTACTCTCGACAAGGTAAGAGCAGAAATAGAAAGAATTTTGCATGACTCACATGTTGAAGAAAGTGAGCCACAAGCAAGGCGGCCTTCCAAAACTCCATTGCTAGATCAATTTGGGCGAGATTTAACCGAGCTAGCCAGAAAGGGACAGCTTGACCCGGTTATTGGGCGCGAAAAAGAAATAGAAAGGGTAATTCAGATTCTTTCAAGACGTACAAAGAACAATCCAGCATTGATAGGGGAGCCGGGAGTTGGCAAAACTGCAATAGCCGAAGGACTAGCTCAGCAAATTACTATGGGGAACGTTCCAGAGAGCCTTCTTAATAAGAGGGTTCTCACGCTAGACATGGGGGCTTTAGTAGCTGGAACAAAGTATCGTGGTGAATTTGAGGAAAGGCTCAAAAAGATCCTAGACGAAATTAGACAAAGCGGAGAAGTAATTCTATTTATCGATGAGCTGCACACGCTAGTAGGGGCAGGAGCTGCTGAGGGTGCTATCGACGCAGCTAATATACTTAAGCCTGCATTAGCAAGAGGCGAGATACAGTGCATAGGTGCAACAACTTTAAACGAGTACCGCAAGTATATTGAAAAAGATGCCGCACTAGAACGAAGGTTTCAGCCTATTTTTGTGGATCAACCGTCTCTTCAAGAAACGATTGAGATATTGCAGGGCATAAAGAGTCTTTATGAAAAGCACCACAGGGTGACCATTACCGATGCAGCGCTTAGAGCAGCTGCAATTTTGGCAGACCGTTACGTTTCTGATAGAGCTCTTCCAGACAAGGCTATAGACCTGATTGATGAAGCTGGTGCGCGGGTTCGTATGCAAGTGAGTAGCGCACCACCTCAGCTGAAGGATTTGCAAAAGGAAATAAAAAACATACAGGCTGCTAAGGAGTTGTCGCTAAGCCGCCAGGATTATGAAGCTGCTGCGCTGTACAGAGAGCAAGAGCGCAAGCTCAAGGAGCAATATGCTCAGATAGAAATGGAGTGGCGCGGCAAGATGAACGAGATAATACCAGAAGTTACAGAAGAGGACATTGCTCATATTGTGTCTGTATGGACAGGAGTACCGGTAAGGCGGCTAATAGAAGAAGAAAGCCAGCGCTTGTTGCGTATGGAAGAAGAATTGCACAAGCGAATAGTTGGTCAAGACGAGGCTGTTAGGGTTGTTTCTCAAGCTATTCGCCGTGCTAGAGCGGGCTTGAAGGATCCAAAGCGGCCAATTGGTTCATTCTTGTTCCTTGGACCTACCGGGGTAGGAAAGACAGAGCTAGCAAGGGCACTTGCGGAGTTCTTGTTTGATACAGAAGATGCCCTTATAAGATTAGATATGTCAGAGTTTATGGAGCGGCACACCACTGCTCGGCTGGTTGGGGCACCACCTGGTTACGTTGGATACGACGAAGGTGGTCAACTAACTGAGGCAGTCAGGAGAAGGCCATATTGTGTGGTGCTGTTGGATGAGGTTGAAAAGGCGCACCCGGAAGTCTTTAATATACTTCTCCAAATACTTGAGGATGGAAGATTAAGTGACGCAAAGGGCAAAGTTGTAAACTTCACCAATGCTGTTATTGTTATGACCTCTAATCTAGGTGTATCGCACTTGGAAAATGCTCAAACCGGGTTTGGGTTTCAGCCACCTACACTGGACGAAGAAAAAGAAAGAGAATCTCGCCACAAGAGACTTAAGTCTACAATCGAGGATGAACTAAAGAGGACATTTAGGCCTGAGTTTCTTAATAGGTTAGATGCTATTGTTGTCTTCAAGCCACTTACAACTGAAGAAGTTCGCAAGATTGTTGACCTAATGATAAATCGTATTGGCGAACGTGTTGCGGAACAGAAGATTAGCATCGAGGTAACCGATGCAGCTAAAGACTGGCTTGCACGTGAAGGGTTTGACAAAGTATATGGTGCCAGGCCGCTACGAAGAGTAATACAACGGCAGATAGAAGATCCGCTATCGGAGGAGATACTAAAAGGTACAGTGAAGCCTGGGGATACTGTTGTTGTCGACCTTCAGAATGATATGATTCAGATTACCCCCAAAAAAGGAACATTAGCGGGTTCATCAGGGCAGCGCTAAGTAGCTGCATCTTTTATACTTTATAGAAGCGAAACCTTTGGGTTATATGATGCACTACAGGCTTAGTGTTGGAGTTAACGTTTAAAAAGCTCCCGATGAGAGTGGGTTTGGGATGGGATCAACACCGTGTATGTGTTGGCCGGCGGCTTATACTAGGCGGAATAGAAATTGAAAGTGAATTTGGGCTTGAAGGTCATTCGGATGCGGATGTATTAACGCATGCCATTGTCGATGCGCTGCTAGGAGCCTTGGGGCTTGGAACTATCGGTCAACATTTTCCAGATACGAATCCTGTATTTAGGGATGTGTCCAGTCTTATATTTCTTCAGAAAGCCTACGAGCTAGTCAGGCAAAGCGGGTACACGGTTGTAAACATTGATACTGTAATAATTGCTCAAGCGCCTAAGCTAAGTAAGCATTTTCGATCCATGGAAGCCAGGCTTGCCGAGGTGCTGGGAGTAGACCCAGGGCAAGTTAGTGTTAAGGCGAGTTCCCCTGAAGGAATAGGCGGTCTTGGGCATTCTGAAGGTATAGCCGCGCAAGCGGTTGTCTTATTAGAAAAGATGTAGACAATGGCATTGTGTTTTTATAACACCTACAGCGGGCGTAAAGAGGAGTTTGTGCCTCTTAATGATAGAGAGGTACGTATGTACACGTGCGGCCCTACGGTTTACGACTTTGCGCATATCGGCAATTTCCGTGCATACATATTCGAGGACCTGTTGAGAAGGCACCTTGAGTTTAGTGGCTATAAGGTAATACATGTGATGAACATAACTGATGTGGACGATAAGACAATAGATCGCGCGAGGAGAGAAGGCATAAGTTTAAGAGAGTATACAGATAGATATATACAGTACTTTTTTGAAGATCTTAAAACGCTTAGGATTAGACCTGCGACATTTTATCCGAGAGCAACAGACCACATTAATGAAATGATTGAACTAATAAAAGTTCTGGTAGATAAAGGCTTTGCGTATATTTCCGACGGAGACGTGTATTTTAGAATCTCAAACTTTCCTGCCTATGGCAGATTATCTGGGATAAGCCTGGATAGGCTGATGCCAGGGGCTAGAGTTGCCGTAGATGAGTACCAAAAGGAGCAGGCTACAGATTTTGCGTTATGGAAGGCTACAAAGCCTAATGAACCATACTGGGATAGTCCGTTTGGCAAAGGTAGGCCTGGATGGCATATAGAGTGTTCTGCCATGAGCATGAAGTATCTTGGGCAAACGTTTGATATTCATACCGGTGGCGTAGATAACATATTTCCTCATCATGAAAACGAGATTGCTCAGTCGGAGTGTGCTACTGGGAAACCTTTTGTTAGATATTGGCTTCACTGTGAGCATCTTCTAGTAAATGGCGAAAAGATGTCAAAGTCAAAGGGGAATTTCTATACACTTAGAGATCTGCTAGAAAAAGGGTATACACCAGAGAGTATTCGTTACCTGTTGATTTCAACAACGCATTATAGGTCGAAACTGAATTTTACGGAAGAAGCACTTGTGGCAGCAGCCGAAAGTGTGGATCGACTTAGAAATGCGTACGTGAGGCTAATTGATTACCAGCCTCAAACCAGCAGTGAGTTTTTAGTTGATGAGATTGAACGCGCACGGCAGGCTTACAAAGCCGCGTTAGATGATGATCTCAACCTACCCCAGGGTATGGGATATGCATTTGAGACTATACGCGAGCTCAATTCAGCTATCGACTCTGAAAGGCTTAGCGTAGAAGGTAAGCAAAAAGCTATTGAGTTTTTCAATGATCTTGATTTCCATCTTGACATTTTGAAGACTGGGGAAGAAACTTTGCCCAAAGAGCTTATGGAGCTAATCGAACTACGTGAACAAGCACGTAAAAACAAAGATTACGCCACTGCCGATCGAATACGTGCCCAATTATTAGAAAGGGGCATACAACTCGAAGACACTAAAGCAGGAGTTAGATGGAAACGTGTCAGTACCACACGCTAGGTTGTGAGCTTGCCTTTAGCTACACAGCAGCTACGAGGCATTAGTGTTTCCAGCTGTTTGGTAGTGTCTTATGGATAATAAAGTAGTATCTTTGGTTACGCATCGGATAAGTAAACACGTGCTGGATTATTAAACTTGGTCCAAGACATATAGTTACTTAAAACTGCTAGCATTGTTGTATAAAATTTACTCCGGTGATTACCTTAAATATATACAGCTACGGCGCCAAGACCTTGAAAACTTCACAAATTCTAGCTTACGGCAAAAATCCAGTAATAGAAGCGATACGAAGCGGTGCTGAAGTAAGAAGAATTTACATAAAGAGCACAGCTGACAAGACGCGACTTGGAGGTTTAGTTAGCTTGGTCGCGTCCAGGGGGATCCCAATTGAGTATATTCCTAGCGATCGGTTAGTTTCTGCTGGCAATAGTCTACAGGATCAAGTTGTTTGTGCAGAGGTAAAAATAAATTTATTTGAAGGTATAAAAGAGCTAGTTTGCTCATTTGATAAAGAACAACTGGTAAAGCAAGTTTTTGTTGTACTAGATGGTGTATCGGATCCACAAAATTTAGGAGCTATAATGCGCACATGCGAAGCAACAGGTGTCAAGGCACTTATACTTCGCAAGCGACGAGCAGCTCCGATCACGCCTGCGGTAATAAAGGCTTCATCTGGTGCAATTTTTTATCTAAAGGTTGCCCAGGTGCCTAATATACCTCAGGCTTTGCGCGAGCTTGACAAGCTTGGATTCTGGATATACTGCGTTGATCCTACGTCAAAACACAGTATTTTTGATTATCAATTCAGAGCTCCATTGGTACTTGTATTTGGGGATGAGGGACAGGGGATAAGTAGTCTAACGCGCCGTTGGTGTTATGACACAGTTATGATTCCGATGTATGGGAAAATTCAAAGTCTGAACGTTTCAGTTGCTGCTGGTATAGTACTTTATGCTGTAAGAAGATGGCTTGCTTTCTAGAAAAGGTGATAGCATTTGGACGAATGTCATGAATTCGTGGTAGACGGTTATAACCTCATTCACTCTATTCCGGAGCTGAGTCAGCTTGTTGTTCAGGATGCCGAAGGCGCACGCATTGAATTGACTGATGTTTTAGCTAGCTACACAGAATATCTGGGCCGAGATGTAATCCTTGTATTCGATGGGAAAGGTTTGCATTTTCCTGAAGGTAGAGTTGGCAGTCATCTTCAGATTATATACTCAGGAGACGCTGGGACTGCGGATAGCTACATTGTGGAATCGGTACGCGGTAAGACTAGTAAGCCGTGCGTTGTCACATCGGATTTGCCTCTTGCCAATACTGTTAGGGCTATAGGCTGCAATGTCATAAGCACGGCATTATTTTGGGAAGAAGTTAAAAGTGTAGGAGGTAAGATACGGTCGCTTTCGAATGTAAACACACCGGGATACACAAAGAAGTTATTTGGCTTGATGGATCCGGATATATTTTCTCAATTAGAGCAGATGCGTATTAAACAGGAGGAAGTTGAGGAAAAAGAGGAGAATACTGATGGCTCTTAGTTTACGCCGTGCGAAAATTTTGGTAACCCTTGGACCAGCTTGTTATTCAAAACAAGGTATTGACAACCTAATCAGAGCTGGAGCGAATGGGTTTAGGATAAACTGCTCGCATTCTGGCGCTGAGATACGAAAAATACTTGTAGAGCGTATACGGCATGCAAGGCGTAGTAAGTATATACCAGTGATGTTCGACTTGCCTGGCCACAAAATACGCGTGACTGGCACATCTGCTGAGCCTCTCAAAGTTTCAAAAAGCGAACAAATATATCTTCTTGCTGATGGTGCATCAACCGGAGGGAAGTGGGCTTGTATAGGGATAACGAAATTTCCTGACAATCTTACTGCAGGCGACGCAGTACTGCTAGGTGATGGGGCTGTTGAACTTGAAGTAATTGCAGCTGAGTCCCACAAGGTGCTATGCAGGTCGGCATCAGGTGGGCTAGTTAAGAAGGGTCAAGGGGTTGTATTTGTAGGCAAAGGCTATACAGAAATTGGGCTCACCAAAGAAGATATTGAGTGTATAAGGCAGGCAGCAGAGCTTGATGTAGATTGGATAGCGCAATCCATGGTTAGCAGCGTTGATGACGTCATGCGGTGTCGCCAAGTAATGGACGAAGTGAGCTGCCGAGCTGGTCTCATTGTGAAGCTGGAATTACCAGAAGCTGTGAATCAAGTAGATCAAATCTTAAATATATGTGATGGAGTCATGGTGGCTCGTGGCGATCTTGGCCTTCAAATGCGTATTGAGCAGATTCCTGCTTTGCAAAAGCGCATAATTCTGGCTACACGCCGTAAGCAAAAGCTAGGAATTGTTGCGACGCAAATGCTTGAGTCAATGGTGGAAAATCCCAGCCCTACGAGGGCCGAAGCTACGGATGTTGCAAATGCGGTTTGGGATGGCGCAGATGTGTTGATGCTTTCTGAAGAGACAGCAGTGGGAAAATACCCTATTTATGCGGTTAAAACAATGTCGAAATTGATAGAGGAAGCTGAAAAGTACCGTCAAAACTATCTGAGCTTTGCAGAATATGATTATTTGGATGAAGCCTCGGCTGTGGCACGTGCTGCTGTCGCTCTGGCCGATGCTGCGCATGCAAAATTGATTGTAGCGTTTACCGAAAGTGGTGCTACTGGGCAACGATTAAGTTGCATGAGGCCACCTGTTCCCTTGCTTGCTTATACGACAAGCGAGCGCACTATGAGAAAAGTTTCGCTTTATTGGGGCGTAAATGCCCGCTTGTACAAGCGGTATCGAACAACTGGCAGCATGATAGCCGCTGCAGAACGAGATCTGATAAAGATGGGAATGGCGATGCCGAATGACTTAATAGTTGTGGTATCTGGCTCTCCTGGTGTTGTAGGTTCAACTGACACCGTGAAGATGCATAGGTTAAAATATGTGGTGTGAATTTATTACCGAAAGGGACAAAACGCTCAGGAAAAGCTGTAAGTTCAAGACCGGTGGTTGTAGAGGCCATCGTTTTGATCCTAGGCTTGTCAGTTACATCTTGTGGAAGTTCACCAACTTCTACTAAGATAGTACATTCACGAGTAAAGCATAAGACAGCGGTTGCCTCCACGGCGCCAGCTCAGCTAGCGAAGTTTATTTCAGTGAATGCTTCAATGCAAGAGGTAACTTTTACAGTTGTAGCAGCGTACAATAGCAATAATGGTGGATTCAACTTTGATGGGTTTTCTAATGGTAACTTGGTTTTTAAGGTTCCGGTTGGTTGGAAGGTAACCATTATATGTCAAAATCATGCGAAGAATTTGCCCCATTCGTGTAGCATTGTACCAGGCGCTGGCACCAAAATGCTTGCTTTCGGTGGGGCTAGCTCGCCAAATCCTACGCAAGGGGTTCCGCCAGGTGGTTCTCAAACTTTTTCTTTTACGCCCAACAAAACCGGGACGTTTAGGATCGCTTGCTTAGTACCCGGGCATGAAGAGGCAGGAATGTGGGATACCTTTTTGGTTACTAGTTCTGGTACACCTGCACTACAACCTGTTTGATAATTTTATCTTGTATCTCGTTAATTAGTTTAGTAAGTTAGAGGAGGGTCGGAAGATGGCATATGAGTTGCCTCCGCTGCCATACGACTACAATGCTTTAGAGCCTTATATTGATGAGCAGACAATGAGGCTGCATCACGATAAGCACCACCAAGCGTATGTAGACGGCGCCAATCAGGCGCTTGAAAAGTTAGCACAGGCCAGGGCGACAGGAGATTTCTCAGCAGTTAACTTATACACCAATAACTTGTGCTTCAATCTGTCTGGACATGTACTTCACAGCATTTTTTGGCCGAACATGAGCCCAAGAGGTGGCGGTGATCCTAGTGGAGAGCTGGCTAAGCAAATCGAGACCGATTTTAGTTCAGTCGATGCGTTTAGAAAGCATTTTACCGCAGCAGCTTTGGGAGTGCAGGGGTCCGGCTGGGCGATAGCTGCTTGGGATCCCGTTGGAAAGCAGATAGTTATAGTGCAGGCTGAAAAGCACCAGGATGTAACTGCGCAGGGGCTAAGCCCAATTTTGGTGCTAGATGTGTGGGAACATGCTTATTACCTTAAATATCAAAACCAAAGGGCAAAGTATGTAGAAGCTTGGTGGAACGTTGTAAACTGGGAGGATGTAGCCGAACGTCTTGCCAATGCCAAGTCGGCCAAATAAAAGTCTAATTTAGGGAACTGCTCAAGCCGGGCTGTATAAGGCAGTCCGGCTATTTTTACTTAACACTGTGAGGAGACACGAAAATGGCTGAAGAGCAAGATGTGTTTCACGGAGCAAAACGTGCCATGGTGGTTGTAGCGCATCCTGACGACCCAGAGTTTTCAGCCGGTGGAACGGTTGCACTGATGACGAGTGTGGGAATTGAGGTCACTTATGTTATTTGTACGGATGGAGGAGAAGGTGGGTTTGATCTGGCCCTTACGCGCGAGCAAATGCGAGATATACGTATTAATGAGCAGATGAATGCAGCGAAGGTTCTTGGGGTTCGGAATGTTGAGTTTTTAGGCTATTTGGACGGGCTTTTGACCCCGAGTATTGAGCTGCGCAAGGATATTACCCGAATGATAAGAAAATACAAGCCGGACATAGTCATAACACAGGTACCTGTGCGTGGCTACACACGCATTGGAATGTACCATCCTGATCATCTTGCCGCGGGTGAAGCTTGTCTAGCTGCTGTCTATCCAGCTGCACGCAATGCTAGAGCTTTTAGGGACTTGCTAGAAGAAGGATTGGAAGCCCACACTGTGAGAGAAACATGGCTTGCGTCAGGATTTGATGCAAATTATTTTGTGGATATAACGGAAACTTTTGACAAGAAAGTCCAGGCTCTTAAGTGTCATGAATCACAGTTTCCACCTGAACATAGTTTGGAAGACTTGGAAAAAAGATTAAGAGAGTGGTCAGCCGAGGTGGGCAAAAAGGCAGGTTACCAACTCGCAGAGGGTTTCATACGCATGGAGACCGGTTAACCTATAATTGTATTTGCAGGAGCATTGGTGAAATTCCTAAAAGAGGAGACAGAATATAGTTATGCCTTCGACTATAATAACTTTACAGTGTCAAGAGTGTAAGCGTCGTAATTATACTACTGTAAAAAATAAGAAGAATGATCCAGACCGTATTGAACTAAAGAAGTATTGCAAATGGTGCCGCAGGCATACAAGCCATCGCGAAGTCAGATAAAGCCTGCAAATAAAGAAGCAAGGCCAAAGTCACGGAAGGAAAAGGAACCAAGTCTGTGGCAAAGGATACACAGGTTTTTTATAGAAACATGGGAAGAGTTGAAAAAGGTTTCGTGGCCAACGCAAGAAGAGCTTTACAGAATGACGGGAGTTGTTATTGTTACGGTTATTTTGCTAGGGATATTTTTAGAGATTGCTAACATACTATTGTCGAAACTGTTTTCTTTGGTTTATGTGACTGGACCATAAATTTTTAATTGGAGGCGGATGAGTCCTTGGACAAAGCGCTTATAGAAGAACAAAATGATGTAGAAAGTGAAGAGGCCAAATGGTACGTAGTGCATGCATACACAGGTCAGGAGGAGCGTGTTCGCGCAAATCTTTTGAAGCGCATAGATTCCATGGGTATGCATGACAAAATTCGGGATGTGATCGTGCCCATGGAAGACGAGATTGAGATTAAAGATGGCAAAAGGCGGCATGTCAAAAAGAGGATATATCCGGGTTATATCTTGGTTAAGATGATACTCACGGATGAAGCTTGGGATGTGGTGAGAAACACCCCTGGTGTAACAGGGTTTGTCGGCTCTGGCCTAGAACCTATACCGCTTCCCGAGTCTGAAGTCAAGAATATAATGCGTCAGATGCAAAGTGAGGCTCCAAAAATAAAGGTAGATTTCCAGGTTGGCGAGAACGTAAGGGTTATAGATGGGCCATTTACAGACTTTCTAGGAAGGGTAGATGAAGTGAACCCTGAGAAAGGAAAACTCAAAGTGCTTGTAAATATGTTTGGTAGAGAAACACCAGTAGAACTTGACCTTCTTCAGGTGGAGAAGTTGCACTAATGGGCAAGAAGAAAGTAAAGGCAGTTGTGAAGTTAGAGCTTGAAGCTGGAAAGGCTACGCCGGCCCCACCAGTTGGGCCAGTATTGGGTCAACACGGCATAAACATCGTCGAGTTTGTTAAAGCCTATAATGATAGAACTGCTTCACAGGCAGGTATGATAATCCCGGCAGAAATCACTATATATGAAGACCGAACTTTTACCTTTATCACCAAGATGCCACCTGCTGCTTACTTGATCAAAAAGGCAGCGGGGATTGAAAAAGGAGCGGCAAGACCTGGACGTGAGCGGGCTGGAGTAATAACCCTTGAACAGGCAAGGGAAATTGCTAGACAAAAGATGCCAGACTTGAATACAAACAACTTAGACGAAGCGGTGCGCATGATTGTTGGAACCGCACGATCGATGGGTGTATTTGTGGAAGGGTGGAAGGGCTAACATGGCAAAAAGGAGAAGCAAAAAGTATCTAGAGGCGCTTGCCAAAATAGACAAAGATATATATACACCTCAGGAGGCTATTAGTCTGGTCAAAGAGGTATCTACAACCAGTTTTGATGGGACTGTTGAGGTTCACATTCGTCTTGGAGTAGACCCTAGGCATGCTGATCAGATGGTAAGGGGATCTGTGGTACTACCTCACGGTACAGGAAAGGAAAGAAGAGTTTTAGTGTTTGCGCTGGGAGACAAAGTAAAAGAAGCCCTCGATGCTGGTGCAGATTATGCAGGAGGCGAAGATTTAATAAAGAAGGTCGAGTCGGGCTGGCTAGAATTTGATGCGGCCATAGCAACACCTGATATCATGAGCCAAGTTGGGCGGCTTGGGCGTTTGTTGGGGCCCAGGGGACTGATGCCGAACCCACGAACGGGGACAGTTACGTTTGAAGTTGCTAAGGCTGTTCGAGAATATAAAGCCGGAAGGGTAGAGTTTCGCATGGATAGGACAGGCATTATACATGTTGGCATCGGCAAAGTATCATTTGACAGCAGTGCTCTTCTGGAAAACTTTGCAGCACTCATGGACGCGGTTATGCGTGCTAAGCCCCAGGCTGTTAAGGGTCATTATATTAAGACGGTTCATATAGCACCCACTATGGGTCCATCAATAGAGGTAAACCCGGTTTTAGCGGTTCAGCTTGCTGCTGCGTGATAGACTCTTGGAGGTGGTTTTACTTTGCTTACAAGACAACCTAGGCCAGAAAAAGTAGAGCAGGTTGAGTTGATTGCAGAAAAACTGAGACAGGCCAATGTAGCTGTCCTTACTGACTATAGAGGAATGAATACCATGCGGCTTGTGGAATTGCGCCAAAGTATGAAAGCAGTTGGTGCAGAGCTAATGGTGGTCAAAAACACTTTAGCCAGACTTGCTTGCGAAAAGGTGGGATATTACGACTTTAAGCAGGCTTTTGCTGGACCAGTTGCGATAGCGTTTGGCTACGAGGACATAAGTGCACCTGCGAAGACGCTAATGGACTTTTTCAGGCGGTACCGGCATCCTGTTGTAAAAGCCGCTTATGTGCAAGGTAGGCTTTTAGATGAGCAAAGTGCGCGACAACTTGCGGAGCTGCCTACCAAAGAGCAAGCCATGGCTGAATTCTTGGGCATGCTGCAGGCTCCTTTAGCTGAGTTTCTTGGAATACTTGAAGCTCCAGTTGCTCAGCTTATATACTTAATGGAAGCAAAAGCAGATCAACTAGAAAAGACTGCTTAACTTTACATGATAATATGGTTACTTGTGAGTCATTGAATTAATTAGCTGTTAAGGAGGCGTTTTATATGGCGGAGAAGCTTAGTCCAAAGGAGTTAGTGGACATTATAAGCAATTGGACGGTATTAGATCTTGTGGAAGCTACAAAAGCGTTAAAAGACGCATGGGGCATTCAGCCAGCGGCTGTAGCGGCTGTAGCGGCTGCACCGGTTCAAGAGGGCATTCCGGCGGCCGAAGCTCCGGCTGAGGAAAAGACGGAATTTACGGTTATTCTAAGTGCGGTTGGAGACAGTAAGATCAACGTTATAAAAGCGGTCCGTGAGCTTACTGGGCTTGGCCTTAAGGAGGCCAAAGACCTAGTTGAGGCAGCGCCAAAGCCGATAAAGGAGAACGTTAGCAAAGAAGAAGCAGATAAAATTGCCCAAGCTTTGAGGCAAGCTGGAGCTACAGTTGAAATCAAGTAGAAGATCTACTGTGGCACTAGCAGCTATTGCTGTAGTATGCTAAGAGATATCTACGATAAGGTTGCTTTTATGCACAGTCGTGTGGTATATTTGTAGTTGTGCAAGTCGCAGACAGTCTATTTTTCCCCAAAAATAAGATAGGGACAAATTTGCCTTGTCTGGCGTATTCGTAAAGAGCATCTTTTTATTGCCCAAGGAGTGATGCACGAATGAGCATGCCTGAGACCAACTCCAACAGCACTCGAATCAACTATGGGAAGTTGCCGAATGTTCTCGAGCCAATGGATCTAATAGCTGTTCAAAAGGAATCTTACAAGTGGTTCTGGGAGGAGGGGCTGCGAGAACTGTTTGATGAGCTAAACCCAATACAAGACTACACTGGCAAAAACTTTGAACTTCGGTTTGGAAAATATGAACTTGGAGAACCCAAGTACAGTGTTGAGGAATGCAAAGACAGGGATATGACGTATGCTGCACCGTTGAGGGTGCACGCGCGTCTTGTTATCAAGGACTTGGGTGAGATTAGGGAATCTACAGTATACATGGGTGATTTCCCGCTTATGACTGAGCAGGGCACTTTCATAATAAATGGTACCGAAAGGGTCGTGGTAAGTCAGCTGGTTAGATCGCCAGGCGTATATTTTACCGAAAGTGAAGACCCGGCAACTGGAAAAAGGCTTTATGGTGCAAAACTAATACCAAATCGCGGTGCTTGGATTGAGATTGAAACTAGTGCAAGAGATGTATTAATTGCAAAGATCGATCGGAAGAAAAAAGTTCCGGTAACAATGCTTATAAAGGCTCTGGAGCTACCGGAGTTATCCGATCTTAACGAACACAGTACAGTTGAGGAGCAGCTTAGGGCGTTTAGCAGCGTTTTTGGAATCAGTGACTCCGATGAATTGCTTCGATTTATTCGCGCAACGCTAGAAAAAGACCCTTCAACTGATTGTTCGTCTGCGTTGCTGGAGTTTTACAGGAAACTAAGACCTGGAGATCCAGCAACAATAGAAAGCGCTCGTAATTTATTATTTAACCTTTTCTTTAACCATAGACGATATGACCTTGGGCGAGTTGGGCGGTACAAATTGGATAAGCGCCTTGAACTTGCTGATGGCGATATTATGCAACGTGTAAAAGATATGACGCTTCGTGTACTTACAGCCCAAGATATCATCGCAATGGTGAAAAAAGTCATTGAATACAATTTGAATGGTGGTCAGGCCGACGATATTGACCATTTGGGTAACCGACGTGTACGTTCCATAGGAGAGCTTCTGCAAAACCAATTTAGGATTGGTTTACTACGTATGGAAAGAGTGGTCAAGGAAAGGATGACCATTTGCGACCCAGCCAATGTTACTCCCTCTGCATTGATAAATATGAAGCCTGTTGCTGCTGCGGTAAAAGAATTTTTCGGTTCAAGTCAGCTATCGCAGTTTATGGACCAAACCAATCCGCTTGCAGAGCTGACGCACAAACGGAGGTTGTCAGCTCTTGGACCAGGAGGACTATCTCGGGAGCGTGCTGGCTTTGATGTTCGCGACGTGCATCACTCACACTATGGCAGGATTTGTCCTATTGAAACGCCCGAAGGTCCAAACATAGGTCTTATTGGATCTTTAGCGACATACGCACGCGTAAACCAGTTTGGGTTTATAGAAACTCCATATCGCAAAGTGTACAACAAGGTAAGCGTTGATAGGGAGGATCTACTTTTAGGGCAAATACTTCGCGAGGACGTCAAGAAGCAGGATGGCAGTGTCCTGTTTGAAAAAGGCTGTGAGCTTGATGAGCAGAAAATAGAACTTCTGAAGAAAGAGGGAGTAAAAGAGGTTCTAGTTGTTCCATTTATTTCTGATGAGATTGTTAATCTTTCAGCAGATGATGAAGACAGGTGTTCTATCGGGCAGGCCAACGTTAGGACAGATGAAAAAAACAGAATTCTTGATGCAAGAGTGCCAGCACGGGTACGCTCACACTTCGCTATGGAAGATGTGACAAACATTGAATATGTAGATGTTTCGCCAAAGCAGATAGTTTCGGTCTCAACGTCTCTGATTCCGTTCTTAGAGCACGACGATGCAAACCGTGCTCTGATGGGATCCAACATGCAGAGGCAGGCTGTACCACTGATACAGACAGAAGCACCACTTATTGGTACTGGTATGGAGATTACAGCAGGTAGGTACTCTGGAGGGCTTATAGTTGCTAAAAAATCGGGCATTGTGGTTGATGTGGCTTATCCCGTGTTCGATGCGACTAGAGGCACTTATCGATACTATATAAGAGTTCGAAACGATGATGGTACTACAACTGATTACGAGCTATCAAAGTTTGAGCGATCTAACCAAGGTACATGTTTCAACCATCGTACGCTGGTAAAACCGGGACAACGCGTAGAAGCTGGAGAGATTCTAGCCGATGGCGCTTGTTTGGACCATGGTGAACTTGCGTTGGGCAGGAATGTGTTAGTTGCTTTTATGCCTTGGGAGGGCTATAACTTTGAGGATGCGATTCTAATATCAGAGAATTTGGTTCGTGATGATATTTATACATCGATTCACATAGAAGAGTATGAGATTGAAGCTAGGGACACCAAACTAGGTCCAGAGGAAATTACAAGAGACATACCTAATGTGGGCGAAGATGCACTACGTCATCTGGATGAGAGAGGAATTGTTTACCCAGGTGCTGAGGTAGGACCTAGAGATATTCTGGTTGGAAAGGTTACTCCAAAAGGAGAGGTAGAGCTCTCTGCCGAAGAGCGGCTTTTGAGGGCGGTTTTCGGTGATCGCTCTCGAGATGTCAAAGACTCATCGCTACGGGTTCCGCATGGAGAGCGTGGTGTCGTAGTTGACGTTAAGGTATTCAGCGAAGAAAAGGGTGATGATATGTTGCCCTCAGGTGTTAGGGAATTGGTAAGAGTTTACGTTGCACAGAAGCGGAAGATATCAGAGGGCGACAAGATGGCTGGTCGGCATGGTAACAAAGGAGTGGTGGCAAAAGTACTACCGGCTGCTGACATGCCATTTTTGCCGGACGGGACACCTGTAGATATTGTTCTGAACCCGTTGGGTGTGCCTTCCCGAATGAACCTAGGCCAGGTTCTTGAGACGCACTTAGGCTGGGTGGCAAAGGTTTTGGGATATAAGATAGCTACCCCAGTATTTGATGGTGCGCCAATTGAAAAGATTAAGCAGGAACTGGAAAGAGCTGGGCTTCCTGCTAATGGTCGTATTAAGCTGAGAGACGGAAGGACGGGTGAGGAATTCAAAGACGAAGTGACTGTTGGTGTTATTTACATGATGAAGCTAGCACATCTTGTTGAAGACAAAATACATGCTCGATCGACAGGTCCATACTCGCTAGTAACGCAACAGCCTCTTGGTGGAAAAGCGCAATTTGGAGGACAGCGCTTTGGAGAGATGGAGGTGTGGGCGCTTGAGGCGTATGGTGCTGCACACACCTTGCAAGAGTTGCTTACGATCAAGTCTGATGATATTACTGGTAGAACCCGTGCGTACGAGGCAATAGTTAAAGGCGAAAATACGTTAGATGCAGGAATTTCAGAGTCATTCCGTGTACTTGTTAAGGAGCTTCAAGGGTTAGCTCTTGGGGTGAAAGTTTTGGATGAAAATGAACAGCCAATAATGCTATCAGAAGAAGATACAGTTGAACAGATTCCTCTAGACCTGGGTATTGATCTAGAGCGTGACGAGCTTGGCATGTAGGCCCATAGATTGGTTTAGTCTACGGCAAGGAGGTCGAGAAGCCAATTGATTAAGCTGGAGAACTTTGAGGCGGTGAAGCTTGCTTTAGCGTCACCCGAAATGATACTGTCTTGGTCTCATGGTGAGGTTACCAAGCCGGAGACTATTAATTACAGAACACTAAAACCCGAGCGCGATGGGCTTTTTTGCGAAAAGATCTTTGGCCCTGTAAAGGACTGGGAATGTCACTGTGGTAAATATAAGCGTTATCGTTACAAGGGGATAATTTGCGATAAGTGTGGTGTAGAGGTAACACGCTCAAAGGTTAGACGTGAGCGTATGGGGCACATCAAGCTAGCCGCCCCGGTTAGCCACATATGGTTTTTCAGAGGAGTTCCAAGTCGCATAGGGCTACTGCTTGATATTTCTCCAAGAAATCTGGAAAGGGTTTTGTACTTTGCGAGCTACATAGTACTAGAAATTGATGAAGAAGCAAGAAACCAGATGTTGGAGCAGCTTACTCCTGAAAGCGATCCCGAGATTCTGCGGCTTCAGGAAGAGCTCGCAAACCTAGACCAAAGGATCAAAGAAGACATTGAAAGGCAATTAGCAGAGCAGCGAAGCCAAGCGGAAAAGGAATTAGAGAGATTAGAAGAAGAGCTTACCTCAAGAGTAAATGAGCTTTCTATGCAAGCTAACCAGTTGAGAGATAAGCTCGAAGCCCTTAAAGGTACAAAAGCGCGTGTCGATTTTGGCCTTGTTAGCCGTGACTTGGCTAAAGTTGTGGTCGCTGCTGGTGACATTATTCCAGATGATGTAGGTAGCTTGGTACTTCGTGCTGTGCAGGAAATGGTTGACTTGCTTGAGATCCAATATGCAGAACAAAAACGGCAAGTGATGTCACCGATAGAACAGGCGCAACGCAGGCTGGAAAGTGAGCTTGGCACTGCTGCTGAGTCTCGCAGGAAAGAGCTTGAGGATGAACTTAGTAAAAGACGCGAAGAAATAGCCTCTATGCGCACGCAATTACATGGGCTGCATGTGCGTCAGATATTGTCCCATAACGAATACGTAGAGTATAAGGAGAAATTTGGCAAGGTTTTTAGAGCGGGCATGGGCGCTGAGGCCATTAAAGAGCTGCTGCAGAAAATTGATTTAAATGCTGAAGCGTATCGACTTCGGGAAGAGATAAAGCAACTTACGGGTCAACGGCGGCAAAAGGCTATAAAGCGTCTTAAAGTTGTTGAGGATTTCAGAGAGTCGGGAGACTCAGCCGCTTGGGTTATTTTAGATGTGATTCCGATGATCCCACCTGATCTAAGGCCAATGGTTCAGCTTGATGGAGGGCGATGGGCCTCTTCAGATCTTAACGATCTTTACAGGAGGCTAATTAATAGAAATAACCGTCTAAAGCGGCTAATGGAGATAAGAGCACCTGAAATAATACTCCGGAATGAAAAAAGAATGCTACAGGACGCGGTAGATGCGTTAATTGACAGTAGCCGCAGAGGACGAGTTACCACGGCTGCCGCCGGAAGGAATCGTCGGCCTAAGTCATTGTCCGATATGCTTAAGGGTAAACAGGGTAGGTTCCGACAGAACCTGCTTGGTAAGCGTGTAGACTACAGCGGGCGCTCTGTGATCGTGGTAGGTCCAGAGCTCAAGCTACATCAGTGTGGATTGCCGCGACGAATGGCCCTAGAGCTGTTTAAGCCTTTTGTTATGCGGGAGCTTGTGAACAGAGGATATGCGGACAGTATGAAGGCGGCTAAGCGCGCGGTGGAGCGTGCGCGTCCAGAGGTGTGGGATGTTCTGGACGATGTAATTAGAGATCACCCTGTTTTACTTAATCGTGCTCCTACCCTACACCGACTGGGTATACAGGCATTTTATCCCGTACCTGTAGATGGCTCTGCAATACAAATCCATCCTTTGGTTTGTCACGCGTATAACGCTGACTTTGATGGCGACCAGATGGCAGTACATGTGCCTTTGTTTGCAGGTGCAATTGCTGAGGCCAAAAACTTAATGCTCTCTACTCAGAATATACTTTCACCGGCGGATGGCCATCCTGTTATAGCTCCGACTCAAGACATAGTTCTTGGGGCATTCTGGCTTACAGTCGATAGGTATCAGGACGTTCCTGATGAAAAGCTGCCTTTAATGAGCGGCTTTGATGAGGTACACCTTGCTTTAGAGAATGGTGTGGTTGATTACCAAGATCCTATTAGACTTTATTGGAAAGGCAATATAATAAGGACTACTGTAGGAAGAGTCTTGTTCAACGAGGTTTTGCCGCTCGGCAAAGAGCCTATAAATCCGCGTCATCAGCCTCTTGATTTTCAGAATTTGACCTTTGATCGCAAGGCGCTGAGGGTGCTTATTGCGGAGTGCTTTAAGCTCTATGGTAACGAAGTAACAGCTGAGGTTGCCAATGAAATAAAGAGGATTGGTTTTTATTATGCTACAAAGGCTGGTATTTCAATATCAGCTATGGATATACGCACTCCACAGGAGAAATATGAAATTATTGCTCGCACTCAGAAAGAAGTTGAAGCTGTTGAGCGCAACTATCGGCGTGGCATCATGACAGAGGAAGAAAGATATCGCAAGGTAGTTGAACTTTGGACTGCTGCAACAGATGAGGTGGCAAAGGCTACAGAACAGGCTTTTGACAAGATGTCGCCAATGTGGATGATGATGGGTTCTGGGGCGCGCGGAAATATACAACAGCTACGACAGATAGCAGGAATGAGAGGTTTGATGGCTGATCCTTCGGGAAGGATTATTGACTTACCAATTACTTCGAATTTCAACGAAGGTCTAACAGTTTTGGAATACTTCATTTCGACACATGGTGCGAGAAAGGGTCTTGCGGATACAGCGTTAAGGACAGCAGACTCAGGATATCTTACTAGACGTCTTGTTGATGCTGCACAGGATGTAATAGTGAGAGAAGAGGATTGTGGAACTACTGATGGTGTGTGGATTACTGGTCTAAGCAATGCACAGGCAGATAGGTCTTTGCTATTTGCCAAGATTGCAGGAAGGGTTGCTGCAGCTGATGTGGTGCTACCCGACGGTACATTGCTTGTTAGAACCGGGGAAGAAATTTCCGACGAGGCTGCCGAACAGATCCTTGATTCTGGCCTGTTTGGTGTAAAGGTTAGATCCCCGCTAATATGCAGGTCTAAAGAAGGCGTTTGCCGGCTGTGTTACGGAAGAAATCTGGCAACCGGCAGACTGGTCGAAGTTGGTGAAGCTGTAGGTATAATTGCAGCTCAGTCTATCGGCGAGCCCGGCACACAGCTTACAATGCGTACCTTCCACACAGGTGGAATTGCAGGCTTTGACATTACACAGGGTCTACCAAGAGTAGAAGAGCTGTTCGAAGCAAGAACCCCAAAGGGCAAGGCTGTGATAGCGGAGTTTAATGGTAGCCTTGAGCTAATACGTGCTGATTCTATGCGCAAACTCAAACTTACGGGCGTTCATGGGTATGAGATTCCACACCGTATTGGCCCCGGAATGTCTTTGAGAGTTAAAGAAGGCGAACATGTAATGGAAGGCCAGGTGCTGGCAAGAGACGAGCATGGAAACACGGTCGTGGCCAAGAGATCAGGAACCGTAAGGATTGAACCTGATATTGTGTATGTTGTGTGTCAGGAACACGAAGTTAGAGAATATGTAGTTCCTGCAGGTGCGCGTATTAGGCCTGATATAGAGAGAAGCCAGGGGCCAATTAGTGTCAAGGCTGGTGAACAATTAACGGAGGGCTCAATAAGTCCGCAGGAATTGCTGGATATCCTTGGTACCGATGCTGTGCAAAGGTATTTGGTAGAAGAGGTTCAAAAGGTTTACCTTTCACAAGGTGTAGACATAAACGACAAGCACGTTGAGATAATTGTTCGACAGATGCTTAGGAAAATACGTATAGAAAATCCTGGAGACACCAACTTCTTGCCGGGCGAGATAGTGGATCGCATACAATTTGACGAGACTAATTCAAAGACACTAGCAGAAGGTGGAGAGCCTGCTGTTGGTTCTGTAATTCTTCTTGGTCTGATAAAAGCAGCGCTGACGACAAGTAGCTGGTTAGCTGCGGCATCATTCCAAGAGACAACCAGGGTTTTGACAGACGCTGCTGCATCAGGTAAGGTAGATAGGCTAAGAGGACTGAAGGAAAACGTTATTATAGGTAAGCTTATTCCAGCTGGTACAGGGCTCGATTATTATCGAAAGCAAAGTCAGCAGAAAACGAACATATTTGGTGTTGATATAAACCTGGATAGCTTGTCAGTGTAGGGTTTTTGGCTTGCTGGATCTAGGCAAAGATGCGGAAGGAGCACCTGTCTGTGGCTCCTTCCGCCATGAGCAGTTTATCGGCCTTGCAAGGCGAGCCAAGACTCGCAAGCTGTGTGGTTTTGTAAACCCAGTTGGCGGCATAATTGGCGAGTATAGTGGCAAGGTTTATGCGCCTGTTATGTTTGTTGCAGAAGCGCCAGGAAGGCTTGGTACTTGTGTGACACATACGCCTCTTTCAGGCGATGCAACTGGAAACAACTTTCATAAGCTACAGATGTAGCCGGGCTAACGAACCTTGAATATTTTGTTACCAACGCAGTGCTCTGTAACCCAGTTACCGCAAAGGGTACCAATTCTTGGCCTACTACTATGCATATAAAGAATTGCTATCCATTTCTCGAGGAAACAATAAGTGTAATTGAACCTACTTTGGTAGTTGCTTTAGGAACAGTGGCTCTTAGGGCGCTTAACTATATTGAGCATCATGAGCTCAGTTTGCCGAATTCTGTTGGCAAAATAGTGCCGTGGTTTAAAAGGCATCTTACATGTCTTTATAATCGCTCACCACTCGCAATGAAAAGACGTACATGGAAGAAGCAGTGCGAGGATTATAAGATCCTCTCAATGTTTATAAGCACTTTTATAACAGGTACACATTTAGGCTTTTTGGCTCTTTGCTAATAAAGATCTGTCTTTTTCCACGCAATATAAGTTTTACCGCTCTCGTAGCTCATCAGAGCTTTTGCTCAGAACTGACATACTCTCCTCGCTAAAGCTCGGAGGTTCTGGGGTCTTTGTCGTTCTCAAAGTAGCCCCTTTAGGGGTATAAGGGCTCCCCTTGCATACATCCCTTTATACGTGCAATTGACCTACACCTTACCATTAAAGGAAGAAGAAACGCTATATCGAACCAAGCATTGCGTCGATGTGGTCAACATGCCCACATTTAAGGCACTTAAAAATAGTTTTCCTTCCATAGTCCCTATGCTTCTACACCTAGAACACTCTTTCTATGTGTTTCTAGGCTCAACATAGGTTATGGGAATACCATAAAACTTATACTACTCCTGGATATACTTTTCGTAATTCATCTCCTCACTTAAGGTTGGGGCTTTCTTGCTTATTTTTCTTTAACACATAGCATTGCATCCTGTATGACAATTTGGCTATTGACACCTACGCTTTTATAGTGTAGAATTCTGACTGATTAATCAGTCAATGGAAAACAAAGCCATACAAAAATTTCTACGTAGAGCGCAGCTCATAGAAGCAGCTAAGGTCGTATTTGCTGACAAGGGATATTACAGTACTACCATTAGTGATATTGTGAAAGTTGCAGGTGTTTCTCAGGGCACTTTTTATTTGTATTTTGAAGACAAAAAGAGCATATTTGAAGCAGTCCGTGAAGAGATTTTCCATAAGCTGCGCAGATATTTATGGGGATATACTGCGGAAATAAAAGATCCCTTCGCTAAGTTAGAAAAAGGTCTTGAGGCTTTTTTTATGATGTATTTTGAGTCCCCGAAGCTTTTTCATATATTTTACGATCAAGCACAGCTTGTAGGCTCTGATAGTAATCTGAGAACCAATAGCATGATTAATGCGATACGTAAAGATGTTGAAAACATTTTAGACCAGGCTATTACGCAGTATTCGCTTTCACACATGGATACAGCGCTCATAGCGTGGGCTGTCTGCGGGATGGCTATAACTACGGCTAAGGCTTGTGTAAATAAGGGCAATCCGCGCGACCTTGCTCATCAGCTAGCTGCATTTATCAGGCAGGGCCTAGGTACTGAGCAAGTGCGCTCAAATGACTATAGCTCGTTAGGTTTTTAGTTGTAAGGAGGTGGTTGTAGTGCCAAGCGCGAAGGAAGTTTTTGCAGAAATACAGGAGAGGCTTACTGCAAATCCTGAAAAGACTAAAGGTATGAATGCCGTCTATCAGTTTGATCTTTCGGGTGATGAAGGGGGTCAGTGGCATATAGCAATAAATGACGGCACTGCTAGCGTAAAAGAAGGGCAGGCCGAGTCTCCGAATGTCACCATTTCTATGAGTGCTTCGGACTTTGTTGATATGGCGACTGGCAAACTGGACGGTACAATGGCGTTTATGAGTGGGAAGCTTAAGCTTAAAGGCGACATGGGGCTTGCTATGAAGCTGCAGAGTCTGTTGCGGTGAGATTAGGAGATAATAGGGCAGCAGCCGTTATTAGGGCTGCTGCCTTTTCGCAAAGAAGGCTGGATTGAAGTGTTGAATACTAACTGCGTTGGTAAAAAATACAAAGTATCGGGCATCTCAATTGAGTTGGGTGATCTGGAAAAGATGGCATCTGCCTTAGGCGATGCTGTAAACGCTATAACCCCAGATGGTGAGCTACCTGAGTACATGGCGGCTTTATATGCATTAAGGCCAAGTGCTGAAGCAGTTTTCTCTGACAGCGAACTTGGCATTGACATGTTACATCTAGTACACGGTGAACAGGAATTCGAATTTTTTTCACCGGTTTACTTACATGATTTATTAACTGTTGAAACCGAGATAGAGGAGATATACTCCAAGCGCTCATTAGAATTTTTGATTACTAGAGCAACCGTATACAAGGGGTCTACTGCAGTATGTACCTGTAGATCAACATTTGTAATAAGGAGTGCACAGTAGCGTGGACCTCGTCGAGGGCCAAATACTTCCAGATGTTCGCATAACGATCACGCGTGAGCTGATCAGAGCCTATGCTGAAGCCTCAGGGGACTTTAATCCCATACACCTAGATGACAAAGTTGCCAGGGAAGCGGGGTTGCCATCTGTTATAGCGCATGGCATGTTAGCTATGTGTCTTACCATGAGGCTTATAAGAGAGTGGTTTTCCACCAGGGCGCGTTTGTCATACATAAAAGTCAGATTCGCTGAGATGGTGTTCCCGGGGGATGAGCTCATATTTTCGGCAACAATCGCAGCGGTAGATGGAAAGAAGTGTAATTTGGATTTAAGTGTCCAAAAACTAGATAGTAGTAAGGTTTTAACCAAGGCCAATGCTACAGTTGTGCTTTTTGAAGCCTAGGGTGGCGCACATTTTGCTGGACGGAGGTGTATATAATGCCTATTGATTTTTCGTTAACCAAGGAGCAGGAAGAAATAAGACAGCTGGCCCATGAATTTGCCGAGAAAGAAATCAGGCCAGTTGCGCAGTATTACGACGAGACTGAAGAGTTTCCTTGGGAAGTGGTAAAGAAGGCTCATAAACTGGGTTTAACTCCTTCTGCGTTTATACCCGAAAAGTATGGAGGTGGAGGGCTGGACCGTTTTACATCCCTTTTAGTTGCAGAAGAATTGCACTGGGGTTGTGCGGGTATTGCTGTGTGTATTCAGTCACCCGGCCTTGCAATAGAGGGAATTATGGCTATGGGTACTGAAGAGCAACGTAAAAAGTGGCTTCCGAGGTTTTGTGATCCTGACAATGTCGTGCTGGGGGGATTAGGCCTGACAGAACCGGGGGCCGGTTCGGATGCTATGTCTATCCAAACCACTGCTAGTAGGGTTGAGGGTGGATATGTACTTAATGGCGTCAAGCAGTTTTGTACAAACGGTGGTATAGCAGATGTTCACGTTATTTTTGCCACAACCGATAAGTCGCTTGGTCCGGCTGGGATTGCTGCGTTTCTTGTTGAGAAAGGTACAAAGGGCTTGATTATGGGTAAAAAGGAAAAAAAGCTGGGGGTACGCGCGAGCCATACAGCGCAGATTATTCTCGATGACTGTTTTGTTCCAGCTGAGAACAGACTAGGAGGCGAGCCAGGCGCACCAGATGCAGGTCCTGGTGCTTTAGGTGCTTTGATGACCCTGGAGGCAACGCGTCCCGGCGTTGGTGCAGGAGCACTTGGTATAGCACGAGCCGCTTACGAGTATGCCTTGGAGTATGCGCTTGAACGCAAGCAGTTTGGGCGGCCTATCTTTTCAAACCAGGCAATTTCCTTTAAACTTGCGGATATGGCTATGGAGATCGATGCTGCTCGTTTGCTGGTATGGCGTGCTGGCTGGATGGCTGATAAGGGGATACCTTTTGAAAGAGCTGAGGGTTCTATGGCGAAATGTTATGCGGCCGATGTTGCTATGAAAGTGACCATAGATGCGGTGCAGATACTTGGCGGGTATGGGTATATAAAAGATTACCCGGTTGAGAAATGGATGCGTGATGCCAAAATTTTCCAAATTTGGGAAGGAACCGCTGAAATACAGCGGGTAGTCATTTCAAGGGCAATTTCGGGACAGCGCAGGGCATTTAGCATAGCAAGAAAAGATTGAAAGTTGGTGGTTAATGGTTGCTACATAAGGAGGGAACCATGTTTGATCTAACGGGAAAGGTCGCATTAGTCACAGGTGCCTCTAGAGGACTTGGAAGAGCTGACGCACTTATGCTTGCCAAAGCTGGTGCTGACGTTATAATAACAGACATTCTCATAGAAACCGATCCTGAGCTCCAAAAAGCAGCGGAGGCATCAGAAAGTGTACTTGCCCAGGTTGCTGCATCTCAAGGATGGGTATATGCAAATAAAACGGCTGAAGAAATACGCCAAATGGGTAGGCGGTCTGTAGCAATCAAAATGGATGTGACTGATAGAGAACAAGTTAAGAAAGTTGTGGACGATGTTGTGAAAGAGTTTGGGAAGATCGATATTCTTATTAATAACGCGGCAACACTCGACCATATTGCTATATTCGAAAATCAAAACGATGTGCTTTGGGAGAGAGATCTACGTGTCAACGTAACCGGAGCATATAATTGTGCAAAAGCCGTATGGCCTTACATGAAGCAGAATAATTTTGGCCGAATTATAAATATGTCGTCTGTTGCTGGAACTCTTGGAGGTTTTGGCCAAGCCAGTTATTCCACTAGTAAGGCTGCACTTATTGGTTTGACTAAAACGCTAGCACTAGAAGGGGGACGCTACAACATAACGTGTAATGCGATCGTACCAGGTGTCATTGCAACCGAAGCTTTTAAAATGGGCAATCCAGAAATGAATGAGCGCATAATAAAAAGGACAGTATTTAGGAAGCCCGGTGAACCCGAAGACATTGCTTATGCAATCGTATTTCTTTGCTCTGACGAAGCCCGATACATAACTGGTGTTGCATTAGAGGTCGCTGGTGGTATACCCTTGTTTACATTTTGAGGTGATGGCTAATGGCACAAATGTATACGCTCTTAAGATTGCAGGTAGATGGAAAAGTTGCTACGGTTCAGCTTAATAGACAACCTAATAATGCGATAAGCATTGATTTAGTGGAGGAGTTAGATTCTGCTTTTTCTGAGCTTGAGGCCAATAAGCAAGTTAGGGTCGTTGTTTTGAGTTCTGCCATCGAAAAGTATTTTTCAGTGGGAGCTGACTTAAGTGCGTTGGGTGGAATGTCGCAAGGCCAGACCAGCGTCAGGGATTCTATAAAGGTGTTTGTGCAGAAAATCCAAGCCAGTTTCAATAAGATTGATAACTTTAGAGCACCTGTTATTGCTGCTATAAACGGTCATGCTTTAGGCGGTGGATGTGAGCTATCGCTATGTTGCGATTATCGGATAATGATTGATGACGAACGTTCATATATTGGACAGACTGAGGTTTTATTGGGTTTAATACCTGGCGCTGGTGGTACACAACGGCTTCCTAGGTTGATTGGTATGGCCAAAGCTCTGCCACTTCTTTTTGAAGGCACACGATTAAAGGCAAAAGAGGCTCAGGCCATAGGCCTAGTACATGATGCTGTGGAGCCAGAAAGATTTTGGTCATATGTTAACGATCTGGCAGCTAAGCTTGCAAAGGGTGCACCTATTGCGCAGTCGTTGATAAAGAGTGCTGTAAAATCCGGTATCCGAATGCCACTTTCCCAGGGGCTCGAACTAGAGGCTGATTATTTTGCCAATGTTGCGACAACACAGGATGCTCTTACAGGAATAATGGCGTTCTTTTCAAAGGAAGAGCCAGAGTTTAAAGGAACCTAATCCAAAGGGTTTAGTCCAAGTCCCTGAGCAAATTGCCTAAGCTCCGCTATAACAGCTTCTAGTTCTTGTTCGTTGTCTCCTATAGCCCTGAGAGTTAGGGTGCGTGTCTCTGTGCTGGGATATGATCCAAGTTGTATCGAGGGGTGGGTTTTTTCTAATCTACTTAGAATGTCATAGAACGTTGCCTCAAGTGCCAGAGGCAGTTTGAGTTCTTTTACGATGTGAGCTTTTCTGGACGCCTCAACCAGCAATGGTTCTATCTGCTCTTGAAAACAGGCCTTAAGTTCAGCTGGCACACCAGGCAAGATATATAGAGTTACCGGATTAGCCGTGCCTCTTTCTAGGGTGTATTCAACGCAAGGCGCCAAGCCGACGCGATTGGGTAACACTCTAGTTGCACCTTCTGGTACCTCTGCCATCTTACGATGCCCCTGGTTAAGATCTGCCGATTCAACGAGTCCTACCTGCTTCAGGTCACTTACCCTTTGCGATATTCGTTTTAATGTAGCTTCATGAACGGTAAGCTTTGTTCCAAGGGCTTCTGCGATTGCTGGCATAGTTCTGTCGTCAGGTGTTGGACCAAGCCCCCCGCAGCAGAATACAAAGTTGATATTTGGATCATTAATTTCATTCCTAACAGTGGCAACAATATGCTCGCGATTATCCCGTATCTGGGTTACTCTTACCAAGTCGATACCAAGGCCTCGTAACTGCTGTGCTAACCAGTGTGAATTGGTATCTTGTGTAAATCCGTAAAGTATCTCGTCACCAATAACGACAATAGACGCGTTCATAATTTTACAAAGGCTTAGATGTTATGTGCAAACATACCACATAACAGTTTACTATTCAGGATATTTGTCATGTCCGCTCATATGCGGCTGTAAATAGATATATCATTTAAGGCATGATAAGAAGAATTACATTAATAATAGTGATTCTTGTAATTATCGTTTTGATGTTTATTATTCTTTCACAAAAGCCTGAAGTGCACTCAATGGATGCATTACGGCTTGTTGCGAGTACTGCAGAGTTTGCGCCACTTAGGGTATATTATGCTACGTGGTAGCGAGGCGGACGCTTTTGCCGGTTTGAGTTAGGGTTTAAGCTGTTGTCCGGCAACGCGGTTAAGTTGTCCTGCCGCACGTTTCTATTCAATTGTTAAGGTACAAGTGGTGCGGCATAATTTTTTGCCTTTTAGAAAGGAGGGGTAGCATAAGCTATGAACTACGAAGTACTAATATTGGTTCTCATTGCCTCTATATTGGCATTACTATATGGCGTAGTGCTAATAGGTATTGTTATGCGTAAACCTACAGGCACAGAGCGCATGAAGGAGATAGCTCGCGCTATACAGGAAGGGGCAACTGCATACTTGAATACACAGTATAGAGTAATTGCAATCATAGGTATAGTAATAGCTATCTTACTTGGTATTTTCCTTGGGCCAATAACGGGGGTTCTATACATAGTCGGAGCTGCTTGTTCGGCTGCAGCAGGGTATGTTGGCATGAATGTCACGGTACGTTCAAATTTGCGAACCGCCGAAGCTGCAAAGTATGGGGTGAACTCGGCTCTTTCACTTGCCTTTAGGGGTGGTGCAGTTACAGGGTTTTTTGTTGTTGGTCTAGGCTTACTAGGGGTGACAATTTCCTACCTAATCGTGAAGAACCCGGACTCGATGGTAGGCTACGCATTTGGTGCAAGTCTTGTTTCTGTATTCGCGCGGCTTGGCGGAGGCATATATACCAAGGCAGCCGATGTTGGTGCAGATTTGGTCGGAAAAGTTGAAGCTGGTATACCGGAGGATGACCCAAGGAATCCCGCTGTTATAGCAGATAATGTAGGCGACAATGTTGGCGATTGTGCGGGTATGGCTGCAGACCTGTTTGAAACATATGCGGTTACCGCAATAGCTGCTATGTTGCTTGGATCTCTATTATTTCACAGCTTTTCTTATGTTGTTTATCCTTTGGAGCTTGGCGCTATTTCGATTGTAGCTTCTATAATTGGGTCGTTCGCCGTTAGAATATTCAATCCGAAGTGGATTATGGGCGCCCTATATTTGGGCCTGTTTACAAGTGTAATAGTTGCCTTAATTGGATTTTTCTTACTGACTAATTCGTTGGTGCAGAGTCATGTCTTGTATGCAAGCAGTGCATTGTCGAATCCTTCTAATTTGTTTTACTGCAGCTTAATAGGTATAGGCATTACGGTAGTAATAGTAGCGCTGACTGAGTACTTTACCGAAGCGAGATTTTGGCCCACAAGACTTATAGCCAGATCATCGGTAACAGGACATGCGACCAACATAATTTCAGGAACCGCAATAGGAATGCTGTCTACTGCACTTCCCGTTTTGGCAATAAGCATAGGTGTACTGGGGGCGTACGCGCTGGCTGGCTTATATGGTATAGCTATAGCGGCCATGGCAATGCTCTCGATGAGCGGCATCATAGTCGCTATAGACTCATTTGGTCCGATTACAGATAACGCTGGTGGTATTGCTGAGATGGCAGATTTGCCTGACAGCGTACGTCAGGTTACCGATGCACTAGATGCGGTGGGCAATACCACTAAGGCTGTTACAAAAGGGTATGCAATTGGATCTGCTGGACTTGCAGCTCTTGTATTGTTTGCTTCTTATACTGAAGAGCTGGCAAAACCGGGAGTTCTTGGGCACAGCATTAAGCATCTTAATTTCAGTCTATCTAATCCCCATTTGATAGTCGGGTTGTTCATAGGTGGAATAATGCCTTATTTGTTTGGCTCGTTAGCTATGTTGGCTGTAGGTAGAGCCGCAGGTAAGGTGGTATTGGAGGTGCGTCGACAGTTTAGAGAAATACCTGGCTTAATGGAGGGTAAAGCAAAGCCTGAATATGGTACATGTGTTTCGCTTGTTACTACTGCTGCTCAGCGAGAGATGATACTCCCTGGGCTTATCCCAGTTTTGATTCCTATATTAGTTGGTTACATATTAGGGCCAGTAACTCTGGGGGGTGCACTTGTTGGTACTATAGTCACAGGGCTCTTTATGGCAATACAAATGACCTCTGGTGGCGCAGCCTGGGATAATGCCAAGAAGTACATTGAAGAAGGGAACCTAGGTGGCAAAGGGTCAGAGGCTCATGCAGCTGCAGTAACTGGTGATACAGTAGGGGACCCATTTAAGGATACTGCAGGCCCTGCAATAAATCCGATGATTAAGGTGGTTAACATTATTTCTATACTGGTGGGGCCGCTCGTAGTTATTCACGCATTATTTCCATAAACTTGCAAAATCCTGGCAAAAACGGTTTTGCTTGGCTGGGCACAGGATTATCGCTGTGCCCAGGCTTTGTTTAGTTTTTAATCCATCTCTAGGCCCGTTGCTTCCTTAAGTTGCTCGGGAGTAAGCTGCTGTTTTTCGCTCTCATGCCATCGGCCTGCCAATTTCTCCATCAACCCTGGCATGGTAGTGTATTCCATCTCTTCAAGTGGCAACCTATGTGGCTCAAATGGGCCATGCCTCCTAAGGATGTTGGCTATGCGGGTAGCTTGGTCTCTTGCATCATCAAATGCGGGATCATCGAACAGGTCAGACGGAGTACCAAGCATGCCATCAGCTAACTGGAAACCAAGGGCTACTACGCGAGGTGGTCCATCGAATCGTACAGGGTTTGCAAGTCTCATAGGCACTGGCATTATGGGCCCAAAGTGGGATCCACGCATCCAGCCTGGAACTATCCAAGGATTTGCAAATGGTTCGGTTACTTCACCTACAGCAGGTAACCCGGACTGGCACCTCACTATCAATACTGGATCATCTTTACCAACATACCTACCTGCAATCAATGCTAGCTTGCTCGTTGAGGCTACAGCACATGGCTCATCAGTGTCCTTCGGACGTACGTGATCCACAATGTAATCGTTGGGTGCACCTAAAAAGCCAAGGAGAATGTAGCTTTCTTCGGGTGTTTGCAGATCAATATACCTGTTTTCGCGTGGTGCGTATACTCTAAATATGAATCCTTTGCTCATTTTAGGATCGATAACAAGTCCAGGTGAGTTAAACGGATCCGCAAATATCTTGTACAATGGGTAATTCCAGCAACCTGGAGAAGTTTTATCAGCCATAAATACAACGATAGGTTCAGACCTTCGCTCGGTTATTTCCATTTCAGCAACCCCAGGCCCCATGCCTCTAACGTTACCGGAGAATGCTTCTACGAGAAGGTCTTGGCCTGCACCATATAACTTCAGTTGTTCTGCGAGCTGGCTGCACTTCTCTAGTATCTCCCAGGCCAAGCCATGTATTTGTGGGCTGTCAACACCTTTGTTGTGCGTCATTATGAGATGAAGGTCATCCCCTACTCGTGCTACGAAGAAATCAACAATTTTGTTGCCCTTTGCTTTTTTTAGTTCATCATTAGCTAGCTCCATGATGTCAGGATGCATAGAAGAATGGCCAACAAAGCCACCAATATCTGCTTTTATGTCTGAAATAGTTATTTTTGTTGCCATACCTTATCCACCCTCCACTTTCAAAATGAATTCAAAGATCCCTCGACTTTTTATATTCTACACTGAAATAAAAAAGCTAACTGCTGCAACAACTCCATCGTATTTGCTGGGCATTTAATCGTCTTGGAGAAATCATGCTAAGCTGCAAGCATTAACATGCTTATTGTGCTGGTAAGAAATTATGCACAGGTCTTGCGGTGGAGACATTGATAATTTGGCCTGAGCATAGGCAAAGGATGCACGTCTTGCCACCTTAAAAGGCAGATAAAATTCCGACAAGCTTTTAGTAATTTCGGCTATAGGCACTGAGCAAACTATTGATTTTTGTTGTGCTATGGCTACTATGATATAGTAACGGTTGATTTGTTGCAGAATCTAGGCTTAGGAGAAGTTTACCATCATGAAAAAACGAAAAATTGTAGTAACGGGTGGTGCTGGATTCATTGGCTTTCATACCGTAGTGGCGCTTTGTTCGGAAGGTTACCAAGTGATGGTAGTAGATGACCTAAGACATGCATGTGGACAAAAGCTGCCGGATGAGGTCGAGCTTGTTCCGCTTGATATACAGTCTTCAGATGCATATAATCAGGTAGTTGGATTTCATCCTGATGCAATAATACATCTAGCTGCTCAGGGAGGAGTTCTGCGTTCGCTTAAGGAACCTACATATGATGCTGGTATTAATGTTGTAGGGACTGTTAATATGCTAAAAGCGTGTGTGGACTCAGGTTGCCAAAGGTTCGTGTTTGCTTCGTCGGGTTCTGTATATGGAAGCTGCGAGGGCAAGCCAAAGGATGAAAGAAGCCAGCCTAGCCCACTTTCCCCATACGCAGCATCGAAAGTGGCTGGGGAAGCATATCTTGGCATGTATAGTCGCACTTTTGGATTAAAGGGTATAGCACTAAGGTACGCAAATGTGTATGGACCTTTTCAGGATGGGACAGGAGAAGCTGGCCTTGTCGCAATCACATGTACCAGACTCTTGTCAGGATTACCGCCCCGTATTTTTGGAGACGGAAATCAAACCAGAGACTTTGTTTTTGTATACGATGTCGTAGATGCGAATTTGAAATCACTTAACACAAATTATATAGGCGCTGTAAACATTGCTACAGGAGTCTCACACTCAGTTAATGATGTGGTCAGCGAACTAGCTAGGCTACATTGCTATAATGGTATGCTGGAATTTTTAGAGGCGAAAAAAGGCGAAGTCCGGCACACTATGTTCAAGGCTGAAAGAGCAAAACGTGTGCTGGGATGGCAAGTTAGATACCAGTTCGCAGAAGGTCTCAAGATCACTTACGAATCATTCAAAAATTTACTAATGGCTGGAAACTAGTGTTTTGAAGGGGGATGTGTTTATGTCGAACGATGCAAAGACTGTTATAGTGTTTGGAGCTGACGGTTACCTTGGGTGGCCAACATGTATGCATTTGTCTGCTGCAGGTCACCGCGTCATAGCCGCAGATAGTCTTATAAGACGGAAATGGGATAAAGAATGTGGTACATCTAGCCTCATTCCGATATATTCCATGGCGACAAGAGTTGCAACCTGGAAACAAGTTACTGGTAAAGTAATAATATGGAGAAAGCTTGACCTACTAGATTACGAGGCCTTGTGTGAGCTTATCAAAGAATTTCGACCAGACGCTGTTGTGCATTTTGCTGAACAGCGCAGCGCCCCGTTTTCAATGATTGATGTAGAACATGCACGCATGACTCAGGTAAACAATGTTGTTGGTACGTTGAATCTGCTCTTCGCCCTGCGTGACTATGCTCCCGATTGTCACCTTATTAAGCTGGGGACAATGGGAGAGTATGGGACGCCCAACATAGATATTGAAGAGGGATTCATCACAATTGAATATAAGGGCCGCGTTGATAGATTGCCCTATCCCAAGCAGCCGGGCAGTTTTTATCACCTTTCTAAAGTACATGACAGCCACAATATTCACTTTGCATGCAAAGTGTGGAAGTTGCGTTCGACTGATTTAAACCAAGGTGTTGTGTATGGGTGTACTACTGATGAGATGCAGCTTAGTCCCAAGCTAGCGACGAGATTTGACTATGACACGATTTGGGGCACTGTATTAAATAGATTTTGTGTTCAGGCAGCTTGCGGACAACCATTGACAGTATATGGTAAAGGTGGGCAAACAAGAGGATTTCTTGACATTCGGGATACGGTTAATTGTATAAGACTCACTCTTGAAAATCCTCCAGCAAGAGGTGAATACAGAGTTTTCAACCAGTTTACTGAGCAGTTCTCAGTAAAACAGCTTGCTGAGATGGTTAAGGAAGCACGTGCAGCTCATGGATTGAAGACCGAGATAATTCATGCACCAAACCCACGGGTGGAGGAAGAAGAGCATTATTATAATGCCGTACATACAAACTTACTGGAACTTGGGTTAAAGCCGCATTATTTGAGTAACACTTTGATTGAATCAGTTATTAGTACCGTAGAGAAGTGGCGGCACAAAGTAGATTTAAGGTTGTTGGAGGAACCTGATGTTGATTGGCGGACCGGCGGTAATGAAAAATGGCGGCAGCGCTCGAGTTACAAGCTTGAGCCGCTTACGCTGAAAAAAGCAGGCGTGCGCATGTAGATACTTGCTGTCGGAGGTATAGCAAGTTACGGCCAACAGAAGCAGTATTACTCAGTCAAAGCATAGAGCTTTATCAGCTGCTCTTGTAAGAACCGACAGTAGGGCGTATATATTTATTACTTCCGGACTCATTATAGCGCTGTATATCCTGTTCTCGGCATTGTATCTTAGGGCAACCCCTTTTGGGCAGGCACCAGATGAAACTTCTATGCTTAATTACATTAAGGATATAGCCCTCAACTTGTCCCTACCAGTACATGCGCCTGAGCGACAGCAGCCACCGTTGTTTTTCTTACTTGCTGCAGCCGTATATAAACTGTTACCAAGCTATATTTCCATAAGGTGGATGAATCTTGTATTAGGTTCACTCATAATTCCGCTTACAGTCGCATGCGCAAGGGAAATCTGGCCTGAAAATCCGGGAAGGTGGATGTTAGCCGGCTTGTTGGTTGGGTCCTTGCCGCAGTTTCAATTCATATCGATGTCCGTTGCCAATGATACTATATCCAACGTTTTAGCAGCAGCATGTGTTCTTGTTGCGCTCAAGGTAATAAAGGGAGCTCGGCCTAACCTGGAGCTTACCCTCTGGGCATCTATAATTGCTGGCCTTGCTCTTCTAGCAAAGGAAACAGACTATATTGTTGCATTGGCCATGTACGCAGTAATCATATACATTTGGAAAGATTATTTAAACGATCACAAGTATTTTTGGTTGTTATTGGTAGTGCCTCTCTTAATAGCTGGGTGGTGGTTTGTTAGAAATTTGTATGTATATAGGAGTCTTCTCCCACATTTAAGCCCTAAGTTTAAGAGCTCGGTTGGTCGTCTGGACAAGTTATCGCTAGTAACTTTGTATCTTACTTGGTTATTTGAAAGCTTCTTCGGTAAGTTTGGCAACATGACCACATTACTGCAGATTGATGGGCATGCTTACATATTTGTATACGGCACTTTTTTGCTTTATTGCATCATTGGTGCTTTTGGGTTTGGCTATATGCTGCCGCGCATGAACAAGGTGGACGCGAGATCTTTTATTGCTGGCATTTTTGTAGTGTTGATTCCGGTGCTAGCTTTTATCCAGACTTTAGCATATGGTATTTTTATAGATTTTCAGGCGCAAGGACGTTACCTTTATGTGGCGCTTGTACCGTTGGCGCTTATCACAACATATTGCCTTAGCCATGTAAAAGAAATATTTCCAGCAAGGTTGACTCCATTTCTAATAGCTTTGCTAATAATAGGTGTCATATTCGTGGACGCATGGGGCGTAAATACAGTAATGTATCATTTGATCATAAAAGCTTGATGTACGATGAATGCGCTTAAAGTAGCACTAAACAATAAGTTACTAAGAATTGGCCTAGGTATTGTATGGGCTGGAATATTCGTTTTCTTTTTGCTAAGGCATATAAATTTGGACTCTATTGAAGAGACTTTTTCAGATATTAATTATATTTGGCTCTTGGTTTCCTTGTTCTTTGCATTTCTGTACATGGTGGCTCGTGCCATACGCTTTCGATTATTGCTAGGCCGAGGGTCGTTTAGGCAGGTGCTAAGCGTTACTGCTGCTTCATGGGGCGCTGGACTCATATATCCAGGTGTAGGTGGGGATGCTACTTTTGCATGGCTAGCAACAAGAGACATTGATGTTTCGCTCCCAAGATCTACGGGAGCCGCAGTCTTAGCACGTATTTTTGACGTTGCGAGCCTACTTATAGTTGTGTTGTTGCTTGGCCCATTTGTGGCGATAAGTGTGCCACATGGGGTTAGACTCTTCAGCTTCGTGCTTGTGTTGGCGCTTATAGCTGTGCTTTATGTATTGTTTAACAGTAAGACAAGATCATACCTTGTTGAACTTATGGCTAAGAAGGTGGGCCATATAGGTAAACTTGGATATTACTTACAGCGCACTGAAGCTGTTCTTGCGGAACTGAGTGTTGCACAAAATTTGGTGGCCTTATTCATTACGACGGTAGCTGCGCGATTTTTCTCAGCTGTCATGTACTACTACATTGGAGTTGCCTTTTCCGCGGGCTTATCTCTTCCTGCGATATGGTTCGCTTTAGCCATACGTTCTATACTTTATCTCTTCCCAATTCAAGGAATTGTTGGTGCTGGTACAAGTCAGTTCTGGTGGATTTTAGCTTTTGAGATGATTGGCGTTGGCTTTTCTCAAGCGGTAGTGATGGCAATCGCCATATCTGTTCTTGATTTGGTTGTTACCTTGCCTCTCGCTGGTGTAGGCTACTTTGATTTACTGATTCAGCGTCATATCGAAAAAATAAAACTTTTACCAAAGCAGCTTTGGGGTTTGATCCTTCTAGCTGTACGCGAAATTAAGGCATCGTGGCAGCTTGGTATCGCCTTGGCATTGTTTTTCATCCTAAGGTTCCCATCGCTGTTTGAGCCGCACTGGTATACCGATGAAGCTGGCTATGCTAACACAGCATGGCTTACAATGCACGGGTATACCTTATACCAGCAGGTATGGAATAATAAGCCACCACTGCTCTTCCTAACATATGAATTTGCCTTGAAGGTGTTTGGACCAAGTGAATTCGGCATCCATATTTTGTCCTTTTTTACCGAGGCGCTAGCAGTAGGGGCTGTATACGCCATAGTAAGATATTTAAGTTCTGAAAGAAGAGCTATAGCTGCAGGGATAACAGCAGCTGTCTGCTTTGGTATCCCCCTATTTAATGGTGATTTGTCTTTGCCAGAGAATTTCATCATTGGGTTTGTAAGCATCGCATTCTTAATAGTGCTGCGTGCTTTTAATAAAGACAGGTTTTCGATCCCGAAAATTGCCTTTTCAGGTGTTTTAGTTGCCATAGCAATTCTGTATCAGCAGACAGCACTTGCAGAGTTTGGAGCGATACTGGTGTGGCTACTTGCGAGCCCTGCTAAAAACAAGCTTAAAGCCGCATTGGTATATCTTTTATCTGTTGGTTTGCCAATAGTTGTTGTGATGGCACCATACGTTGCTGCAGCAGGATTCAGAAATGTGTGGTATGCGCTCGTTACCTCGTATATTGGGTATACCCAGTATTCGTTAGCACCTATATATGCAAGCATAGCGCCTCGTGTAATAGAAATTGTGTTATTCGCGCAAGCAGTTTTGCTTGCTGCATTTTGGTGGACAAAAAGGCAACTTATATGGCTTTGGGCAACGGCAACGCTAATAGTTGCGAATTTGCCTAACCGAAACTATCCGCATTTTATTCTGGAAACCTTGCCAGCATTAATAGTTGCTGTTGCTATTGTGCAGTTGAGCTTTAAGCTCCCACGCCTTAGGCTATTATACACTGGGTCATTTGCTAGGTATTTGTGTGCAGCTTCAGCTATGAGTGCTGTGGTATTGGGCTCTTATGTATTTCCAAGTGGGCATATGGCAAACTTGACAGCCGACTATTACCCCATCTTCGCAGGTTATGTAACGGGTGCAGTGAGCGCCCATGTGTATGACGACACATTTGACTGGCGTACATGGTCTGAAGCCCAGGTTGTCAAATGGATTAAAAAATCGCATCTTGAAAATGTGTCTGCGGTGGTATGGTCAGCGGATTCCTGGGTTTACTTGCTAGCACATCTAAAAATGGTAGTTACATCGCCGGCTATATATGTAGATGCAGGCGAGCTTTATACCCCACCGCAAGTAGTCGCATCTTTTTCAGATAATCCACCCATTCTGGTTATAACCACACCAGATGCAGTGTCATTGTATCCAAGCATAAAGCAGTTCCTCCAGCATGATTATACCCAAGTGTACAAAGTGGGGATAGCGACTGTGTATCTTTGGGAAGGCTCGGTTGGGAGCCTAGATAATGCTATACCAGTATCTAAAAGGATTATGTTGCAACACGCCACGCAAAAAGTTTTAGGAGAAGTTTCTTATGGAAAATAACAAATCTATGTAGGTGGAGGGGGACCTTGGCTGGCAAACTATCTGTAGTTATACCTGCCCACAATGAGCAGGATAATATAGGTAAAGTTATTCAGGGAATTGTGAATGCGTTTTGTGATTCCCAGTGGGACCTAGAAATTGTTTTGGTTGACGACGGAAGCAGTGATAATACTGTTCAGGTAGCTACTGCTACGGCGAAAGCAGCAGGGGTACATTTAAAGTTGGTTCAGCATCTGAAAAAGAGCGGTTATGGCATAACAGTACGAGATGGGCTCTACTCGGCTTCTGGAGACGTTGTTGGTTTCATGGACGGGGATGGCCAGTTTGATGCACAAGACCTTAAAACTCTTGTTTCACATGTGGGTGAGTTTGATATAGTCACAGGATATCGGCAAGAACGAGCCGATCAATTCTTCCGCTCGGTAATAAGTTTTACCATGAACGTATTGGTACGGATTTTGTACAGGGTATCAGCTAAGGACGTAGACTGCGGCATGAAAGTCATGAAGAAGGAGGTGCTTGAATCAGTTTCCCCATTTATAGCTAGATCTGCTCTAATCAATACTGAGCTTTACTTTAAAGCAAATAAACTTGGGTTTAGACTGAAGCAAATGCCGGTAAGGCATTATCCACGCATTGCTGGAAAGCGCTCTGGTGCAAGGCTGATCCCTATAATGCGGGCAGTAAGGGATCTTTTATTACTCCGCTATCGTCTTATTAAAAACTGGTCACCTAAGGTTAAGGTAAAAGCCTAAGGTGCATATAATGGTTTGCGGTGGGCTTCGAAAGTGGAGCACACGCAATATAAATTTGTGGCAAAATATCATAATGCAAGGGGCTTGATGGGCCCGTAGCTCAGCTGGCAGAGCGGGGGACTCATAATCCTCTGGTCGGAGGTTCGAATCCTCCCGGGCCCACACTAAAAGCTGTTGATTATTTTACCCCGCCTTCGCCTGGTAAGTTGGTAATGGCTTTTCGCATGGAAGTTGACCGCAGGTTGAGTGCACCACTATTCAAGTGAATATAGTTGTAAAAGCCACATAATTTAGGACTAGTTTTACGCGGCTTAGAATGTTAACCTTGTTTTTGTAGTTTGTTGAGCAAGTCTAACTATCAACTTGTGAGTTATTTCGATTAAAAAGCTATTTAATGAAATGCAGAGTTTTTATACCTGGCGTCTTAGATTTACAATGCAATTGGTGGAAGGAAACATCGAGTACATAGTTGGTAAAAGAACATAGTAGACACGCTATTAGCATTTCCCTTGTGATAATTGGGATTCTTGCCTTCGTGGCATTGGGCAATTTACCTTATTTAGCTGGAGTTATTAACTACAACCCTGCTGTTCTCTTTAGCGGCATGGCATTTAACGTACATTTTGTTTATAACGTCCTGCTCCACGGAATTCATGTTGGGTATCCGGAGATAGATCCAAATGTAGGTTTTGTAACTCAGGCTTTAGGGCATTTAGCTGCGCAAGATATCCTTCACTTAAGAATGCCTTATTGGAATCCATATGAAGGGCTTGGAACGCCGCTTTTAGGAGAGATGCAATCCGCCGCGCTTTTCCCTGTGACACTTCTTCAAGCATTTTCAAATGGTGCCTTATACGAGTTATTGACACTCGAAGCTAGCGCCGGGATTGGGACATTCCTATTGTTGAAAAAGTTAGGCTGTTCGCAGGTCCCATCATTGGTGGGGGCAATGGCATTTTCACTTAACGGTACCTTTACATGGTTAACCCATGCGCCAAGCAATCCTGTACCGATGCTCCCATTTATTATTTTTGGGCTGGAAGAAATATTTTACGGCAAGAGTCTTTGTGGCATACTGCTGATTGGCTTATTCGGCGCACTATCGTTTTATGCCGGCTTCCCAGAAACTACCTACATTGAGTGGATCTTTACGGGTGGATGGCTTATTGTGCGTATTCTACAGAACCCAAGACGTTCTGTAAAACCGCTTTTAGGCTTTTGTGCTGGGGTGCTAATTGCTGTGGCTTTAGCTCTGCCTGTTCTTGTTCCATTCGCGGATTTTGTGAAGTATGCTTTTATTGGTATTCACACTAATACGCTTGAAAGTAGCCTTCCAACCCTTGGTATCCCACAGCTATTTATGCCTTATATATATGGGCCTATATTTGGCTTTCCAATTCCCACGGATTGGGGAGCAGTCGGCGGATATGCAGGGATTTTAATGCCGTGCTTGGGTTTATTGGCGCTGCTACGGAGAAAATCACAAACATTGAGTGCTTATCTTTTTGTCTGGATTATTTTTGCTTTGACAAAGACATTTGGTAGCGAACCTGGCGTTGCATTATTTAACATTTTGCCGTTTGCAGCTAATGTTGCATTTAATAGGTATGCTCCGCCAACTTGGGAATTTGCGCTTGCGATCTTGACGGCGTTTGCCCTTGACGCTATGTACACCGAAAGGCATGCAAGGAAGCTATTTGCTGCATCGTTTATAGGCATGCTAATTTTTATTTTCCTTTCCATCTATGTCTGGTCTTCAGAAATTATGCATTTGTTCTTTAAGAGCATGTCTTCTTTGTACATATCATGGCTAAAACATTATCTTTTTATAACATTACTTCCGCTGCTTGTCGCGTTGTTGGCTATGTTTGTACGGAGGCCAAGGCTAATTGTGTATACGCTTTCTATCGCAACGTTGGCAGAGGTATTGATGCTTCATTATGTGCCGATGTTTTCCGCTCCCGTATCAGCCACGATTGACTATCCTGCGATCCATTTCCTCAAACGCGCAGCGAAGCTTTGGCGTGTGTATTCGCTTGGCCCTTTAAATGCCAATTATGGGTCTTACTATGGAATTGCTTTGCTTGATTATAACGACTTACCTGTGCCATACAAGACGGCTAACTACTCAGTAAGTCGTCTCGACCCATTTATGATCACACCTTCAATACTCTTAGGTACTACACAAAGAGCTCAGAGTTGGTATCCATCCCAGCAAAGCGAGTTCAAATTGTTTATTCAAAATTATCAAAGAGTTAGTACGCGCTATGTCATCACACTTACTGGGCAAAGTCAGCTAAATACTACTACGACTGGAATGAGCGTCCTGATAGGCTCTCCGGTAGTTAGCTTGCCTCTTAACTCGGCATCCTCGTACGAGGGACTTGTACCACGCAACGGTATGTCCGGTGAGCTGGTGGGGATTATGGTTCCCGTAACACCTAGTTCGTATCTAGACGGTGGATACTTTGTTGCAAGACTTTGCATTCATAGTATATGTAGTTTATATCTTTCGCCGGTAACCACAAATAATATTTACAATCCTGCTTTATTAACATCTAAAAAGCCTATTAAGTTTCCCAAAATTAAATTTGTACATTTATCGGTTACACTTGCACATTTGCCAAATTTACCGCCTAGTAGCGCCTTAATTTCGGGTTTGCATTCCAACGGAAGTGCGGGCTTTTATTTAGTTTTCAAAAATCCTGGTCTTGGCTTACCTATTGCTTATCGTGATAAATTCGTTACTATTTATGAACTTCCTCATGCTGCTTCGTTTTATTCTGTCGATGCAGGCAACTGTAAGTTGAGCCGCTACTCCTGGAACAAAGTTATGGTAAAGTGTGCAACACCGGGACTGCTTGTACGTCGAGAGCTTTTCATGCCAGGCTGGAAAGCGAGTGAAGCGCATTCTCAGGTTCAGGTAGAGCAGTTTGGGGGAATCTTCCAGGCAGTTAAGTTGCGACCAGGCAGCTACTATGTGAGCTTTTACTTTGTGCCGCCCCATGAGCAACCCGCAGATATTATCGCCGTTGTTTTTGTTTTGGTTTGGGTTTCGATATTTGTGATGCATGTAAAGAGGCCAAGCTTTTTGGGCTACAAAAAGACTAATGGTGTAACAAATTAATGGCCCTGGCTTATGTTGCATGCTTACCGGTTGAAGTGGATCTAGAAAAGATATTAACGATGTCGGATTATAATTTAATTGCTAGTAGAAGGTGAACGCAAATTTATGAACCGGACTCATGTTATTGAAGCAATAAAGCAAGCTATCGGTAAAGAAAACGTTATTGACAGCCCCGAAGACCTTGCGATATATGCAAGAGACGGATCAATTGAGTCGTCCATTCCTGACGTAGTAGCGTTGCCCCGTAGTCTAGATCACGTAGTACGCGTTGTGAAGATAGCAAAGCAGTATGGTATTCCTGTAGTTCCACGAGGATCGGGCACTGGCCTTTCGGGTGGCGCAGTTACCGAGTATGGAGGCATATGCCTCCAGTTTACTCGTATGAGGAAGATTTTAAAAGTCGATCCAGTAACTCGAACTGCTATTGTTGAACCCGGCGTTGTTAACAGCGAGCTGCAGACAGCAGCAGCAAGGTATGGGCTGTTTTTTGCACCTGACCCCTCAAGCCAAAAAGCATGCACAGTTGGTGGGAATGTAGCAGAAAATGCGGGCGGCCCTCATTGTCTTTACTACGGGGTTACCACTAACCATATTTTAGGGGTGGAGTTGGTTAGGGATAATGGGGAAGTTCACTGGGTTGGTGGCGTTCAGGATGCACCTGATAGCGGACTTCTTTCGCTTTTGATAGGATCTGAGGGAACTTTCGCTATAATAACAAAAATTATGGTTCATCTTTTGCCGTTGCCTGAACACGTTGCTACACTTTTGGCTGGATTTCCAGATATTGAATCGGCAAGTGAAGCAGTAAGCCACACAATTGCTAGCGGAATAATACCTGCGGCGCTTGAAATGATGGATTCAGTTACAGTCCGGGCTATTGAAGATTGCTACCATGCGGGGTATCCGTATGAGGCAGGTGCGGTATTGTTGGCTGAATGTGAAGGACTCAAGGAACAGGTTGAAGAAGAAATAGCTGAAGTTGAACAGATAATGAAACAACATGGGGCATTTATGGTGCGAAGAGCTAAAACAGACGAAGAGCGAGCTTTGTTGTGGGCTGGTCGCAAGGGAGCGATTGGTGCGTTGGGACGTATAAAGCCAAATTATTATTTACATGACGGCGTAGTACCAAGGACAAAGTTACCAGATGTATTAAAGGAGGTTGAGCGAATAGGGAAATACTTTAATTTGCCGGTTGCAAATGTGTTTCACGCAGGTGATGGTAATCTGCATCCTAATTTGCTCTTTGATATAAGAGAAAAAGGGATGCTTGATGTAGTGCTAGAAGCTGGGCAACATATAATAAAGGCCGTAGTTAACGTTGGAGGCACCCTTTCAGGTGAGCACGGTATTGGGATAGAAAAAAGAGAATTTATGCCCCTTATTTTCAGTGTTGACGATATTAAAGCGATGCAGATGGTAAAGCAAGCTTTAGACCCATTGGCCCTAATGAATCCTGGCAAGATTTTTCCCACACATTTCTCAGAAACAGGGCGGTTACCAAGCGGTCGCATAGGCACTGCAGCTGAGGCTACGTGGTGGTAATAGAAGAATATATAAACAATAAAAAAACGCGTCCGACAAGTGTAGGCGCGCTTCAGCAAATCATAAAGGACGCATTTGACACTGAGCATAGGGTTGCAATTTTAGGAAAGGGTGCTTACATTTTTGCTGCGCCAAAGCTTGTAGAACAAGATATTTTTATCGAGCTTTCTGCACTCAATCGTGTGCTTGAATTTAATCCAGATGACATGACAGTTACAGTTGAGTGCGGCATTACGTTGGATCAGCTAAACGGTGTGCTTAATGAAAAGGGTAAATGGTTTCCCTATGATGGCCCAGGCGAGCATGTGCACACTATTGGAGGCTTGCTAGCAACTGGATGGGCTGGCGGTTGCAGAATAAGATACGGTGCACCTAGGGATAACTTGCTAGGAATTAAAGTTGTGCTTCCAAATGGGGATTTGATTTCTTCTGGCGGTAAGGTGGTTAAGAACGTTTCCGGATATGACCTTCACAGATTTTTTGTAGGTTCATGGGGCAGTTTCGGAGCTATTGCTCAGGCTACGTTTAAGGTCTATCCGGTTCCAAAAAACAGTGTCCACGGAGGTCTGACATCAGACGATTATGGCCTCATAAAGGCACGTCTTAAAAAAGCCATTTCCTATACAAGCGGAGTTGCTGCTTTAGTCGTGCATAAAGTTAAAGATACGTACACATTACATATTCGAGTTGATGGTACCTACCTAGCTGTCAATAGAGTAATAAAAGACTTAGACCTTGTGGAGCTGCAAGAGCTTGATTGGAATGCAATACTACAACGCAATAGCAGCTGGGTTAAGATAGTCTTACTTCCAGGCATAGAAATTGAGGTATTGCAGGAGATTAGTTGTCCAACTGTAACTGAAGCTGTTGTGCTGGGTGGATGTGGCGCTATACATGCGTTTGGAGATATTGGTCATGAAGAAATAGTAGCGCTGGCTAATGTTGCAAAAAAGTATTCTGGTTATCTCGAAATTCTACATGCAAGGCCTGAGATACTGAATAGCTTTGGCAGGATAGTACCGCCGCCGAGTGGCCTTGAGTTAATAAGCAGTATAAAAAAGACATTTGATCCCAAAGGCATCTTTCCGGAGTTGTGCGTGTGAAAGTAAAAGAGGCCTCGACTAATCGGCACGTATTAGATAGTGCGGATCTCGCCAGATGTGTTCACTGTGGACTTTGCCTTGATTCATGTCCGACATTTCGGCAGACGGGCTTAGAAACTGAGTCGCCAAGAGGAAGGATACAGCTCATCTCCATGATTGTAGAACAGCAATTGGAGCCGAAAAAAAACGTTCTACATCATTTAGACCTGTGTCTTGGTTGTCGTGCCTGTGAAGCAGTTTGTCCATCTGGCGTGCCTTATGGTCGTATTCTAGAGCGAGCTAGGTATAGAGTGCTTGACAAAAAAGACAAAGATCCTAAAGTTGCACTTGCTCTTCTGGCACTTAGGCATGTGGTTGCTAACCCACCTGTGCTGCACTGGTCGTTTAAAGCATTGAAGCTAGCAAAACGAGCAGGGTTAATAGATCTTTTTCCAGGAGCATTTGGGCTGCCAGAGATTATTCATGAATGGGCTCCACCAGGCCTGGTGCTGAAGCCATATACAGATTCAATAAAGGCACGAGTTGCTTTTTTCCTTGGATGCATAATGCCGTACGTTTATAGCGATGTTCATCAAGCAAGTATAGAGTTATTAAGATTAGCCGGCTGTGAGGTGGTTATATGCGAACAGCAAAGATGCTGTGGGGCGCTACATGCGCATGTTGGAGATCTTAAGACCTCTGATGCGTTAACGGAGATTAACGAGCGTGCATTCAGCCAATGCGATTTTGATTATTTAGTAGTAAATTCAGCTGGATGTGGTGCTCATATAAGAGAAGCATATCCTCATTTGGGACCTAAAACAAGGGATCTTTCCGAGCTGTTAGTTGAGCTTGGCCTTCCACAATGTGAGCGAGCTATGGATTTAACGATTGTATATCATGATCCTTGTCATCTACGCAATGTTCAGAAGGTGTATAAGGAGCCTAGGAAATTACTGCATAACATACCAGGCATTAAAATGTTTGAAGTGGCACATCCTGAAACGTGCTGTGGTTCGGCAGGAATTTATGGCTTCTTGGAGCCTAAAATGTCCTCGATGGTTACAGATGAAAAGCTTACCGAACTATTAGAAAATAATCCCGATATCATAGTTACCGCGAATCCAGGTTGCCAAATGCAACTTACAGCAGGGGTTAGGAGGCTTAGAAGAAAAACGCAGATAATGCATATAGCTCAATTTTTAGCAATGGCTTATGGACTGGGTAATAGTGTGAACTTGTAGTCTTTCCAATGGTTCACAAGGGATCCTAGAAAAATAGAGCTGCAAAAGGTTGCCACTTTAGCGTTAATAATTTTATCTCTGGGTGTAGACACGTTTGCAATTTCATTTACCCTCGGGGTGATTGGCGAGCAACGATGGTTGCGGCTTGCATTTACTGTCGGATTATTTGAGATGGTGATGCCATTTGTAGGTGTGCTTATAGGGATTGGATTAGCAGAAATTCTAGCAGGTTTAGGCCGTTTTGTTGCGGCTGCGCTGTTATTTGCTGTTGGCGTATGGTTTATCCTAGAGGGACGACACAAAACAGGTGCATCGCGTATTACAACTAAGGGTAAAAATTTGTATCTAGTCGCGCTTACAGTGAGCCTGGATGAAGTTGCTGTTGGAGCGTCACTTGGTCTACTGGGTTTGCCAGTCTTGATCTTGGCCCCTTCGGTTGGCGTGCAAGCGTTTTTGTTTTCCGTGTTGGGTACAAGGCTTGGGGGGTTTATAAGATCCAACTATGTGAGAACTGCGCTTTGGGCTGCTGGACTTGTGCTAATACTGGTAGCGGTTATTGAAGGTGTTCACTAGACAGATTATTCCTTTTGTAGTTTGGTATATTCATTGTTGGTAGCAGTGTCGCCCCAGTAGCTCAGGGGATAGAGCACGCGCCTCCTAAGCGCGGTGTCGCAGGTTCGAGTCCTGCCTGGGGCAGTTTGTGAGCAAATCCAAGTTGATAATCAGCAGTATTTACCCCTAGAAAATTCTATTTGGTTTAAGCTATGGTAGAGCTATTTTCATATTTGCCACGGGATAAATGGAGGAGGTGTACGTGTTTTATGTTTACTTTAGCAGTCCCAGCCTGGCAGTTAATAGCTAGAAGTGCCGCTATTTATCTTGCTTTAATGCTTGGACTTAGGCTTTTTGGCAAACGCGAAGTAGGCCAGTTTACACTTTTTGATCTTGCAATGGTCCTGCTTATTTCTTATGCTGTTCAACCTGCCATGACGGGTCCTGACACGTCTCTAACAGGTGGATTGATAATCATAGCTACACTACTTATAGTGAATTTCGTTATTGCCTATTTACGGAGTTCTTCGCCGTTTGCGAAAAGGATTTTTGTCGGGCAACCTGTGATTCTTGCGCAAGATGGCAGGTGGCTTATGCCTGCGTTAAGAAGGCAAGGTGTCACTTTAGACGACTGCAATATGGCACTTAGGGAACACGGTTTAGCAGGCATCGACGAAGCAAAACTTGTGGTTCTCGAGACAGACGGTACAATCAGTGTTGTACCAAAAGATGGGTCTGTGCTACGCGGTAGAAAGAGGGTCATACGACAGCGTAAGTTTATGTAGGGTTCTATCAGGCTTACTCTGTTAGAAAGCCTTTAGAGGACAGTAAAATTTAGATGTAGGGCATTTAGGTTATCTTTATGGCTGCATACTTCTGGTATAACATAGCTCTTGGCGTTATATTGCCTTTACTGATAGTGTGCGGCTTGATTAGCTACTCTCTTTATTTGAGGGCTTGTAAGAAAAGTGAGGCGTCTGGCTCAAGCGGCGTGATGGGTAAATTTGAATTTTCTTTGCTGATGTACAGAATATGGTATGGTCAATGTACCTATCATGAACTAAAGATGTTATATGAGTCTGGAAAGCTTAGCGAATCTCAGTACCAAGTTGCGTTGGAAAGATTACTTGCAAGGTCACTTGGACTTACTAATAAAAGAAGAAGATGAAAGACCAGAGCTTGTCGCTGAATTGGAGGAAAATTTGTTCTATAGATAAAAGGCTTCTGAATGATCTAAAAAGAAGGGCACTTGAGGTTCTTCCAGGCTTTTTGACATGGAATTCCATACTAGCGCCAATATGGTTGTGCTTTTTCTATTACGGTGTCCAAATTGTAGCTATTGGAATTTTGCTTTTCGATTTTTATTGGCTGCTTAGGTCAATTTTCGTGGTACGGGGTGTTGTTAAGACGTTTAGGCGCTTTAAGCACGACACAAGTATTAATTGGCGCAATGAACTAGCTAATGTGACTCCAGTGGACGACGCACCCTCACCAGATGAGGTTTACCATCTTTGCTTAATACCTACATATACCGAACCATATTGGGTTCTTGAAAGAACGGTCAAAGCTATAGTGGATGCAGATTATCCAAACGATAGAAAGATAATCGCAATTATAACTAGGGAATCAGATTTTGCTGGCAGGGAAAACGTACAGAAGTTAAAATCGATCTATGGCGACAAGATCTGCCGGTTTTATCACATTTTGGATCCTTTGCTTCCAGGTATTGTAATAGGCAAGTCAGCCGCCATGAACTGGGGTGGACGTTGGATTGCAGCTAAATTGGATGAAGAAGGGTTCGATAAAAGCAAAGTTATAGTCACAGATCTTGATGCTGATTATGTGGTGCATGCTCAGTATTTTGCGTATCTTACCTATAGATTCGTTCAAAGCTCTGATAGGCATCTTGTAATCTATCAGCCTATCCCGCTTTTCCATAACAACGTTTGGAAGGTTCCGGCTGCAATACGGGTTATGGCAGCTACTTCCGCACAATGGCAAATGTACTTACATTCGCGTCCGTATAGGCTGGTTCCTTTTTCGAGTTACTCTATGTCCATGCAGATGGTTGAATCTGTTGGTTTTTGGGATGCTGATGTTATACCGGAGGATTCAAGATTCTATTACAAAGCATTTTTTAAGTATGGAAAGAACTTGAGAGTAGAGCCAGTATTCCTTCCACTTTATGGTGATGCGCCTTCGGGTAAATCATACTTTGATTGCCATAAAAGCCAATATTCACAGATCCGCCGCTGGGCTTGGGGGGCTACTGATATACCATATGCCTTACCGCGCTTTATTAAGGCAAAGCATATACCCATCGGTGAAAGGTTGCAAAAATTTTATTTCCTTGTGACCAATCACATTAACTGGGCATTTATGCCCGCAATTTTGCTTTTTGGGGCTTCGGTGCCAGCCTTTATAAACACAGAGTTTTCTTTGACTAGCCTTGGTCAGCACCTAGGTTTTTATTCGTTGATAATATTGTCTGCTACTAGCTTTAACTTCTTAAGTCTTATATACATAGAACACAATATTTTGCCACCAAAGCCTAAGACATGGGGTAAATTGAAGCACATTGCAATATATCTTCAATTTCTTTTGTACCCTGTTATTGGTCTTTTCCTAAGCGCAATTCCCGCACTTGAAGCCCAGACACGCCTTCTTTTTGGCCGCTACATCGAATATAGGGTTACTGAGAAAGGCTAATCTCTCTCTAATTCTAAAGCGTTTATTGTTAATTTGATTACCGGAACTCTGTACAACAAGGACTATCAAGATAGTTACACAATCAAGGAGATGGCGCCAAGCAACGCAGTTGATAAATTTAGAGTACAGGAATCAAGAAAGCAATGGATTTTAGTGTTGGTGCTTTATAAGGCAAGCTACCGCCATAAATCGAATGTAAGGCTTAAAACAAGTAATTTAATCTTAGAAAACCTTTTAAAAATCCAAAAAATTGCAAAACACCGCAACTAAATGAGTGATTACAGTTTTAGTAGCCTTTATAGTACAAAAATCGCTATACAGCTACAACATTAGTTGACTTGGTGTAACTAGATGTTGAACGGATGCTAAATCGTGATTAACCGCCCGGTATGCCAGCAATTACGGTACCGGTTAGTGCCCACCAGCTTAGAAATACAAAGAAGCACAAAAATATGAGCATTATTGAGGCAGTTATAGGGTTTCTGCCTGGTTTTTTCCACTCTTTCCAGCCCAGCAATTTTGCCACCTTAGGGCCAAGCCCTTGGTCAATAAACGGCCAGAATAAAATAATTAGGGTTATGAGCCCTGGCAAAACTATTGCCATTAAGATTTCCGGCCCTAGCTTTAGGAATTGATAAAGCGCCATGAAATACCAGTCCGGGCGCGGTATATATGGAATTCGTGGATTCGCTTGCGGCTCAAGTACCTCTAATCCTTTGAGGAAGTAAGACATGCTGCCGACAACCAGTAACTCAAATACCATGATAATGGGATATGGCCAGAAATGATCTGGGAAAAATGGGTGTGTGTCCTCTTCGGGCATATCTTCGGCTAGATGGTGTCCGGCTGGGCCTAAAAGTATGGGGAAAAGAGAAAGACCAACCATAATAGGATAGAGCGGATTGTCTGGTCGCACTATAGTATCAGTCCTTGTTGGTCTACCAGGTGGTAAGGACTCTAGCTTTAACTTTTCTCTTTCAGTTACTGCCATAATGTCCTCTTGCCTCCCTACACTATGAGATTATAGTGGCTCTGATATCCCATGCTTTCGAATCAATTTAAAGTGGATGAACATGAGTAACACGGCAACTGCTGGAAGCACAAATACATGGATGGCAAAGAATCGGTTTAATGTTGCATCCGTAAGGTCGTTGCTTCCGTATAAAATTCGGGCTATAAAGTCGCCTACAATAGGTGTCGAAGCTGCTATTTTGACACCGACATTGGTTGCCCAATATGCTTTTTCATCCCACGGAAGGAGGTATCCAGTAAAGGCAAACCCCAGCACCACTAGCAATAGCAATACTCCAACCATCCAGTTCAGCTCTCGCGGAGCGCGATATGAACCCGTCCAGTACACTCTTATCATATGTATGATTACCATTACTACCATAAAATTAGCTGACCAGAAGTGTACACCTCTTATTAGCCATCCGAGATAGACATTGTTCATGATAAAGTTGACCGAGTCCCACGCCTCGGCAGCGCTTGGAACGTAGTAGAAAGTCAACAAGATACCACTTAATATCAGGAAACCGAACAAAATAAAAGCCATTCCTCCAAAGCAGTAGTAAAAGGCATTAGCATAATTTGGCACTCGTTGAAGCATGGCTTCTTCTACAGCTTCGACAAGACCAAACCGTGCGTCGAGCCATTCTACAATCGACTGCTGAATCGAACGTGGACTCAGACTTATCATCCTTTATCCCTCCTAAGGCAACTGGCTTCCCACAACGCCTGCAATTAGCAGGTTACCTTGAGAATCTATTTTCCAGTAGTAGGGTACAAGTGGAGCCTGAGCAGGCCCATGCACAACTTGCCCGTAAATGTTGAACTGAGACCCATGGCATGGACATTGAAATCTCAAAACAGCTTGGTTCCATGCAACAGGACAACCAAGGTGTGTACAAGAGTTAGATAACACGAAAACCTTGCCGTCCGCATTTACCATATAGCCCGCATACCCAAACCCACCCTTAATTAGGTCACCGCCAGATGCTGCGTAGATGAACGCTTGTTGTTCACCAGCTTGGAACCGGAATGCCTTATTGCGGTTTTGTGGCTCATATACCTCGCGGGGTGTTACTCCTCCTTGCAAGGTTACTGTGATCCACTGCTTTTGGACTCCCCTTAGCTTACCAGGCCAGATATAAACGAGTATTGGCGCAACAATTGCTGCAACTGTAGCCGTCATTAACGCACCAATCCAGTACCCAATAAACTGGCGTCTACTTGTCAGGTCTGGTTGCTCAGGTCTTAAGTTTTCTATGGCTAACTACCCCTTGATATATTGAATATCTTGCATCGAGATGTCAAATACCAACAGCTATGCCATATGGTAGCACAAATTGCTAACTTGACGCCTTGATCAAGATGTTATGTTGCACGGACAGATGATCAATAATGTTTAAATTTTTGCTCACCTTTCACCTGAGGCCTACAACTTTACGTACTTCATGTAAGGTGTCTTCCGCTATTTCCTGGGCACGCATTTTTCCCTCATACAGTGCGTTACTTACAGTGTTGTTATCTATGTACTTTCGGCGGTAACGAAATTCATCAGTTGCCTTTATTATGTTCTCGGCTAAAATGGCCTTCTTTTCTTTGCAGCCAATGCGGCTATACCTACAGGCATCCCAGAGTTCCTGCCAGTTAGGAGAGAAGTACTTATGCAACTGACAAACATTGCATTCTTCAGGATGACCAGGATCCGAAAAGTATATTCGCTTGGGGTCAGTTACCATAGACATTACGCGTTTCCGTATTTCTTCTGGCTCTGCCGTAACCTCTATATGGTTGCCTAGGCTCTTGGACATTTTGTTTTTTCCGTCAATGCCAAGTATGATGGGGCTATCAGTAAGCTCTGGTTTTGGCTCCGGAAATATATGCCGCCCATAAGTGTGGTGAAATCTTCTTACTATTTCGCGCATAAGTTCAAGATGGGGTAACTGGTCTATGCCTACCGGCACAAGCTCAGCCTTATATAGCAAAACGTCAGCGGCTTGCAGTATTGGATAGCCGAGTAATCCATAGTTTACATTGTCTGGTTGCGATTTAACTTTTTCTTTAAAAGTAGGCACCCTTTGTACCCATGAAAGTGGAGTAATCATAGATAGAATCAGATGTAGCTCGGCAACTTGTGGGACGTGTGACTGGACAAACAATATGGATCTTGAAGGATCAATCCCAACTGCAATAAGATCGGCTGTCATTTCAACGATATCGGATGCGAACGTTGATGCGTTAGGATAGGTGGTTAGTGCATGGAAATCTACAATACAGAAAATACAGGGGTACTTGTCTTGGAGTTCAACCCAATTGCGTACGGCACCAAGATAATTACCAAGATGGAACCTGCCTGTTGGACGCATTCCAGAAAATACTCTTGTTGTTTCCATGTTCAGATTTCAATATGTTCTCGATAAGAGACGTTGCTTTTTGGTGCGCTATTAATGGAAGACTTTATCAGCGAAGCAACTGAATCTACAAAAGAGCGCGCAATACGGCACCGCGCCGTACGAGGCACGCTGACAATTATGCTTGCCAGAATTTTATCAAGACTTCTCGCTATGGTAACTGTCATTGCTATGCTTAATTACTTGCGCCCGCAACGCTACGGGCTCTACCAAACGGTAGTAACATATACAGCTCTGGTGAGTATTTTACTTGATCTCGGTTTTAATACATTGTATCAAAGAGAAGCGGCCAGGTATCCAGAAAAAGCAGGGGAATTTCTAGGTAAAATTACTGGATTCAAGCTTATTCTTGCTGTAATCGTATTTGTGGTTCTATTTTTTGTATTAAAAATTCCGGGCCTTGGTGGGTTTATTTTTCCGGCATATTTTCTAGTTGTTTTTACCTCGTTTTCTAATCTCTATCGCGGTACTTTTTACGCGTTGGGCGAACTGTCGTATGAAGCACGCGCAATACTTGGCGAGACTGTTTTATTGCTTTTCCTTACTTTGGCAGGCATATTTACAAAGCAAAATGTTGCTTATTTCCTGTGGTCATACATGGCAAGTTATGTTTTTAGCTTTGGATATGCTTTGGTTACAATTGCGCGCAAACATCTAGTAGCCTTTGTTTTTTCATTCGACTGGAGGTTTATAAGGTCTTGGTTTTTGGCAGGCTTGCCGCTTGCTTTCACATTTATTCTGACGAACATTTACTTTAAAATAGATGTTCCTATGCTCCAGCACTTCAGGAATTTCGTAGAGGTCGGATGGTATACAGCAGCATATAAGCCTTTTGAAGCGCTCACGTTTCTTCCACAGGCCGTACTTTCTGTGCTGTTTCCTATAATGTCCATCTATTATGTAAGATCGCACCATAGGCTTGTGTACATATACAGGAAGTTCTTCAAAGTAATGTTGCTTATGGGGTTTCCGCTAACTGTAACTGTTGTTGTTCTCTCTGGGCCACTTGCTTTGCTTCTTCACCTGTATCCTGAATCAGCGCTACCGTTAAGAATCCTTGGTGTAGGAATAATATTTTTATTTGTTAACAATGCTTTTATAGGGGTTTTGAATGCTACCAACCAGCAGCATCTTTTTACTATTGCAACTTTTGTAAGTGCGTGTTTTAATGTTGGTCTGAACTTTATACTAATTCCGGCATACGGATACGTGGGTGCTAGTTGGTCAACTGTACTAACAGAAATTGTTCTCGGTCTAGTGAGTTGGTATATGGTGGGTAGATCGGTTTATGTGCTTAAACCATATAAAGATGCTGGATTGGTCTTGTTATCCGTACTCCCTATGGCTGCCGTAATGTTTTACTTTAGGAACAGCTTTATTCTAATACCGCTAGTGACAGGTTTTTGTGTTTATGCTGTAAGCCTATATTTGTTTGGTGCTGTTACCATAAGCGAGATTCGTATGATACGGAGGGAGATAGGTATCTGAACGGTAAAGCAAAAAGCAGTTTTACAAAGTGGCTGATTGTAGCCCAGATTATTGCTGACATACTTGCGTCAGCAGCTGCCGTTGTATGCGCTTATATGTACCGATTCCATCTTGATCCCATCCCAATTCCAGGTAATAGCGTTCCTCCATTTGCCCTATATCTTGTGACCATACCAGTTGCGTGCGTTTCTACTGTAGGTACCTTTGCATTTATGGGCGTATATAAGGTGCGAAGAGGCAAAAGCTTTACGGATGAGTTTTTATCCGTGGTTGGTGCCGCTGTCGTGGTTGAACTTGTTCTGCTTTCACTTGTTGGACTGTATCGTGGATACGCGTACTCACGGCTTGTTCTTCTTTACTTTGCAATTCTGTTGGTGGTGTTCGCCTCTGTTTTACGTTATGGTATTCGTCTTGGGTTAAACTGGCTTAGACAAAAAGACATTGCCGTTGACAAGGTTGTAGTGCTGGGGTCTGGATCGGCAGCAGAGCTTATTATACGACGCACCAGAATGCTTCCTGACTACGGCTACAAAATTATTGGGGTACTGGATTCTAAGCTTGAGCCAGGCTGTGACTTTTGCGGAGTGCCGGTTATTGGTGACGAGAGCAAGCTGCAGGAGTTGATAGATAATCAGAGCGTAGACAAGGTAGTAATCGCGCTTCAAGACTACACAAGATCACAAATTGCTCGGATCATCGAGCGATATGGCTCGGCAAATGTAGAATTCCAGATTGCACCGGATTTTCTCGAAGTGGCAACTACTAAGGTTGTTGCTGGCGAGCTTGATGGTATACCGCTCGCCACTGTAAGAAGGCTGCCTTTATCGGCCGCCAATGGCGTGGTGAAACGAATATTTGATTTAATTGTCGCCACCGCGCTACTTGTTATATTTTCTATCCCGATGCTTATAATCGCTATACTGATCAAACTCACGTCTCCTGGGCCAGTGCTCATTAAACAAGAAAGAGTCGGAGCGGGCAACAGGATATTTGTTTTGTATAAGTTTCGTAGTATGTATGAATGGGCCGAACAAAACACAGGGCCTGTTTTTGCTACAGCTGATGATCCAAGGCGAACACCAATAGGGAAGTTATTACGTCGTTTTAGTCTAGATGAGCTTCCTCAATTGTTTAATGTCATAAAGGGTGATATGAGCATGGTCGGGCCTCGACCAGAAAGGCCGTATTTTGTTGAGCAGTTTGGTGCCAAGATACCAGGGTATGTAGATAGACATCTTGTAAAACCTGGTATAACAGGGTGGGCACAGGTAAACGATCTTCGTGGTAATACGTCCATTGAAGAAAGGACTATGTACGATCTCTACTATCTTGAGAATTGGTCGCTCGCTCTGGATATCAAGATTTTAATTGCAACTGCATTCCGTATATTTGCACACAGAAACGCTTACTGACCAACTTTAATCAAATAGAAAAGTTTAGAGATCTGTTACCTTAGCCTGGAGGCCATGACATTGCTCTGCCACCCAGCAAATGAAGATGTAGGTGGTAGACGCTCTGACCAGCCCAGGGCCCACAGTTTATGGTAAGCCTGTAACCACGATCAGTGATACCCAGCTCTTTTGCGAGGTTATTTGCTGTTTCAAACATCTTGAAAAGAACATTGGCATGGCTGCTTTGTATGTCTTTTATAGAAGGTATATGTTCTCTCGGCATTATTAACACGTGCACTGGCGCAGCAGGGTTTTTATCTTTTATAGCGACTACACTATCATCTTCGTATAGCTTTGTTCCCGGAAGTTTGCCTTCTATTATTTGACAAAATATACAGTCGTCCATTTGCTAAACCTTGTTACCGAGGGTGCAGAAAACTGTAAACACCCTTAGCTGGGGTATTTGTAGTCCGCCTTTTTGGATGCGAGCAATCCCCAGCTGGCGGTATTTTGCCCGCATCATAGCTTTTGTCAC
>Ga0080006_1194593_pt2 | contig 77789 bp, 63 predicted proteins | sample RS3BMetagenome_FD_69209 | JGI IMG/M metagenome (GOLD analysis project Ga0080006, IMG submission 69209) | Ferric oxide microbial mat and aquatic microbial communities from Rainbow Spring, Yellowstone National Park, USA - RS3B (SPADES... ... | reverse complement strand
AGTTCAATCTCAACCGAGATGCCCGTTCTTCCTCAACGAGGTGACAAACGTAAGAAGCATCGAAAAGTTGGTGTTTCAATCTCAACCGAGATGCCCGTTCTTCCTCAACCCCAAAGGGGCGGTAGTGTTGACCCACAAAAACCCCGCGTTTCAATCTCAACCGAGATGCCCGTTCTTCCTCAACCAATTCACAAACTGTACCTCAACAACTACGAACACGGTTTCAATCTCAACCGAGATGCCCGTTCTTCCTCAACGCCTGGCCATTCGCGACGAAAACTACTAGTCAGGCAGGGTTTCAATCTCAACCGAGATGCCCGTTCTTCCTCAACGCTTTATGAAAGCATCTGAATTGATAGAAAGTGGTGTTTCAATCTCAACCGAGATGCCCGTTCTTCCTCAACGATACATGAGTTTGGGTTTAAAGGATGAAGATGGGGACGTTTCAATCTCAACCGAGATGCCCGTTCTTCCTCAACGTGGTTCCTCCTTAGCGGCTTAGCGAACAATGTACGTGTTTCAATCTCAACCGAGATGCCCGTTCTTCCTCAACGAATCCTTCATTGGTTTCATGTCGCCAACACGTGAAGTTTCAATCTCAACCGAGATGCCCGTTCTTCCTCAACACGGGCGTTTCCAGGCCTTTGTTCTAGAGCGGCTTCCGGTTTCAATCTCAACCGAGATGCCCGTTCTTCCTCAACACAGATCAACGGCCACACCATCAATGAGGCTAAGTCTAGTTTCAATCTCAACCGAGATGCCCGTTCTTCCTCAACGTTGCACATCACGTACATTGTCCGATAGCTTTAGGAGGGTTTCAATCTCAACCGAGATGCCCGTTCTTCCTCAACGTGCCCCGTGTTCGATCTATGTCAGGAGATAAAGGAGTTTCAATCTCAACCGAGATGCCCGTTCTTCCTCAACCCTAAGCAAGCGGCTAGGTAGGTCTAGTAGCGGGAAGTTTCAATCTCAACCGAGATGCCCGTTCTTCCTCAACGTTGGCGCAAGCCTTTACACAGGAGGAAACCATGACGTTTCAATCTCAACCGAGATGCCCGTTCTTCCTCAACGTCGCGGTAGTCCCGCTACCAACCCTATCTGACGATGTTTCAATCTCAACCGAGATGCCCGTTCTTCCTCAACCTATCCAGGTGGATAGTAGAGAGTTGGCGCAAGCCTTGTTTCAATCTCAACCGAGATGCCCGTTCTTCCTCAACGACGCCCCTCAGGACGTGCGGGCGTTGTTTTCAAGGTTTCAATCTCAACCGAGATGCCCGTTCTTCCTCAACCTGTATAGAAAGCCCCCTTCCCCACGGTGGGGTTGGGGGTTGTTTCAATCTCAACCGAGATGCCCGTTCTTCCTCAACGATAGCTTCCCCGCGCCAGGGTTTAGGGACAGAGGGGGTTTCAATCTCAACCGAGATGCCCGTTCTTCCTCAACCACCCATAGATGTGGCACCCTCAAGCCTGTACTAGCTGGTTTCAATCTCAACCGAGATGCCCGTTCTTCCTCAACCAATCGACTGGATGCGTATACGCCATAGTTCAAATGTTTCAATCTCAACCGAGATGCCCGTTCTTCCTCAACGGTGATTTATCCATGCACAGTGGTTTGCTCTTGTGTACGTTTCAATCTCAACCGAGATGCCCGTTCTTCCTCAACCGTACCGCGCTATTTCCCCTGAGATTTCTCGATTGGGTTTCAATCTCAACCGAGATGCCCGTTCTTCCTCAACTATGTCTAATGGATGTCATGCTGAATATAACGAAAAGTTTCAATCTCAACCGAGATGCCCGTTCTTCCTCAACCGAGATGACCTGCCCTGTTGCGAGTTCATCTTTTGCGTTTCAATCTCAACCGAGATGCCCGTTCTTCCTCAACGGGGACTAGTACCAGTTTGGTAATGACGAAATTGGGTTTCAATCTCAACCGAGATGCCCGTTCTTCCTCAACGACTTCATGGACATGCCCATCTATAGTTCATGGGGGACGTTTCAATCTCAACCGAGATGCCCGTTCTTCCTCAACACACACACAAGGAGGTAAAAAATGAAAAAGATTGAAAGGTTTCAATCTCAACCGAGATGCCCGTTCTTCCTCAACTTATCCGCCGTTTAGAGCGGGTAGAGCAAGATTTCGTTTCAATCTCAACCGAGATGCCCGTTCTTCCTCAACACTACCGACACCACCCCATCGGTATCTCTGATTTGAGTTTCAATCTCAACCGAGATGCCCGTTCTTCCTCAACCCCCTGATTTCTCAGGAGCGAGTCTGGTGTTCCGAGGTTTCAATCTCAACCGAGATGCCCGTTCTTCCTCAACTCTGCAATAACCCAAGATTATATAGGAAATATAATTGGTTTCAATCTCAACCGAGATGCCCGTTCTTCCTCAACTAGAATGAAGGTTTCTGTATCCACGTGGTTCCTCCTTGTTTCAATCTCAACCGAGATGCCCGTTCTTCCTCAACATTTCCTGGCGGGAATGATCTGATAGGCCCGCAAGGGGTTTCAATCTCAACCGAGATGCCCGTTCTTCCTCAACGATAGCGATAGCGAAGGGGAGGGGTATAGAGCTACGGGGTTTCAATCTCAACCGAGATGCCCGTTCTTCCTCAACGATTTGGTGTTCCGAGGGCTTCTATCCCCCTTCCACGTTTCAATCTCAACCGAGATGCCCGTTCTTCCTCAACCCAACCCAAGTACCTATTCCCCGTGCCGAGCCACAGGGTTTCAATCTCAACCGAGATGCCCGTTCTTCCTCAACCGCGCCGTTCTCATCATGTCTCGTTTCAAGCGCTTGTTTCAATCTCAACCGAGATGCCCGTTCTTCCTCAACGGGTTTCGCATTCGCGTTTCCGCGTTCGCGGTTCTGGTTTCAATCTCAACCGAGATGCCCGTTCTTCCTCAACTCAATATCACCACCATTCACGGGTTGCGAGCAGCGAGGTTTCAATCTCAACCGAGATGCCCGTTCTTCCTCAACTCTACCGTGAGCGAGCTTTTATCCACGGCGTACTTGTTTCAATCTCAACCGAGATGCCCGTTCTTCCTCAACCCTCATTTGCAGGAGACCCCACCCAGACCAGGGTGGGGTTTCAATCTCAACCGAGATGCCCGTTCTTCCTCAACGCAGTGGTAAGACCACTCTCGTGGCTAGTACCCACGGGGTTTCAATCTCAACCGAGATGCCCGTTCTTCCTCAACATGATTTTGCTTTATGTGTGTATCAATTGGTAGTGGAGTTTCAATCTCAACCGAGATGCCCGTTCTTCCTCAACTGTACGAAGAGAATGACATGTACGGGCAAACAACGCTTGTTTCAATCTCAACCGAGATGCCCGTTCTTCCTCAACAATGAAGGTTTCTGTATCCACGTGGTTCCTCCTAGCGGTTTCAATCTCAACCGAGATGCCCGTTCTTCCTCAACATTGATCAGTCAATAGCCATGCACCCAACAGTCAGCGTTTCAATCTCAACCGAGATGCCCGTTCTTCCTCAACCCTTTACTGGTGTCTCTCCATGAAACTCTTGTCCAGTGTTTCAATCTCAACCGAGATGCCCGTTCTTCCTCAATAAGCTCCTGGCAGGATACACCAAGAGCTGCCCCGATGTGTTTCAATCTCAACCGAGATGCCCGTTCTTCCTCAACAAAAAATTGGGTACTGCTACATCTTTTGCACGAATGTTTCAATCTCAACCGAGATGCCCGTTCTTCCTCAACGGCGATGCCTCGCGCCGCTTCTCAGGCGGGCTGAACACATCGTTTGCGAGGCAGAGGTCTTGAGATACCGATTTTGGAACCTCTCTGAGGCCCCACAGAGAGTATACACGAGATTGTCATTTTACGCAATAGCCTGAGAAGCCAGTTTATGCAATGAGCAATTTTTGCGAGGCAGCGAGCGTGGCAACATGTTCGCTTCGTGCCTCGCAAATTCTTATGCCTGCCCTCAAAGCATGTAGATACGATCCTCTTTGGGCGCGTCACCGGTACCGAGGACGACCACCTTTGGATAGCAGGTAGCGCACAAGCCATAGATGCGCACGGTGTCCTCGCTGTGGTGAATCTCTTTGTGCAGGCGCGCTTCCATGCGCATACGCTGCTTCCTATCCAGAAAACACTCGAAGACACTGTACTGCACCCAGGTTCCATAGCCGGTGAGGGCGCTATGCACACGCGCACGTCGCCGATCATCAGGAATGTCATAGCTGACAACGTATAACATCGTATCATCATTGCTTTTGTTGCGCTCGCTCATCTTGCTGCTCCTCTCTTCTTAGCGCACACATAGCGGACGATAAGCCGGTATTTCGCCCATCAGCCACTTGGCCAGCAGGCGTGCCTGAAGCTCGATACACCGACGGTAACTGGTACGATAGCCAAAATAGGGATGTTGCAATTCCTCCTGTAAACGCTCCTCACACTTAGCATAGAATGTTTTGCGTGCTTCCGGCTTGAGATAGACTACGCCCAGCTCCTCCTTAAAGTCAGAAGGAGTGAGAATGCGATGATTCACAATATCCAGCACGACGGAATCAGTGAGGAGAGGACGAAACTCCTCCATCAAGTCGAGTGCCAGCGCCGGACGTCCCTGGCGTGGCTGGTGCAGGAAACCCGCATAGGGATCGAGTCCCACCACCTGGATTGCTGCCATGACCTGCTGCGTCAACAATGTGTATCCCAGACTCAGCATGGCATTGATAGGATCAGTTGGCGGGCGTCGGCGTCGATGGGTGAAAGTAAAGGGGCCACGTAGCAATTTGCCGAAGACACGAAAATACACTGCGGAAGCATTGCCTTCAATGCCGAGTAAAGAGCCAATAGACACAGCATGCTCCGCCTCTCGTGCCATAGCCTTCAAGGCCACAATAGCCTCATTTATTTCCACATCGTTCAGACTACGATTGGCTCGCATCAGCATGACGCGCATATTCTCAACTTTACCGCGCACACAGGCACGAGCAATCGGCAGGCTTTCCTGCTTACTACTATGTACCTTATGTTGTGCGCGACGCACAAAGGCATTTTTCGCTATCGGTGGCGAGAGCCGACCGCGAAAATGCCCATACATCGAGAGAAAACAGACCTCTATGCCACGGTCTAACAGCGTGTGCAACGCGGGTGTCGTCAACGTAATATCACCAGAAACGACCACCTGCGACACGTTGACCAGGGGTACTTCTCTGGTGTGCTTATCTGCATATTGAATAATCAGATATTCGTCGCGTTTCTTAACTACCGATTGCTGCTCATTTAAATAGAGTGTAGCCATACGTTCTTCTCTCACACTATTTCTCTTCATCGTCGGCGGCGTTTTGCTGATGCTCCATCAACCAGACTTCACGCGGCAGACAAAGTGGTTCTAGACTACAATCACGGCATTTCGCGTGTATAGTTGGCAACGGTGAACGACGTGTTACCTTGCCAATCAGCGGCGGCGGCAATGTTTGCTGTTCAATCAACTTAAAGGCAAGTTGAACCGCCTCTTCAGTACGGCAGCGTAATTGTTCTGTGAAGATGACCTCTTCGCGGTGCGCGGAACCGGCATAGAAGATATAGCCGCGCTCAATCGTCTGGCCTGTCATCTCCTCCAGGCATAGGGCCTGCGCGCACAGTTGCACATGATCGTTCAACCACTCACCCATCTTACCTTTCTTATACTCGACCGGCATCAGATAGCCCTCCGTCTCCTCAACAACATCGGCGAAGCCGCTCAAGCACAGACGTGCCGAATACACCCGGACACGTCGCAGCGTCGTCACGCCATCGCGTGTGGTGGTGAGACCACTATCACTCATCTCGTGACGCATCATCCCCTCAATGGTATGGGCATTGTCTAGAAACTCGCTCAGCACGCATTCATAATAAAAGCGGCGTGGACAGTATTCCAGCGCGTTCAGATACGAGATAAACAGCATCTCATCTATCGCCAGCGCATCATCATACTCAATCACGGCTACTACCCCCCAGGACACGTGTCTGGCCCAGGCCCATCGCCGTCTTGTAGCCCACACCACTATAGAAGGCAAAGTGCGCCAGCAGCACAAGCTGTTGTCGAACCGTAAGAGGCGTTACATCTGGCTCAACATCTGCATCGGGACTGCGCAACTGGTACGTGCAGGTGCCCACAAAGCCTTTCTGCGGATGATTGGTAAAGGTGACATGATGCGGATGCAGGTTGTAATCGCTGATAATGATGCCATCTTCCTGAATATAACGCTCAATCTGCTCAATCTGCACTAATTGAGCCAGTTCAGGCGGAGCCAGTTCACGCCAGCGCAGGGCCAGCATCGGGAAGATATAGGCCGGTAAAGGCAGTAATGCAAAATATTTGCCATACGCTTTATTTTGCTGCGTGCTACGATTAAACACCGTTAATGAGGCAAACTCCAGTGTGAGCGAGGCAGCACTGCCTAGAGGTCGCGTTCGCGCCAGTTCAACCAGGTCTTTAAGCGATTGAGAGCAACTCCATCCGCTCGCGTCATCGGTCATCACGACCTCTTGCAGATGAAACTCCTGCTTGCCCAGGCGCATAAATGGTTCGTTTTTGCCTGCTGAGTGAGCATCGAAGTGCAGCAGCGTATGGTAAAGCAAAGGGAACAGTTCTCCCATCAAAAGTGTGATACGCACGGTATAGACCTTCTCCGTGAAGAGCGGCAGGTGTATATTTTTGAACTCTGCCTCTCGCATACGTCCCGCTGGCAAAGGAAATTGCAGGCTGGAGCAGGTAAAGAGACGCCGCTTGTTGCCCGCGTGTAGCCACTCCGCTACATCCGGTGCTTCCGTGCGTACCCAGTTCAAGAAAGCCGCGTGAACCAGATCGCCCGAAAAAGCCATCAGCGTGCCATACGCCGCCGGGCGCAGTTTGAGCAGTAACGAATAGAGCCGCGCCGGAGCCGTTGTACTGACGCTATCCATACTTTTTCTATCCTTCTATGCTTAGAATACCAGTATCACACAGGATACCCTTCAGAGCGGGGTACTCACCAGGAGCACCCCTACAATAAAAAACGGGCAAGGGTATATCGTATCATGGTATGGGTCATTCTCCTCGTGGATGCCCTGCCCTTGCACTCAACCTCTTCGCCTACTGCGCCATAAACATCCATCGCGCCTGCCTTGTTCAGTTGCCTTGTTTTCATGCTGAATAAAAACGCATCTTCACCGGCAGACACACCTTTTGCCCACCTACCTCAGCTTCATAATAATCGCCGCTCAACGTCACATTGGTAATCAGGCTGGCGGGTGCCATCGCAACAATATTGCAATGTGCAGGTACACCTTGCAGATCAAGCGGGTTGAGCGCCCCGCTCATCTGTTGATCGCCCCGCTTCACGTGCGCCTCGCCCTGTGCCAGTTTCTCCACCCGCGCCTTCGCCATCCACTTGCCCAGGCGAATCCAGTGTGGGAGCGCGACCGGCTGCGGACTCAGCACGAAGAAGATAAAGCTACTCTCAGGGGCCAGCTCCTTCGAGCGTCCAAACACTACCTGATTCGTGCTGATCTGCACACTGCGATTGTAATAGTTGACATTTGCCATTTTGAAGGTATGAAAGGTAAATGTATATCGTTCGGGATGAGCAGGGGTAACATAGACCCCCTGCTCGTTGAGACGCTGCAAATCCTCTGCATAGTGCGGCACCTGTGCCAGATTGCTATAGGACGACGTGACCAGGCCGAGCGCATAGGCTAAACCATAATTATGCAGATACTTCTCCGTCTCGTACAGCCGTCCCATCTCACGTGAAGCATAGAAGAGGTAGTCATGCAGCGTCAGGCGATACATGCTGATCAACATGCTCCACCCCTATTTCTTCGCGCTCTTGGTCGCCTTAGCATCGACCCCGAACTGCTCGGCATAGCGCAATGTCTCGGCATTGGCCTGTGTCAGCACGGCGCGCAAACGTCCCTCGTTGCTGGTCAATTGCAGTGTTTCCTGCAACAGCGCATCCAACGCCTCATCCGCCACCAGGCGCGCCACTACACCGTCCTCTTGCAGCAGCATGGGCGTGACCTGGCGCATCGCCGTCAATACATCGTCTTGTAGGAGCGGAGTGCGCGCAAGTTGCTCAGGTGTGAGCGCATCGTAGATGGCCTGACAGAGTTGCAAATTCGAGAAAATCTCGCCGTCAGCAAAGACAATACCTGTCACCAGGTTTTGCACAGTACCGGTGCGCGTGTTTTGCGCTCCATAGCGGCGTGTGCGCAGAATATTGTTCAGCACATAGATAAATTCGGCCTCAGTCGGGTCTTTGATCGTTACCACTGAGGGAAAGTAGACCTGTGGCAACACATAGTCCTGCTCACCGAGCGAGGTCTTCATCTTGCCCGCCTCGCTCATCGTACCATTCTCATAAGGGGCATTGAAGGTAAATTGCTGATGTGAGGTATCATAACCGGTGATCGAGAAGGCCGAGTCCACCAGCACCTTCGAGCGTTCCGACCCTTTATCACCAATAGCAAAGCCATAATAGATGCAATCGGGACACTTCTTGCAGAAATCGGCGCTATTGTATTCACAGGCCGTAACGATGCCATAGCGCCGCAGCAGTTCGCGCCCGGTCAGACGCTCTGGCGTGGACTGCTTGCGCTTAAACAGCACAATGCGCGATGCCTGCCCTTGATGCGCCTTCGTGCGTCCCAGACTGACACGGCTCAGATTCAACTCACCATCGGTCTGGAAAAGCGCGAATGAATTTGTCTCGCGCAGAATGATGATATGGGCATACTTTCCCATCGGCAAACGGGGAATCTCGGTCTGAAAGACATCTTTGAAAGCAATACTCTGTAAAAACATGTTGTACTACACTCCTTTTCGGTTTACTTACGCTTCCACGACAGTTTCACTAGTTTGCTCGGCCTGAGCCTCTTGTTGCTCCTGAATACGTTGCTCCGCGCGCAAATGCACATAGTACGCCTCACAACCATCCTTAAAGCGGTTGATACGATTGCGCAGCGTGCCGCGTTCTCCCTGGCAGTAATCGAGGAAAATCTCCTTGTAGAAGAACTCAACAAATTCCCGTACCGCCGGTTCTTGCTGCGTATCAATATCGCGCCCACGAAAGACAGCATAGCCTGCCGCCTGCCGATTGCGCACGCGGTCGAGCCAGCTTCGCAACTCGCCCTGGATCTGCCAGAGCAGGTCGTCCGGCTCGATATTCAGCGGGCTATTGATGATGGCCCGCGCCACGATATCGACCGGCTTGAGCATCGAATGTGACTCATAGCCGCCACGATAGAATCTGGTGTAGAGGTCTACACACTTCTGAATCTTGCTCACATCTTCCTCCAAAATCATTTCATAGATATGTAGATACTGTTCTGCCTCCCGTGGGAAAAATTCCTTATTGTCCTCGCGGTGCTGTCGGCGCAGATAGCTGAACAGGTAGAGTGGATCGGTTTCCAGGTCGCGCGAGATAGCATTGAGGTGCTTCCATTCTGGCTTCCCCTGTCTGGCAAAGGTATCCAGATTCACACGATAGATGCTGGATAGCACGCGCAACTTCTTCAGCAGCACGTTGACACGCAGGCGCGGTGTTTTAAGCAAGCGCAACAGATAAGGATGCGGTGCGTCAAAAACGACAGTTTCACGGAACTCACGCCCCGACGAAAAGAGCGGTAGCGGCATCTCCGAGATCACCGTCTTTGTTCCACTGACCAGCGGCAAGGCCAGCGCCAGAAAAGCGGGCATAGCCCAGCAAGAGGTATCATCATCATCCTTGCGTGCGGGCATACCGAACAGGTACAGGCCAGGATATGTTGGAGTTTGGAACTTGATATAGCCCCTATCGTGCGTGATAGCCGCATTCGTTTCTTCATGCACCTCACCATCTTCATCCTCCTCCTCATCATCCAGGATCACTTCCTGCATCTCCTCCACATTCTCAGGAGCCGCAAAAGCCTCCAACATCATCAAATCCTCAGTAGTGATGTCCTTGCCATCAAGCTGCCTGCGCACTGTGAAGAAGTTGATGTCTTGCAACTGCTGCACAATACCACCTACCAGAGCACTCGTCTCCGCCGTAAAGAAGAAATTCGGGTAGACCGTGATGTATTTGGTTTTCAGCCCCTCGAACTTACTGCCCGTCAGACGCGATTGCCCCTTTTGTAGTATCTGGCGCAGCATCAGTTCCAGTGAGCAGATGGCACAGATGCCACCTGCATTCTTGCCCGCGTAGAGTGAGAGCTTATTTTTATAGACCCAGGGTTGGAATAGCACAGCATCGTCGCTCTGCTCCTCCGCCGGATACGCACTATTGCAAAGCGTGCAGATGAGCTTCCACCCTTTGCCCTTAGCCCCCGCGTAGCGCGTCAGTTCGCCCTTAAAATCGGGCAACGTGCCACCGGCTTTCACCGAGAGCGGCAATTCAACCACACTATCCAGGTAAGACTGTAGATGCATGAAGTACTTCTGTGGCATACGCTGACGCAGCACATCGCCCGCCAACGCCAGCACCAGCTTCAATGTCGAGGTAAAGACGGCATCCAGGCTCTGCTCGCCATTATATTCGTCTATACCTGGATGGTCGCGCAGATAGCAGGCACCGAGCCAGAACCAGCGATACTCTACCCCTCCCTTATTCGGAATAGCTTTCGACAGTTCCCAATACGGCGTCAACTCCAGATGTCGTACCACTTCCCGCTGCACACGCTCGTAGAGTCCGACATGTTGCTTCGTATCCAGCATACCAAGCAGCGTCACAAACACCACCGACAGAAAACGGGCCACCATACCAATGCGTTTATCCGGGGTAAAATCCATTGGTAAGGAAGCTGGTATATCACCGTCTTTCTGCATCTTTTGCATCTTTGTAAGAGGTATAGCCGTAATATCATTGTTAGTACGCAAGATAGTGTTCCGCTCCAGCAACCCGGCATACTCTTCTAGCGAGAGAAACTCAAAGTAGTAGTCGGGATGCTTAGCAATGCCCTGAATGCTAAACTTAAAGCCCGGCGCAACCTGCTTGATACGAGGCGCGCAGATAGTGCGCAATTGTGCCTGCACCCCCTCAACAATCTGCTCCGTCGTAATCGCAAGCGGCAATGATTTGCGCTTAATATACACCACGCCGTCAGAGAAGAAGAGATACGGCCAGATACCATCGCGTTCAGTGGTGAAAAGCTGCACCAGTTCTGTATTCACCACGCTCGTCAGCAAGCCACGCACTTCGCGCAGCTGATGATAGGTGAATTCCAGCGTATCCTCGCTTAATTCAGCCAGAATCGTTTTGAGCGTTGCAGCTTCCTCGCTCAACACTATGTCCGATGGAGATTGAACCAGATAGGCAATATGGTCAGAATAGGTGCAGAGCCGTTTGAGGATCGGGATGCGGCGTTCACGCAGTTGAAAACGCCAGAGGTAGGGATGCAGATGCGTACCCCATTTCTGCTGCGTGTTTACCGCCAGGTACGTAATATCCTCAAGATAGGTCATAAACTCAGGGAAAAAGGCTTCGACGTTGCACTTGCGCAATTCCTCTGCAATCACCTCTTTCGCCCGCTCAATGGCCTCGCGATCCTGCGTCGGAATGCCCTTTTGCTTCAGCAGCTTATCTATGTCGTGCATCATATAGGCAAGCACATAGACGCGCCGCTCCGTCTCTGTAAAAGGTATCGGCCCTACCTGTTCGGCCTCTAGCAGATTGAGCAGGCGCAATGAGGGAAAAATGCCGTTCAGCAGATGGCTCGCCATGCTCTGATCTTCTCTGGCCTCGAACTTCTTCTTTGTATACCCATCCACATCATCAGGAGAATGCTCACCTCCTTTCGCCGATCTATCGGTATAGAGCGCCATCAACCTGGGCAGTACCAGTTCGACAAACGAGCGCATCACCTCGTCATCCGGCTCGATCTGATCTTGTAGAAATTTCAGGAAAAACACATATCACCTCTCATTATAGGGGTGTGATGCATCACACCCTGTAAGCAGATTGGCGAACAACCAGGGTGTGATAAATCACACCCCTACGGCTCAGGCCATAATAGCTTTATCGTCCTTGTTCTTGTAGTATTTCAATTCCGTTTCCAGCAACAACGCCTCCTGTCCAAAAGCAATCGAGTACTCATATCCTGTGTCGTCACGCAGGCGATAGACGGGAAATAGCATGTTCAGTTGCAATCGCCCTCTTAGCTCCTGTCGTGGCATATCGCTGATGACACACGGCAATTTCAGCCGTTTCAAGGCACGATTCACCTGATCCAGCCAGGTATGTCGCGGTTCCTCGACATAAAAACCCGAACAGATTTGCAGTGTATGCAAACGACCAGTAAGATTCTGCTGAAGATGTAAAGCCAGCTTTAAGCGTTCTGGAATATAGTCATGAATTTTAAGGTAGAGCAGTTGCTCTACAAAATCCCGCTCCTCCAGACCCTGACGCTGTACCTCACGCATAAAATCAGCCCTGTCCAACACCTCAAATTCGGCATTGGTGAGCAGGAAGAAAAGATCATATATTTGCAGGTGCCCATCAGTGTCCCACACACCACAGGAGAGCGGACTCTGCCCGCGAAAACTTTCCAACTCACGCAGCACTTGAGGAGCCTTGTTCTTTAAAGCCCAATATTTTTTTATCGCTGTCGGCATCGCCGGTTTTTTAGTCTTATCTCCATACAACCGCTCGTAATGCTCTGTCAGGGCCGCTGTGAAAGCACTATTTTCATCCTGCCCTTTGCTTCCCACCTGTTGCAGTTCCACCAGCAACTGCGCCGCCTGCACGCTGCCCCAGTGCTTGCTATAACGCATAAATTGCTGCTCCGTCGGGAACGCCTCACGCACCAGCGTGTTGAGTTGCTCACGCTCGATCTCCTCTTTGCCGACAAGCTGCATGGACAGGCGCTCACGTACAAAACGCGGAATCAATGCGTAAGCGCGATACGCGGGAAATTCGTCGTGGCGTCCCAGGCGTCCAAAACGTTGTAAGAAGGTACCACTCTCAAAAGCTTCAAAGACCAGGTAGTTGATGTGAAAATCAATGCCCACATCAACGGTCGAGGTACCGACAAGAATATGACGCTTGAACGACTCCTTTTTCTCTTCTGTACTGGTCAGGCCTGTATTCTCTCCCACCGTAATGCCATGTGGCGCGAAAAATGCCGTGAGTCGCTTGACCAGGCGGCGCGCGGTCGCCACCGACGAAACCAGGATAGCCGCCCTCGACGTTGGATACTGTTTGAAAAAGGTCAGTATCTCCTCCGCATGTGCCTCAATCCACTGTTCGGTCGGAGCCTCCTGGCTAACCTCATGCAGTTCCAGTTCGCACGGCTGCAGGATACAGCGATAGCCGTCCGCCGCCGTCGAACGATAATTCCCAGTGATCTGGCAACAGCGCAGGTCACTCCGCTGAAGCAGCGCTGTCAGCAACGGCGTAGGTGTGGCCGAGAGAAAGACAAACTTCTTGCGCTGAGCGGGCTTATTAGCATAAGAGGTTGCCAGATAGCCCAGCATGTTTGTTACGGCTACAACCTGCGGCACACCAAAAACGTGAAATTCATCAAACAGGAAGTAATCAAAGTTCATCGCTGTGTCCACCGCCAGCTCTTGCTTCACATAGCCCCACCCATAGTGATAGCCCATGATGAGATGAATCAGGTCTGGATTCGTCAACAGTATGCCGTTATTCATCACCAGCTTGCGTATCTCATCCACGCGCGTCAAGCCATGCTCACGCACCAGGCGCGTAATCCTGTCGCTGTACATTGTGTCATGTCTCGGCAATCGCAATTGCAGGCGTTGCTGATACAACTTGAGAGCCTGATACTGGTCGCGCACGAGTTCATTGGTTGGATACATCGCTACTACATGCAACCCATCACGCAACGAAGGTAGATAGGCCGCCAGACTCTTGCCGTCGCCCGTCATGGCCGTGTTGAAAATCACATCAATATTCGGGTCGCCAAATGCCGCCAGCGTCTCCGCCTGATGCTTGAGCAAGCGTATTGCGCCCTGTGCCTGGCTAGCATGGAGTTCTGAATAAACGGGAAGAATGTGTAGATGTAGTGTGTCAGCCATTGTGCCTCCCCGTTAACAATATATCCACCACCAGAAATGCTTTAGCAGTAATAAAAAGCCATTCCACCCTGGAACATCCTCTATTATAGAGCATACCTCAAGATATACTGAGCTGTAAAAATCTCTACCCTTTTTACCTATTCCATCTACCTTCGACAAGAACGGAATCCGTTACACCTTGTATAACCATCTCTATGTTGTCCCCTTTAGTGTTAGCAGTACACTAATAGCGTAATATAGCCCTTCTTACCCACGCTATAGACAATATTAACATATGAGGTTATACTACAGAAGGGATTGGGAAACATTTAAGGCATAGGAATGAGCGTGCCGGGCTGGTACGCTTCATCCCTGGCCGAGACCACGACTGCACCATGCAATTGTGGGGAGTGGCAGGCAATCCAGGGTATATCTTGTGCCAGGTAGAGGCGCACCAGAGCTGTGACCAACCACGAGGGCATCTGCCCATCAATAATCAAGCCAATGTGTGGAACCGGCAAGGGGAACATCAGGCCATCAGCTTGCAAATAATCAATATGCTTTATTGTAAGCTTTACATGCAGCACTTGCGCATTATCGTGCAGTTGCAGCGACGGTACGATATCTGGCTCGTGTGCCGCACCAAACTGAAGCACAGGCGGCCTGATCCAGCCGTTGGACTCACCTTGCCGGGGATCAAACTGATAGAATGATGCCGGAGCCGTGAAGGCCGCCAGGGCAGCATAGAGCCAGTGGGGGCCGCGTCCATAGACAGACAAGGAGGTTTGCGGAGATAACCGATCAAGCAGGCGAGGCAACAGTGCAGGTTCCCATTCCTGTGCATCCGGCACAAGGTAGTGCAGCATCTGGGGCAGATGGAGCATCTCGCTGGGAGCATTGTCGCGGTAGCCACGTTCTAACTCATCTGGTTGATAGGAACTGAAGAGCGCGGCAATACGTCCGGCAAGCAGTTCAAAAAGTTCTCCTTGCACGGGATGATGCCGCTCCAATCCAACCAGGGTTCCTTCGATCACGGGAAGCTTAGCCTTTACAAACGAGGTACCCTGCTGTTTTGAGAAGAGTTGCGCAAGCGGAATCAACCCGCAGCGTTCAACCAGCGCCTGCCAGAAGGCACAGTTTTGAGCGTCTTCCGGCTTCAATAACAAGATGGAGTGGGTGCAGCGGCGGAAAATATCTTCCTGTTCTCTTTGAGGTCTGCCGCCAACATCAACCAGCATGGGCAACAAACGATGCTCAATATCACGGCTGATGCGCTCTGTGAATTTGCTGGTAAATTCACCTTTTATTCTAATCTCGCGCACCGTTTCCGCACTCGTTTCCTGCGACCAGTTGCCCTCGCCGTCAGGACAGGCACGAATCGCATGATGGGGTACGTTGCGGCGCGTCAGTTCTTTCGTTAAAGCGTACAACAAAACCGATTTGCCTGCGTGGGGTGGCCCACCGATAATTACAGCCGGTAGAAAATTCATACGACGACACTCCTGTTTTTAATCTCAGATAAAATATCTGTTCTTCCTCAATACACGGAAGAGTATTCTAATATAGAATGAGAGGCGGTTCCGTGACTCAGCCAGAGCCACCACATATCTTGCTGGCAACCCTGGGCAGTCAGCCCCAGATCGTCACCTTTGCCCTGGATCTGCTGCTGGCCCAATCCATCCCGATCAGCCAGGTCATGGTTGTTCATCCGGCGAACTACCCCGGCCTGCCAGAGTCGTTCGCACGTCTCAACGCCGAGTTTGTCGAGGATCGCTACCAGTTCAACGGTCGCCCGCTTACCATCCATCTGCGCCGCCGCGTGCTTCAATGGTACGATCAGCCCATCGCCGATATCGTAGACGAGCAGTCTGCCGATCATGTCCTCAACGCTATGGATCGACTCCTGCGCGAGTTGAAACAGGGCGCTAATCCTTATATTGTTCATTTTCTGATTAGCGGAGGACGTAGACTGATCTCCTTTCTCTCCATCACTGCCGCTATGCTCAACTTCGACACACCCGACCGGCTCTGGCACCTCTATACGCCCGAAACAGTACGAGAGCGTGTCAGAAACAGCGGCCTCATGCACGTGACGCCCGCCGATGGTGTGCGCCTGATCCGCGTACCCTTCGCCAGCCTGAGCCAGCCGTTGCTCAAACACACCCTGCAAGGCGGCGTCAATGATGCCAGCACATTCTTACGTATACGCAACCGCCAGCAAGAGGCCGAGGAATGTGCGCGCTGCCAGCGCGTGATAGATCAACTGACCCGGCGTCAACGCGAAGTGCTACAGGCATTTGCCAGTGGACTGGACGCGCAACAGGTGGCTCAGAAACTCAATATCACACCCGCCACCGTCAGCACCCATACCAACAGGCTGCTCACTATATGTCGCGAAGTATGGCCCGACGAGTCGTTTCACGACTACCGTTCCATGCGCCACAAATTCACGGCATACTTCAGCGACGAATGAAGTATACACTATCGGGCAGGAAAAATAATCATAAGTATTCATGAAAAATCTCATAAGTAGTTTGGATGTCATCGCTTGCAGGACATGTTACCATAGCAATACCGAACAAGCAGAAGAAAGGTGTGCGTGGATGCAAGGAATCAAATTCAACATACAAACGGTCACGCCTCTATTTATGGCCGGGGCAGATCAGGCCACCGCCGAACTGCGCGTACCCTCGTTTCGTGGCGAAATGCGCTACTGGTTCCGCGCGCTGGTCGCTGGCCTTGTCGGCACTGATACTGAAGGGCTGAAGCAGGTAAGAGACCTTGAGGCCAATGTCTTTGGAACAACAGATCGTGGTTCAGCAGTTGCTATTCATCTATCAGATGTGAAAGGCTCCATTCGAGAGTTCACCGAGTCAATCAGCGAGAGAGGAACGGACGGAAGATGGCAAGCGACGGGCAAAGGGTATCTGCTCTGGTCGATGGCACAAAGTGGAAGACCTGGAAGAAACTTTAAACCAGCACGTCGCTATTTTCCGCCCTCTACCACCTTCAATCTCGAATTAGCTGCGCGCGGAACCGGAGGAGAAGAACTGCAACAGGCCATTGCCGCATTCTGGCTGCTCACAAATCTTGGCGGCGTCGGCTCACGCTCCCGCCGTTGCGCCGGCAGCTTGTTCGCCCAGGTTGTTCCATCAGCACAAAAAAATGCAGAAACAATCAACAACATCACCACCGATCTTTCATTCAAACCGGTCGCAAACGTCGCTGCTCTCAAACAACATCTGGAACGTGGTATCGCCATCGCACGAACACTCGTCAAAACCGACCAGAGCAATCGGCGACCAGTTCACGAGGCAAACTTCGATGCCCTCTCGAAAGAAACCTGCCGCATCTGGATACTGCAAGATCGTGGTAAACCCTGGAACAGCGCAGATGATGCTATGAGAGCCATCGGTGCAGATTTACAGTGGTGTCGCAGCGGTATCAAGCCGCTGAAAGATCGCGCCATCTTCGGTTTGCCCTTAAAAGACGTTACAAATGCAAGACGAGCCTCACCCTTGCTGTTACGTATCACTCAACTACAGGGTAACAAGTACGTGGGCGTTGCCGTACTATTCAAGACATTTTACAGGGATATCTATATGGAAGACTACGACGAGATTATTGCCGATTGGCTTAACACCTTCGATAGCAGTATAGAGGTGACGCTATGACAAAATACATGCTGCTCTTCTCGCTAGGTCCCGTGCAATCCTTCATCGCCCAGGCTCGCAAAACCCGCGACCTCTGGCTCGGTAGCTATCTGCTCTCTCTTTTGATGGAGGCGGGAATGAAAGGTATAGCAGAGGAAAGTTTTATATTTCCTGCCAAACAGAAAATACAAGACAATATCCCTGATCTACCTAATAAGTACATTGCAGTCTTTGATAAAATTGAAGATGCGCGAGGCGCAGCAGAGCAAAGCGAAGCCCAAATACACGCTTGCTGGCTAAGCATTTGTAAAGATGTATGGGACGATATTATTGCAAGGCACCCCGATAGTAAAACAGAAAAACTAAAAGCCATATGGGACAGGCAAATTAATCCCAAAACATTCTTTGAGATATTCTGGACTATTGTAGAGGGTGACGAGGCTGAATACAGCGCATGGCTCACACAAACCCAAGAGATATTAGCAGCACGTAAGTGGCTACGCCATGTGACAAAGGATGATGATAGCATTTTTGCAGGAGCCGACTCCGATACATTCCCTCTCGCTGAGAACGGAGAGAAAAGCACAATTTCAGGAGAGCGTGAAGCATTACATGGCAACCAGCGTCCACGCCAATTCTGGCAGCAGCTCGCTGCCGAGATTATCAAAATGCGCCTGGCTACTGAAATAAAAACTGGGGGAGGAGAGCGTTTAGACGCCATCGACACAGTGAAACGCTTCGCCTATCGCACCAAAGTATTGCGCGAAAAGAATATCGACGCAGTTTTTCCTTCTACTAGTTCCGTTGCTACTGCTACATTTGTAGAGCAATTGTTGCAACACGAACAAGAGATAAACAAAGCTGTACTAGACAGATGGCTTAAAGCCACTGAAGAGCCGTTGGATACGATGACAGCAAAAATGATCCCCTACCTTGAAACAAAGGCCGAAGAGAACCACTCAAGGCGCAAGATATTAAAGCGTGATGGCGACTGTTACTTTCCAGAAACCTTTACAGCTCAACGTTTAGAAAAAGACTATGGCTTTCAACCAGGGAAAGAGGCCGAAGAACGAGCAAAGCAAGGGCAAATTGCACTCGCAAACCTGTTCAGAGAAACTAGCAGCTTAGATATCACGCGCCCAACACCATACTATGCCATGATACAGATGGATGGCGATAAGATGGGAACCTTGTTGGGCAAAGTTAAAGACAAGGAAGAACATAAAGGCATCAGCGGAGCATTATCACGTTTTTCGCGGAACCATGCACCAGAGTTAGTAGAAAGGCAGTATCCGGGGCGGCTGATCTATGCTGGTGGCGATGATGTTTTCGCGCTGGCCCCGCTCGCCCGTGACATAAAAGATGTATCATCGGGTGAGATAGTCACTGTGCTGAACCTTGTAGATCGGCTACAAAGCCAATATGTAGATGATGTGCGTCCCAAAGTAAAAGATGTGGAATCTCAACAAAAGGTCACGGCCAGCATTGGTGTTGCTATCGCGCACCACTATACCTCGCTTTCCTACGTGCGTCGAGTATCCAAAGATGCAGAGGCGCGGGCGAAAAAGCACTATGGGCGCAACGCGCTGGTCGTCACCATCATGCGCCGCTCTGGTGAGCAAACGCAGGTAGGCTGCAAATGGCACTATGATGGTCTCGACGATAAAGCCCAACCAATTACACTGTTTACAGAGTTCTATCGCCTAATAAAAGAGGATATTATCTCACCAAAGTGCATTTATACACTGCTAGAAGAGGCGCGCAACCTGCTTGAGTGGCCGGTTGATGAAAAGAACAAGGAGACTCAGGAGCAGGTCAAAGAAAAACAGCGTTTGGCCCAGATCAGCGAGATCAAGCGCGTACTCATCCGCCAGACCGACTCTAAACAACGAGAACGCTTCACGAAAGAGGCGGCAGAGGCAATGGCAAAAAATATTGTAGCGCTGGCCGATGCGATGGATGCGACGGCAGATAAAGAGTACAAGGAAAATCATCCCAACGCCACTCATGGAGAGAAGAAATCGACAGAGCTACACAGCACAGAGCGAAGGTATGGGTTGGTTGAAGTACTCGGTTGGTTGCTCGTCATGAATTTTCTGGCTCGAAAGGAGGAAGAATAATGCGCCTGTTCATTGAGCCTGTTGAGCCATTGCTGTTCCGCTCAAGCCGTCCCTTCGACGCAGGCGAGAACAATTTCGCCGAAAGCATCTTTCCACCCACCCCAGAAACCCTACAAGGGGCCATCCGCGCCACCATTGCGGCCAACTGGGTGCCTGGTAAGGACATCGCCGAGGCATTTCGAGATCCTACGCTCGTAGCTCTAATCGGCAACACTACCCACTATGGGCGTTTTCGTATCACAGGTCTATCGCTGGGACGCTCTAAAAAGAGTGCAGCCAACCAACAAATAGAGGGCGGTTCTCAAAAGGATGCTGGCGTACAGCAGGTAGAGCGCATCTTCCCGATGCCTACTCACATTCTGGAGGAGGATGGCAAGGATAGAAGACAGGCTATCCTGCTTCCTGAGCTAGATAACAACCAAAAAAAGGTTATAGTACACACCAATCTTCCTGAAGATATGCGACTGCTCTATCCCCGGCCCAGGCTGGATTCCATCGAGGGCAAAGTGGAACCCATGAGAGGCTGGCTTACTGAGCATGTGCTGCAACGCATACTCGGCATATCAGGGGAACCAGCAGGCAAAATCTTGTCAGATGAAGAGATTATCAAAGAGAGCGATATTTTCGTGCGCGAATCACGCCTGGGCATCGGCATGAATAATCGCACAAAAACCACCGAAGAAGGGTTACTTTACCAGACCGAGATGATTCGCATGAATCACGACTACAAATCGGCCTATACCTATGGTTTCGTCGTCGATGTTCGCTTAACTACAGGATCTGACTCTCAACAGTTGCTTAATGATAAACAGACACAGGACACATTACATTTACCAGATCAGGGATGGATGATCCTGGGCGGGGAACGACGCGCAGCGCAATTCACCGTCATTCACGCCGAGAGTCGTGACGAAGATCAGGCTGCGACAACACAACGACACAACTTGCTCTACCTGGCAACACCTGCCGTCTTTCGCAGAGGATGGCAACCTTTCAACTGGCAGGAGTTTGTATCACCTGCACAGAAACCGATTGCTGTAGCGATGACTCGCTACCAGTCTATCGGTGGCTGGCGGCTTGACCCCAATCACGCAGCAGGAAGCAATAAAACCGTCTATCGCTGCGTACCAGCAGGCACCATTTACTATTTTGATCAGCCGGTTCAACTCAAGCAACCCTTCACTGAACTGGGTACAGAAATTGGCTATGGTATTACTATTGGAGGAGATTGGAAACGATGATTACAGCAACAAGCATGCTCTACCTTTACGTTGAAACACCACTCCATGCAGGCACAGGCTCCGGCCTGAGCAGCATCGACCTTCCAATTCAGCGCGAGCGCACGACCCAATACCCCATGATACAGGGCAGCGGCATTAAGGGCAAACTTCGTGCCGCCGCAGAGGATGCGCTCGAAGCAGGCAAACTTACCCAGAGTGATGTCGATGTGCTCTTTGGTGCCGCCAAACCTGTCAGGAAAAAGGCTAACGGCTCTACTTCAGCTCAACAGGACGAAGATGATACAGCAGAGCGCAGCGATCACGCTGGAGCGCTTATCGCCGGTGATGCACGTATCCTGCTCTTTCCCGTGCGTACACTCAACGGCGTCTTCGCCTATACCACCTCTTATGACGTATTGAGCCGATTCAAGCGCGACATCGAACGCAAAGAAACGGAGCTTCCCTGGAAGGTTCCTGCTTCGCTTGACAACGAATATACAGTTCTCGTGACCACAAAAAGCGATGTTCAATCTAATAGCACCATCGTTATGGAAGAGTTCAGCTATGATACAAAACCAGATACTTCCGTAGACACCATCGCAAAATGGCTGGCCGAAAATGCCCTGCCTGATCTGGGTGGTGATTACTGGGCCAACAAACTCAAAAGCTCACTGGTGATCCTGCCTGACGTGGTTTTCCGCGACTTCGCACTCTATGCTACCGAGGTCATCACCCGTGTGCGCCTCAACCGCGAGACCAAAACAGTTGATACAGGCGCACTCTGGACAGAAGAGCATCTTCCAACCGACACCTTGATGTACGTTCCGATGTACGCCACGAACAGTCGCAAGAAGGATAAGGACATGTCAGGAGAGGCCATCCTCAAGACGATGCACAACCTCAATAACACCTATCTACAACTCGGTGGCGACGAAACAGTCGGACGTGGCCTTGTCCGTATCCGCTGGGGAAACATAACGGAGTAGTACCCGACAAAGCAAGCAGGAGATCAACATGACGCAAAACACACAACCAAATCGCGCACGACAAAATATAGAACAAGAGCGCGCCCGTCAGGCCTGGGCAAATGTCACCTCAATAAAAGGGCGCGATGAAAATATCGAGAAAGAGTACCGCTCACTGGCACGCGGCCTCAACGCCATGATTCAGATCAACGGCCTGGGTCAGACGCTCGGATTCTTGAAAGCTAAAGGCAAAAAAGACGAGAAGAAGCCCCATTATCAACTTCTTATGCACTTAACGGCGTGGATGCGCGATACAAACCATTTCAGAGTGCATAATAGCAGCGCAATGGGCAAGGACTACGATGGTCTACTCAGATGGGTCACAGACCCCAATACCAGTAGCGCCGATTATCGTCGGGCCACCACTGAATGCCTGGCCTTTGGTAGCTGGCTGCGCCGTTTCGCTGAAGCCGAACTCAGAGGAGAAGAATAATGGACAGTCAATACTTTCTTCCCGAAGATACAGAACGCATCTTGCTCCGGCAGGAGCAAGCATGTAGGAATCTCGGCCTCATGCTGGATAAGTATGTGCCACAGAGGGTGATTCTTGAGAGTAAGAACAAAGCTGACTGGTTTCGCCGTCTCAACCCTAATCAGCACGTTGACCTGCGTCTGGCAAAAGCCGCCTATGATCGCTGGGCACAGATCACGAAAGCGGCTGGCGCTATCCATATGCAAGCAACGACCGACTGGCGCATGGTCGTTGGTCTGGGCGGTGAAAGCGTGCTGGAAACAGACATCACGCTACACCATATCTACGGCTTTCCTTTCATTCCAGGTAGTGCGCTCAAGGGACTGGTGCGCATGTATGCTGCGCTGGAAGATAAAAATATGTACCTCGATAAGGGGCAGGGGGAGAAAGCGCCGAGCAAAGAGATTGACACCGACCCCAAAGATATTCTGCGTATCTTCGGTTCCCAGGAAAAGGCTGGCTCCGTCGTCTTCTTCGACGCCATGCCTCTTGATGGTCGTGCCACTCTCGCGCTCGACATCATGAACCCTCATTATCCTAAGTACTACAGCGATGCAAGCAACAGGATACCCCCAACCAACGACCAGGACCCCAACCCTGTCACCTTCCTGGCTGTCGAAAAGACCACCTTTGTCTTTGCCCTGGCCCCTCGCAGACCGGGGAACAGCGAAGATCTGAAGGATGTACAACAGGTACAACAATGGCTCAAAGATGCCATTCAGAGATACGGCGTCGGCGCTAAGACAAACGCGGGATATGGGTATTTTACCAGTGTACGTTAGTTAGTACTCATAATATTAGGAGGCAGCCATGACCACTATCATCACGACAACTGGCATCTCACTGATCGGAAATACACGAAAAGAATTTAAAAATCAATCTCCGACAGAAACACAGATGTTACACTATCTAAAAGCTAATCCTATAGCTGCCAGTGCTGAGTCAAACTCCCTTTTACAAATAATACAACCAGGAGACCATCTTGTATTCTTATACACGCGGGAAGCTGAACAATGTGCCTCTTTGTTGAAAGAGTTCTTTATAAGCGAGAAAGCTTTCAAACCATTTCAAATCAAGGTGAAAGAACTTCATCTTAGTGCTAACGAGGCAGATATTGAGACACGAGGATTACGCAATCTCATCAATACATTGATTGGTGAGATTGAAATAGCGCAACGGAATAAGCAAAATGTCATCATTAACGCGACCGCAGGCTTTAAGGTATTAATAGCTTATAGTACCATGATCGGCATGATCTACAATGTCCCTGTTAAATATCTCTACGAAGATTTCCGCAGGGTTGTGACGCTAAATCCTCTAGCCCTTGATTGGGATACAAGCCTGTTTCTTACTTACGAAGACTTCTTCCAATGGCTAGATGGGGCTGGAGAAGCACGACAATATCAAGAAGTCGAACAACGCCTCAAGGCACTACCCGATAGTGAAAAGATACGATCTTTGCTAACTGAGCAAGATAAAGATGGATATGTTTATCTCTCAGATATGGGTGAAGTACTTAGACGTCGTTTTGCACAACAGACTCAGGAAGCTGAAAACGCTCCCTGGCCGCCGGAAGTGAAAGGCGTGCCGATTGATGACAAAATAGCTTCTTCTCTGCTGTTGAGCAAGCATCATCCCATTAATAAGCTCTTGCAGTTCGCCCGTAAAACTGCGGAGCTTCCCTATGTTCAAGAAATCGTAGGAGGCTTTTTTGAGAATACTACCTTATCACGCATTAAATCATCCAACGAAGACGGCACAATACATCTGTTATGGGCGGACAACGAAAAGGCACAGAATTTGATCATCTCTACTACAGCTAGAGGCAAACTGCAAACACTCAAGGTCGCCAACAAAATCAAAGAAATCATGAGGGACTTGTAATGCTTATACTCAACTTTTCACATCCTATCACGCCTGAACAGCGTGTGCAGATAGAATCGCTTGCCGATACCACCATTAGCGATATTCGCGCTATACCCGTGCAGATCGACCAGGCACAACCGCTGGAACCACAAATCAGGTCTATTGCCGATGCCACCGGTCTTACGCCGGAGGAGTGGCAAACCTTGCCTCTGCTCATCAACCCGCCAGGATATGCGCCCGCAGCTTTTGTGTTGCTGGCAGAATTGCACGGGCGCATCGGTCATTTCCCTACCCTGATTCGTCTACGCCCCAAAGCTGGCCCCATTACCAGCTTTGAGGTCGCTGAGTTGCTCAACCTGCAAACGGTGCGCGAGAATGCCCGGAAACAACGGTCTAAAAGTTAAGATACTAACTCCCCGGTTTCCCTTTTGCTATCTGCCGCTTATCTCAAATAAAGAAGGGTAGGCGGCAAATCGCTTCGACCACACACACTTGAGACCCTCTCACCACTCACCCGTTGAATAAATTTGGGAAGATGCTGCTGAGGATAATCAAAAGAGTTAGCACCGTCATAATGATGGTCGTCGCCCAGGCGATGAAATTCAGACCCGGCCCGTTCACGTATCTGCCGAGCAGACGGCGATCATTACAGAGAATTATCATCAAGACCAGAATAAGTGGTAGCAACATACCGCCGACGATGTTCGGCAGGTTTAGCACAAAGACGAGATTATTTGCCGGCACAAACAGCGTTACTCCCGCACCCACCACGATGACCAGCGTATAGAGAAACAAGAACTGCGGCGCATCCTTAAATTTTCGCCCTACACCACGCTCCCAACCAAAGGCTTCCGCGATAGAATAGGCCGTAGAGAGCGGCAAGACGCTGGCCGCCATCAGCGATGCATTTAACAAGCCAATGCCAAACAATATCTCTGCGATCTTGCCGTTGCCACCTACTAACGGAGCCAGCGCCAGTGCGGCATCTTTGGCCTGCGTAATCTGAATATGATGCACATACAGTGTCGCACCAGTGGCAACGACGATAAAAAATGCAACAAAATCGGTCAGAAATGAGCCAATATATGTATCAATGCGCTCATAAGTAAGATGATTGAGAGCAATACCCTTGTCCGCAATGGCAGACTGCTGATAAAACTGCATCCAGGGTGCAATGGTTGTGCCGATCACCGCAACCAGCGTCAAGAGATAGCCTGTCGGCTCACCAGGGCCACGTGGTATCGTCGGCGCAATTGTCTGATGCAATACTTGCAACCAACCGGGATGAACCAGAAAACCACTAAACACATAGCTAAAGTAGATCACACATAAGACCAGCAAGACGCGCTCGACATATTTGTAGCTGCCACGAATAACGAGAAACCAGACCAGAATCGCAGCTACAGGTACAGCGATAAGAGGACTGACCCCAAAAATATCCATCGCGCCGGCAACGCCAGCAAATTCCGCTACTGTGGTAGCCGTATTGGCAATCAACAGCAACAACATGCTCCAGAAGGTAATGCGCACGCCAAAATGTTCTCGAATAAGATCGGCCAGACCTTTACCGGTCACAACCCCCATGCGCGCCACCATCTCCTGCACCACCATCAGGCTAATGGTGACCAGGACAACGGCCCAGAGCAGATTATAGCCATATTGCGCGCCGGCTAGCGAATAGCCGGTAATACCGGTGGCATCATTATCAACATTCGCCGTGATAAGACCAGGGCCGATAACGGACAGGAGAACGAGAAACTGACGTATCCAGAGCCGACGCGCCCCACGCCGCCGCTTTATGACTGCTGTATCTTTATCCAATTTTTTATCTACCTTGTGCATGGCACACCTCCTTATTGAGGAGCAGAGTCTAATAAAAATGCCCCCAGGTGGCGAGGGGGCAATCTGTGTAAACAGTAGCTCTACCTAGAGCATCTTTCCCCTCTAGTCGAGTTTTGGCACTGTACAACGTAGGACGATCAGCTATGCATCAGGAACGTCGTCCAGCCACTTAGGGTTTCGCCTTATGCCGACGAAACCTGGCCTGACCGTTGGCGTCTCTCGACGTTTCCGATCAGTGGCCTGTGTTTATACAGCCGCCTCACCTAACGAGGTCAGGCAAACAATGTTTAATGACTTCCCTTTCACTATACTCTTCTCAGCATCATCGGTCAAGTATTTTGTACAGTAGCTCCATCTTTATGAAGAAATCCTTTCCATGTCATATGATAGAGGCTAAGAAGGCTGGCACTCTCTTCTCTTAAGAACCGGCCTTGATAAAATAAATAGCGATATATTATAAATATTATAACACATTGCTATATTCAGGAGAGAGAGATGACAACAGGCATGGATAGTGCTGATCTCAGCATGGTACTCCACATCACGGAGACAATACGCGCCAATGTCGCGCGCGTCATTATCGGCAAGCAGGAAATTATTGATCTGCTCCTGGTCGCCTTGCTCAGCAATGGGCACGTGCTGATCGAGGATGTACCGGGTATGGGCAAGACCGTGATGGCAAAGGCGCTGGCGCGTTCACTTGGAGCGACCTTTCAGCGTGTGCAGGGAACGCCCGACCTGTTGCCCACCGACATCATCGGCGTGAGCTATTTCGATCAACGCCGCAACGATTTTGTCTTCCGCAAGGGGCCGCTCTTTACACAGATTCTGCTGGTCGATGAGATCAACCGCACAACGCCGCGCACACAATCCGCACTCTTAGAGGCGATGGCGGAACGCCAGGTGACGGTTGAGCGCGAAACGGTGGCACTCTCACAACCATTTCTGGTGCTGGCAACCCAGAATCCCGTCGAACTAGAGGGTACCTTTCCGTTGCCGGAGGCCCAGCTTGATCGCTTCTTGATGCGTGTGCAGGTCGGCTATCCCTCCTTAGAGGAAGAAGAGGCCATTCTACACCGTTTCAAACAGGCAGAGCCATTGGAAACCTTGCAACCGGTCACGAGTGCAGAGCAGATACTGCATTTGCAGCAGGCCATTCGCCTGGTGCAGTGGCAACCGGTGGTGGAACGCTACCTGCTCGCCATCGTGCGTGCCACCCGCGAACATGCTGCCGTCCAGCTTGGCGTCAGTCCACGCGGCGCGCTGGCGCTTCATCGTGCCTGTGAAGCATATGCCGCCATGCAGGGGCGTACATTCGTCCTACCAGATGACATAAAATATCTCGCGCCCAGCGTGCTGGCACATCGACTGCTGACAAACACGCGCACGCGCATGCGTGGCAAACGCGCCCTGGAGATCATCGATGAGATTCTTCAACAGACGCCTGCACCGGTAGAAGTTATCGCAGCTCCTTCAGATAGGAAGATGGCATCATGAACACCGACCAGTTGCCTATCGAGTGCGATTTAGAGATGCTCAAGCGTAGACGGCCCTGGTATCTCGTAGCTGCCGCGCTCCTCCTGCTCAGTCCACTCATGCACCAGGCGCTACTCTTCCTGGCCGCGCTCTTCACGCTCGCCATTGCGCTCATCCCTGAGCTATGGTATCGGCACGGCCTACGCCATCTGCTCATTCGCCAGCAGGCCAGCCAGCAGCGTCTCTTCTTTGGCGAAGAAGTCACGCTCTCAATTACCATTGAAAATCGCAAATTGCTACCACTTCCCTGGCTGGTCGTCGAGGATACCATTTCACCACCGCTGACTATCGTGCGTCGTCGCAGCCGCCTCGCGCTGGACAATCAGGACACACTGGAGAGTACCTGGCTGATCTGGTCACTGCAACGTGTGACACGACGTTATACGATGCGCTGCCGCACACGCGGTTTTCACCTCTTCGGCCCCATTCGCCTGAATAACAGCGATCCCTTTGGCTGGCTGGAAAACGAAGTCAAAGTGCCGGTTTATGCAACCCTGCTGGTCTATCCATTACTTATCCCTCTTGAGAACCTGGGCCTGCCCACCGTCCTCCCTGCCGGAGAACGCGCCGTCCCCCATAATCTACTGGAAGATCCTTTGCTGATCGCCGGTACCCGTGATTATATCCTGGGCGACGACCCGCGCCGTATTCACTGGAAGGCCACCGCTCGCCTCGGCACACTGCAAAGTAAGCTTTACGAACCCAGCAGCTTACGCCGTCTGCTGATACTACTCGATGTCTGGAACTACGCCGCTGAGGCCCTGGGAGCCGACAAGGATATCCAGGAATTCACCATCGCCCTCGCCGCCTCGCTGGGCATATGGGGGCTTGAAGAGGGCTATAGTGTTGGTCTGCTCGTCAACTGCGCCATGCTCTCCTCCCCTTATGAGCAGGAACGGATATCACCGTCACACAATAAACAAGACTCACCACAGCGTACACCCGCGACGCCAACTGAACTCTCGTCGCTCATCGTGCGGCTACCATTTTCATCCGAGCCGGGCCAGTATGAACAATTGCTGCACACGTTGGCTCGCCTGGCTCCCACATACAGTGCTGCGATGAATACCGTCATCGACACAGAAGAGAGCATGTTCCCGGCAGGCACCATCATTCTCTTCGTTAGCGCCGCCAGTGCCGTCATTGAAAGTACGCTAGACCGCCTGCTTGATTTGCGCGCACACGGCAATGCAGTTCAGCTTATTCTGACCGGCGATGCGCGACAGGAGACTTTATTCGATCAGTATGATCTGCCCGTCCACTATGCAGGTGGAAAGGAGACATGGTATGCACTCACCAGAACCGTCGGCACCGCCACGCAAGGCACCCTCGGCACCAGCGCGACCAGCCTTCAACTGGATTGACAGCATTGCAATACCGGTAGCTTCCTGCATCATGGAGACACAGCCTATCGCGTGTTTCCTGCTGTTCTGGTCACTCTTCTTAACCAGCCCGGAAGGTGACGGCTTCTACTTCAGTATCGCAGCTAATAGCCCCCAGATTGAGCCGTGGGCGCTCAATAGCGACACTATCACCCTCCTGCTGTTATGGCTGCACTGGTGGACAATGGTTACGCGCGAACGCTTGCCGGAACGCTGGAGTCTGTTACAAAAACGGATATTACAATTGCTCGGCCCTTGCCTTGCTATTGCCGTCATGGCCTTCGTAGTTGATCTCTCCGACCTCATCGCTGTCGGCATCTTCATTCTGGCCTTCTGGTGGCTCAGCATCTTTCTCACCGAGCGCGAACATCGAGATGAACGACTGATTCTCTCCTTCCGTGTAGGAATGATCGTGCTGATTGCCGTGCTGGTTTTCACCTACTTGATGCAATTGCCCACTACCATGCAGACGACACTGGCCTCCAGTCTGCCCATCTTCTTTTTCAGCGGTCTTATCGCGCTCTCATTCACGCGCCTGAGCATCATTAATCAAGAGAACGCGCGCCTGCCCGGTGCCTCACAGTCTAACGCAACGCGCAACTGGTTCTTCATTCTAACTGCTCTATGGGGCTTGATCGTTGTGTTTTCCCTGCTGCTGGAAACCTACGCCTTCTCCTTTTTCCAGACCATCATGCAACTCATCTTCTACCTTGTCGGCCTGATTGCCTATGCCATTCTCTATCTCTTCTTCCTGCTGGCCTCCTTTCTGGCTTATCTTTTCGGCACACCTCGCGCCATTTCGCTACCCGTACCTCAGCAACCCCCTCCTCCGCCTTCACACCAGCAGATAGGAAATGTATCAAATTTTGCACTCTTTTTTGCCATCTTGCGCTGGCTTTTAATTGCTATTGCACTTATTCTATTTATACTCATCGTCGGCGCTATTCTGCGCAGCATCGTGATAAAACGGCATCACGACGTTGAGGAAGAAGAAATACGCGAAAACCTGTCGTTGCGTGAGGTGTTAGCGGTTCGTCAACCGCAGCCACAGGAGCAAGAGCAGCAAAACCTGTTGGAAGAACTCGATCCAGAGTCCGCGCGGGCGCGCTATCGAGAACTGCTACAAATCATCGCCGCAAACAACCCCTCACTGGCACGGAGCAAACACGAAACGCCGCTTGAATACGAGCGGCGTCTAAACAACCTCATACGGGGTGAAAGCGCGTCTCAGTTGCATGAATTGACGAAAGCCTACCAGCAAGAGCGTTACGCAGGCACATCGCCGCAAAGGGCCTCCATGTCCGATTTTCGCGCGTGGCTGGCATACTTCATAAGCCAGCTAAGGCACTAAACAGGCTGTGCTGAAATAGTTATCGAAAAATTTCAGAAAGTAATTACTGCTATAGCACTGGTTGCCTCATCATACAGAACAATATTTCATATGATAAGGTGATGTGATAGGTGATAGCGAAAGTTACCGCACCGATCATCCTGGGCCAGTGAGGAGCTTCCATTCTTGACAACCGAAATTTTTTCCGGTACTATTATACAGTAAGTTCGGTAACAAACTCATCTTTTCAGAAACTATCTGTTTGTTGCCGTTTGACACGATAGTTGATATAGTGACAGACTTCTGGTAAAGATAGCGGGAAGGGCGAATCTTTTTTCAACCTCTCGCTTCTCTTGACAGGCAAACGGCCTTCAGGGATACTATGCGATATCCTGAAAGAAGAGGCTGGTTATATTCGGAAAATGAATGAAACTTCATCCAAACGTCAGACCATTGCAGAGATCGCAGCAAAAGCAGGGGTTTCTATCCCTACCGTCTCGCGTGTCTTAAATAATCGACCTGATGTGGCACCTGAAACTCGTGAGCGTGTGGAACAGATCATCAAAGAAAGCGGATTCATCCGCAGTCGCGTGAGGAATGTCCTGAAAGAAAGTAGCGGCATCATCGATATGCTGGTGCCAGATTTGACGAATCTTTACTCGGTGGAAATTGTGCGTGGTGTTGAGGAGGTGCTACAACGTACAGAGCTACGCTTAGCGCTTTCGCTTACGCAGAATTCTTTACAGCTTGAGCAGCGATGGCTCGCCAAAGTGATCGATGGAGCGACCGATGGAGCGATCCTCGTACTCACGCATGGTCAGTCAAATCGCCTGGACATGCTGGTTCGCAATAAGATTCCATTCGTCGTCGTTGATCACCGGGGAGAACTGGGACCCGATGTTCCCTCCGTAGGAGCAACAAACTGGCTTGGGGGACGTCTGGCGACAGAGCATTTACTTTCGCTTGGTCATCGACGAATCGCGGTGATCGGTGGAGATGCAACGCTGCCCTGTAGCCGAGATCGCATTGCCGGCTATCGTGCAGTTCTCGAAGAAGCTGGTATTCCCATTGATCCGGCACTCATACGTCCCGGCAAGTTCATCCAACAGACAGGATACGAGCAAACTATGGCGCTGCTTGACTTGCCGGAACCGCCAACGGCCATCTTTGCAGGCAGCGACACGCAGGCACTGGGCGTTTATGCAGCACTACGCGAACGCGGCCTGCGCGTACCCGACTCTATAAGTGTTGTGGGCTTCGATGATGTGCCCATCGCGTCGCTCATCACACCCACACTGACGACGGTGCGCCAGCCGCTGGTAGAGATGGGGCGGGTCGCCACAACCATGTTACTGCGTCTGATCGCGGAAGAGCCACTTGATAGCAAGCGCGTCGAGTTGGCAACCACCCTGGTCGTGCGCGAATCCAGTGCGCCTTTGCAACTCACCCGTACAGAGAGATAATCTCTCGTCTATCAGGTGTCAAGGTTCACCTCGTCAAACGAAAGGAGGAACAACTTGTTTATTTATTCCGGCGAACAGCAACGGATGCGGTTGGCTTATCGATAACCGTGAACATGGCACGCTCTTACCTTTGACCGTACATTGTCTCGTAAGCTCATCAACACAGGTCGAATATATCTAGCAGGCAGAGATGCCAGGAAGGCTAAGAAATGCAAACAAAACTTACGCGCCGCACATTTCTCCAGGTTGCAGGTGGCACGGTTCTGACGGCCTCACTTGCAGGTTGCTTTGGGGTTGGTAGCGGTCAAACCACTACAGGGGGTAGTAGCTCGACCGTCACCATCTGGGATATCCGCACAGGTGCAGAGCAAAAAGTGGTGCAGACCGCTGTTGATACCTTTAACTCCACGCACCCCGGTATTCACGCGACGATCAACTTCTTTCAGAACGACCCCTACAAGCAAAAACTGCAAGTCGCTATGGGCGCGCATAACCCACCTGATATCTTCTTCGGTTGGGGCGGAGGCATCCTCAAATCCTATATTGACGCCAACGATGTCTATGACATGACCTCCGACCTCAATGCAGACCCCACCTGGAAAAATCGGTTTTTACCTGCGGTCATGTCAGCCGTGACCTTTAATAACAAGATCTACGGTGTGCCTAACAGCGGCATGCAACCAGTGCTGTTTTTCTACAACAAGAATATCTTCAACCAGTACCACCTGTCTCCTCCACAAACCTGGAGCGAACTGCTTGCCGCCATCAACACGCTCAAACAACACAACGTCATTCCCATTGCGCTTGCTGGCGGGAGTCAGTGGCCATACCTGATGTACGAAGAATATCTCGTTGACCGCTATGGTGGCCCATCGGTCTTCGATGCCGTTCTTGCCAATCAGACGGGGGCGTGGTCGCAAGATGCTTTCATTAAGGCCAACACCGCTATTCAACAACTGGTGACGATGGGGGCCTTTGGCTCCGCATTTGGCTCGACCATCGCGGATACCAACCAGGACGCAGCGCTCGTATACACGGGGAGAGCTGCGATGATGTTGCAGGGTAACTGGAACTTTCCTGTCTTCCTGACCAACAGCCCTCAACTCGTACAAAACGGCCAGCTCGGCTGGTTCCCCTTCCCGGCAGTCGAAGACGGCGTGGGAGACCCAAAAGATATTGCAGGCAATCCATGCAATTTCTACTCCATTGCCAGTGCCGACAAGACACCACAGAATGCCGTTACCTTCCTGAAGGACGCGAACTTAAGTGACAGTGAGGTCAAGCAGTTCATCGCAGTCGGCGATATACCTCCGGTGCAAGGTCTTGAAGCGCAGTTGGCGAGCGCGCCAAACGGCGATTGGTTGCAGTATAATTACCAGTTGGTGCAGAATGCGCCTCATTTCCAGTTATCCTGGGATCAGGCACTGCTACCTGGCCCTGCTCAGGCGCTGCTCACCAATCTGAGTCAATTGTTCCTGAAACAGATCACACCACAGCAGTTTTCCGCTAACATGAACAAGACCATTACCACTTCGTAAACCAATACATACGAAGCTTCTCAAAAACCAGCGGACAGTCCTCTCCTTTGCCCTTTGTCTCATTCATTGCCCACATAGAAAGCAATGAGACGGCGGGCAAAGGAGAGATTCCCTTGAGTGCAGGCGAAGATGGAGAAAGAAAGGGTCCCGTTTCTCTGCCCGCCGGGCTGCGGCAGAGTACGCGGCTGAGCTTGCACCGATAGGAGATTTACCATGAGTACATCGATAAAGACAGCAGCAGTAGGAAAACACCAGGAAACCTGGGTAGCGGTGCTTTGGACAACGCCCGCACTGGTTTTCTATGCCGTCTTTGCACTGATTCCCATGCTCATCGCGGTCTACCTGAGTTTTACTCAATGGAACGGCCTCTCGACAGCAGTCTGGGTGGGCTGGAAAAACTGGATTGCGCTCTTTTCCGACTCCATCACCGGCCATTCATTGATCCTCACTTTCGAGTTAATGGTGCTGAGCTGGGTTATTCAAACACCGCTCAGCCTGCTACTTGGTGTCTTTATGGCGGGCCGTCAGCGTTATCGCTCCGTACTGGGCGTCTTCTACTTTATTCCACTCCTTTTCTCTACGGTTGCTATCGGCCTCACCTGGGAATCTATTCTGGATCCGAATTTTGGCCTGCTGAATACCCTGTTGAGGACAATTGGCCTTCCCTGGTTGGCAAAAGGATGGTTTGGTGACCCGCACCTGGCCTTTTACGTTATCGTTGCTCTCATTGCCTGGCAGTTCGTCCCCTTTCACGCCCTGCTCTACATGGGAGGCGCACGCCAGATTCCGAGGGAATTGTACGAGGCGGCCAGTATCGACGGAGCGGGGAGGCTGCCACAGTTCTTCTCGATCACTATTCCTCAGCTCAAATATACCATTATCACTTCTACCACCCTGATTCTCACCGGTTCTCTTACCTACTTTGATCTCATCTGGGTGACAACCGGCGGTGGTCCGGGCTACGCAACACGTATCCTGCCGCTCCAGATGTATATCACCGCCTTCCAGAGCGAATCGGTGGGGTACGGCAGCGTACTGGCTGTCCTGCTGGCCGTGATTGGTATCCTTCTCTCGTTCATCCTCCTGCGTTTTAGCGGCTTTACCAGGATGTCAAGCCAGCGCGAAGGATTGTAGCGCACGTAACGAGATAAAACAAGAAGGTGAGAAACACACATGGGTATTAGCACAACGCCCGACACAACATCTGTAGAGGTTTCCAGAAGGCAACAACCGGAGCAGGCACTGCATTGGAACCGCTTCGCAGAGGTTCTTCCCGCCTTTTTGGGCATTGTCTGGCTGGTCATTGCTTTCTATCCGATCCTCTTTATGCTGATGACCAGCCTGCGCCCACTGGCGAACTTTTTCACAGATATTCCCTGGCTGCCCCCTTCGCACCCCACGCTGGCGAACTACGAGAACGTCTTACAGGCCGATTTTGGTCTCTACTTTGTCAATAGCGTCTTCGTCACCGTCATCAGCGTCCTGCTGATCTTGATCGTCTCTCTTCTGGCCGCCTATGCCATCTCGCGCATCCGTAATCGCTTCACACTTAGTGTCTTCAACCTGTTCCTCTTCGGACTGGCGATTCCTTTGCAGGCAACAATCATCCCGATCTACGCTTTGATTACCGCAATGCACCTTTACGACACACTGTTCGCGCTGATCCTGCCCTACGTGGCCTTCGGCATTCCACTATCCGTGCTTGTTCTGGTCACCTATATCAGAGATATCCCAAACGAACTGCACGAATCAATGTATCTGGATGGCGCTGGGCATTTTCGCATCTTACGCAGCCTGGTTCTGCCCCTATCACGCCCTGCGGTGATTACTGTCGTCATTTATGAATCCATCCAGGTCTGGAATGGTTTCCTGTTCCCACTGGTGCTGACACAGAGTCCAAGCGTCCGTGTCCTCCCGTTGGCGCTATGGAGCTTCCAGGGAGAATTTACCACCAATGTACCGGCTATTCTTGCAGCCGTCTTCCTTTCAGCCACCCCCATCATTCTGCTCTACATCTTCGGCAGGCGTCAGTTACTCGCCGGCTTGATGGCAGGCTTTAGTAAATAACCGACGATAGTACACATGAAGGGAAGAGACAAACTGAAAACGAAAGGAAACTACTCATGCCAGCAAATGTGCTAACGACAAAGGGAACGTCCATCATTGACGAGAAAGGCCAGGAGGTTCTGTTACGTGGCTTTGGCCTGGGCGGATGGATGAATATGGAGAATTTCATCACCGGTTATCCAGCCAATGAAGAAGCTCAGCGGCAAGCTCTCCGCCAGGTGTTGGGGGACGACCGCTATGAATTCTTCTTCGACCGCTTCCTGGAATATTTTTTTGAACGCGACGATGCTCAGTTCATTGCGTCACTTGGCCTCAACCTGCTGAGACTGCCCATCAACTATCGCCACTTCGAATCAGATATGGAGCCGTTTGTCATCAAGGAAGAGGGCTTTAAGCATCTGGATCGTGTCATCAACCTGTGCGCCGAGCAGCACATATACACTATCATCGACCTGCATGCGTTGCCCGGCTATCAAAATCAGGCCTGGCATAGCGACAACCCGACCCACAAAGCCTTGTTCTGGCAACATAAGCACTTTCAGGATCGGGCAGTTCACCTCTGGGAAGTCATCGCCAATCGTTACAAAGGTAATCCCTGGGTAGCTGGCTACAATCCCATGAACGAGCCTGCCGATCCCAGCGAGAAGATGCTCCTACCCTTCTATCAGCGGCTCTACCAGGCTATCCGCGCTGTCGATCCCGATCACATCCTCTTCCTGGAAGGCAACCGCTATTCGACAGAATTCCACATGTTTACAGAAACCTGGCCTAATGTCATTTACACCGTCCATGACTATGCCCTCCCTGGCTTCATTGACGGTGGCCCTTATCCCGGTATCTCTCGCGGAGAGTATGTCGATAAAGCTGTTCTGGAGCAAACATTTTTGCGGCGAACAACCTTCATGCGGCAAACGGGGACACCGATCTGGGTGGGCGAATTTGGGCCAGTCTACGTGGGGGATCCGACCGCTGATGCCATGCGCTACCAGGTTCTACGTGACCAGCTAGAAATCTACAACCGCTATCAAGCTCACTGGGCTATCTGGACCTACAAGGATATCGGCTTGCAAGGGATCGTCTATACGGCACCCGACTCACCGTGGAGAAAGTTGTTAGCATCTTTCCTTGAGAAAAAGGCCCGTCTGGGCGTCGATTCCTGGGGCAGCCTCGATACCCATATTCGTCCACTTATACAACCGCTAGAGGAAACCTTTGACAAAGAGTTTCCCGACTACCATCCTTTCCCCTTTGGCGCTCGCTGGATGATCCATCTGCTGGTTCGGCATATCTTGTTTGCCGAAGCATTGCTCCCAGAGTTTGCAGCACTCTTCAAGGGCATGAACGAGCAAGACATCGATACCTTGATGCAGTCCTTCCGGTTTAAAAACTGCTTGCAACGTACTGAATTAGCCAGCATACTCTCGTCTCCCACTCAATGAGGAGAAGCTAAAAACATGAAGGGAGGCACGAGATTTGCTCCTCCCTTCAGTGGTGGTTCCGCTTCGACCTGCTAGGCACCCATTCTCGGTCGATACTGAATCGCTTCGGCCACGTGATTGGCAAGGATCAGGTCGCTTTCGGCCAGGTCGGCAATCGTGCGTGCCAGTTTCAGGACGCGGTGAAAGGCGCGCGCGGAGAGATGCAACTGCTGCATAGCAGCCTTCAAAAGTTTCTCGGCTGAGGCATCAGCGTCGCAGAAGGCACGCACCTCGGCTGGCCCCATCTCGGCATTACAAGTTAATTTTGTGCCCTTGAAACGCGCCAATTGCCGGTCACGCGCCGCCTGGACACGCTTGCGAATAACCTCCGAAGTCTCCACATTGCGCTTGTCGGCCAGTTTCTCATAATCGACGCGCGGCACCTCGACATGGATATCAATGCGATCCAGCAACGGGCCACTGATACGCTTCTGGTAACGCGCAATCGCCGTCGCCGAGCAGTGACACTCACGCACCGGGTCGCCGTAATAGCCACAGGGACAGGGATTCATACTGGCAACCAGCATAAAATTAGCCGGATAGGTAATTGTGCCCTGCGCGCGCGAAATGGTGACTATCTTATCTTCCAGCGGCTGGCGCAACACCTCTAGCACGCTCTGCCCAAACTCCGGCAACTCATCGAGGAACAACACCCCACGATGAGCCAGGCTGATTTCACCGGGACGCGGAATACGTCCGCCACCTACCAGGCCCGCGTGGCTGGTCGTATGATGCGGCGAACGGAATGGACGTTGCAAGATCAATGGTACGTCGGTCGGTAGCATCCCACTTACACTATATATCTTCGTGACATCTAATGCCTCTTCTACACTCATACGAGGCAAAATGGAGGGAGTGGTACGCGCTAACAGCGTTTTGCCAGAACCAGGGGGGCCGCTCATCAAAATATTATGGCCGCCACTGGCGGCGACTTCTAAAGCGCGCTTCACATGTTCCTGACCACGCACCGAGGCCATATCGTGCGTATAGCTGACATCCTTGACATGTTCTAACAGGTGCGGGTCGCGCGTATACGGCTCAATCCTCCGTTCCTCGTTCAGATGTGCGACCAGTTGTCCCAACGTCTCGACAGGATAGATCATCACACCCTCGATCAGCGTGGCCTCAACGGCATCGGCAGCGGGAACGAAGACGGCCTTCACCTGCTTCTCACGGGCCAGCGCGACCATCGGTAAGATGCCGTTGGTATGGCGCACACTGCCGTCCAGTGAGAGTTCGCCTAAAAAGAGATACTCTTCAATCTGCTGATCAGGCGTAATCTGGCCCGATGCCAGCAAGAGTGCTATGGCGATAGGAAGATCATAGGCCGGCCCCTCTTTGCGCAAGTCGGCGGGAGCCAGGTTTACGGTAATGTGTTTGAAGGGGAAAAGACAACCACTGTTCTTAATCGCCGCTTTGACGCGCTCTTTCGCTTCGTTGACGGCGGCATCGGGGAGACCAACAATGATAAACGCTGCCAGTCCATTGGAGATATCCACCTCTACTTCAATTAAAGCTCCATCAAGGCCGATGACCGCGCAGCTTCGCACCATAGACAACATAGACCGCTATCCTCCTCAACAATAGATATGCGCATACTATACATGAAGGCACGTTGAAATGCAAGATAGTACTATTGGTCAAGTGTCATCCTGGTAACTTCTTATAAAGCTGGCCTCAGCGTTCTTGCCAGTACCAGATATCGCCAAAAGCCGTGCCCAGCCATGTCGCGCCCAGGCTCATCAGCAGCACCAGAGGAACTACCAGGAGCAGACTCTGCCCGCCCGGTGTCAATACGGTCGTTACATCGGTGGGCAAAGGCAACGCTGGCACAAGATGCATCAGCAGGGCAACGATGGTAGAGGGGCCAAGCCAGGCTGGAAAAGCCACACAGAGACCGACCAGCCAGATGTTATGCAGGCCATTTTGCTCAAAATCCTTCGCATCGCGCCGCCGCTGCCGGTACGCTACCGCATCAATCAATAGACCGGCAATCACGAAGAGCCAGGGCACCAGCACAATCGTGACATTCAACACGGGCGCTCCTGCCGAGGGACGGAAGATCATGCCCAGGTTATCAACCGCCCACCAGAGGCCAGTAATGACAAAACTCTGGGTAAAAAGCGAAAGCAGGCAGATAATCAGCGCGGTAAGCGTGGCCGCACCGGGTTTGCGCGTCACCTGCACCGCACTGACAAGGAAAACGCCACCCGCCAGTGCCAGCACCAGGGGATAGGTGATCAATTGCAGCGAACCAATGGGAATAGCCGTGAAAGCTGTTAATGCAGGTAAAGCCAACTCGACCGTACCAGCAAACAAAATCAGGCACGTCCACTCCATGCCACTCAATCCTAACCAGCGATGTAGTGGGCGACCCGAACGTCGATCATAGTTGATCTCAGCAGCCACAGCATACACAATGCCAATGCCCGCCATCAGACCGCCAAACGTTCCCATCAGATGAAAGGGTGCCCAGAGGGTCACATCAATGCCGTATAGCTCATGCCAGTAGTTGTCGAAAGGAGCCGCTATCAAGTCGGTCAACGCCCCAAAACCGAGCAGGATAAAGCCGAGGGGAGCATGGAAATAGTGCAAGACGCTCACTGTCGTGCTATCATCCACACCAGGGGCACGACGCCAGTAACGCACCGTCTCCAGTAACACAACCAGAAGCGCGATTACTCCGGCGGCTCCAACTCCTGAGTAGATTAACATATGTGGTGGAATCCAGAACTGGTCACGTCCAAGATAGTCATGCCAGCGCCTATCCCATGCCAGACCCAGCTCGGCCTGAAGGAGTAGATAGAGCATAATCCAGATGCTGATGCGTCGAAAACGCCGTTCAGCGAAGGTCGCTTGCCAATTAGAGGAAACCTGAGCAGATGCCGTTTTAGTACCACCCTCATGCACAGTCGATTGTGACATATGTGAATCCTTTTCCAGACTATCGTCGTGCCGACGACAGCAAGCAAACATCCGGCATTCCTTGCATATCCCTCCCTCTATCCCCCTCTCTATTGTACGGTCAATCTCCGCTAATAGCAAATCTGCCCCATAAGCCAGCATAGCCGACCTGTGCCATGTTATGCATAGCACAGATCGGCTGTTATGTGTCGAGCGTCACAAGGAATTTACGACTCGAAGAATTTTGTCATCAATTGATCGTCGCTGAAGCCACAGGCATTTTGCAGGCAGCCCAGGCCCCACAGCTTCTCGATGGTGGCCAGCAGGCTGTAGTGGTTGTAAGGCGTGGTGTAGTCAACAACGCGGTCATTGCTCTTCGAGGTAATGGCGATGAAAGGCGCATCGGAGCCACCCAGGGTCACGCCATACATGCCGGTCGGACTGTGACAGCAGCCATTGTACGATGAGAAATCATCTTCGTCCCAGGTGATGACGATGGCCGAACGCTGCGACCAGGCACTCGAATGCATAATCTCCGTGACGGTGGAGCGAAGGAAGCTATCACCAGCCTGAATCAGCGCGTGGCTCACGCCAGCCGGTGGATAGGCACAGTTCGGCTCACCCACCGCAGCCGCTCCAGCAGTAGACATACCATGCATATCATGGCAAGTGTCAGGGCTGATCCAGACATAGTTCGGCACATTGCCGGAACTGAGGTCGGTGGCAAGCTGGGTGAACGGGACGATCTTCTGCATACGCGCGGGATTGTTGCGAATATCAGAGAAGTACTCGAAGGGGTTGTGCTTCTGCACGTAGAGCGCCTCCGGCTTACCGTTGATAATAGGATAGTCCGCCCCGGTATAACCCGCATACGGCATCGATTGCATGTAGGCTTTCCAGGTCAGGCCATGCGCCTCAAGCTGATCGACGATGTTCTGAGCGCTGAACATGTGCGGCGTGTTCGATGAGGTTGCAATCTCCTGGGGAGTCAGCAACTCCAGACCGTTGGTATAGCTAGCGGTTGGGCCAAATTCTTGTGGCGCACAGGTAACATTGGCCCCTGCCGGACAGTCATCCCAGACATAGAAGTTCCCGGAAATGGATGCCAGGTAGTTGGGCGAACTGGGATGCGTCACCCCGTAGTAGTCCAAAGAAATCGAATAGTGGGTCGCTAACCAGTTGATGTAGGGAGCATCAGCAGTATTGCCGATGATATCTCTCACACCCTGGTTCTCCATCATAATAATAAAAATATGCTGATACTTGCCGCTCTGCCAACCGGCAGCTTGTCTGGCTTGTGTAGAGGCGCTGATCGGAGCGCTTCCAATCAAGATCACAGCGCAGAACATAAAGAGAGCCATTGTCGCTCGTAGTACGGAACGCATAAAAACCTCCCCCTTAATCAGTAGTAGAAGAACGTAGAGCAATATACATTGCTTAAGCTTAATTATATCGCCTACATCTCAATATACAAGTGTCCTGTTATGACTACATTAAGAGATTGCAAAATTTTATGAAACGTGATGAGAAGCAAGGTGACTGCCAGGGCCATCCGTATCCCCGACGGGCACAGCGCGCATGGCAGCTATGGCAAGGGCAACTCGCGTGGCCGTCATGGGAGTTGTAAAACCATACAGAATTTGATACATTACAGCGTGATACCTGACATTTACACTCGTTCATAGCGACTGCTAGCAGATCAGCCCGATACCTACCAGACCTGACACCTGCCAGGGACGTGGTATGGGAAACCGCGTGGTCACTCCATATAGGATGCCCTTTGTGGGTATCAGAACTCGTGAGTATCAGGCTGGTCTGCCTACCCTGTCTATGTTGCAAAGGAGGTTTTGTTGTGACGGTAGACACCGAAAAAGAAACGCTAGGTTTTCAAGCAGAGGTCAACCAACTGCTTGATATCATGATCCATTCGCTATATAGCAATAAAGAAATTTTTCTGCGTGAGCTGATCTCCAACGCATCAGATGCAATTGATCGTCTACGCTTCGCCATGCTCTCCGATGAGCGCCTGGGCGAGAATGATACCGACTTCAAAATTTTTGTCAGTTATGACAAGACTGCGCGCACCATCACCGTGACCGATAACGGTATTGGTATGAGCCGCAGCGAGGTTATCGAGAATATTGGCACTATTGCCAAATCGGGTACGCGCGAGTTCTTGCAATCCTTGACCGGCGATCAGCAGAAGGACGCCAACCTGATCGGCCAGTTCGGCGTGGGTTTCTACTCTTCGTTTGTCGTCGCAGATAAAGTAACGCTTGTTTCGCGCAAAGCCGGCCTTGCGCCAGAACATGGCGTGCGCTGGGAATCCGACGGACGCGGCACATACACGCTGGAAAACGTTGAAAAGGCCACGCGCGGTACTGAGATCACGCTGCACCTGCGCCCCGACGAGGATGATCTGCTGGATGGCTACCGCCTGCGCACCATCATTCGCAAATATTCAGATCATATCTCCGTCCCCATCATGATGCGCGTGGAAACGAGCGGCGAGAAAGCGGCAGAGAAAGAGGAGTTCGAGCGCGTCAATAAGGCCTCAGCTCTCTGGACACGCCCTAAGAGTGAGATTACCCCGGAAGAGTACAACGAATTTTATAAACATATCGCGCACGACTTTGAAGACCCGCTCACCTATACCCATAGCCGCATGGAAGGGGCCTACGAGTATACCCTGCTGCTCTACGTCCCAGCACGCGCGCCCTTTGACTTATGGAACCGCGAACGCCGCTACGGCGTGAAGCTCTATGTCAAGCGCGTCTTCATCATGGACGATGCCGAGCAGCTCATGCCAGCTTATCTGCGCTTCATTCGCGGCGTCATCGACTCCAACGACCTCCCACTCAACATCTCGCGCGAAATCTTGCAGCATAACCGGCTCATCGAAACCATGAAGTCTAACGCCACCAAGAAGGTACTGTCCATGCTCTCCGACCTGGCAAGCAAGGAGCCGGAGAAATATCAGACCTTCTGGGACACCTTTGGGCGCGTGTTGAAAGAGGGTCTGGCCGAGGATCATGCCAACCGCGAGACGATTGCCAAACTATTGCGCTTCGCCTCAACCGCCAGCGAGAGCGAGAAGCAGGCAGTCTCCCTGGATGACTACATCGGACGCATGAAAGAGGGACAGGAAAAAATCTACTATATCATTGCCGAAAGTCACGCGGCAGCTAAGGGTAGCCCCTTACTAGAAATCTTCAGGAAGAAGGGTATCGAGGTGCTGTTGCTCTCCGACCCGGTCGATTACCTGATCGACATGGAACTGCATGAATACCAGGGCAAGCAGCTTCAATCCGTTGCCAAAGGTGAGGTGGATCTGGGCAAGTTAGAGGATGCAGAAGAGAAAGCCGAACAGCAGAAGAATGCCAGTGAAGCCCAGGACCTGGTTAAGCGACTCAAGCAGGTTCTCGGAGAACAGGTCAAGGACGTGCGCATCACGACTCGCTTGACCAATTCACCCGCCTGTCTGGTAGCCGATGAATATGATCTCGATCCCACGTTCCAGCGTCTGCTTAAAGCGACCGGCCAGACTTTGCCACCCATGAAACGGATACTGGAGATCAACCCGGCCCATCCACTGATACTCAAGCTTAAGCAGCAGACGGATGAGCAGCGTTTCGCCGACTGGGCCTATGTCCTCTATGACCAGTCCATCTTGAGCCTGGGTGAGCAGCTAGAAAACCCGACGCAATTTGTCAACCGCCTGAATGATCTACTGGCACAACTGTAATTCGTATGGACGCGGTTTATCGCGTCCATACGTTTATACCGCTATTCTTCACTCCGTATAAAGATTTTATTAAGATTTTTAAACTCGCTGTTTTTGGCCCCAAAAAAGTTGAGGATTTGCCATTTATCATATATCTTCTTGCTTGTGGGTTATGTGGGTAATCCGAACACACAGGCGAGACAGATTGGCACTGTCTTTCAGCAATTCCGCTTCCGGTGCTTTGGTGTGACCCGTATCGCCGCGCAAGGCCGCAAGGTGAACGGCTTTGCCCGACGACGCGGGTCACATCAACCCACACGTTTTCCTCATGCCGCGATATCTCGGCCTCAACTCTTCTTTTCCTAAGAAACTTGACAGCAGTATTTTTTGTCCCCTACAATCAAGACACACAGACCGATCTGTTCGTGAGAAAGGCACGGCAGTGCAAAATATACCTCACACCCCATATCCTATCGATACCATCGGTTCTTATCGTCTCTTACACCTGCTTGGTCAGGGGGCGACTACGCAGGTCTATCTTGCTGAGCATCAGCAGCTACGCATGCCGGTAGCCGTCAAGCTCCAACAGGGCTACTGGGCGGAAAGCGACATACAAAAATTTCTGGCCAGAGCGTCCGTCATGGCCAACCTGCAACATCCCCATATCGTGCGCGTCTATGATTTCGGTGTTGAGCAACACACTGCCTATATGGCGATGGAATATGCCCCATACGGTACGCTACGCCAGCGCCATCCAAAGGGGACGCGCGTCCCGCTGCCCCTGGTTGTAATGTATGTGCAGCAGGTCACCAAAGCGCTGCATTATGTGCACCAGCACAATCTAATTCACCGCGACATCAAGCCACAGAATATGCTGCTAGGCACCAATGAGCGAGTGCTGCTTAACGACTTCGGCATTGCCGTCGTCTCCCAAAGCACGGTGCCTGAGCAATCGGCCTTTTATGACTTTGAGGGCACCATCCTCTACACCGCACCGGAACAACTGGTCGGTCTGCCCCGTCGCGCGAGCGATCAATACTCGCTCGGCATCGTGGTCTACGAGTGGCTCACCGGCACATGGCCCTTTACTGGCAGCTTTGACGAAGTGGCGCAACAGCACTTTTTTGAGCCAGCACCGCCTCTACGCACCCATGACGATACTATTTCGACCGCCGTCGAGCGTGTTGTGTTGAAAGCTCTTGCAAAAGCACCGGAAGACCGTTATCCCTCTATTCTCGACTTCGCAACCGCTCTCTCCGTCGCCTGCCAGGAATCCAGCTCACACCTGACTGCTTTCCATAGAGCAACACAAGCTCATCATACCCCCTCTTCATTACCGACCACGAAACGGCAATTTAAATCGCCACTTCCTTTCGCCGAATCTTGACATCCTCCACCATTCACTACCATACTTTTAAACATAGTGGGAAACGCCGAAACATGTTTGTCTCCGCAATACGTGTGGCGGCAACGTCATCTGCATAGATCACTGTTAACGACCGAAACCTGTAATCTCTGGTTCCGCTCCGTAGGGGTGTGATTCATCACACCCTTTGCGCTGTGCGCCTTTCGCTATGATCGGCGGGCAACAAGGGCGTGATGAATCACGCCCCTACGGAGCCCAATGTTAAAGGTATCGATGGGCAACAAGGGCGTGATGAATCACGCCCCTACGGAGCCCAATGTTAAAGGTATCGATGGGCAACAAGGGCGTGATGAATCATGCCCCTACGGAGCCCAATGTTAAAGGTATCGGGCGGCAACAAGGGCGTGATGAATCACGCCCCTACGGAGCCCAATGTTAAAGGTATCGACCGGCAAACAGGGCGTGATTCATCACGCCCCTACGGAGCCGAATGTTAAAGGTATCGATGGGCAACAAGGCCGTGATTCATCACGCCCCTACGGAGCCCAATGTTAAAGGTATCGATGGGCAAACAGGCCGTGATGAATCACGCCCCTACGGAGCCGATGTTAAAGGTGTCGGCGGGGAGCAAGGGCGTGATGAATCACGCCCCTACGAAACCAAATGATAAAGGTATCGACGGGCAAACAGGGCGTGATTCATCACGCCCCTACGGAACCAAATGATAAAGGTATCGATGGGCAAACAGGCCGTGATGAATCACGCCCCTACGGAGCCGAATGTTAAAGGTGTCGGCGGGGAGCAAGGGCGTGATGAATCACGCCCCTACGGAACCAAATGATAAAGGTATCGGCGGGGAGCAAGGGCGTGATTCATCACGCCCCTACGGAGCGGAATGTTAAAGGTATCGACGGGCAAACAGGGCGTGATGAATCACGCCCCTACGAAACCGAATGATAAGGTAGGAGAAGCTTTATGATTGCCGAAGACGACACGATTACTGTCCGCAAGGGTGAGGAACTTGATCTTCCAAAGGTGGAAGCGTTCTTGCGCGCGCATATTGAGGGACTTGGGCCAGAGCCATTAGTAGTGCGGCAATTCCCTTCGGGAGCCTCAAATCTCACCTATCTGGTCAGAATCGGCTCCTGGGAGGGCGTGTTGCGCCGTCCGCCATTTGGGCCGGTACCCCCCAGGGCGCATGATATGGAACGCGAAGCGGGCCTGCTGCAAAAGATTCACGCCGTCTTCCCGCTCGCCCCGAAGCCTTACGTCTTTTGTAACGACCTGAGCGTTCTGGGCGTGCCATTCTACGTCATGGAGCGGCGCAAAGGCATCGTTGTTAATACCAGCTTTCCTAGCGGTATCACACCCACCGAAGCGCTATGCCATGCCATGTCGGAAACCACTGTGAAGACGCTGGTGCAAATTCACGGTCTTGACTGGCAAGCGGCGGGACTCGGCACATTCGGGCATCCACAGGGCTTTCTGGAGCGCCAGGTTAAAGGCTGGATTGAACGCTATCACCGCTCTCAGACCGAAGACATCGCAGAGGCCGAGCCGTTGATGCGCTGGCTCAGCGAACACGTGCCACAGAGTCCGGCGGCCAGCCTGATTCACAACGATTTCAAGCTCAACAATATGTTGCTGAACCCGAACGATCTGAGCCAGGTAGTGGCTGTGCTGGATTGGGAAATGGCAACCATTGGCGACCCGCTCTTCGATCTGGCCGTCTCGTTAAGCTACTGGGTTCACGCCGACGACCCCGACTATCTACAAACCGTCTTGCCGACCGTGACGTACCTGCCCGGCTTCATTCGGCGTGAGCAATTCATGGAGATGTACGCGCAAGAGAGTGGGCGCGACCTATCAAACATGCACTTTTACATGACCTTTGCCTATTTCAAGCTGTGCGTCATCATCCAGCAGATATACTATCGTTGGAAACGTGGTCAGACGCACGACGAACGTTTCGCCAGCTTTGGCATGCGCGTTCGCAATATCATGACGCATGCCGCGCACCTCGCGGAGCAAGGGCATCTCTAAATTATTTATCCGAACCAACCAAAGGAGCAGTCATACCTATGAGCTTTCCAGCATACCCCGTTACCGACCGTCAGAAGTCTCTCGTCTCTCTCGCCGCGCAACTTGCCGATACGTTCGCGCAGCGAGCCGCGCAGCACGACTGGGAGGGCAGTTTCGTGTACGAAAACTACGACGATTTGCGCAAATCTGGTTATCTGACGTTGACGGTACCACGTGATTTCGGCGGCTGGGGAGCAAGCCTTTTAGAAGCACTACTGGCTCAGCAGCGCCTGGCGCAAGGCGATCCCTCAACCGCGCTGGTCATGAGCATGCATCTCAACAATATGGCGCGCATCGGGGCCAACGTCACCGGCCCCAATGCCTTCTACGAAGAGTTATGTCGTGCCGTTGTCGATGAAGGCGCGATCATCAACACAGCAGCCTCAGAACCTGCTACCGGCAGTCCCAGTCGTGGTGGGCGCTTCAGCACCACGGCGCGCCGTCAGAACGATGGCACGTGGATTATCAGCGGACGCAAGACCTACACGACCGGCAGTCCCATTTTGACCCATTTCATCGTTAACTGCACGCTCGAAGATGCCGCCTCTGCTGCCGCGAACCTGCCGCCGCTCAACAGTGATCGCGGCAACATCCTGGTCGCGCGCAACACCCCCGGTCTGCGCGTCGAACCAACCTGGAACGCGCTGGCGATGCGTGGCTCTGGTAGCCATGATCTCGTCCTTGAAAACGTGCATGCACCCGCCAATGCCTGGCTGGAGCAGCAGGTACCGACCAATCCGGCGGCCCAGGGGCGTGTTGCGACGTGGCAACTGCTGACAACCGCCGTCTATCAGGGCATCGCCGAGGGTGCGCGCAACGAGGCCATTCGCTTCGCCAGGCAACGCCGTCCCAACTCGCTCGACCGGCCCATCTCCAGCCTGCCCCACATTCAGGAGAAAGCGGCCAAAATAGAGTTGCTCCTGATGCAGAGCCGTGCCGTGCTGTATGGCCTGGCAGAGCAGTTTGACCGCCATCCTGAGAGCATTCCGGCCAGCCAGTGCGCCGCCGCCAAGTACATCATCACCAATCACGCGGTTGAGGTGGTTGATCTTGCCATGCGTCTCGTGGGTGCGGCCAGCCTCTCGCTCAACTCGCCTCTGCAACGCTACTACCGCGACGTGCGAGCCGGTCTCTCCAATCCCCCAATGGACGATGCCACCATTGCTACTATTGGGCGACAGGTACTGGAAGGATAATGAAGGTCGCAAAAGCCTATCAGATGCTACGCGAGGAGCGCATGACCGCGATGGGTGTGCTTTTCGATTGGACACAACTTTGAGACGAAGGGAGGAGAAGCATTTTCTCTTCCCTTTGACATGACAGGAGGAACAGCATGGGCCAGATCAAGCAGTCATTTGCCTGGTGGTGCTTTGAGAGAACTGGTATCACACCACAGCACCTGTTACGGGAGGCAGCCGCCATCGGTTATCAGGGAGTCGAATTGATACAGCCAGCATACTGGTCACTCGCCAGGGATTGCGGCCTGACTATCGTCTCCACCAACGGCGGGCTGTCTATCGAGCAGGGCCTCAATCGACGCGAGCGGCATGCAGCACTTGAACAGCAGATTCTCGCCATTATCGCCCAGGCCGAACGCTGGCATATCCCGAACGTGATCGTCTTTAGCGGCAACCGCGCGGGCCTGGACGACCGTGCAGGGGCTGAGATTACGGCAGAAGGATTACGCCGCGTGGCACGGGCCGCCGAAGAGGCTGGCGTCACTCTCGTGATGGAACTGCTCAACAGCAAAGTCGATCACAAAGACTATCAGTGTGACCGGACTGCCTGGGGCGTCGAGGTGTGCCGGATGGTCAACTCGCCACGTATAAAGCTGCTCTACGATATTTACCACATGCAGATTATGGAAGGCGACATCATTCGCACTATCCGCACATACCACACGTACTTTGCACACTATCATACGGCAGGCAATCCAGGCCGACACGAGCTTGACGAAACACAGGAGTTAAATTACCCACCCATCGTTCGCGCAATCCTCACCACCGGCTACGAGGGCTATCTTGGACAGGAGTTTATCCCACAAGGCGACCCTATTGCAAGTCTCAAGCAAGCTTTTGAGCTATGCAACGTGAGCGGATAGCCATACTGCGTGATGACTCATATCGTAGCTAAATAGGTCGTTTCTCCTGCTCGAAGCGGCACAATATCTTTCTTCTGGCTGAATAGCCGACTCTTCGTGGGCCTGGCGGTTATGTGAGCAATATTGGCAAGACACCCCCCTGCCTGACACCCCCAGGGGGTATCAGGTGTGGATATCCTGTTCGCTTACTCACACATTGCACTTTGAGCCAATAATGGGATCGACAGTCGCATCCCAGAAGATAATGCGTCTGGGCGTTATGCGTATCAGCACCGAACTCATGCCGGGCCTGAAAGGTTCACCGCTATCGCGTATGGCCTACGTCTCTCCTACAACAGTATCTCATCTTCCTATCGGAAAAAATTGTCCCTATAGCCAGAATAATGCTGCTCTTTTGGACAGATGTTACTCAGATAGCAGTTTCGGCAACTCGCGCCGAAGCAGTTTGCCCGACGAATTACGCGGCAATTGCCTGACTATATGAATAGCGCGCGGCTGCTTGTAGCGCGCGAGGCGTTGAGCAACATATTCTTTCAACTTTTGCTCATCGACCGAGCTACCGGCCTGTAATACCACAAAGCCAATTGGTACCTGGCCCCAGTGGGTATCAGCCATGCCACAGACACCTGCCTCTGCCACCGCCGGATGGGCAAGCAGCACGGACTCGATTTCGGCGGGATAGACGTTTTCGCCGCCGGAGATAATCAGGTCTGCGCGGCGATCAAGCACATAGAGGTAACCTTCGGAGTCGAGGTAGCCCAGGTCGCCGGTCGCCAGCCAGCCATCGCGCAATGCTTTTACGGTTGCTTCCGGGCGGTCGGCATAGCCAGGCGTGATTGTTGGGCCTTGCAGATAAATCTCGCCCACCTCATTGGGCGCAGCAGGTTGGTCTTCATGCCTGATCTGAAGCTGCACGGGCAAAAGTGGGCGACCTGCCGAACCCAGCTTGCGCAAGGCGTCCTCTGGAGCCAGCGTGACTGCCTGCGAACAAGCCTCGGTTAGACCATAGGTTTGCACGACGGGTATCGCGCGGCGAGCGCAATCTTCCAACAGAGGTAGAGGGGCAGGCCCACCACCCAGCAGGACACAGCGCAGCGTCGCGGGATAGCGCCCCGGCACGTCACCATGTTGTTCCTCGTCGAGCGCAACCAGCATGCGTTGCAGCATCACCGCAACGACCGAAATCATCGTGACGCGATCTTCCACAATTGAGCGATTGACGGCAGTGGCATCGAACTTGCTATGAATGACGATGCTCATACCATAGATGACGCTCTTCATCAGCAGCGAGAGGCCGCCGATGTGGAAGAAAGGCAGGCAGGCCAGCCAGCAATCATCACGCTGATAACCCAGATTGAGCGCCGAAGCGGTCGCGCTCCACCACTGCATGCCATAGGTAATAATGGCCCCTTTGGGATGTCCAGTAGTGCCAGAGGTATACATAATGGCTTGTGTGGCATCCAGGTCTATCAGCGTGCGCAACGCTATCTCAGCTTCCGGCAAATGGCTGATTACCAGTTCATCAGTTGCAGCTTCGTCATCAAGCGTCGCACGTGTGATGGCAGGTAGTACGCCCCCTACCTCAGCAGCTATACTGGCATATGCGGCGTCATGCAACAGCACAGCAGCGCGCACATCGCTCAGTTGCCAGCATAACTCATCTTTTGTCAGGCGCACGTTAAGCGGCACCAGGATAGCGCCAAGCCGTGTCAGCGCGTGGACACAGGCCACAAACTGGGGGCTATTCTGCGCCAGCAATGCCACGCGGTCGCCACTCTTGACGCCCATCGTCGCCAACTGGCGCGCCAATCGCTGCACACGCTGATTCAGTTCCGCGAAGCTCCAGCGCACCGGCCCGTAACGCAGGGCAAGGTGCGTCGGCCTGCTCTCAGCCGCACGCATTAGCCAATCAGGCAGTATATGTGTACTCATATATTATTCAGATCATTTCATACTGTTTTAGCGCTTTTCTATCCAGCGTCACGCCCAGGCCAACTCCTTGCGGTACAGATAACACGCCGCGTTGTACCGCCAGCGGTTCAAGCACCAGGTCATCCGCTAGCAGATGCGCGGTCGCCAGCCCACATGCCAGCGTGACCTGCGGTGAGGCCGCCGCGAGATGCAATGCGGCTACCAGGCTGATACCCGATTCGATGGTAGTCGTAATCACGCACTGCACCCCGCGCTGCTCCGCTGCCTGGATGATACGTTGCGCATTGCGCAAGCCACCGCACAATTGTGGCTTAATCACCAGAATATCGGCCGCTTGCGCTGCTATGACTATGCGTGCGCTCGCCAGATCACCTACCGCCTCGTCAGCAGCAATAGGGATGGTCACAGCTTGACGTAGTTGGCGCATCGCACGGAGATCGTGACGTGATAGAGGCTGCTCAATGTATTGGATGTCATAGCCCGCACAGGTCGTCAGCACCGCTTGTGCCTGCTCCAGCGTCCAGGCTTCGTTCGCATCCAGACGCAAATGTGCGGCGGCACCGAGCGCACTCCTTACCGCCGCAACGCGCTCAAGTTCCTCCACCAACGAGGGCATACAACCTACTTTGAGCTTTACACAACCAAAACCTGCCTGTACTGCTCTCTGTACCTCTTGCACCGCTGCCTGGGTAGATGGTGCACCAACTACTGCATTGACGGCAATAGCACTACGAGGTTGTGTAGCCACACTGGTGAGCAGAGAGGCCAGCGGTTTCTGCTCGCAATGCCCCAGCACGTCGAACAAAGCCATCTCAAGGCCGCATTGCAATGCCGAAGGCAGTGCTACGCCGTCCAGCCATTGGAACGCATCACGCAGCGTCTTGCCTTGCAGGCAGGCAGTCACGTCGGGCAACAGACGCAAGACATCCGCCAGCGTCCCGCCGACGAAACCAGGGAGCGGGGCTATCTCGCCAATACCGACCAACCCCTGCGTGGTGGTAAGCTCAATGATCGCCCCCTCGCGCACCAGCATAGCGCCATGAGCGGTCGTAAAGCTGTGCGCGAAAGGGAGCCGATAGGGATAGCAATAAATCGCTGTAATACGGGCGCTCGTATAGACCGTCCTACTCTAAGCTGCTAAGGCAGACGTGGGAAGCGCGAAAAATCGGGCTTGCGCTTCTCAATAAAGGCGTTCCTACCCTCACGCCCTTCCTCGGTCATGTAGTAGAGCATGGTCGCATCACCGGCAAGCTGCTGTAGACCGGCCAGACCATCGGTATCGGCATTGAAGGCGGCTTTGAGGAAGCGAATAGCAGTCGGACTCTTCTCCAGAATCTCCTTTGCCCACTTGATCGTCTCCTCTTCCAACTGCTCCAACGGCACCACCGCATTGATCAGCCCCATGTCCAGCGCCTCTTGTGCGCTATACTGGCGACAGAGATACCAGATCTCGCGTGCCTTCTTGTGACCGACGACTCGTGCCATGTAGGTTGCCCCCCAACCGGCATCGAAGCTGCCCACTTTTGGGCCTGTCTGGCCGAAACGCGCATTATCGGCCGCAATCGTCAGATCGCAGAGCAGATGCAGCACATGACCGCCACCAATAGCGTAGCCGGCGACCATCGCAATCACCGGCTTGGGTAGATATTTAATCGCATATTGCAGATCAAGGGCGTTCAGGCGCGGCACACCATCGCTACCAACATAGCCGCCATGACCACGCACGCGCTGATCGCCGCCGGAGCAGAAGGCCTTATCACCTGCGCCGGTGAGAATCACAACCCCGACCTCCGGGTCTTCACGGCAAATAGCAAACGCCTCGATGAGTTCGGTTAGCGTCTCCGGGCGGAAGGCGTTACGCACCTCCGGGCGATTGATGGTGAGTTTGGCGATACCCTCGCCCTTTTCAAAGATGATGTCGGTATAATCCTTTACTTTTTCCCACGCAACGGGCATGCTCTCTATCTCCTTGTCCTGCTAAAACAATACTGCATACAAAACGCAATAACATGCTGCTGAAACAGCGCCGACTGTTCCAGGTGAACAGTATGACCTGCACCCGATATAATTTGTAACTGCGCTTGTGGTAACAGTTGCATCATATGCCGGGCGATAGCGGTAAATTTGCTATCCAGCGCTCCGACCAGCAACAGCACCGGAAGCTGTAATGCCGGCAATTTCTCATTGAGCGCAGGCTGTACACCGGTTCCCACGCCGCGCAGACTGTTCGCTAACCCCTCTGCGCGATTGCGTAGTCGCTGCGCTCGCAAGCGTGCCCTCACTTCAGCGGGCAGCGCCTGTTGACTGGCGAAGAGAGGAATACGCTCCCAGTAATCGACAAATGCCTCAACACCTTCACGCTCGATACGCGCGGCCAGTGCCTCGTCACTTGCACGCCGTTGGATACGCTCAACCGGGTCTTCAATACCGGCTGAGGCGCTTTCTAAGACCAGTGCGCGAAAAAAGCCGGAGAAGGCTGTATAGAGCGCGATCCGCCCTCCCATTGAATAACCCAGCAGGATAGCCTCGGCGGGCCGCACATCCAGCATGCGCAACACCGTGACGATATCCTCACAACAATGCTCAATGCTATATCGTTGCGCATCGGCGGGCGCATCTGACTCGCCATGGCCGAGCATATCCAGGGCAATGACACGCAGCCCGGCATCCGCAAAAACCGTGAGATGTTCGCCCCAACCCGCCGCGCTACCGGTAAAGCCATGCAGCATGACGAGTACACCCTTGCTCACTCCCGCCGGTTCGCGTACCTCAACGCCCAGATGAACGCCATTCACCAGCAACCGACTCATACACACCCTTTTTCCGTAATAGCCCGTTCGACGGCGCGCCAGAGCTGGCGGTGCATTTGCACGTTGCTGGCCCGTTCTGTCACCACCTCAACGACCTGCAAACCTCCGGCGGTGATGCTATGTGTGATGGCCACGCGAAACTGCTCCCATGTTTCGACATGCCGGAAAGAGCCACCGTACATCTGTATTACGGGTCGGAAGTCTAATCCGGTTGGCGTGCCGAAGAGTTGCTCGAAATGTTCGGGATGCGCGGCCTGGGCCAGAAACGAGAAGATACCCCCGCCATTATTATTTACCAGCACGATAGTAAGGTCAAGCCCGTGCAACTTCGCCGCCAGCAGACCATTCTGGTCATGGAAGAACGAAAGATCACCGAGTACCAGCACGGTAGGTTGTTTCCCGCCCAGCACAGACGCCCCTGCACTGGCCCCCAATGCGCTCGAAATGACCCCATCAATCCCGTTTGCGCCGCGATTACCCAGGATATACATAGGACGCGCACGCCTCCAGAAGAAGGTATCCAGGTCACGCACCGGCATACTATTTCCCACAAAAAGCGTCGCGCCCTCCGGCAACAGTTCGGCCAGTTCGGTGAACACACGCCCCTCGAAAGGCGCGGGCAATGCATTGATGGCTTCAAGCAATGCTGCGCGCGTCACAGCGTCTGTGCGTTGCCAGAGCGACAGCCACGCCGGGTCACGCTCAAAACGCCAGTTCGTTATCTGTTCAGCGAGATAAGCGCAGAAGGCAGAGGGCGCGCACTGCACCATCACATGTGCCAGTTGTGTCGGCTCCTCCCAGGTTCCATACTCGTTGACAATGATCTGCGGGCAGTCGGCGTAGCGTTGCAGATAGAGCAGTACAGGTTTGGCGGTCGGCATCGCGCCCAGGCGAATCACCAGTTCCGGTTGCGCCTGTTGCACAAATGCATCGAGTCGCACAAAAGCGTCATAACTGCTAATAACGAGTGGTGAATTGTAGCCATCCGTGCGCAACTGCGAGAGTGGGTCGGCCAGCACGGGATAGCCCAATTGTTCGGCCAGCCGCTCTACCACGCCCGCAAGCTGTGGGTCGGTATGCGGCCCGACGATGATGAGGCCCCGACCGGCTCGCTCTAAGAGAGGGCGTACAGCAGCGCCAACCTGCTCACCAGAGAGCAATAACTGTTCCTCCGGCACGACAGTATAGGGCGCATTGTCGGGACGGCCATACCACGCTACCTGATCGCGCGTTTCCACAGGCGGCATAGGTTGCTGAGCGATGGGGTCGGGCGTGAGCGGTTCACGGAAAGGAAAATTGAGATGCACAGGGCCAGCAGGCACCGCACGTGCCAGCGCCGTCGCGCGGTCGGCCAGCGTGCGCATATAGCGCAGTGCCGTGTTGGTTGCCTCTGGCAGCATCATCTCGACAAACCACTTGACGTGCGTGCCATAGAGTCGATTCTGGTCAATGCTCTGCGGCGCACCATCTTCCCGCAGCTCATGAGGGCGATCAGCCGTCAGCACGAGCAGGGGCACACGTGACAACTTCGCCTCGACGATGGCGGGCAAAAAATTGGCTGCCGCCGTGCCCGACGTGCAGACCAGCGCCACCGGTTCGCGCAGCCGCTTAGCCATGCCCAGTGCAAAGAAGGCGGCGGAACGCTCATCCACGTGCATCCACGTGCGCAAGGCGGGATGCTCCGCACACACCATCGCCAGTGGCGTCGAGCGCGAGCCGGGACAGATGACCACATGCCGCGTACCAGCGCGCTGCAATTCATCAATAAAAGCCCCCACACAGGCATAGGTGGGGTTTAAGGGTTCTTGCAACATAGCCACAACTCATCACGACATAATAAACGAGGATACATCGGCGCTACCCCACAGGCCACGCGCCATTACTTCCAATTTCAGGCAGGACTCGATATATTCGCTGTGCGGCTCAGAGTCACCCACAATGCCACAGCCGACAAAAAGCGTAGCCCGTTCGCGCTCAACCAGCCCTGAGCGCAGGGCCACGACGAACTCGCCGTCTCCATGAGCGTCCAGCCAGCCCAGAGGAGCCGCGTACCAGCCTCTGTCTAACTGCTCTGTCTCACGAATAGCAGCCAGCGCCTCCGCGCTCGGCAAACCACCAACGGCAGGTGTGGGATGCAGATGCGCCAGCACATCGAGCAACGTGTGACCAGGGAGTAGCTTCGCTGTGATCGGTGTCTCAAGATGTTGTACATTTTTCAGACGCAACAGACGCGGTGTGGCGGATACATTAACCTCGCTACAATGTTCCTGCAAGACAGCGCGAATACGTTCGGCCACGATAGTATGCTCAATCTTATTTTTCGCGCTCTGCAACAGTTCCAGGCCCACACGCTCATCTTCCTCAGCAGTCGCGCCGCGCCGTGCCGAACCGGCCAGTGCCATCGTCTGAATAGCGCCTCCCTGGGCCTTCACCAATCGCTCAGGCGTCGCACCAATAAAGAAGCGTCCGCTACGCTGGACAGCAAACACGGTGGCATTGCCGTAACCTTCACGTAGACGGTACAGGGTCGCGCTGATGTTAAATGCGCCAATAGTGGGATCGGGCAACGCCTCAACGCTACGTGCCAGCACGACTTTCTCGTAGACACCAGCGCGAATCTGCTGCGCGATACGCGCCACCAGTTCCATCCAGTCAGACGCGGGCAACACATCACGCAGGGTCATTTGCCAGGAAATCGCCTCCGGTGCCTGCAACAGCGTTCCCTCAATAGCCTCCAGCAAGCGCCCAACCTGCTCCTCCATCTCTGCTGCGCACTGTACCACATCGGTCAGAGGCTGCACCAGGGCATTCACTGTCAACGTGGCCCTCTGCTCCACCTGACGCAACAGCACGAGCGGAAGAATCAAAAGTCCGTCGGGGAAGGCCGACCAGAGCGCCGTGCGGGATCGCTGCGGATCAAAAGAGAAGCCGCCAAAGAGGGCCGGGCCGCTCATAACCTCGCCCTGCTCACCAATTTCATCAGTCTCATCGACAATCACCGCGTCGTTGAGCAGACGTTGCCAGGAGAGAGCCGCATCAGCAAAACGGCTCTCTCCTTGCGTCTCTATTGTTAGCGCGGCTCCAGCACCCACCAGCGCTACGGATGCCGTGACCTGTTCCCACATAAAACACTCGCCCAGCCCGGCCAGACGAGCAGCAGAGAAGGCATGAATTGCATCAAAGCTCGCAACCGGCAACGTCACACTTGCCAGCACTGCCTGTTGCAAGTGGTGCGCACGTTGCGCCGCCTCCTGTACAGCCATTAGTAACGCTCGGCGGTATCGTGGCTGCACAATACGATACCCCGCCGATGTATCAATCAACACAGTCTGCATCTTTATCTCTCAGCCTGAAAAAGCATTGTTGTCTCTTAGTATTGTAGGCTGATTGGGAAGAGAGTTACCAGTGGCTGCTTTAAGCATTCCACCTGCCACAGAAGTATTCTCAAGAAAAGCACTCGTTTCCCACAGAGCAGTTATGGCCTCGTTCATGCGACTTGACAATTTTCTCATTAGTTGTTAGTATTATAACAACATATCTGGATGTCGCTTCACAGTTCAGACCATTGAGAATAGGGTAAGAGGGGATGCCTGATGAAACAAGATTCCTTGATCGAGACCTTACAACAGCTTGGTTTTACCCAATATGAAGCGCAGTGCTATCTTGGTCTGTTACGTCAGCACCCTCTCAATGGTTCACAACTCAGTATGGTGTGTGGCGTTCCACGTTCCATGGTCTACCAAACGCTTAACCGCCTTGAGGAGAAAGCCGCTGTGGTACGCCTGAGCAGTCCAGAAGGGGAACCGCAACAATATGAACCGGTTGCGCCGACACTGGTCATTGCCCATCTTTCGGCACAGTTTCAGGCCGCATGCGAGCAGGCAGAGCAGGAATTCAAAGCATTTGTTCAGACACCTCCGGCAGAAGTCGTCCTCAACATCGTTGGAGTTGACGATATTCTCCGCCGTGCTGTCACGCTGATTCGTCATGCGCAACGGCACATCTCTTTAATGGGGGGATCACCAGAACTTAGCGTACTAGAAGCTGATCTCCGGGAAACCACAGCACGTGGAGTATCCGCGCGCATTGTGAGTATTGGAACCGCACCAGCAGTGGATGGGCAAATCGCTACCTTTTTTGGAGAGAACGTCTCCGCACCAACACGCTTCCTGCTCGTTATTGCGGACACCGCACTTGTCCTCATTGCCACCTTCCCTCCTACTACGAAAGCTACAGCCATCTTGACAGAAAATGCTATCCTGGTGCGACTGCTCCAGGCTTTTCTCAACACGGAATACTACATCACTCGTCTATCAAACCAAAAACCCGCACAGATCAGAGAGATGCTTTCCCAGGTGCTTGAACCAGAAGACCGCGCACGTTACGCCCATATTTTATCCTTTCTGGATCAGCAAATACAGTCTACCCATTCTGGAACAGGAGATAAGGAGAATAATGTATGAAGACACCGCTTTAAGAACTGGTTGCGCAACTCACGCGGGCCGATATAGTCAGCTCATTTGACGAAACCATCGATTATCGGCTTAACTATCACTTCACACCCAACGATCTGACAACCTGGCCGGGGAAAATACTCATTCTGCAATCGGACGATGACCCTGCTACGACACCAGCTATGCGTCTAGCACTACGCAATTTGTATCCGCAAGCCCAGGTTCACGTCTTTCAGCAAGCAGGCCATACGCCTTTTCTCTCTCGACCTGACGAGTTTTATCCGCTCGTCCAGGCATTCTTACGTGATCGTTGAAAGAGAAACATATGTCTCCATCTATTCCTTTTTCTCTGGATTTCACCGTTCGGCTGCGCGACGGGCGCAATATAGGTGTCGCTGCCGTAGGGAAGGACCACGGATTTCCCATCATCCATTGTCACGGGTCGGGAAGTTCACGCCTCGAAGTGAAGTTGCTCGCAGATCAAGCCTTCAAGGAAGAGATACTACTGATTGGTCTAGATCGACCAGGCATCGGGCATTCTGATCCAAACCCCCGCTACCAGCTACTCGATTGGCCCGATGATGTGGTGGAGATAGCCGACCAATTAGGCATTGAACAGTTTGCAGTTGAAGGAGTTTCTGCTGGAGGCCCCTATGCGCTGGCCTGTGCTTACAAAATTCCACAGCGGCTCACGGCCTGCGGTTTGATCAGCACCGTCCCACCGCCTGATCTCGTCAGACGCGCCGGAACCGGTGCGATGCGCGTCATGTGGTGGCTCGGAGCGCATGCTCCCTACCTGCTGCTGCTCTACGCCCGCCTCGTTCAGCACATGACTGGTTCTGATGCTGCCAGCATTGAGAAGTATCTTATCCGCTATATAGCACGGCTCGGAACGGCAGACCAACAACTCTTGGGCAATGCAGCAATCAGAAAAGCACTTGCACAAGCGATGGCTGAGAGTTTCCGGCAAGGCGCGCAAGGGAATCTGGCGAGTGTGATGATCGAAATTCAGCCCTGGGGCTTTCAGATCGGGCAGATGACATTCGAGAAGTTATTCCTATGGCATGGAGAGCAGGATAGAATTATGCCTGTTGCTCCAGCCCGACTGCTCGCACACATGGCCCCCCATTGTACGGCTATCTTCTACTCTGACGAGGGACATTTCTCGCTACTCGCAAACCACACGCACGAGATATGGAAAGCCCTGAGGTCCGAACGATAACTTCCTCTTGACGAAACCCTCTGCTCTTCTCTATACTCAATATATGAGTACTTATCCGATAAGTAGCCGCCGCTGATCGGCAGAAACACAGGCACGCGCTTCATCGTCAGACTGGCAACGGCTGCTTTCCCTGGTGCAGCAGGGGCTATAAGAAAGTACTCATTTTGTTTGGTTTATGCTGTCGCCTTGAGAAAATCCACCACGACGCGCGCCAGTTCCTCACCTTTATCTTCCTGTAAGAAGTGACCGGCACCGATGATGGTCGTGTGGGGTTGTCCCTGCGTGCCCGGCACCATGGCCTGGAAGGCACGATCACCGCCCCTGGTGATGGGGTCGGAGTCGCTGAAAGCTGTCAGGAAGGGTTTTTGCCAGCGTTTTAGCACTTCCCAGGCGCGGCGATTTGGCTCCGAGGCCGGATCATTGAGCGAGGTAGGCACCAGCATAGGAAATTGTCGTGCGCCCGCCAGATAGCGATCATCGGGGAAGGGTGCATCATAAGCAGCCAGCACTGCGGGCGCGAGTTCGTTGACCGTGCCACTCTTGACCGAGAGGCTGGCGCGGAACTCCGGTACCTCCTGTGAGAAGCGTTGCCAGCGCAAGAAGGCCGCGCCTGGGGGAATGTCGCCGGTCGGCAGGAAGGTATTGGCAGCCACGATACGGGCGAAACGTTCCTCATGCTCGGCGGCCAGACGTAGACCGATCAGACCGCCCCAATCCTGGCAGACCAGCGTGACATCGTGCAAATTGAGTCCCAATAGCACGCCGCGCATCCAGTCTACATGCCGTTGATAGGTATAATCCTCACGCTTCGTCGGTTTATCGGAACGCCCAAAGCCCACCAGGTCGGGGACAACCGTGCGATAACCAGCCGCTGTGATAATCGGTATCATCTTGCGATACAAATACGACCAGGATGGCTCACCATGCAGCATGAAAACCAGCGCGGCATCACGCGGCCCCTCATCGACATAGTGAATACGCAATCCATCGACCTCGATGTAGTGTGGCTTGAAAGGATAGCCGGGCAGATTTTGAAAACATTCATCCGGTGTACGCAAAATCTCCATTGATTGCTCCTTAAACAGAAAAACTATTGACGGTTACACGGCATAGTCTATCGCATCCTGTCGCCCATAGCCGACGGAGCCATTTTTCTCACTTAATACCTGGTAGATCGCGTAATAGGCAGGTTTAGGGCGGTAGTGCGTATCGAAGATCAAGGGCGCGTCGGCATGGCCAGTGACAGCATAGATCCAGCTATAGCGGTCGGTAAAGCCCCACATGACAAAAGCCTCGCAGGCTTTGACAGCTAAACAGGCGCTCAGCATCGAGCGATAAACCTGGGCCTGTGCCTGCAAACGCAGCACCATTGGACGCGGATCACCCTGTATCTTTACATCCATCTCGGTGATCTGCACTTTGAGGCCCAGCGCCGCCAATCGCTGCATATTCTCAATGACCTGCTGCTTCTCCGGCGGTGAGACGATGCTGGTATGCATCTGCAAGCCCACGCCATAGATCGGCACGCCGCGCTGAAGCAGACCTTTCACCAGTTTATAAATGGCATCGGATTTCACGCCAGACCCTTCACCGCCGTAGTCATTATAGAAGAGATGGGCCTGTGGATTGGCTTCGTGCGCCCAACGAAAAGCCCAATCGATATAATCCGGGCCAATATCTTTTAGCCAGATCGACGGGCGTAATGAGCCGTCAGCCGCAACGGCCTCGTTGACAACATCCCAGATATTGACGGTGTTGCGGAAATGCGAGACAACGGTGAAAATATGATCTTTGAGAATCGCCATCAACTGGGCGCGCGTGTAGTTGCCATTGGTGAGCCAGGATGGTAAGGCTTGATACCAGACGAGGTTATGACCACGTACCTGCATGTGATGTGCCTGCGCAAAGGCCACCAGTTCATCGGCCTGCGCAAAAGTGTAGATATGCGGCTCAGGATGAACCTCGTTCCACTTCATCACATTCTCTGGTGTGACCATATCAAACTGACGGCCCAGCACCTGTCCATACGTGGGATCACTGCTGTAGGCATCCATATTCATAGCGGCACCAATGGCAATTCCACGCTGTTGCGCCAATTGACGCAGCGTCTGTGTGGGCGTCTGCTGTTTCTGGGCAGTCGCGGCAATCGGCACAGTTACTCCTGTACTACAGGAGATCAGCAATAATACAGAAGTAAATAAGACGGCATACAAAACACGGCGCATGAATTTACTCTCACATTCCACACCGTAGGACACGATAATGAAGTCTTTCAACCGAAAATGGCAATCCCGTAGGGGCGTGATTCATCACGCCCTGGCAACGCCCCGATGCACAACCAGAGCGTGATACTGATTTTTCACCCAAATCGGCAATCGCATCATGCCCTGGAAATGAGCCGACGCACAAATGACTTCTTCACCCAAATCGGCAATCGCACCATGCCCTGGAAATGAGCCGACGCACAAATGACTTCTTCACCCAAATCGGCAATCGCATCATGCCCTGGAAATGAGCCGACGCACAAATGACTTCTTCACCCAAATCGGCAATCGCATCATGCCCTGGAAATGAGCCGACGCACAAATGACTTCTTCACCCGAATCGGCAATCGCATCATGCCCTGGAAATGCTCCGATGCACAAATGACTTCTTCACCCAAATCGGCAATCGCACCATGCCCTGGAAATGAGCCGACGCACAAATGACTTCTTCACCCAAATCGGCAATCGCACCACGCCCTGGCAACTATCCGACGCACAAATGACTTCTTCACCCAAATCGGCAATCGCACCATGCCGTAGGGGCGTGATTCATCACGCCCTGGCAACTATCCGACGCACAAACAGAATGTGATGACAAGTTAGGTACGATGGTAGGCGGGGTGTGATGAATCACACCCCTACGGGATTATCGAACAGTTCGTCAGCGATAGGCTATCTGAGGGTCGCGTTCGCGCGGCAACTGATACCAGACATCATCGCAGATGCGCATCATCTCCTCGTCAAGCTTTAGATCGACAGCGGGCAGTGTCTCGTTCAGTTGCTCCGGTTTGCTGGCCCCCAGAATGGCGGAAGTGATAGCAGAATGGCTCAGTACCCAGGCCAGCGCCACCTGGGCCAGCGAGAGATTGCGCTCCTGACACGTCTTTTTCAATTGCGCGACCGCCTGCAACTGGATATCGTGCCAGTAACGGGCCTGGTAGAGCCGACCCGCGTTACGTAGCGTAAAGCGTGTTCCCTCTACCGGTTGCTGTCCTGGTTGATAGCGGCCCGTTAGCACACCGCCCGCCAATGGGTTGTAGCAGATAATACCGATGCCCTGATCCACCGCCAGAGGGAAGAGTTCGCTTTCGATATGGCGGAAGAGGAGATTATAGCGCGGCTGCACACAATCGAAACGCGCCAGCCCCTGCTTATCGCTGATCCACAATGCTTTGCACACCTCCCAGGCCGGATAGTTAGAACAGCCGATGTAGCGTACCTTCCCGCTATGCACCAGGTCATCCAGGGCGTGCAATGTTTCTTCCAGTGGCGTCTCAGGATCGGGCGAGTGTATCTGGTAGAGATCGATATAGTCGGTACCGAGACGGCGCAGGCTTCCCTCAACAGCCTCCATGATATGGCGGCGCGAGGCCCCCTGGCTGTTCGCTTCCGGCCCCATCATGCCGCGACACTTGGTCGCCAGCACAATCTTATCGCGCTTGCCCTTGAGCCAGCTTCCAATGAACTGCTCGGTACGCCCCACCATCTCAGGCGTGCCGCCCAGTGGGTAGACATCTGCCGTATCAAAGAAGAAAACCCCTGCATCAAAGGCTTTATCCATAATCGCGTGCGATGTCGCCTCATCAGCCTGGTTGCCAAAGGTCATCGTGCCCAGGCAAATCTCTGAAACTTTGAGGCCCGTGCGCCCCAGGCGTTTTATCTTCATATGCTGTTTCCTCCTGACTAAGACATTTTCGGAAACAGCATATCACAAAACAAGCTTCGATTAGCAAGCACAGGGAACAAGCACCCGCAAGGAATACTCCTCAATGATGATGGGTAAGAACGGCGACACATCATTATAGGGACATTGCCTTTGCAGGTGTTCTGCTTCTCTGCCCCTTATGAAACCCTTGTCGCGCTTCTTGCGTGATGTAAATGGTAGCACATCGCGGCGATAACTTTATGCATAACCATAAAAGGTAAGAAAAAATAACTCTGTCGAGAGGAGTGATGGTCATGGTAGCACTGCGCGAACGCAGTAAGGTCCAGGTTCATAAAGTCAAAGGGGCAGCACTAAACAGCTATACTGACGCCAAAGATATGGTAAAGGCGGTTCAGGCCAGAGAGAGATTGACAAAAGTGCAGCAGAAGTTAGGTGATACTCTCAATGAGGCCCAGAACACCCTCCAGAATAGTATACAGATAGCGAAAGCGAAAATGATGGTAACACCTGGCACAGCTCTTGATAGAGGTACCAGGCCCACTGACAAAGTATCCAGAACATTGAGGCAGGCGAGCGAGAACGTGAAAGAGCTAAAGGAAACCGCGCAGGAACGCCACGAGCAGCGTGTGCGCAAACGACGGCGGGCACGCCGCATGTTCCGTTGGGGCCTCATCACTGGTATCATGCTTGCCTTGCTCTATACCCCCAAACCAGGGGTAGAAATACGCACAAAGCTGGCAGAACTCTGGCACACTTATCGCGCACGGCTGGGCCTGTAAGCTCTGCACTATACAGGTCATAATAAGGGGGTGCCACTGACTAAGCAATGGCACCCCTTTGAGGAACCGTGGGACAAAGCAAATTTATCTAAAACCGTTATTACTTCAAAAAACTGCACTAGGCCGACAACATTTGTACCTTCGTCGTTAGTATCTTGCGCAGCAAAACCTTCGCACGATGAAAGTACGTCTTCGCCGTCGCTTCCGGCATATTTAACGTCTTCCCTATTTCCGAAAAGCTTAACTGCGACACATAACGCAATAACACCACCGCGCGAAATTTGGGTGGCAAAGACTGAATGGCCCGCTGGAGATAATCTTGCAGATCATGGCGCTCCATAATCTCTTCAGGCAGTGGCCCCGGATCAGGCATATCACCCAGACAGGTTACTTCTCCATCGTTATTCTCTGACTCTAACTGCGAAAAATGAATGGCATAGCGCCGTCGTCTCCGCAATTCATCAACACAACAGTTCCTTGCCACCTGAAACAACCAGGGCTTAAATGGCTCACCTGTACTCAGATGTGGAAGCGAGATGTAAAAACGTAGAAACACCTGCTGTAAAACGTCGCACGACTGATCGTAATCACCTAAAAAACGACAGATAAAGTTGAACAAAGGCGTGCTATACCGTTTTACCAGAATCTCATACGCATCTTGATCCCCTTCAAGAGCCTGTTGCGCTAAAATAGCATCTGACATGTCGGGAGACGATCTTCTGATCGTTGTCTGTACTTGCACAAGGAACCTCCATTATTCTCACTAGATACTCCATCGTTTGTCTAGCTTCTAGCTTACATAATAAAAGGTTATCCTCTTGTAGCAAGAAATTCAATAGATTTTTTGCTGAATAAACTCTTCTCTTTTCACTTGTAATCAAAAACTAAAACACCGAGATAAAATCTTATTTGTTTCTCATATTTGCTGGAAGATAACTCTACCATAGCTTATCTTTTCTAAGAAATAAGCTTACAAACAGTTAAATAGCACGGATATACATGCATAGAGGTTAATAGATACATTTCACGTTCCTGAACAAAAGGAGCAGACACACTACCAGACATCCACCTATTCAGCAAATGTTGAAATTTCTCTCTGATTCTGTCAACAAAAAGTCCAACATTCTTTACAGCGCAATATCCAGCATGATGTTCACAAGGGACATCGTTACATGTAGTACTACCCTTTGCAGGTAGCAGGTTACATCAAGCATGGATTATGCATGTTCCTGACGGTGCAACTCGATTTTGCCGTTGCGAACACGCACGGCAAAAGGAATAAATGATACTTCTCTGTCCACATCAGTCACGCGCTCACGCGACAAAAAGTTTCTCATCATAAGCCTTGCCCACTGGTACTACATACTTGCCTCCATAGACAGCTACCCATCTGGTACTATCTATTAAGCAGAGCATTGTCAAATCGTGTACAATAAAGTCTACTACTTTATTGAAAAATGCTCACTGAGAGGAGTCTCATCTATGCCGGGGCCGGTACGACGCATGCGTCTGATCCGCTTATTCTGTACAGGCAGTTTATTTAGCATCCTCTTTTTATCTTTTACCGTTCTATCAGCCACTTCCAAGTCAGTCCATGCACAGGCTTTCACCAACCCTATTACCGTGCTTTCAGAAACGGATACCATCTCCTTTCCCAATGCCATCACCTTCCAACTCAAAGCGCAGGATACTAGTAGTCCCATTACACAAGCTATCATCTCCGTCACCACCGATGTTGAAGGCAGTACCAGTAGCACAGTAGAAAATGTTCCCATAGCGCAGGCCGCCACCACAGTTTCCTTGCACTGGCAGATGGCAACCACCGGCTATAATTTTTTGATTCCAGGCTCACAAATTACCTACAACTGGCAGTTACAAGATAACAGTGGCACGTACACCTTGCCCTCACAGCAATTCACGACCACCGATACTCGTTTTTCCTGGCAACATCTTTCACAAGGCATGGTGCAGATCAACTGGTATAACAACAGCAACGCATTCGGACAAGGCATGTTAGCGCAGGCGGTAGGCGATGCAAACCGCATCAGCCACAAACTGGGGGGCAGTCCAAGCCATCTACTACACATCTGGGTCTATCAAAACGACAACGACTTTCATAGTGCGCTCCCCCCTGACACCTATGAGTGGGTTGGCGGCATCGCTTTTCCGGGCCTGAATGAATGTTTTATCGTGGTAAATGCCCTCAATAATAATACAGTCATTCGCGACATGCCACATGAAATGACTCACCTGATCTTTCACCAATTGATCGCTCAAGGCATCGAACCACCCGTCTGGTTCGATGAGGGGCTGGCCGTTTATAACCAGCTTTACCACGAGCCAGCCATGACTGCGCGCTTGAATGAGGCGCTCACTATGCATGATCTCATTCCACTGAGCCAGCTCTACTTCAATTTTCCGGCAGATGCTAACCAGGCATACCTGGCCTATGCGCAGAGCTGGAACCTGGTAGACTACATGTACAGAACCTTTGGTCTTCGCAAGATGGCTACTCTTATTCGGGCCATCGATAACCAGAACTATGATTTTTCACAAGACCTGCAACACACCATCGGTGAAGACCTCGCTCATCTGGAGAACCAGTGGCACCTGTATCTCCATCAGCCGCCAACCCTCAGTGGCTCTCAGCAGACTTCGACATCGCCGCAAAACACCACGCCTGTGCAAGTACATCTCAATGACAGCAATCAATCGCTCTATATCTCCCTCGGCCTGCTACTCATCCTCATCCCACTCACAGGCGGTATTGTGCTGTTCATTTACACTCGTCGCACACAAAAAGCGCAGGTACAGGTAGCAGGTCAGGCAGGATACCAGATTCCACCAGTTCCCCAGCAAAGGCAAATACCCCCAGCAGTTCCAACACCCGCCCGTCCATCCGCCACAGGTTGGCAGAACTATACCGATAGCCTGCCCTATATCAACCCGCCCTACTACGCCTCTGCACCCTTGCAGGAAACATCCGGCGTCAGTCACATGCCTCCACAGATCAGCACGTCAACTCCATGGGGGCCGGTTTATCTGCCCTCAACAGAACAAGCGGTACCTTATCCAGCTCCCCCTGCCTCTACCACCAATCCAGCCTACGGAGAGAATCAGGAGTTTATCAGCAAACCATCAGCAGAACAGGCGTCACAAGAATAAGACATATAGAGGAGATTTATGAACATGGGTAAGTTGATACGTGGAAGAGAGGAATTCGCTCGCCGCGCTCTAAGGTATGCAACAACCGGGACATATATTGCTGATGCAAAGGCTCATTATTACCCATCGGAAAGCATGCCACTAGATCAACTGGCACACTGGATCGCTTTCAGCCGCGCAACCGGCATCGGCCCACACCGCTTTCAGACCCTGCTCGATTTTTTCCACGATGACGTGATCGCGGCCTGGAATGCGTCCCGCGCCGACCTCCTGCACGCGGGCATCGAAGAGAAGGTCGCCGAGCGTTTTTTACAGCAACGCGAAACTATCGTCCCGGCACGCGAATTAGAACGCCTGGAGAAGCTGCGCATTCAAATTATCACCTGGCGCGATGCAGCTTATCCTCCTCTACTCAGGCGTATCGACTATGCGCCTCCTGTGTTGTATATGTGTGGCAACCTGACCGACGATGATCGCAACTACGCGCTGGCTATCGTCGGTACACGCCGCATGAGCGTCTATGGACGGCAGGTGACAGAACACTTTGCCACCGATCTGGCACGCGGCAAGATCACCATCGTCAGTGGACTGGCGCGCGGCGTCGATACAGTCGCGCACACCGCCGCTCTGGACGCTGGCGGACGCACCATCGCCGTGCTAGCCAGCGGTCTCGACATCATCTATCCTCAAGAAAACTACTCGCTCGCCCGGCGCATCGTCGAGTCCGGTCAAGGTGCCCTGCTGACGCCTTTCCCACTTGGCGTCAAACCCGACAAGGGTAACTTCCCCGCGCGTAATCACATCATCTCAGGGCTCTCGCTCGGTGTCCTTGTGACAGAAGCACCAAACCAGAGTGGTGCCCTTATCACTGCTAATTCGGCGCTTGATCAGGGCCGCGAGGTCTTCGCTGTCCCCGGTGGCATCTTCTCGCAGAGCAGCGCTGGCGTCAACAAACTGATTCAAGAAGGAGCGCAGCCTGTAACCAGCGTCAACGATATCCTGGAACGACTCAACCTCTTCATGGTACCGCAACAGGCCGAGGCTCAGGCTGTGCTGCCTGAAAACGACGAAGAGCGTACCCTGCTCAAACACCTGAGCCACGAGCCGTGCCACATCGACGAACTCACACGCGCCACCAGCCTGCCTGCTGCGCTCGTCGCCTCCACATTGACAATGATGGAACTGAAAGGTATGGTTAGAGCAGCAGGAAATATGCAGTACATACTCGCTCGCTAACAACATCATAGACGCTCAGGAACTTATCGCATGATTTATCTCGATCATTTGCTGGCGGCGACCAGCGGTCAGCTTTACGTCACCACAAACACAACTGTCTTCGATGCTTTCAATCACGATACACGACAACTTATTCCGGGTCAGCTTTTTGTTGCTGTGCGGGGAGAACGCGGCAATGGGCACGACTATCTGCTCGATGCTGTGCAACGCGGCGCGCGCGGGCTGCTGGTCGAGGCACAAAGCTTTAACGCGCTGGCAAGCGAGACACGTGAGGCTCTGACAAACGTTCCTATTATCATAGTAGAGGATACACGCATCGCATTACAGCAGTATGCGCGTGCCATTCTGCAACGCTGGCAACCGACGGTGATCGCCGTTACCGGCAGCACCGGCAAGACCAGCACGAAAGATGCGATTGCTACCATCCTCTCCAGCCACTTTCCGACCTTCAGAAGCTGGCAGAACTATAACGACCTGCTCGGCCTGCCGCTTTCGCTCGGTCGCCTGGAACCTCGTCATGAGTATGCCGTCGTCGAGCTAGGCTGCGACCATCCCGGCGAAATTGCCGCATTATGCCACATTGCTCGGCCCCGCATCGGCGTTCTCACGAACATCAGCCCGGCTCACCTGAAATATTTCGGCTCGCTGAACCAGTTCGCGCACGAACTCTGCACCCTGTTAGCTACCTTGCCAGAGGATGGCATGGCCATCTACAACCAGGATGACGTGTTGATTCAAGACTACCTCAAAACGCAATCCATTCGCGCACGTCATCGCCCGTTCTCGCCCACGCGTGTTCAGCATGTACAGGTCACGTGGGAGGGTTTGCATTGCACCTTGCCAGCAGAGGAAAATATTGGAAACACTGGAAATGCTGAGAAAGTCGCTCAAGCTGTTCAACTATCCTCACACCTGCTGGGCGCGCATCACATCTCCACCATGCTGGCAGCCTACACGGTCGCGCATCACTGTGGTATGGAAGCGGCGGCCATTAGCGCAGCGCTAAGCAATGTCTATCCTATGCCCGGACGGATGAAACCATTAGAGGGCCGCTTGCAGAGCCGCCTGCTGGATGATACACATAATGCCGCGCCCGCCGCCGTGCTGGCCGGACTTGAAGCTCTGCACACTCTACCTGCCGGTATGCGCATCGCCATTCTGGGCGATATGCTCGACCTGGGCAACTACGAGACAGAGGCCCATCAAATAGTAGGGCGCGTTGCCGCGCACAGCGCCGATTATCTCATCACACGCGGCGACCGCGCCAGCATTATTGCCGAGGCAGCACGTCACGCCGGGATGCCTGCCGAACACATCATAGAAACCGCAACCTACGCTGACGCCGCCAATGTGGCGCTCGGTCTTCTGGCAAAGCAAACGCAAACGGAGCAAGCCGAGCAATCGTACACAGGACAACCACAAGGGGCATCCTTACCCTACACGGAACGGGCTGTGCCGAAATACGCGATCCTGATTAAAGGGTCGGAGGCGACACGCATGGAGCGGGTGACAGAGTTGCTGATGGCTAAGCAAGAACTGGCGCGCGAGGAACTGGTGCGGCAGACACCCGGCTGGAAACAGATTGTGGTTATGCGCCCTGAACGTCCCACGTGGCTGGAGATCGATTTGAGCGCGATTGGCAACAATACCCGTCTGATCAAGGCACTGGTCGGCCCGCATGTGCGCCTGCTCATCAGCCTCAAGGCTGACGCCTATGGGCATGGTGCAATCAAGGTAGCGCGAACGACTCTGCATAATGGAGCCAGTATGCTCGGCGTAGCGACCGTCAGCGAGGCTACTCCCTTGCGAGAGGCGGGTATCAGTGCGCCCATCCTGGTCTTTGGTTACGTGCCGCTCTGGCAGATGCGCGAGGCCGTGCGGCAGCAGGTGACAGTCACGCTGTATTCGCTCGAAGCAGCACAGGCGCTCTCACGCGCAGCGGTTGCGTTGAACAAAACGGTCAACGTGCATGTGAAAATCGATACCGGCATGGGCCGCCTGGGCCTCCGCAGCGAACAGCACGAAGAGATTGTCGCGCTCATCCGTGCCATCAAAGCTTTACCCGGTCTCGTGCTGGAGGGACTGTATACGCATTTCGCGCAGGCCGACGCCGCCGACAAAAGCTACACGTACAGGCAGCTTGAACGCCTGCACGCCGTCTTAGACATCCTGGAGGCTCAAGGCTTACGTCCTCCCATCGTGCATGCCGCCAACAGCGCGGCTACGCTGGCGCTGCCGGAGACGCATTTCGACATGGTGCGTCCCGGCATCGCTATCTACGGCCTTCATCCCTCCGACGAGGTGCGGCTACCGGAGAGCTTCCGACCGGCGCTCTCGTTCAAAACGCAGGTCGCGCAGGTGAAGATCATCCCAGCAGGTGAGGGCATTGGTTACGGCAGTACCTATATCACCGACAAACCAACGCGCATCGCCGTATTGCCTGTAGGCTACGCCGATGGCTTCCGACGCGCGCCAAGAAACTGGGGGTCAGTACTGATTCATGGGCAAGAGGCCCCCCTGTTGGGGCGTGTCTGCATGGATCAATGCATGGTCGATGTGAGCCATATTCCCCAAACGCGCGTCGGTGACGAGGTTGTATTAATTGGACGACAAGGCAATGCAACCCTCACGGCAGAGCAGGTTGCGGAACGACTCGGCACGATCAACTACGAGGTAGTGGCCGAGATTCTGGCTCGCGTGCCGCGCGTAGATTAAGCAGTGGTGTAACCTTGCTCTCGATCAGTACGTATATATAGAGATGGCAACTTTTCCTTCAGTATCCTCTAAAAGATTGCAGAGAACGCGCCATGCAGGAAGAAACGCTCGACAAGGCCATACCATCACAAGCAGTAGGGAGAAGAGCTATTATCATCGCCAATCCTGCCTCAGGCGGTTATCTGTTCCATGCCAGCATCATCAACGAAGCAGTTGCATATTTACAGGAATCTGGCTGGGACATTACACTGAGGCTGACCGGGCGCGAAGGCGATGCCCAGCGTCTGGCTCGTGAAGCGGTCGAAGGACATCTCGATGTGGTGATTGCTGCCGGTGGCGATGGTACCATCAACGAGGTTATTCAGGCGCTGGCAGGCAGTGAAACCGCCCTCGGCGTGCTGCCTATCGGTACAGTCAATGTCTGGGCGCGCGAGGTTGGCATTCCCCTGCGTGGGCGCGACGCCTGCGACGTACTCCTGCATGGACAAACCCGCCGAATCGATCTAGGGCAGGTCAACGGGCGTTATTTTCTCCTGATGGCTGGCATTGGTCTGGATGGCGAGGTCACGCACGCTGTCGAGCGCAAACCATTTAAACGCCTGGGTGCGCTGGGCTACCTGCTGATCGGCACGATCCTGGGACTGGGCTACCCGGCTTTCCGCGTCTTCATGCAGATAGATGGGCGGGTAGTCAAAGCCAATGCCATCCAGGTTGTGGTTGGCAACACGCAGCTCTACGGTGGCACCATCAAGTATACCTGGCAAGCGAAAGGTGATGATGGTCTGCTGGACATCTGTATCGTGCGCCGACACAGCGCCCTCGGACGTATCGCTATCGCCTTTGATCTACTCTTACATCGTAAGGACCGCAACGGCTGGACACGCTACAAGCGCTGCCGGGTTATGAAGTTTCGCACGAAGAGTACGGTAGCTATGCAACTCGACGGCGACCCGGCAGGTTATATCAGGCCGGGCTTCCCACCGACCACTTTTACCGTTGCCCCGCTCGCACTCAAAGTCATCATTCCAAATGTGATCGCGGAAGATCTTTTTAGCAAGCAGAAAGACAGGCCGTCCTTATAAATATAAACGGTAGGCAGGGCCAGCCCCCCGTTGCCTCACCCACAGAGCTTTGCTATAATATGCATAGAACAGATAGCGGCAAGGAATCCGTTATTGCAACATTTCGAGCCTTGCATTCCATAAAGGAACTTCATCATGAATAAAAAACTCATGAGTACTATACTATTATTTGTTGTCTTCGCGGGCTTCCTCTGGTGGGGCCTCTCCATGCTCTTCACTCCTCACCAGGATGGGGAAAGTATTGTCTATGCCTTACTACTGCTCGGATGTGCAGGCTATGCCCTGGTTTCCCTGTTGATGCTGCCACGCAAGAAGCAACCGTAATCACCATCTTTCGTCACCATCACTACACTGACTGCTCGTCGAGCAGTGTATCATCAGATGAGAACAGGACAAGACCATGCTGAACGAAAAACCGACAAGGGCGTTGGTTGTGCGTCTCGCTACCCAGAATGACATTGATACCATCACGTATCTCGATAGCTTTAGTACCTCTCCTATACGTGATCTCCACCGCGACATGCAGAAATACTTTGGTTCCGTCGATCCTTCCACGCATGAGCGCACGCTTATTTTCCTGGGGGAGATCAACGGAGCGGTCGTCGCAAAGGCCGAACTCATGCTGCCAACGACACCGCTTAGCCCGCCGGTGGGCTATATCAAGCGCGTGGTGGTGCATCCGCATTTTCGTGGTCAGGGGGTGGCAAAGCAACTAATGCAACATGTGATTCAGGTCGCGCAGAATGAGTATCACCTGCAAGCTATTGATCTGCACGTGTGGGAGGATAACACTGCTGCCATCCGTCTGTATGAAGACCTCGGCTTCCAGTTACGCCACCGCGAACTCTATTACCGCCTCAACCTCTAGCCCCAACCCCGCCCCTGGCGAAACTCTTTCTCGTTAGCAGAACCGGGGAGCAAAGTGCTATTTGTGACATTCACCCTCTGCTTTTCGTTTTAACACATGGGCCGTGAAAACCTCTTGTACAGCACGGTGTTTGCGCCATGCTTACCGACGAATTTCATGGTTACTTTGACAGGAGGTACAGGTGCGCTTCACTGCCACCATGCCAGACTCCTGATAGCGCTTGTCGTACAGGCAAACTCTACCGACAGTTATTCAGGCATGCGGTGGTATAGCGTACAGCAGTATGGAGCAACAATCTGTAGATACATCCGGTAGAGCCACAGACGCTGAGATAGGTCTGGCCTCAGCAGCAACAGCAAATAGTACTCGGACACCCCAGGATACGCTCCTACGTTATCGGTGGATGCGCCATTTCTTCAGTGAGGATACCTCGGCAGAGAACGAGTTTGTGATTGATCTGCAACGCAGAGCTGCCTGGGTGGGACTCGCACTGATTCTCCAATCGCTCAACGAGGTACCAAACCAGCCTTATACACACCTGCTAGGGCGCTTCAGTTCACTCGTCCCATTTGCCCTCATCACTGGCAGTTTCATTGCACTCTGGATGGCCATGCGCCCTCAGCCAACCAGAGAGCAACCGGAAGCCCTGGCGAAGCGCCCGCGCCGCTGGCAACGCCTGCTGCTCATTGCGTTACTGGGCGTTTCCATCGTCGGCCTTGCAGAATTTGGCATAGCTACCGTAATGTGCGTCTTGCCACCCGTATTCTCGAATGATGGCACATCGCTGGACACCAACGCTGCCATGCTCCTTCTGCAAGGCCGCAACCCCTACACCGACTCGAACATGCTCGATATCGCGCGCCAGTTCGCGATCCAGCCCAACTGGACTACACCTCTGCGTGAGGGCCAGTTCGCAAACCGCTTGACGTATCCAACCATGGCAGAATTTCAGAGCGTTCTCGATACCGACCTTAAATCCGGTATCGCCGTCGAGTTTGAATCGAAGGTTAGCTATCCAGCGCTCTCATTTCTGACCCTGCTACCTTTTGCGCTCTTCAAGGACTATAATGTGCTGCCCTTCTATTTCGGCAGCTATCTGCTCCTGATTGCCATCGCCTATCGTGTCACGCGACCAGCTTTGCGTTCCTGGATACTGCTGTTCGGACTGGCAAACATTCCTATGTGGTCATCAACCACCGGTGGCAATCTTGACATATTCTGCACACTGCTGGTCGTGCTGGCCTGGATGAAACGCGAACAGTCATGGCGCTCTTCCATCCTCTTCGGCCTGGCAATGGCCACCAAGCAGACCTCGTGGTTTCTGGTACCGTTTTATGCCATCATGGTCTTCCGCCAGTATGGTTTCAAGGAAGCCGTCTATCGACTCACGGTGGCCGGTGGCCTCTGCCTGCTCATCAACCTGCCCTTCATTCTGTGGAATCCCCAGGCGTGGCTAGCCGGTATTCTCGCGCCCGTCGCCGACCCCATGTTCCCGCTTGGCGTTGGTCTGATTAACCTGAGCAACACCCATCTTATCCCCTATCTCCCCGATTGGGTCTATACCAGCCTGGAAGGGGGGGCCATGCTACTTATGCTCGCCTGGTACTGGCGCATCTGCCGCGCCTGCCCGGAAGCTGCTCTGCTGCTGGCGATCATCCCGCTCTTCTTCGCCTGGAGGAGCCTTCCTTCTTACTTCTATTGCGCCGCCTACCCCATCTTCATCTTGATGACCGCGCGTCAGCCGCTTCCCATCGGACAGGCGACAGTAGTCGCGCACATCCAACGCTGGCTCGATGGACTGGCGAATCCCGTCACGGTGCAACGTCAGTCTTGAAACGCTCGACTCTTCATGAGGAACGTGGTACAATCGACAGGATACAAAAAAACCATGTTCCCATGAGGAGATAAGCGCGATGGCACGTAAGAAAGAGGCGGACATAACGACCTCGCTAGAAGAACAGCAGCAGGCACAACAATTCATTGACCGGTATCATCACGTTGCTGATGTTTTACATACAAGTACCGACCAGGCACAGGTAGAGGCGGCACTTTCCGATTTTACTCAGCAGACAGAAGCCGTACAAATCGCCATCTTGAAGGCATTGAGTAAAGAGCAACACACTGATGCTGCCGATATCCTGGCCGCTGTCAACGCGATGAGCCAGCAGAAAGAGGTGCGCAAAGAGGCCCGTCGCTCGCTCTTGCGCCTGGAGAGCAGCAAAGTTTATCCGCAATGGACACCGCCAATTAAGCGTGCCCCCGCCGTTCAACTCCCCGTTGCCAATCCGCCACGCTTCTGGAAGGGAGCGGTAATTCAGGCACGCGAACAGGGCGAAATCCAGCTACTGCTTAGCTGGGAACAGGGTTATGATTATAGCGAGGCGCGCATCCTGATCTTCCTGCTGGATTTCTGGAATGATGGTGTGAAAGATCTGATCGACGATCAGGGTGGTAAACGGCGTGTTGACGAACGTATCAGTGAGATGCGCAGCCACGCGGATGCCCCCGTTGTCGATTGTACACTGGCTGAGGGGCGACGGCTGCTTGAAGAGGCGCTCTCCGTCAACGAGTGGCGTGGCACGCGCCCCGGCAAGGATTACCGTGATCGCGAACTACTTGTCAGGCAGCTTGTCTTTCAGGCCAGCGCGCAGGAACTGGGAGAGGATAGAGGGCACGACTTCATCAACCCCGAACTGGAACCGGCAGAGGTCGCCATCAACTTTATCGGCGGCTGGGCAATGGGCGACTATGGCCTGACCTATGATCTGCTCAGCGAGAACAGTCCACTGCGCGCGGAGCATTCACGCGACGAATGGATGAAGCTGCACCGCAACTGGCATAAGGAAGCGCTCCCGGCACGGCTGGAACTCGGTTTTGTGCATGAGCAGGAGGCACAGCAGCAACAAAGCGCGCTCTGGCTCCCCTCATCGATTAGCAGTATACGCAACACCACTCAGAAGACGCTTGAAATCGGTTGGTCGCTTGAACTAAACGAGACGCCATTGAGCGGCACACTAACCGAGATGCCAATGGGCACCGCCGTCAACAAAGAGACAGGGCGTCACTGGTTCTGGACAAACTTTACGCTCGTGCGCGAACAGCGTACTCAAGAGGTATGGCGCATCAAGAATATCAGCGATGAGGGTCGCGCCATCCAGGGACTACCTGCCGCTGAGCTTCAGAAACGTATTAAGAGCTATGAGGAGGCTATCGAAGCCAGGATCAAACAACCGGGGCAGAACCTCAATGAGGCGTTAGAAGAACTTGCCTGGCGTCTGACACAACTGCTCCATTACTACGACGCACTCATCGTCCAACTGCCGCTTGATAAGAGAGTCTATGATGATGCGTACAAATATGCTATCATGACTGGCAACCCTGAACGCACCATCGTCTACCTGGAACGTATGGCTCAGCGCTTCGGCGAAAATAAGGCCGATACGCTCAGACGCCTGGGTGCCACGCTGACAACCCTGGCCTATAACTTCACCCCACCCCCGTTGCGCGCCCGTTTTGACCACCTTCAACAGCGCGCAGAGGAGACGCTGCGTGAGGCCATTCGCCTGGAGGATAACGCCATCGGTCATATCCTACTGGCTGAATTCTTATTGAGTCAGGGTCGCAACGATGAGGCGGAGCAGGAATTGCTCAAAGCCAAAATGACCGGCTACACGCTGGAAGAGGAAGCTTCCATAGAGGCCGGACTGGGCAACATAGCTATGCGACGCGAACGATTCGAAGAGGCACTCTCGCATTTCGAGCGGGTAGCGGAGCTTAACCCTGACTACACCGGTATCTGGTTCAGCATCGGTTTCGCGCAACGCCTGCTGGGGCGCATTGATGCTGCCGAAGAGAGCTACAAGCGCGCCATTTTGAAGCAAGCAAACGACCAACGTCCCTATAACGAGTTGGCGGCAATCTACCTGAATCGCCAGCAGCCAGCACGCGCACGCGCTATTCTGGAGCAGGGCCTTCAGGCTATTCCCGACTCAGCAGATTTACACGCGCTTTACGCCTCGCTTGTCTTCGAGCTAGGCGATGTACGCACAGCACAGCGCGAGCTAAATCAGGCTATCGCCCTGAATCCACAGTCTGAAATTGTTCAGTCTGTCACTCAACATATAAATAGTCGAAAAAAGTAGTAGGTTAAAGGCGACCCTGGTCGTCGCCCTGTAGAGCTACCATTCCTACTGACTGAGAAAAAGGATAAAGATATGTTTCTTGACGAAGACTACGGAGTAGCGGAAGCCACCCTTGATACATTCCTGCAAGCGTGGTCGGAAGGTAATTTTGAAGAGGCTTACGATCAGCTTGCCACCAATAGCCCATTGAAGCAGGGCCTTACCCGCGATGCCTGGGCCATTCGTCGTCGCAGTTGGGTCGAAGATGCTAAACCGGAGCACATGGTTTTCGAGATTGTGCAGGATTCCGAGCTAGAGG